>Ga0126306_10001959_pt1 | contig 11367 bp, 8 predicted proteins | sample Plot27_FD_92592 | JGI IMG/M metagenome (GOLD analysis project Ga0126306, IMG submission 92592) | Serpentine soil microbial communities from UC McLaughlin Reserve, CA, USA - Plot27 | ecosystem: Environmental > Terrestrial > Soil > Grasslands | place: USA: UC McLaughlin Reserve, Lake County...
GAACCCTGGGCGTCGGACATGCTCGAGCTGGCCACCGGACCGGGCGGCGCGGACTCCCCGGTTACCGAGCTGTCGGAGACGACCCGCCTCGCCGACCGGCGCGCCCTCGTCACCGGGGACCGGTTCACCGCGATGTCCGCCGCGGACGGTCGCTACCCGGCGACCGGCTGGCACATCCGCGGCGAGATGGGCGGCTTCTGGACCCCGCCTATCAAGCTGCTGGACGGCGTCTGGTTCGGCACCGACGGCGCGTGGCTCGGCCCAGGCACCCGCACCACCAGCGGCTGGGGTTACGTCCGCACCGACCTGCCCACCCGCAAGGGTGTCCGGGCCAGCCGCGTCGACTTCGTTCCGGACGGAGTCAGGGCGTCGCTTGTCGGGCTGACCTTCACCGCCCCCAGGGCGCAGCAGCTGACGCTCACGGTGGAAGCGCACTCCGAGCTGATGTCGGCCTACCCCTGGAGCGCGACGACGCCGAGCCAGAGCATGGTCAACCTCAAGGACACCGGCGCGTTCGAGGACGGGGCGCTGGTCTTCCGTGACGTGGGCACGCCACCGGGCACCTACCAGGCCCCACATGACTGGGCCGCGCTGGTGGCCACCACCGTCGCGCCCCATGGCGGGCGGCTCGGGCCCGACTTCCGCGGCCCGCAGACGCCCGCTGTGATCTGCCCCGCGTCCGGCCCCGGCACCCCGGCGCCGCCGGCGCGCTGTGACGACTCGGCGTACGGTCGCGGCACCGGCGGGCAGCTCCGCTACACGATCTCGCTCGGTGCCCAGCGGCCGAAGACGATCTGGTTCGCGGTGGCCGGCTCGGACCGCGGCCTCCCGGACGCGCGCGTCGAGCTGGCACGCCCTCGCCGACCCGGACGACCTGTTCGACCGCAAGGTCGCCGCGCGCGGCGACGTCGCCGGCTGGACCGACGTCGACCTGCCTGACGATCCGCAGCTCGACCAGAGCGTCGAGTGGAGCAAGCAGAACCTGGCCGATTCCGTGCAGGAGGCGCGCGAACTCCAGCTGCGAGCCATCAGGACCGGAGAGCACCACCCACCGGCGGTCGCCACACTGCCGGTCGCACGCTGGTACGGCGCCGGGTTCCCGGACTATCCGTGGCTGTTCGGCACCGATGGTGAGTACACCGCATTCGCGGCGGTCGCGGCAGGGCAGTTCGAGCCGGCGAAGGCCCACCTGCGGGCGCTCCGCGACGTCAGCGAGGTGATCAACGCCCGCAGCGGCAAGGTCGTCCACGAGGTGACGCCGGACGGCTCTGTCTACTTCGGAACCGACGACGACCCGGGCAACACCGATGAGACCGCCAAGTTCCCGAGCGCCGTAGCGCTGCTCTGGCGCTGGAGCGGCGACGACCGGTCCGCGACGAGATGTACGACTTCACGGTGCGGAACATGCGGTACATCACCCAGCGGCTCGACGCCGACGGTGACGGCTGGCCCGAAGGGCTGGGCAACGTCGAGCGCGAAGGGATGGGCGAGGAGAAGCTCGACAACGCCGTCTACACGATCCGCGGCCTACGCGACCTCGCCGACCTGGCACACAGCCGGTCCGACCGGACCACCGCGGCGTGGGCGACCAACCGCGCCGAGTCGATGGAGCACGCGTTCGAGCAGGCGTGGTGGTTCGACCAGTCGGCCGACCAGTATGCCGATTCGCTCGACGGCCCGCGCAACCAGCAGGTGTTCCAGCGGCACTGGATCGGGGTGACGCCGATGGAGGCGCTGCTGGCGCAGCCTGGACGGGCTGACCGTCCACTGGCGACGGTCGAGCACGCCAGAAGCGCCCTCGCCCGGCGCGAGCAGAACTGCTACACCGGTCCGAACGGGCTTTACCACACCGGTACCGGGGCTACGAGCGCTTCGGACGGGAACCAGGGGCCGGTGTGTGACGACGAGGTCTCCACCGTCCAGAGTGAACAGAGCATGTCCTCGCTCGACACCGCGATCATGGCGGCCGCCGAAGGGAACTACGGCCGCTTCGGGCGCGGCCAGCAGCAGCGGTACACCAGCGCGAACGCGCGCATCCAGCTGGATCCGGAGCTGTGGGAAGCGCCCGGCGCGATGCCCGAGATCGCGCCCGGCGGGAGCTTCGGCGCGAACATCGACAAGCCGTTCCACGACCGGTCCATGGTGCTGCAGGCCTGGGGGACGTACGGGATCCTCTGGCCGGTGGTGCGGCAGCAGCTCGGGATCGCGCCGGACATCGGCCGGGACCAGCTCACCGTGGTTCCGCGCATCCCTGACGGCCAGGAGGAGATCAGCGGCCGGCACATCCGGATCGGCAACGGCAGCGTCGACGTGGCCGCCACGCGCGACCGGGCAACGTTGACGACGACCGTGAAGCGCCGGGTGCTGACCGAGCTGACGATCGGCGTCGCGCTGCCGAGCGGTGCGGACGTGCGGGCGGTGCGGCTCAACGGGCGGAGTGCCGAGTACCGGATCTCCAAGACGCCGCAAGGTACGGAGCTGCTGGTCGACGTGCCGACCGGCCTCGGCACCACCGGCCTGGTGGTCCGCTACCGCTGAACCCGAGCGGCGGACGCGTCGGCGCACACCGCGAGCAGGCGGCCGCGCAGGATCGCTGCCCGCTCGGCGAACGAGCGCTGGGCGGCGGCATACTCGGCGCGGCCGTCCGAGGTCTCGGTCCGCACCGGCGGGTAGCCGAGCGCGGCCAGATCGTACGGACTGGCGCGCATGTCAAGCTCGCGGATCTCCCGTGCGAGCGCGAAACAGTCGGCGACCAGTTCGGACGGGGTGAGCGGCGCGAGCTTGTACGCCCACTTGTAGAGGTCCATGTTGGCGTGCAGGCACCCGCCCTGCTCCATGTCCCGCTGCGACTCCCGCGTCGGCTGCACCACGTTGAGCGGTCGCGCCGGCAGGGTGAAGAACCGGAACGCGTCGAAGTGGCTGCACCGCACGCCGCGCTCCTCCACGATCGCCGCGAGCCGCTCACCGGAGTGGCGCAGCGGCCAGGTGTTGTGCCGTACCTCGTCGGCCTGCTGCCGGTAGACCATCGCCCACTCGTGCATCCCGAAGCAGCCGAACTGCGCCGGCCGAGACGCGGTCCGGGCGAGCAGCTCGTGGATCCAGTGCAACGTCTCAGCGCGGCGGGCGAGGACGGCGTCCACATCGAGGGTCACGCCGTCCGGTGTCTCGCGGTAGCCCCAGCCGAGGTAGCCGCGGGCAGACTCGCCGGCCAGCGTCACGCTGGGGCCGGGGTGCCAGCGGCGCAGGTGCGCGGGGCGGTGCGAGTAGTACTCGAACAGGAAGTCCTCGACCGGGTGCTTCTCGCCCCGGCGGCGACGCTCGAGGTGCGGTGCGGTCCAGGCGTCGACGCGCCGCTCATGCGCCGCGCGGCGGGCCCGCCACGCGTCCTCGGAGAGCACCACGTCTGCCATGTCACCAGGGTACGAAAGCGCAAGCGGGGCGCCCCGGTCCGGAGGCGCCCCGCTCTGCTGCTACTTGCTGCTGCGCGTCAGACCACCTGGCGGCGACGGCGCGCCAGGATCGTGAGCGCGGCACCGCCACCGATCAGCAGGGTGCCCGCGACGAGGAAGCCGCCGATGGCCAGACCGGTGTTGGGCAGGGAGCCGCCGCCGCCACCCGGGGCGGGCGAGGCGCTCGGCGACGGGGCGGCGTCACCGTCGAGGAACAGGCCGCCGTCCACGTCCAGGGTGGTGTCCTTGTCGACCTCGGCGTCGTACAGGCCGACCAGCTTGACGTCGTCGAAGTTGACCGGGGAGCACGGCGCGAAGTCGGAGTCCTTCGACCGGTCGGTGCCCTGACCCGGCTTGGTGAGGTGGAAGAGCTGGTCGAACTCGTTGGTGTCTCCGATGGCCGTGACCGGCACGAGCAGCACGCCGATGCGGCCGGCGGCTGCCAGCTTGAGGGTGTAGTTGCCCTGCGCGTCGGTCAGCGCCTCATCGGACGGCTCCGGGTCCGCAGCGGCCTTCTGGAGGCCCTTGACAGCCGCCTTGGACCGGCTGTCGAGCGCCTTGTCGGCGTCGCCGCCGTCCTTCAGCAGGTCGCAGAAGTTCAGCTCCTCCGGGAGCGCACCGCCGAGCACTGGGACGTTCTTGATGCCGGGCTCGCCCGCGTCCTGGATGCCGTTGCGGTTCTTGTCCCGCCAGACCTTGCCGGTGACGATGACGGTGTTGAGCTCCTCCTCGGGCTCCTCGCTCGGGTCGGGCTCCGGCTTCGGGTCCTCGTCGCCCGGGGTGGTCTCAGGCTTGGGGTCGGTCTCCGGCGTCGTGGTGCTGTCCTCGCCCGGCGCGGTGCCCGGCTTCGCCTCCGCCGGTGTGGCGGATGGCGCCGGGGTGGCCGGCGCCTCCTCCGTCGGGGTGGCGGTCGGCGTCGGCTCCGGGCTGGTTTCGGTCGCGCTGGCCGGCGCGGCGAGCGCGACGCTCAGCGCCGCGGTGGTCAGTGCCACCGAGATGCCGGCGGTTGTGCGGAGCCGGCGCTTCAGATTCGTACGCACGCTAGGTGGTCTCCTGTTCAGGATGGTGCTGTGGCAGGGACCGTCGACGTGCAGGTCCCCCGTGATTGCCGTTCTCCGCTTGCCCCAAGCGTCGAAGAGTGAATGGCGTCGAGGATCTTATGACCTTGAGTCAAGTGCGATAAGCCGTAAACCTGATTGTCCAACTTTGACCATATGCGGTCGCTTCTCTTAACCCATTCAGCCACGCATATGCTTGCGTTAATCCGCAAGATCACGCGGCATGGTCGTGGAGCTGCGACGGGCGTGGGGCGACGCCGTCGATCGGTTATCGGGGCTCGTGTGCCGCGCGTTACAGGCGTATACGGATATTCACAGGGCGGACAGCGCGGTACGGGGCCCGGCCGCCGCTGGCGATAGATTGGGACGGTCGTTGTCCCTGCGAACTTCGAGACGAGATCCGCCGTGCGTATTGCCCGCTTCGTCCATCCAGGTGGTGCCGCTTTCGGAGTCGTCGAGGGAGGCCCCGCGCAGGGCGGCGCCGACGTCCCGCTCGACGCGCTGACGGTGGCCGAGATCGAGGGCCACCCGTTCGGCCAGATCACCTTCACGGGGCAGCGGTGGGCCGTGCCGGACGTGCGGCTGCTCTCGCCGATCCTGCCGAGCAAGGTCGTCGGGGTCGGACGCAACTACGCCGCCCACGCCGCGGAGCTCGGGCACGAGGTGCCGTCCGCCCCGCTGCTCTTCCTCAAGCCCTCGACTTCGGTGATCGGTCCGGCCGACGCGATCCGGCTGCCGGTCGAGTCGCATCAGGTCGAGCACGAGGCCGAGCTGGCGGTGGTGATCGGCGCGACCGGGGCGCGTGACGTCCCCAAGGAGAGCGCGCTGGACGCCGTGCTCGGCTACACCTGCGCGAACGACGTCACCGCGCGCGACCTGCAGAAGGCGGACGTTCAGTTCACCAGGGCAAAGGGGTACGACTCGTTCGGCCCGCTCGGCCCGTGGATCGAGACCAATCTGGACCCGTCCGACCTCGGCGTGCGGTGCACAGTGGACGGCGAGCTGCGCCAGAACGGCCGCACGAAGGACTTCATCTTCGACATCGCGACGGTGATCTCCTACATCTCGCACATCATGACTCTGCTCCCCGGTGACGTGATCCTCACCGGCACGCCGTCCGGTGTCGGCCCCATCACCGCCGGCCAGCAGGTCTCCGTCTCGATCGACGGCATCGGGACGCTGGTCAACCCCGTCGTCAGCCGCGCCTGACCTCGAACTTCCTCACCAGACCTCATGGAGTGCACAGTGGAGCGCGATCCGTCGATCCGGGTGCGGTTCTGTCCGTCGCCGACCGGCAACCCGCACGTCGGCCTCATCCGTACCTGCCTGTTCAACTGGGCGTACGCGCGGCATCACGGCGGCACCTTCGTCTTCCGGATCGAGGACACCGACGCCGCGCGCGACTCCCAGCAGTCCTACGAGCAGCTGCTCGACTCGCTGCGCTGGCTCGGCCTGGACTGGGACGAGGGTCCCGAGGTGGGCGGCGAGCACGGCCCGTACCGGCAGTCCGAGCGGCGCGCCAGCTACGACGACGTGATCGCCAAGCTGGTCGATGGCGGTTACGCGTACGAGTCGTTCTCCACCGCCGCGGAGATCGAGGCGCGGCACCGCGCCGCCGGTCGCGACCCGAAGCTGGGGTACGACAACTTCGACCGCACCCTGACGGACGAGCAGAAGGCCGCGTTCCGTGCCGATGGCCGCCTCCCGGTGCTCCGCCTCCGGATGCCCGATGAGGACCTGCGCTGGGACGACCTGGTACGCGGCGAGGTGACGTTCGGCGCCGGCACGGTGCCGGACTACGTCATCGCGCGTGCCAACGGCGACCCGCTCTATCCGCTGGTCAATCCGGTCGACGACGCGCTCATGCAGATCACCCACGTGCTGCGCGGCGAGGACCTGCTCCCGTCCACACCCCGGCAGATCGCGCTCTACCGGGCGCTGATCGAGCTCGGGATCGCCAAGGAGATGCCGCGGTTCGGCCACCTCCCGTACGTCATGGGGGAGGGGAACAAGAAGCTCTCCAAGCGGGATCCGCAGTCGAGCCTGCTGCTCTACCGGGAGCGAGGCTTCCTCCCCGAGGGGCTGCTGAACTACCTGGCGCTGCTGGGCTGGGCGATCGCCGACGACCGCGACATCTTCTCTCTGGACGAGATGGTGGAGAAGTTCGACGTCGCGAGGGTCAGCCCGAACCCGGCACGCTTCGACCTGAAGAAGGCCGAGGCGATCAACTCCGCGCACGTCCGCCTGCTCGACCCGGACGACTTCGCGGGTCGCCTCACCGGCTTCCTGCAGACTGCCGGGCTGGTCTCCGACCCGGTCACGGCGGAGGAGCAGCGCGTGCTCGCCGTGGCGGCGCCGCTGGTCCAGGAGCGGATCGTCGTCCTTGCCGACGCGGTCGAGATGCTCCGCTTCCTCTTCACCCCGGACGCCGATTTCGCCCCGGAGCCCGACGCGGCAGCCAAGAACCTCGGCGAGGCCGCCGCGCCCGTACTCGCCGCCGCGGTCGAGGCGCTGGAGGCGTTGCCGGGCTGGCACGCCGCCGGCATCGAGGAGGCGCTGAAATCCGCGCTCGTCGACGGGCTCGGGCTCAAGCCCCGCAAGGCGTTCGCCCCGATCCGGGTCGCGATCACCGGCCGGACTGTCTCGCCGCCGCTATACGAGTCGATGGAGCTGCTCGGGCGCGAGCGGTCATTGGCCCGGCTCCGGGCGGCGCTGCCGGCGGGCTGACTACCCCGGCATCGGCAACCGACGGTCACCGTCACGGAACCAGCTGCGGTGGGGCTGGCCGTCGCGGCCGAGGCGAACGCGCTTCCACAAGTCTCGTTCGGGCTGGTCAACGCGGTGTGACGGTAGGCGCCGGAGGTCCGTGCCGCACGTGGGCTTCGTCGGTAAGCCCTCTCCGCGGGCGGGCGGAGGGGCGTTGCCGATTTGGGCGCTCGCCGGCTCTCCGCTACAGTTACTCGCGGTGCGAGCGAGGCAACGAGCCCACACCGATGGGGTATGGGGTAATTGGCAGCCCGGCTGATTCTGGTTCAGCTAGTCTAGGTTCGAGTCCTGGTACCCCAGCTCACGCACAACTCAGCACCACCCCTAGGGCCCCGTCGTCTAGCGGCCTAGGACGCCGCCCTCTCAAGGCGGTAGCGCCGGTTCGAATCCGGTCGGGGCTACAGAGAGTGAGGGAGCTCCATCCACGAACGACGTGGATGGGGCTCTCTTTCGCTATGCATCTGCGGGGCCGAGCCCCGGACCCCACGGTGCGGTGGCTTGGGGTGCAGCTCCACCACCCCGTTGAGGTTGCGAGCGGCGCCGCCCGAGGCGTGAGCTACAGGCCGGACAGGCGCTGGCCCGCGCGGACCACCGAGACCGCGTGGCGCTCGCCCGGACGCCGCCCAAGCCGCTCGATCGGACCGGAGATGCTGATCGCGGCGATCACCCGGCCACCGCGGTCGCGGATCGGCGCGGAGACCGAGGCCACCCCGGCCTCGCGCTCGGCGACGCTGGCCGCCCAGCCGCGCCGGCGAACCTCAGCCAGTGTCCGGCCGCTGAACCGGCATCGCGGCAGTAGCGGCAGCACCGACTCCGGCGGCTCCCAGGCGAGCAACACCTGCGCACCTGAGCCGGCGAACATCGGCAGCGCAGCGCCGACCGGCACGGTGTCGCGCAGCCCGCTGGCCCGCTCGGCCGCGGCCACACAGATTCGCTCGTCCGCGCGGCGCAGGTAGAGTTGCGTGCTCTCCCCGGTGGCGTCGCGCAGTGCGGAGAGCACCGGCGCCGCCGCGGTGAGCAGTACATCCGGCGCTGCGTTGGCGAACTCGGCCAGCCTCGGGCCGGGCCGCCACCGGCCGGCCTCGTCCCGGACGAGGATGCGATGCACTTCAAGCGCCTGCGCGAGCCGGTGCGCGGTCGCCCGCGGCAACCCGCTCCGGTCGACGAGTTCGGCGAGGCTGGCGCCATCGACGGTCGCCTCGAGGATGGCGATGGCCTTGTCGAGCACCCCGACGCCGCTGCTAGTCTGTCCCACGAAACGAAACTATCATCCCACATGGCAGGACGCTACCGGTAAGGAAACGTGATGGGGCGCACACTCGCGGAGAAGGTCTGGGATGCGCACGTTGTGCGCTCCGCCGACGGCGAGCCCGACCTGCTCTACATCGACCTGCACCTGGTTCACGAGGTGACCAGCCCGCAGGCGTTCGACGGGCTCAGGCTGGCCAGGCGTCCGGTGCGCAGACCCGACCTCACGATCGCCACCGAGGACCACAACACCCCGACGATCGACATCGACAAGCCGATCGCCGACCCGGTGTCGCGGACGCAGATCGAGACCCTACGGCGTAACTGCGCCGAGTTCGGCGTCCGGCTGCACCCGCTCGGCGACGCGAACCAGGGCATCGTCCACGTTATCGGCCCGCAGCTCGGCCTGACCCAGCCCGGCATGACGGTGGTCTGCGGCGACAGCCACACCGCCACCCACGGCGCGTTCGGCGCGCTCGCGTTCGGAATCGGCACCAGCGAGGTCGAGCATGTGCTCGCCACCCAGACGCTGCCGCTGCGGCCGTTCAAGACGATGGCGGTCAACGTCCGCGGTGACCTGCCCGTCGGCGTCACGGCGAAGGACATCATCCTGACGCTGATCGCGAAGATCGGCACCGGCGGTGGCCAGGGGTACGTCATCGAGTACCGCGGCGAAGCGATCGAGGCCCTGTCGATGGAGGGCCGGATGACGATCTGCAACATGTCGATCGAGGCGGGCGCCCGGGCCGGCATGATCGCTCCCGACGAGACCACCTTCGGCTACCTCAAGGGCCGTCCGCACGCGCCCGAGGGTCCGGACTGGGACAGCGCGCTGGAGTACTGGCGTGGCCTGCGCACGGACGACGACGCCACCTTCGACACCGAGGTGGAGATCGACGCGGCCGCCCTCACCCCGTTCGTCACCTGGGGCACCAACCCGGGGCAGGGCGTGGCGCTGGACGACGTGGTGCCGGACCCGGCGTCGTTCACCGACCCGGGCGAGCGCTCCGCCGCCGAGCGTGCGCTGGAGTACATGGACCTCACGCCCGGTACGCCGCTGCGCGACATCAGCGTGGACACCGTCTTCGTCGGCTCCTGTACCAACGGCCGGATCGAGGATCTGCGCGCGGTGGCGGGGGTGCTGCGCGGTCACCGCGTCGCCGACGGCGTCCGGATGCTGGTCGTGCCGGGCTCGGTGCAGGTGCGCCTGCAGGCCGAGGCGGAGGGGCTGGACCAGGTGTTCCTCGACGCTGGCGCGGAGTGGCGGCAGGCCGGCTGCTCGATGTGCCTGGGCATGAACCCGGACACGCTGGCTCCCGGTGAGCGCTCGGCATCCACGTCCAACCGGAACTTCGAGGGACGCCAGGGCAAGGGCGGCCGGACCCACCTCGTCTCGCCGCTGGTGGCCGCCGCCACCGCAGTCACCGGGAGGCTGGCCACGCCGGCCGACGTGCCCGCCGTCACGGCCAACGGGAGCTGATCGCGATGGAGAAGTTCACCACGCACACCGGTCGGGCATTGCCGCTGCGCCGATCCAACGTGGATACCGACCAGATCATCCCGGCGGTGTACCTCAAGCGGGTCACCCGCACCGGATTCGAGGACGGGCTCTTCTCGGCGTGGCGCAAAGATCCCGACTTCGTCCTCAATAAGCCGGAGTACGGCGGCGCCAGCATCCTCGTCGCCGGCCCCGAGTTCGGCACCGGTTCATCGCGCGAGCACGCCGTGTGGGCGTTGGAGAACTACGGCTTCCGGGTGGTCATCTCGCCTCGGTTCGCCGACATCTTCCGCGGCAACTCATTGAAGGCCGGACTGCTCACCGTGCAGCTGCCGATCGACACCGTCGAATGGCTCTGGACGACCGTCGAGGCCGATCCGGGCACCGAGGTGACGGTCGATCTGGTGGCCAGGGAAGTGCGCGCCGCGGGCCGGGTCGAGCCCTTCGAACTGGACGACTACAGCCGCTGGCGGCTGCTGGAGGGGCTCGACGACATCGGTCTAACCCTCCGGCACGGCGAAGAGATTTCTGTTTTCGAGGACCGGCGTCCGGGCTGGTTGCCGAGGACGCTACCGGCCTGACAGCGGGCAGCCGAACCGGTCGAATGGGGCGGAGTTCCTTGCACGACAAGGGATTCCGCCCCCTTCATGTTTGTGGCCGGACGAGGGTGGGCATTCCGATCGGCGCGGACGTGAACGCCGATCCCTTGCGACACAACGAAATTTGAGTCAGCCAGATCATTGTCTGATTCCAAAACGCGGCCTAACGTTCGCGCCGGAGGCCCATCTGGCCGAGCACACTGGGAGGGGAACGTGAACAAGGCCGAGCTCATCGAGACGCTCTCGAAGCGTCTGGGCGATCGCAAGACCGCGACCGCCGCACTGGAGAGTGTGGTGGAGGAGATTCAGCGCGCCGTGCAGAAGGGGGAACGCGTCGCGATCACCGGCTTCGGCGTCTTCGAGAAGCGGGTCCGCAACGCACGGACCGCGCGCAACCCCCGGACCGGCGAGGCCGTGAAGGTCAAGAAGACCTCGGTGCCCGCATTCCGTCCGGGGCAGGGCTTCAAGGACGTCATCACCGGCGCCAAGAAGCTGGCGAAGGCGCCCGTCACCGCGGCAACCAACGCCGCCCGCGGCACCAGGGCGACTCCCACCAAGTCGACCGCCACGAACTCGACGGCGAAGGCCACGCCGCCCAGGAAGACGGCGGCCAAGTCGACGGCGAAGGCCACGCCGGCCAAGAAGACGGCGGCCAAGTCGACGGCGAAGGCCACGGCAGCCAAGAAGACGGCGGCCAAGTCGACGGCGAAGGCCACACCGGCCAAGAAGACGGCGGCCAAGTCGACGGC
>Ga0126306_10001960_pt1 | contig 11367 bp, 13 predicted proteins | sample Plot27_FD_92592 | JGI IMG/M metagenome (GOLD analysis project Ga0126306, IMG submission 92592) | Serpentine soil microbial communities from UC McLaughlin Reserve, CA, USA - Plot27 | ecosystem: Environmental > Terrestrial > Soil > Grasslands | place: USA: UC McLaughlin Reserve, Lake County...
ACCAGCACCAGCCTGATGGTCGTCACGACGACAAGCGCAGCCGCGCTGGCCGCCGGCTTGGGGCGCGAATCTGGCCGGGGATCTGGATGATGCTGATCCTGGCCGCGTCCTCCGGAGTGATCGGAAAAGGCGGCGCTCATCACCACGTTCCTGGCGACGCTACGCACCAGGTTTACGCCGATGCTGAGGCGTGGCTCGTGGAACACCGCGGCTCGTGAGCCCTGGTCTGGCTGGCCTGTAACGGCTGGCGCGGGTGGCGAGACTGCATCGCCATGAGCCAGATCGCCATGAGCCAACATCGCCTCCGCCAACGCGGCTCCGGCGATTCGCACCGGAGGCCGTCATGCTGATGAAGAGCCCTGTCCGGACCACGCTGCGCAAGCGCCTGCTGCCGTTGCACATCGCGGTCGCGCTGCAGGGCTTCATGCTCTGGGTGCCGGTCGAGAAGCTGTTCATGAATGAGATCGGCTTCGACGCGGCAGCGGTGGGCGTGATGGCCGCCGCCTACGCCGCCGTCGTGCCGATCATCGAGATACCGTCCGGGATCCTCGCCGACCGGTGGAGCCGCCGCGGCGTGTTGATCGTGGCGAGCGCCGCGTTGGCGCTGACTTCCCTGATCGGCGGCCTGAGCACCAACGTGCTCTCGTACATCGTGAGCGCGCTCGTCCTCGGCGTCTACTTCGCCATGTACTCCGGAACGATGGACTCGATCGTCTACGACACCGTGCTGGAGGAGACCGGCGACAGTGATGCCTTCGAACGACGCATCGGCCGGGTCCGGATGATCGAGAGCGTCGCCCTGGTCGCCAGCTCCCTCCTCGGCGGATGGATCGCCAGCCTCACCAGCACCCGGCTGACCTACTTCCTCACCATCCCGTTCGCCGCACTCTCCATCGTCGCGTACCTCCGGTTCGCCGAACCGCAACTGCACAAGGCGGCCGGACACACCCCACTGCGGCGCCATCTCGCCGTCACCTACCGGACCCTGACCCAGCGGGGGCGGCTGCTGCCGATCATCACCCTCGCCGTGTTGACCTCGGTCATCCTGCAGATGGTCTTCGAGTTCGGGCCGCTGTGGCTGGTCGCGCTCGCCGTGCCGGCCATGCTCTACGGGCCGTACTGGGCCGGTCTGGTCTCCACCCTCGGGATCGCTGGGCTGCTCGCCGGGCGGCTCCAGCTCGACAAGCCCGTGACGGTGGGGGCCGTGGTCGGGCTCATGACCGTGGCCAGCGTGACGTTGACCATGACCACGAGCGTGGTCGTCGTGACGATCGCGCAGATCGTGCTCGCACTGCTGGTCGTGATCGCCAGCATCCACGTCAGCCGCCTGCTGCACGACGCCGTCCCGTCCACGATCCGATCCGGGGTGGCCTCCGGCGTCAGCGCGATCTCCTGGATGGTGTTCCTGCCAGTCGCGCTCGCGTTCGGCGTGGTCAGCTCGCATCACGGCGTGCACACCGCGGGTTGGATGCTGACCGCCGTCACCGTACTCGCGGGCCTGCTGCTGGCCAGGACGGCGCGCGCACCCCACGCGGACACCGTGGCGGTCGACCCGGTCCCGGCGCTCCATCCCGCCGCCCCGGTCGTCGCGGAGGCGTGCTGACCGGCGGGTACGTCGCAGTGCGCAGCGGAGTACGCAGGCGGGTGCAGACTGGATGCCGCTTCCGGGCGGATTCGGTGCCGGCCGCCAGCGGCGAGTATCCCCTCCAGCACCTCGACACCGACACGGACCGACCATACGGTCGGGCACCCGGAGGAGAGCACCATGAGCACCGAACAGCATCCCGTTCACGAGCTCGGTCAGCGATGGGCCGCCGCCGAGCAGGCCGCGGACGCCGACGCGCTCGACGCGTTGGCCACCGACGACTTCACACTCGTCGGTCCGCTCGGCTTCGTCCTCGACAAGCAGCAGTGGCTCGACCGCTACCACAACGGTGACCTCGTCACCAGCTCGCTCGTCTGGAACGACGTTCATGTCCGTGACTACGGCACCGCGGCCATCGCGGTCGGCGTCCACACCCAGCAGGCCGCCTACCGGGGCCAGCCGAGCGACGGCCGGTTCCGGGCGACCCACGTCGCGGTCCAGGCTGGTGACCGATGGCTGCTCGCAGGCATCCACCTGAGCCCGATCGCGCCCCCGCCGGGGCGGCCGGCGGGATCGTAACCGCTCACGTCCTCGGCAAGGAGTTCCGATGACAGCTCACCTGAACCACACCATCGTCCATGTTCGGGACAAGACGGAGTCCGCGACGTTCCTCGTCGAGCTGCTCGGCCTGCCTGCCCCGAGGCCGTACGGGCCGTTCCTCGTCGTGGAGCTCGGCAACGACGTGTCGCTCGACTTCGCCGACGCGTCCGCCGTCCACCCGCAGCACTACGCGTTCCTGGTCAGCGAAGCGGAGTTCGACCAGATCTTCGGCCGGATCCGCGACCATGGCCTGCCCTACTGGGCCGACCCGTTCAAGCGGCGTCCGGGCGAGCACAACACCAACGACGGGGGCCGGGGGGTGTACTGGGAAGAGCCGAGCGGCCACTTCCTGGAGATCATCACCCGCCCGTACGGAGGCTGAGGAATCGCTGCTCCAGGCGCGGTCGGCCACGACAACCGGCGCGCAGTGGATACCGTCTAACTGCCATGTGTATCACGTCAGGGACGGCGGCCGAGGTGGGGCGAGGGCCTGTCCGTCCTGCTGGGTGAGGCGCCGGGTAGCGAGACGGCCGACGGCTTCCAGCTCGACGACGCGGTGACCACCGCGCTGGTATCGGTGCGCCAGAGCCGTCCCCACGTTGCCGGCTGCTCGACCAGGCGGTGACCGCGCAGCTCGTCGTGGTCGAGGGGGCGGGCCAGTTCGCCTCTCACACGATCTGGTCCGCGAGACGCTGTACGACTCGCTCGACGAAGCCAGCGCACGCCAGCGGCACGCCGCCGTCGTCCGGGCCCTGGACCGGGCCCCGGCTCTGGCCGAACGCCGGGCCCTGTCGCTGAGCCAGTCCGGCGTGATTGCCGGGCTCGGATCGCTGCTCGGCGCGGTCGCCGGGCTGGGCGCCTCCACGGCCGTGCTGTTCGCGCTCAACCAGCGCTACGCCGACGTCTGGCCGGAGCCCACGCCGTATCCGATCACGGTGCCCTGGCTCAACCTCGGCATAGCGCTGCTCGTGGTCCCGTCGGTCGCGATGCTCGGCGCCGGTCTGCTCACCCGCTCCCGGTTGCCCATCGAGCGGCGGTTGTAGCTGTCAGAGATTCTCCGGCCGGTGTGTCGATGTGATGTGTGCCTGTTCGACGCGTGAGTGAGGCGAGGCGATCGGCGCCTTGCCCCACACGTCCCGGATGACGGGCATACGCGAAGGAGAGACACCGATGGGCCAGCTGCTGGAGAACAAGAACGCGATCGTCTACGGCGCGAGCGGGGGGATCGGTCGCGGCGTGGCGCGGACCTTCGCCCGGCACGGGGCCACCGTGTTCCTCGCCGGGCGGACGCGAGAGCGGCTCGATGCGGTAGCGAAGGACATCACCGCCGAGGGCGGGCAGGCGGAGGTGGCCGTCGTCGATGCCGTCGACGAGCACGCCGTCGACGAGCACGCCCGGTCGATCGCCGAGCGGGCGGGCAGCATCGACGTCTCGGTCAACCTGATCTCGCACGGCGACCAGGACGCAGGCGGCTACCTGCAGGGCGTCCCCATCGTCGAGATGCCCGTCGCGGCCTTCACGCGCCCGGTCCAGACGGCGGTGCTCGCGAACCTACTGACCGCCCGCGCCGCCGCACGGCACATGGTCGAGCAGGGATCGGGAGTGATTCTCACCCTGACCAACGCCGGCTCGAGGAGCGGTGCGCCGTTGATGGGCAGCACCGGCGTCGCGGCCGCGGCGATCGAGACGTTCAGTCGCTACCTTGCCGCCGAGGTCGGGCCGCAGGGCGTCCGCGTCCTCGGTCTGCACATCGCCGCGGTGCCCGAGACGTTCCCGCAGGACATCCACACCGACGTCTTCGACGATCCCAGCCGGGGCCCGGGCGGCGGCATGGATGCCGCGGGCCTGGAGCAGATGCTGGCTCAGATGACGATGCTGCGCCGGGTCACCACGGTGGCCAACGTCGCCGACGTGGTGGCGTTCCTGGCTTCTGACTGGGCCGGTGGCATGACCGCCACCATCCTCAACGTGACCGGCGGGATGGTTCACGACTAGCCGGTCTGCCGGCAGCGGATCCCGCCTGACCGCGCCACGAGATGTTCCCTCCGCCTCCCCTGTCGTAGCGGCGACGGCTCCCTACGACAGGGGAGGCACCCATGACGTCATCGGCTCAACCTGCGATAGCTCCGCACCGACAGCGGCACGAAGATCACCAGGATCAGCAGCGGCCACGCCACGGCCATCGGCACCGCGTGTTCGGCGGGCCACGAATCGCCGCCCTGGCCCGGGTTGCCGAACAGCGCCCGGGTCGCGAGCACGGTCGCCGACAGCGGGTTCCACTCGGCGATCGCCCCCAGCCAGCCGGGCATCGTCTCGGTCGCGACGAACGCATTCGAGAGCATCCCCAGCGGCCAGACCAGGATCTGCACCGCCATCAGGGCCTCCGGCGTGCCCATGACCAGCCCGAGGTAGACGCCGACCCAGATCAGCGCGAACCGCAGCAGCAGGAGGAGCGCGAACGCCAGCAGCGCGTCGCCGATCCCGTGGTGCCACCGCCAGCCGACCGCGAGCCCGCACGCGACCATCAGGCCGAGCCCGGCCGCCGAGTAGATCATGTCGGACGCGCTGCGCCCGGCCACCACCGCGGAGCTCGCCATCGGCATCGAACGGAACCGGTCGGTGACCCCGCGCGAGGCGTCGGTGCTGACGGCGGTGAACGTGGCCTCGATGCCGAACGCCATCGTCATCGCGAACATGCCAGGCAGCAGGAACTCCCGGTAGTCGCCCCCGCCCGGCACGGCCATACCGCCGCCGAGGAGGTAGCCGAACATGAGCACCAGCAGTACCGGGAAGAGGAGGCCGACGAGCACCACCGCGGGCTGGCGCGCCCAGTGGATCAGGCCGCGGCGGGTGATGGTCCAGGCGTCGGCGACCGCCCAGCGCAGCCGGTCCAGCGGGGTCCGGGGAATCTCCGGAGCGGCGACCGTCACGCCGGCACCTCCTCGGTGTGTCGCCCGGTGAGGTGAAGGAACACCTCGTCCAGGGTGGGGCGGCGCAGCGCGATGTCCTCGGCGGCGATGCCCGCGTCGTCAAGCGCCCGCACCACGTCGGTGAGGCCGCTCACCCGGGCGCTGACCGGGGCGCTCACCCGGCGGTTGTCCCGGTCGGTGTCGGCTTCGGCACCGACCGCACGGCTGATCAGGGCGGCGGCGGTGGCCAGGTCGGTGTCACTGTGCACGACGATGTCGATCCGGTCGCCGCCGAGCTTGGCCTTGAGCTGGTCGGGCGTGCCGTCGGCGATCACCCGCCCGCCGTCGATGACCGAGATGTGGCCGGCGAGCTGGTCGGCCTCGTCCAGGTACTGGGTGGTGAGGAGCACGGTGGTGCCGTCGGCGACCAGTGCTCGGATCGCGCTCCACACCTCGTTGCGGCTGCGCGGGTCGAGCCCGGTGGTTGGTTCGTCGAGGAAGAGCACCTGCGGGGCGAGGATCATCGTGGCGGCGAGGTCGAGGCGCCGGCGCATGCCGCCCGAGTACTGCCTGATCGCCTTGCCGCCGGTGTCGACGAGCCCGAACTGCTCCAGCAGTTCGCCCGCGCGGGCCCGCGCCGCCGCCGGCGGGAGGTGGTACAGCCTGCCGAACATCTCCAGGTTCTGCCGCCCGCTGAGGATCTCGTCAACCGCGGCGTTCTGCCCCAGCAACCCGATCCGGTACCGGACGTGCGCCCCATGGCGGGCGACGTCGAAGCCGGCCACCTCGGCGCGACCGCCGTCGAAGCGGAGCAGGGTGGCGAGGATCCGGACGGCGGTGGTCTTGCCGGCGCCGTTCGGGCCGAGCAGCCCGTGCACGGTGCCTCGGGGCACGACCAGGTCGAACCCGTCGAGCGCGGCCTTGTTGCCGTACCGCTTGCGCAACCCCTCGGCGAGGATCGCGACGTCCGTCGAACTCACGTCCACTCCTAACTCGGTACGTTGTACGGAGTACCTCCCCCAAAGTATAGCGTACGCAGTACGGAGTTGTGCCGCGGCCGCAGCCTAGGTCCGTGACGGCGCCGCGACTGTGATCAGGACCGGCGTTCCTGAACGAGCTCGTACAGCTCGCCGTCGGGCGCGATGAAGTGCACGTACCGGTGTCGGTCGTTCTCGGCGGGCCGGTCCACGTCGATACCGGCTGCCCGCAGCTCCGCGATCGCGGAGTCGAGGTCGGCAACCAGGAAGCCGATGGTGCGCGACGTTCGCCCGCCCTCCTCGCGCGGGCCGGCGACGGCGAACCGCGCGCCGTCGGGCAGCGCGAACATGTCGGCGCTGACGCCCTCGGCCGCCACCCGCCGCAGTCCGAGCGTTGCCTCGGCGAAGCGGGCCATCGCGGAGCGCCGGTCGGTCGCGGTGCCCGCGAAGACGAGGCCAAGGATCTCCACGTTCGCGACCCTACGCGCCGGCTCGTGGCTGGCGCGTCGTCGACGTGGCGCTACAGATCGGAGGTGGCCGGCTCCGCGTTCGCCTCGTCGGCGTACTCCTCGGCCGGCGTGGTCGCGGTGCCGGCGGGTCTGCGCCGCAGCAGGGTCACGGCGACGACGGCGAGGACGGCCACGGCGACGGCGCTGACGCCGGCGACCATGTTCAGGGCATCGTTGAACGCGTCGCGGGCAGGGACAAGCAGCGCGGCGCCGAGGTGATCGGGGAGCTGCGCGGAGGCGGCCGTGGCGCCGGCGAGCGTGTCGCGGGTGGCCTCGGTCGCCTCGGCCTTAACCGCGGCGGGGAAGGAGCCGGCGATCTGGTGTCGGTGCACGGCGGTGCCGAGGCTGCCCAGCGCCGCGAAACCAAGCTGCGAGGAAACCAAGCTGCGAGGAAACCAAGCTGCGAGGAAACCAAGCTGCGAGGAAACCAAGCTGCGAGGAAACCAAGTTGGAGGAAGCCAAGTGGCGAGGAACGCAGACGGCGCCGTTCAGCCGTACTCGCGGAGGATGTCGTCGGAGAGCGGCGGCCACGCTTCGATAGACCACTCGCCGAAGTCCCGGTCGGTGAGGCACGCACAGGCCAGGCCGGCGACCGGATCGACCCAGAGGAACGTGCCGGAGCGGCCGAAGTGGCCGAACGTGGCCGGCGAGTTGTTCTCGCCCGTCCAGTGCGGCTTCTTCCCGTCCCGCACCTCGAAGCCGAGCCCCCAGTCGTTCGGCGATTGCCGCCCGTATCCGGGCAGAACGCCGGCGAGCCCGGGGAACACGGGGCGGGTCGCCTCCGGCATCAGGTCAGGTACGAGCGTCGGCGCGAGCAGTTCGCGTCCGAGCGTCGCCAGATCGCGAAGCGGCCCGCGCGCCGCCGACGCGGCCGAGCCGTCGAGCCGGGTGGCGGTCATGCCGAGCGGCTCGAGAACGCTCTGGTCCACCAGGTCGGCGAAGTCCACGCCGGTGCGTACCGCGACGGTATCGGCGATCACCTCGAAGCCGCGGTTGGAGTAGATCCGCCGGCGCCCGGGCTGGCTGATCACGCTGTCGTCGTCCTGGGAGAGGCCGGAGGCGTGTGCGAGCAGGTGACGCACGGTCGAGCCAGGCGGCCCGGCCGGCTCGTCGAGGGCCACCACGCCGTCCCGCACCGCCACCAGCACGGTCAGCGCGCTGATCAGCTTGGTGACCGACGCCCACGGCAGGGTGCCGTCCGGGCCGACCGAGGCGATGACGCCGCCGGGGTCGACGACCGCCACCGCGGCCGTGGCCACCGGCCAGTCCCGCACCGCATCAAGGGCACCCACGAACCCAAGGCTAGACCGGCGCCCGTCCGATCCCCGCCGCCCATCGCCGGGCGGCTCGAACAGTTCCCAAGAAGTTTCGACCGACGTGTCGAGTCCGGGTTCCTTCGTTCGAGGGGCAAGTAGAGGCCGGATCGAGCCGATGAACCGGCCCCGATATCGAAGGAGAAGGAACCATGACCCACGACACGATCGCCGCACCGAGCGCCGCGGTGCCCGGCACCTCGTGCGACCCGGCCACCCGCGTCACCAGGACTCTGCTGGGGTACGGCATCATCGCCGGCCCGATCTTCATCGTGGTGGCGCTGGCCCAGGCGCTGACTCGGGACGGCTTCGACCTCGCCCGTCATCAGTGGAGCCTGCTGAGCAACGGGGACCTCGGCTGGATCCAGATCACCAACTTCGTGGTGACCGGGCTGATGACCATCGCGCTCGCGGTCGGGCTGCGACGCGCCCTGGGTCCGGCCCGGGACGCTAGCTGGGCACCCCGACTGATCGGCGTGTACGGAGCCAGCCTGATCGGCGCCGGGGCGTTCCGCGCCGACCCGGCTCTGGGCTTCCCGGCGGGAGCACCGGACAAGGTTACGGAAGTCAGCTGGCACGGCATGCTGCACTTCGTCTCGGGCGGCATCGGGTTCGCCTGCCTGATCGCGGCGTGCCTCGTGCTCGCCCGCCGGTTCGCAGCCGAGGGACGCCGGGGATGGGCGACGTCCTCCCGGGTCACCGGGGTGCTGTTCCTGGCCGGCTTCATCGGTGTCGCCGCCGGAGCGGGGAGCACCGGGACCAACCTGGCGTTCGTCGCGGCCGTCGTCCTCGCCTGGGCCTGGGTCTCGGCGCTGGCGGCTCACCTCTACCGCCGTGCTGCCCTAGCGTGATCCATCAACATTTCGAGACTTATAAACAGAAGGAGATACCACCATGCGCTACATCGTGTTGCTGAAGTCCGCCCAACCCACCTCCCCGCCGCCCCCCGAGCTGATGGACGCGATCGCGAAGCTCGGCGGGGAAGCAACCAACGCCGGCGCGCTGCTCGACACCGCTGGGTTGGCCCCGAGCGCGTCGGGCGCACGGGTCCAGGTCTCCGGAGGGAGGTTGAGCGTGACCGACGGGCCCTTCGCCGAGGCGAAGGAGATGATCAGCTACGCCCTGTACCAGGTGCGGTCTAAGGAAGAGGCGACCGAGTGGACCGTGCGCTTCATGAAGCTGCACCGGGACCTCTGGGAGGGCTGGGAAGGTGAGGCCGAGGTTCTGCGGGTGTTCGGGCCAGAGGACTTCGGGCCGCCGCCCGCCTGACCGATCCGCGTGCAGGTGGCGCAGATGATTGGATCGGTAGCCATGACGGCTACCGATCCTCATCGCGCCACCGTTCGCGCGATCGAGGCGGTCTGGCGGATGGAGTCCGCAGTACTCATCGCGGGGCTCGCCCGGATCGTGCGCGATGTCGGACTCGCCGAAGAGCTCGCGCAGGACGCGTTGGTCATCGCGCTCGAGCAGTGGCCGCAGTCAGGCGTCCCGGACAATCCGGGGCCCTGGCTCATGGCGACCGCGAAACATCGCGCGATCGACCACCTGCGCCGGCGGACCCGGTACGAGCGCAAACTGGAACTGATCGGCCGCGACCTCGAGATCCAGCAGGACTCTGGCGGCCCGGATCTGGATGCCGCCATCGACGACCACATCGGTGACGACCTGCTGCGCCTCATGTTCATTGCCTGCCATCCTGTGCTCTCCACAGAGGCACGGGCCGCACTGACCCTCCGCCTGCTCGGCGGTCTGACCACCGACGAGATCGCGCGGGCGTTCCTGGTCGCGGAGCCGACCATCGCGCAGCGGATCGTTCGGGCGAAACGCACCCTCGCCAGGAAGCAGATTCCCTTCGACCTGCCTGCCCCGGCCGAGCTGGCGGACCGGCTGTCCTCGGTGCTCGAGGTCATCTACCTCATCTTCAACGAGGGCTTCTCGGCGACCGCCGGCGACGACTGGATGCGGCCGACGCTCTGTGAGGAAGCGCTTCGTCTCGGCCGAATCCTGGCCGGCCTCATGCCCGAGGAGCCCGAGGTGCACGGTCTTGTCGCGCTGATGGAACTCCAAGCCTCACGCACCCGCGGTCGGACCGGTCCGTCCGGGGAGCCCATCCTGCTCCTCGATCAAGACCGCAGGCGGTGGGATCGGCTGCTCATACGCCGTGGCCTCGAGGCACTCGAACGGGCCGAAGCACTTGGTGGGGTGGTGGGGCCGTACACGTTGCAGGCCGCGATCGCCGCCTGCCATGCCCGTGCGCTGAGCCCGGAGGACACGGACTGGGAGCGGATCGCGGCGCTCTACCGCGTGCTCACCCACATCTGGCCGTCGCCTGTCGTGGAGCTCAACCGCGCGGTCGCCGTCGGGATGGCATCCGGCCCGGCCCAAGGGCTCGAGGTCGTCGACGCGCTGACGTCGGAACCGGCCCTGGAGAGTTACCCCCAGTTGCCCGCCGTGCGCGGCGACCTGCTTGCCAAGCTCGGTCGTCTCGACGAAGCACAGCACGAGTTCGAACGCGCCGCGGCGCTCACCCGAAACGAACGCGAACGCAGCCTCTTCCTGAACCGCGCCGCCGCCTACCGACGGGAATCCACCACTCGGTAGGGCCCCGGGGTGTCACGTCGGCGTGTCGCGCGCCAGCCGCGGAGTCTCGCCGCCGGCCGGTGTGGACTCCGCGGTTACGGGGCTTCCCGGGTCGGCATCGGGCCCGCTAACCGCGGAGTCACGCCGCCGGCCGCCGTTGACTCCGCGGTTACGGGGCTTCCCAGGCTGGCATCCGGCCCGCTAGCCGCGGAGTCACGTTCACTCCTGGGTTGCGGGGCGCGTCGCGTCGGCGTGTCGCGCGCCATCCGCGGAGTCACGCCGTGCCCCGCCCTTGACTCCGCGGTTGCGGAGCCTCCCGGGCGGGCGTACGGCCCGCTAACCGCGGAGTCATGGTGACGCCCGGCTGCTCGGCCGGCCGGCGCGTACCGAGCCGTCCGAAAGGGGTATCGAGCACGGGGAGAAGCACAGTATACCGACAGAATTGATCGTCTTGACAATCTCAATCGTCGGTGAGACTGTAGCGGCACCGCAGTTGGGGCGAGACCGGAATGTGAGGAGATCACGATGCGGAAGATCATCGCGGGGCTGTTCGTGTCGCTGGACGGCGTTGTCGAGTCGCCGGACCAGTGGCACTTCCCCTATTTCAACGACGAGATGGGCGAGGCGGTCACCTCGCAGATGGCCGAAGCCGACACCATCCTGCTCGGCCGCGTCACCTACCAGCAGTTCGCCGCCTACTGGGCCGACAAGGCTAGCGACGTGCCGTTCGCCGACGTGCTGAACAACACGCCCAAGCTCGTCGCCTCCACCACGCTCGACCGCACCGAGTGGCGGAACTCGACGCTCATCCGCGGCAACGTTGCGGAGCAGCTCACCAAGCTGAAGCAGCAGCCGGGGAAGAACATCTCGATGACCGGGAGCGGGACGCTGGTC
>Ga0126306_10001961_pt1 | contig 11365 bp, 8 predicted proteins | sample Plot27_FD_92592 | JGI IMG/M metagenome (GOLD analysis project Ga0126306, IMG submission 92592) | Serpentine soil microbial communities from UC McLaughlin Reserve, CA, USA - Plot27 | ecosystem: Environmental > Terrestrial > Soil > Grasslands | place: USA: UC McLaughlin Reserve, Lake County...
ATCGAGGAGGGCGTGCCGGCGCCGGTCCTGACCAGCGCCCTCTACTCGCGCTTTGCGTCCCGCGACCTGGACTCCTTTGCCAACAAGGCGATGTCGGCGATGCGCTCCGAGTTCGGGGGGCACGCGGAGAAGGCGGCGGTGAAGCCGTGACCACAGCCGTCGCGGCGTCCCGGCAGGCCGATCCAGAGACCGCCGTCGCCGACGTCTTCGTCATCTTCGGCATCACTGGCGACCTCGCGAAGGTGATGACCTTCCAGTCGCTGTACCGGTTGGAACGGCGCCGGCTCCTCGACTGCCCGATCCTGGGCGTTGCGGTCGACGACTGGACGGACGATCAGCTTCGCGCACACGCCAGGGAATGCATCGAGGGGACCGGGGAGACGATCGACACGGAGGTCTTCGAGCGCTTTGCTGGGCGCCTCACCTACGTGAGCGGCGATTTCACGGATCCGGCGACATACGCGCGGGTGGCCGCAGCGATCGGCGGCGCGCAGACGCCGGTCTTCTACCTCGAGATACCCCCGTTCCTGTTCGGCACGGTGATCAAGCAGCTAGCCGAGGCCGGGCTGACGAAGGCCGGGCGTGTGGTCGTCGAGAAGCCGTTCGGCCACGACCTCGCCTCAGCCCGCGCGCTGAACGACGAGGTCCATGAGTACGTTGACGAGACGCAGGTTCTCCGAATCGATCACTTCCTCGGCAAGATGGGCTTGGAGGAGCTGCTCTACCTCCGCTTCGCGAACACCATGCTCGAGCCGGTCTGGAACCGGCTCTTCGTCTCGAGCGTCCAGATCACGATGGCCGAGCCCTTCGGCGTCGAGGATCGCGGCCATTTCTACGATCCCGTCGGCGCGCTGCGGGACGTGGTTGTGAACCACCTCATGCAGGTCTTGGCCGCTGCGGCGATGGAGCCGCCGGCCGGCCGGGACCCCGCAACGCTGAAGGACGGGATCTACTCCGTCTTCCGGTCGATGCCCGACGCCGATCCCGCGCACTACGTGCGCGGCCAGTTCGAGGGCTACCGCGACATCGACGGCGTGGCGAAGGACTCGACCACCGAGACCTACGTCGCGTTACGGCTGGAGATCGAGAACTGGCGGTGGGCCGGCGTGCCGTTCTTCATCCGAACCGGCAAGCACATGCCGCTGAAGCAGACCGAGATACGGCTCGTCTTCAAGCACTCGCCGAAGCTTGGCCTCGGCATGCGAGGCCGGCATCCCACTCCCAACCAACTGGTCATTCGGCTCGACCCGAGCACCGGCGTGCGCATCCTCCTCGACGCGCACCGCGCCGACCAGCCCGGCCCCGAGCCGATCACACTCGACATGGAGTTCGCGCAGGAGGGCGGGGAGGGCGCCACGCCCTACGAGGTGCTGCTCCACGCGGCCATGGCGGGCGACAGCACGCGGTTCACGCGGCAGGACGCGGTCGAGGCCTCCTGGCGGATCATGCAGCCGCTGCTCGACAAGCCGCCGCCGGTACAGCCCTACGCGAAGGGCTCCTGGGGTCCGGAGGCGGCGCATCAGCTGGTGGCCGGCCACGGCTGCTGGCACGCGCCGTGGACGCCCTGACCTCCACGGACGACCCGTCCTCGGACGCCGCGGCCGCGGTCGAGCCGGCGCGCGACGCGGTCCCCAGCGCGGCCGCGCCCTCGCCGTTCCCGCCGATCGCCGAGTACGCCTTCCTCTCCGATTGCCACACCGGCGCGCTCGTCGCCCCCGATGGCTCCGTCGACTGGCTCTGCACGCCGAGCTTCGACTCGCCGAGCGTCTTCGGCAGCCTGCTCGACCGCGAGGCCGGCAGCTTCCGCTTCGCGCCCTTCGGCGTGCAGGTGCCGGTGGCGCGTCAGTACGAGCCGGGCACGAACACCGTGGTCACCACATGGAACACGCCGAGCGGCTGGGCGATCGTTCGCGACGCGCTCGTGATCGGACCGCGGCACGACGAGGACGCCATCACGCCGCACACCCGCCCTCCGACCGACGAGGACGCCGACCACATGCTCGTCCGCACGGTGCTGTGCCTGGACGGTCGCGTCGAGATGGAGCTGGTCTGCGAGCCGGTCTTCGACTACGGCCGCGCACCGGCGGAGTGGGAGCTCGTCGACGAATCCCGCCACAGGGCGGACGCGAGCGGCGCGGGCCAGAAGGTCCGGCTGCAGACCGACCTGGTCGCGGGCATCGAGGGAAACCGATTGCGCGCCCGGCACGTGCTCGAGCAGGGGGAGCAGCGCTACTGCGCGCTCGGCTGGGGGAAGGTCCTGGCCGTGCCGGGGGACGTGGACGAGGCGAACGGGCGTCTCGCCGCAACCACGCGGTTCTGGCGTCACTGGCTCGCGAACACGCGCTTTCCCGACCACCCCTGGCGCCGCGCGATCCAGCGCTCGGCACTCACGATCAAGGGCCTGACCTACATGCCCACTGGGGCCACGGTTGCCGCCCTGACCACCTCGCTGCCGGAGACGCCGGGCGGTGAGCGCAACTGGGACTACCGCTTCACCTGGATCCGGGACACGACGTTCACGCTCCGGGCGCTCCACATCCTCAGCCTCGACTGGGAGGCAGAGGAGTTCATGCAGTTCATCGCCGACCTCGAGACCAACGAGGACGGCAGCCTCCAGATCATGTACGGGATCGATGGCAGGCGTGACCTGACCGAGGAGCTCCACGAGGACCTGTTCGGGTACGCCGGCGCCCGCCCCGTGCGCACCGGCAACGGTGCGTTCCAGCAACGCCAGAACGACGTCTACGGCGCGGTGCTCGACTCGATACTGCTTCACACCCAGCACAGCGAGCGCCTGCCGCGGCGGCTGTGGCCGATCGTCCAGTCCCAGGCCGAGCGCGCCGCCGCCGTCTGGCGCGAGCCCGACCAGGGAATCTGGGAGGCCCGCGGCAAGCCGCGCCACTACGTCTCGTCGAAGCTCATGTGCTGGGTGGCGATGGACCGCGCCGCCCGGCTCGCCGAGATCCGCGGAGATCCCGACCTGGCCACCAGCTGGCGAGCGACCGCCGAAGAGATCCGGGCGGACATCCTGGCCCGCGGGGTGAGCGAGAGGAACGTCCTGCGCCAGCACTACGACACCGACTCGCTCGACGCCTCGAACCTCCTTGCCGGGATCTTCGGGTTCCTGCCGCCCGACCACCAGATCCTGCGGGCGAGCGTGCTCGCGATCGCCGACGAGCTGACGGAGGACGGGTTCGTGCTTCGCTACCGCACCGAGGAGACCGACGACGGCCTCTCCGGCAGGGAGGGGACGTTCCTGATCTGCTCGTTCTGGCTCGTCTCGGCGCTCTCGGTGATCGGCGAGGTTCAGCGCGCCCGCGACCTGATGGAGCGTCTCCTCCGCGTGGCCTCGCCGCTCGGGCTGTTCGCCGAGGAGTTCGACGCCGACACCGGCCGCCACCTGGGCAATTTCCCGCAGGCGTTCTCGCACCTGGCGCTGGTCGATGCGGCGATGCGGCTGATCGTCCGAGAGCGGATCGCGGAGTTCCAGTGAGCGCTTCGGCCTGGTCCGCGCTCGAGGCGCATCGCGACGCCCTGGGCGACGTCCACCTGCGCACGCTGTTCGCGGACGACCCCGGCCGCGGCGAGCGACTCGTTGCCGAGGGAGCCGGTCTCTACCTCGACTACTCGAAGCAGCGCGTGACCGACGAGACAATCACGCTGCTGCTGCAGCTGGCCGAGGGATCCGGGCTACGCGACCGGATCGACGCCATGTTCAGCGGCGAGCGGATCAACGTGAGCGAGGACCGCGCCGTGCTCCACGTCGCGCTGCGCGCTCCCCGCGACGCCTCGATCCTGGTGGACGGCGTGGACGTGGTGCCGGAGGTCCACGCGGTGCTCGATCGGATGTCAGCGTTCTCCGATCGGGTGCGCTCAGGGGAGTGGCGCGGGCACACCGGGAAGGCGATCCGCAACGTGATCAACGTCGGCATCGGTGGCTCGGACCTCGGCCCCGCGATGGCCACCACCGCCCTGCGTCATTACGCGGACGGCGAGATCGTGTCGCGCTTCGTGTCGAACGTGGACGGCACCGACTTCGTGGAGGCCACCCGCGATCTCGATCCAGAGGAGACGCTCTTCGTCGTGTCCTCGAAGACCTTCAAGACGCTCGAGACGCTGACCAACGCCCACAGCGCGCGCGACTGGGCGCTCGCCGGCCTCGGCGGCGACGAGGCGGCGGTGGCCAAGCACTTCGTGGCGGTCTCCACGAACGCCGAGGAGGTCGCGAAGTTCGGCATCGACACCGCGAACATGTTCGAGTTCTGGGACTGGGTGGGCGGCCGCTACTCCTATCCCTCGGCGATCGGCCTGTCGCTGATGATCGCGATCGGGCCCGACCGCTTCCGCGAGATGCTGGCCGGGTTCCACGCCATGGACGAGCACTTCCGCACCACCCCGTTCGAGCGCAACCTGCCGGTGCTGCTCGCGCTGGTGGGAATCTGGAACAACAACCTCCTGAGCTGCGAGACGGTCGCCGTGCTGCCGTACGACCAGTACCTCGAGCGCTTCACGGCGTACCTGCAGCAACTGGACATGGAGAGCGACGGCAAGCACGTGGGCCTCCAGGGCCAGGCGGTCGACCACCAGACCGGGCCGATCGTGTGGGGCCAGCCGGGCACGAACGGGCAGCACGCCTTCTACCAGCTGATGCACCAGGGCACGAAGATCGTGCCCTGCGACTTCATCGGGTTCTGTCAGCCGCTCAACCCGCTGGGGCGCCACCACGACCTCCTCATGGCGAACCTCCTGGCGCAGACCGAGGCGCTGGCCTTCGGGCGCACCGCGGACGAGGTCGCGGCGGAGGGCGGACCGGACTTCCGGGTTCCGCATCGCGTGACCAAGGGGAACCGCCCGACGAACACGATCCTCGCGGAGCGCCTCACGCCCGGCACGCTCGGCACGCTGGTGGCCCTCTACGAGCACAAGGTGTTCGTGCAGGGCACGATCTGGGGGATCGACTCCTTCGACCAGTGGGGCGTGGAGCTCGGCAAGGTGCTGGCGAACCGGATCATCCCCGAGCTCGAGTCAGAGGGTGAGCCCGAGCTCGCGCACGACGGCTCGACGAACGCCCTGATCCGCCGCTACCGCCGCCTCCGCAGCGGCTGAGCGCCGACCCCGTGAGCCTCTTCGCCGTGTCCGAGCTGCTGCTGGCGAGGGAGCAGATGGCGTTCACGCTCGGGTTTCACATCATCCTCGCCAGCATGGGGGTCGCCTTTCCGGCGATCACGCTCACGGCCAACTGGTGGGGCCTGCGCAAGGACGACGCCACCGCGTTGATGCTGGCCCAGCGCTGGTCCAGGGTGATGGCCGTGCTGTTCGCGGTCGGGGCCGTGACCGGCACGGTCCTCTCCTTCGAGATGGGGCTGCTCTGGCCTGGGTTGATGGAGCGCTTCGGCGACGTGTTCGGCGTCCCGTTCGCCATCGAGGGCATCTTCTTCTTCCTCGAGGCGATCTTCATCGCGCTCTACATCTACGGCTGGCGCCGCGTCGCTCCGTGGGCGCATTTCTGGATGGGCGTGCCGATCGTGCTGTGCGGCATCGGCGGCGCGCTGTCAGTGGTGGCGGCGAACTCGTGGATGAACCAGCCGGCCGGCTTCGAGCTCGACGCCGCCGGCAACGTCACGGAGGTACGGCCGCTCGAGGTCATCTTCAACGGCGCAACGCCCTACGAGGTGCCCCACATGATCCTGGCCGCGTACATGGTGGCGGGGTTCATGGTCGCGTCCGTCTACGCGGTGGGGATGCTGCGCGGGCGCCGCGACCGCTACCACCGCCTCGGTTTCGCGATCCCGTTCACCATTGCGGCAATCGCCACGCCGATCCAGCTCGGCGTGGGGGACACCGCCGCGCGCGCCATCGCCGACGACCAGCCGGCGAAGTTCGCCTCGATGGAGTACGTCCTCGAGACCGGGCCGAACCAGACCGAGTACGTCGGGGGCCTCCTGATCGACGACGAGGTGAAGTTCGGCATCGGGATCCCCGACCTCGACTCGATCCTGGTCGGCTTCTCGCCCGACACCGTCGTCACCGGGCTCGACCAGATCGCGCCCGACGACCGGCCGCCCTCGCCCACCCTGCTGCACCTGGCGTTCGACACGATGGTCGGCATCGGCACGCTCCTCATGCTGCTGGCGCTCTGGTTCGGCCTGACGGCCTGGCGCCGGCGGTCGCTGCCGCAGTCGCGCTGGTTCTGGCGGGCCGCAAGCGGGGCGGGCGTGGCGGCGATCGTGGCGCTCGAGTGCGGCTGGATCGTAACCGAGGTGGGCCGCCAGCCATGGGTGGTGCACGGCTTTCTGCGGACCGAGGACGCCGTCACCGACAACGATGGGCTCTGGCTGACCTTCTCGCTCACGCTGCTGCTCTACGCGACGCTCGGCACGGGCACGGTCGTGGCCCTGCGCGCCATGTCGCGCCGCTGGCGGCGCCAGGAGCTGGAGGAGCAGGACGTGCCCTACGGCCCGCCCCCGCCGGCGGAGGGGGCCACATGAGCGAGGCCGAGGCCGTCGCGGCGCTGCTCTGGGTCGCCGTGACCCTCTACGCCGTCCTCGGCGGCGCCGACTTCGGCGCTGGCTTCTGGGACCTCCTGGCGGGTGGCCCGGAGCGCGGGGCGCACCCCCGTGCGCTGATCGACCGCGTCCTCACGCCGGTCTGGGAGGCGAATCACGTCTGGCTGATCTTCATGCTGGTCGTGACATGGACCGCGTTCCCGGAGGCGTTCGGGGCGATCATGACCACCCTCTTCGTTCCACTCTTCCTCGCCGCGTTCGGAATCGTCCTGCGCGGCGCCGGCTTTGCGTTCCGGCACATCGTGCACGGCGTGTCCGGGCAGCGGGCACTCGGGGCGACCTTCGCGCTCTCGTCGGTGATCACGCCGTTCTTCATGGGCACCGTGGTGGGCGCGATCGCCACGGGACGCGTGCCGGCAGACGGCGACGGCGACCGCCTCACCAGCTGGCTGAACCTCCCCTCGGTCGTAATCGGCGTGCTGATGGTGGCCAACTGCGCATACCTCGCCGCGGTGTTCCTCGTGAGCGAGGCCCGCGCCGTGCACGACTCGGAGATGGAGCGCTACTTCCGGGCCAGGGCGCTGGGCGCCGGCCTCGCGGCCGGGGCACTCGCGGCGCTCGGCCTGGTCGCGCTGCACAGCGACGCCCGCTCGCTCTTCGACGACCTCGTCAGCGACGCGCTGCCGCTCGTGATCCTCTCCGCCGTCTGCGGCCTCGGGACGCTCGTGCAGCTGTTCCGCGGAGGCCCGGGCGCGCGGCCGCTGGCGGTGCTCGCCGTGGCGACGGTGGTCTGGGGCTGGGGCCTGGCCCAGCGGCCGGACATCCTGCCCGGCGCGCTCACGATCGAGGAGGCGGCGGCGCCCTCCACGACGCTCACGTGGCTGTTCGGCATCTTCGGCGTTGCGGTCCTCGTCGTCGTCCCCTCGCTCGTCCTCCTCTTCCGGCTGCAGCAGCGCGGTGCGCTTGAGGAGGGAGACGCCTCAACCGTCAACAAGGAGAGCCATGCTTGATCGCGAGCAGGAGACGAGCCTCGCCGAGCGGTACTTCACGCAGCCCGCTCCCACGCGTGAGCTGCCCACGCACAGCCGCGACCCGCGGGCGGCGCTCGCGCTCGTGGAGTCCGAGATGCTGCTCGACGGCGACCCGGCGAAGAACCTCGCCACGTTCGTGACCACGTGGATGGAGCCTGAGGCGCGGGAGGTCATCGTCCGCAATCTCCACCGCAATTTCATCGACCAGGCCGAGTATCCCCGCACGGCCGAGATCGCCAAGCGCTGCGTGCGGATGCTTCACCACCTCTTCCACGGCGAGGGCGAGCCGGACTCGCCCGGCACGGCCTGCGCGGGATCGTCGGAGGCGGTCATGCTCGGCGCGCTGGCGATGAAGTGGCGCGGGAAGTCCGCGCGCGAGAGCGCGGGCAAGCCCACGGACCGGCCCAACCTCGTCTACGGGGCCGACGTGCACGTGGTGTGGGACAAGTTCTGCCGCTACTTCGACGTCGAGCCGCGCCAGGTGGACCTGGCGCCGGGGCGCTTCACGGTCGGCCCTGACGACCTCGGGCCGCAGGTCGACGAGAACACGATCGGCGTGGTGGCCGTGGTGGGCACCACGTTCACGGGCGAGTGCGACGACGTGGTGGGGATCGACGCGCTGCTCGGCGAGTTGCGCGGGCGCGGCCTCGACGTGCCGATGCACGTGGACGCGGCCAGCGGCGGCTTCGTATTCCCCTTCTCCGACCCGGACTTCGCCTGGGACTTCCGGCTGAAGTCGGTCACGTCCATCAACGTCTCGGGCCACAAGTTCGGGCTCGTGTTCCCGGGCGTGGGCTGGCTGGTGTTCAGCGACGATAAGCAGCTGCCCGAGGAGCTCGTGTTCTACGAGGACTACCTCGGCGAGCGCGACGCCACCTTCACGCTCAACTTCTCAGGCAGCTCCGCCCTGGTCCTGGCGCAGTACTACAACTTCGTGCGTCACGGGTGGGAGGGCTACGCGTCGTTCGTGCGGGCGATGGACGCGAACGCCGCGGCCTTCGCGGACCAGCTCGCCGGCGAGGACGCGCTCGAGCTGCTCGGCGGTGCGCCCCGGCTCCCGCTTGTCATCGCGCGCGTGCGCGAGGGGGAGCCGTTCACTGACACCGACCTCGTGGGCGAGCTGGCCCAGCGGCGGGGCTGGATGGTCCCGGCCTACCAGCTGCCGCCCGCGAACCAGGACCAGCAGATCATGCGGGTGCTCGTGAAGATCAACCAGTCACGCGAGCTGGCCGACGCGCTGGCCGCCGACGTGCACGACTCGATCATCGACCTGCGCAAGCGAGCCGCTGGGGAGACGGTGCGGCGGCCGGTCCATCGCGGGCACGGATACTGATCCGGGGACTCGCGCCCCCGGTCCCCCGCTGATGCCTGGCCGGCTGCAGAGCTACTCGACGTCGCGGCGCCGGTCGACGAGGAGGCCGAGGGTGACGAACACCAGTGCCCATCCGACGAGCGCGGCGAGCGAGGCCGCGAATGGCACGGCGTCGTCCGCCACACCTCCCCCGATGCCCACGGAGCCCGCGCTGTTCAGGATGCCGTAGCGGGCGACGTCCTCGCTCGCGAGCGGGATCAGGGGCTCGACGATGAAGATCCACACAAGCACGCCGACCACGGCCGCCACCTGGTTGCGAACCAGCACGCCGATGCCGGTGCCCAGCGCCGCAACGAGGCCGACAGCCAGAAGGCCGCCGCCGATCATCTGCAGGTACTCCTGCCCCCCGAGCTCGGGGCCCGGCTGGCCCGCGAGGATCGGCACGCCGATCGCCAGGCCGGCGGCCAGCATGATCACTCCCACCGCGAGCGCCGTGAACACGTAGGCGGCAAGCCGCGCGAGCCCGAGCCGTACCCGATCCGGGGCGATCAGCACCGCTGGGGCGAGCGTCCGGTGCCGGAACTCGCCGGTGGCGCCGACGATCCCGAAGATCAGCAGCGGGATCGATAGGGCGCCGCCCACGTTCAGCGCGTCGCGCTTGTCGTTCAGGGTGTCCGGATCGCCCGCCAGCGTCGTCAGCAGCACGAACGCGACCACCAGCAACACGGAAGCGATGCCGAAGCCGAGCGCTGTCCGGGTGGTGCGCATCTTGATCAGCTCGCCGCGTACGAGCCGGCTCACGAGGGCTCCTCGGCGCCGGAGGTGAGGGCGAAGAACGCCTCCTCGAGCGAGGTCGTCTGCGGCGTCAGCTCGTGCAGCGGGACCCCTACCACATGGGCCAACTCGCCCACCCGCGCCGCCTCCGCCCCCTCGACGAGCAGGGCTCCGTCCGCCTCGCTCCTGACCTGGATGCCCTCGCGCTCGAGCGCGGCGAGCAGCTCCTGGGCGCGGGGGCTGCGCACGGTCACGGCGCGGGTCGCCGTCAGCCGGGTCACGGGCCCCTGGTCGACCAGCTTGCCGCGATGGATGACCACCACGTCGTCCACGGTCTGAGCGACCTCGGCCAGCACGTGGCTCGACACGAGCCCCGTGCGCCCCTCGGCGGCCATGGAGCGCAGGAAGTCACGCAACCAGCGGATGCCCTGCGGGTCGAGGCCGTTGGCCGGCTCGTCCAGCTCGAGCACGCCCGGGTCGCCGAGCAGCGTGGCGGCGAGGCCGAGGCGCTGCCGCATGCCCATCGAGTACTTGCCCGCCCGCCGTCCCGCGGGCTCGCGCAGCTCCACCAGCTCGAGCACCTCCTCGACCCGGCCGCGCGACAGCCCGGCCATCGCCGCGAGCGAGCGGAGGTGGTCGCGGCCCGAGCGCCCGGGATGGGCACCCGCGATCTCGAGGTTCGCCCCGACCGTCCGGGCGGGCTCGTCGAGGTCGGTGTAGGGCCGTCCCATCACCGTCGCGTGCCCGGCCGTCGGGCGGGCCAGCCCAAGCACCATGCGCAGCGTGGTGGTCTTCCCGGCGCCGTTGGGGCCGAGGAAGCCGGTCACGGCGCCGGAGCGCACCTCGAACGAGAGATCGTCCACGGCGCGCACCGGGCCGTACTGCTTCGTCAGCCCCGCCACCTCGATAGCCGCCGCCACGGCGGCGCAACCTATTCGAATAGCGAGCATCCGGCCAAGCCGGATGCTCGCTCCCTACTTGATGAAAAGGATCTCCGAGTACTTCGGCAGCGGCCACAGGTCGTCGGCCACCACCTTCTCGAGCCGGTCGCCCAGCTCGCGCACCTTCGCCATGGCGGCGAGCTGCTCGTCGCGCACGTACAGGGCCAGGTCGAGGCCCTCGAGGCCGTCCGGATAGACGTTCGCCGCCTCCAGGGCCGTGATCGCCTCGGCGAACTCGTCGACCATCGAGCGCATCTCGGCGGAAAGCGTCTCCATGCCCGCGCCGTCGACAAGCGCCACGTGGCGGAGGGCCGCCGGCAGCAGCATGGTGCGGGCGATCGTGGCCGCGGTCTCGGCCTCGATGTTCGCCCGCATCACGTACTGCTCGAGCCAGACCTCGTAGCGCGACTCGAGCTCGCGATGGCTGAGCACCTCGTACTTCTCGAACGCCGCCACGGTCGGCTCGGCGAGCACCTCCGGCAGCGCGTCGGGCGTGGTGCGCAGGTTCTTCAGCCCACGCTGCTCCGCCTCGGCGTGCCACTCCTCGTCGTAGTTGTCGCCGTCGAAGACGATCCGCTTCGACGCGACGTAGGCGTCCCTGACCGCCGCGGTCACGGCCTGGTCGAGATCTCCGCCTTCGGCGAGCTTCGACTCCAGCTCGTCGGTCAGCTCGTCGATCGCCTCGGCCACGATCGTGTTCAGCACCGTGTTCGGGAAGGCCAGCGACTGGCTGGAGCCGAGCGCCCGGAACTCGAATTTGTTCCCGGTGAAGGCGAACGGCGAAGTGCGGTTGCGGTCACC
>Ga0126306_10001962_pt1 | contig 11364 bp, 6 predicted proteins | sample Plot27_FD_92592 | JGI IMG/M metagenome (GOLD analysis project Ga0126306, IMG submission 92592) | Serpentine soil microbial communities from UC McLaughlin Reserve, CA, USA - Plot27 | ecosystem: Environmental > Terrestrial > Soil > Grasslands | place: USA: UC McLaughlin Reserve, Lake County...
CACTGGGGGCACCTGAAGACCAGCAACCCGATCGAGTCGACCTTCGCCTCGGTCCGGCTGCGAACTCGAGTGACCAAGGGTCCCGGCTCCAAGGCCGCCGGGCTGGCCATGGCCTTCAAGCTGCTGGAGGCGGCACAGGACCGCTGGCGACCAACGGCCCCCCACCTGGTCGCGCTGGTGCGCGCCGACGCCCGCTTCGACAAGGGGTGATGGTCGAGCGTCCCGACGACGTTGGGGAGGTCGCCGCGTGATCATGCCAGGACCTGCGATCCACAACTATTGACGATTCCTCGCGGTAGGAGAACGCTTAACCGTTCTCAGCTCAGACGCTCTCTTGCATGCTCGGCGGCGGTCGATGCGAACGCAACAGGTCCGGCGGGAGTCAACCTCGGTAGAGTGACTGCAGAGTCAGGAACAGGCTCCCTCCGGTCCGGTCCCGACTGGACAGACGGGGAGAAATCGGGTACCCGGGGGCAGATCCTAGGAGGCGCCGTCATGGCCCGAACTGGCGCCCTCAGGCAGACCCGTGCGATGGGGAGGGGGGACCGGTTCCTATTCCGCTCGCGGGCCGTGTTGGTTGCAGCCGCAGAGTCCACGAGAGCCGCAGGATCCTCGGCGCCTTGCAGAGCCAGGTGCGACAACCCTGCAGGCGAACTCCCGCCATCTAGCCTTCACGAGGCCGGATCCTGGATCAGGAGCTTCACGACTTGGAGTGTGGGCCGAGTGATCGCGCGCCAGGTCTGTCGATGAGACGTGGAACCGGGAGACTTGAGGGATGGTCGATGCACGGGTGCCGGTTCAGCTCACGTCGTTCGTGGGTCGTTCACGTGAGCTCGCCGAGCTCGAAGTAGCCTTCGGCGCCGCGCGCCTCATCACCGTCGTGGGACCGGGGGGAAGCGGCAAGACGCGTCTCGCGGTGGAGTTCGCAGCTCGTCGCCGCGCAGCCTCTCCGGATCTGCACTTCGTGGACCTGACTCTGATCATGGATGCAGCCCTGGTGCCCGTGTCGATCGCGACCGCTCTCGGCGTTCGCGAGGTGGCCGGGGAAGCGCTCCAGGACACGCTGGCGCGGCGCATCGGCGACCGTGAGGTTGTGCTGGTGCTCGATAACCTCGAGCAGCTCCCCGTGGCCGGGTCGGTCATCGCGGAGCTGTTGGCGGCGTCGCCGGGCCTGCGCGTGCTGGCCACCAGTCGCGCCCCGCTCCACGTCCGCGGCGAGCACCAGTATCCCTTGGCACCGCTTCAGCTACCGGGCCCCGTGGAGCTGGCGTCGCTCGACGATCTCGCTGAGGTCGAGGCGGTGAAGCTGTTCGTCGAGCGGGCCCGGGCCATCGACCCGGCCTTCGCGCTCACCAGCGACAACGCCATCGCCGTGGCCGGTATCTGCGCCAGCCTGGACGGTTTGCCGCTAGCGATCGAGCTGGCCGCGGCCCGCACCCGGCTCTTCACCCCGGCCGCCCTGCTCGCTCGCCTGGATCGGCGACTGCCGGTCTTGACGGACGGACCGATGGATGCACCGATCCGCCAGCGCACGCTCCGCTCCACGATCGGGTGGAGCTTTGACCTGTTGAGCGAGCGCGACCAGCGGGTCTTCGCCTCGTTGGGGGTGTTCGCCGGCGGATTCGCGCTCGCCGCCGCGGAGGCGGTCGCGATCGATCCTGGCGATCCGAACGGCGGGCCCGACGTGCTCACCAGCCTTGCCCACTTGGTCGAACAGAACGTCTTGACGGTCGCCCCCGATGCGGATGGCGAGCCGAGGTTCCGGATGCTGGAAACGATCCGCGAGTTCGCGTGGGACCAGCTGCCGGAGCCGGACAGGGTCGGGCTGCGGGACCGCCACCTTGCGTACTTTGTGGCCCTTGCGGAGCGATCCGAGCCCCAACTTCGGGGACCGGAGCAGGCCGCATGGATCCACAGGCTCACAGCGGAGCAGGCTGACATCCGGGCGGCGCTCTCCTGGGCACACGAAGCCCACCGGTACGAGTCGATGCTGCGGCTTGCCGCCGCGCTCAGGCGCCGCTTCTGGCATGACGCCGGCGGCCTGGGTGAAGGGCGGCGATGGCTCGAAGCGTCCCTGGCCATGGCCGCTGATGCGCCGGCCGCGCTCCGCGTGAAGGCCCAACAGCGCGCGGCGTGGATCGTCTGGGAGATGGGCGATGTTACTCGAAGTGAGGAACTGTTCGAGGCCAGCCTTGCGGCCGCGGATGACGATGACCACCGGAGCCGGTTGGAGGCCCTGATCGGTCTGAGCCATCGAGCGCTCGGCACCGGGGGACCGGAGCTGGATGCCGCCGCGGAACGGATGGCTGAGGCCATCGAGCACGCACGCCATGATGGGGCTCCCGGTGCCCTGGTCGAGCCCCTCATCGTTGCGGGCCAGCTTGCGCAGGCGCGCCGAGATCTTGCCCGGGCGCGGGCGCATTTCGAGGAGGCGCTCGACATGGCGCGTGCGGCCGGGGACGTGTGGGGAGCCGCCAACGCGCTCCTCCAAGGTGGCGCGCTGACGCTCGTGGCCGGGAAGCACTCGCACGCTGAGGCGTTATTGGCAGAGAGCGTGCGCTTGTCGGTCGAGAGCGGTGACAGGGGCGTGGTCTTCGCGCACGCCACCGCCGCGTTGGCGCGGGCACTGACGGCGCAGGGGAAGCTCGAAGCGGCACGATCTCGACTGCGTGAAGGCGGCGGTGCCGTCCGCGGGGCGGAGAACCCTCCCGGGGCGTCGTTCCTGCTCGAAGCAGCGGCGGCATGGCTGGCGGCCGCCGGGAGATTGCCCGCGGCGGTGGAAGCCTGGGCCGCGGCCGAGGCCTACCGGAGGGATCATCGATGGCCGGTCATCCCGCAGGAACAGCAGTCCCGCCGCCGGTCGTCGGCGGCGACCCGGGAGGCACTCGGGACCGTCAGGTTCGAGCTGCTCTGGGCCATGGGTGGGTCCAGGGATGTGCAGGAGGCACTCGACATCGCGATGGTCGCTGTCGGGGCGGCTGACCTTCAGGATCTACCCGCCGCCCCGACGCCTGCGCGGCGAGGCCGGTTCAACCTCACGCCACGCGAGCAAGAGGTGCTGGCGCTGGTCGCGTCGGGCATGTCGGACGGGGAGATCGCCACGGCGCTGGTGATCAGCAAGAAGACCGCGTCGGTCCATGTCGCCAACATCAAGGCCAAGCTGGGTGCGTCATCCAGGGTGGAGGTCGCGACGATCGCCCTGCGGGAGAGCCTCACCTGACGTCGGCTGCCCACTCGTAGCCAGCAGCCGACGGATCGTGGCGACACCGCGACGAACGACGGATCCCCATGGGCGCGCGGCTTCCGGGACCTCCCGCCGGTGCTGTGACTCGCGATCGGCCCAACCGCGCAGCATGATGGTCGGGAGCGGACTCAGCTTCCAGTCGTGCACGTCGGTCTCCTTCGCTCCTGTGAGGGGCGGCTGAGTCCACGTTGCAGCCAAGGAGGCCGGGTTACATCGGACGGCGCCTTAGGCCGCTCCTCATTTCCGAGGCCGGATCAGCGGCTCCGGCGTTGCAGGCCACTGCTGCCGGACCCATGATGTGGCGTGCTTGCGGCAGAGATGCAGGTGGACGGGTCATACAATGCTTCCTGAGCGGTGAGAGGTGCGGAGCGATGCGCCCGGCAACGGCAAACCGAGGTGCGCGAAAGAGAGCGCTTAACTGGACGCGAAGTGAGCGCTTTACTTCGACCCCTACGGTTGAGCGCGACCTGGGGAAACGGCCGTCCGCACAGCGGTTCCCTGGTGGTTTGCTGACACGGAAGAGGACGGAGGTTCAACTCCTCCCGCGCCCACTACCCCTTGACCAGTCATTCTTGATTCAAGAAACCTCGCTCTCTCACCGAGGCCGTCTGGAGCTTGGGTTGCTGATGGGGCTGCCGGGTAGGCGCGACAGCCCCATCGGACGAGGTGGCGATGAGCTTGGTCAGGCTGCCTGGCCGGCCTGCACCTTGCGGCCTGCCCGCCTGGCGGCCAGCACGACCAGCCCACCAGCCAGCGCCAGGACCGCAGCCAGCACGCCCAGCCAGGCGACGAACGAGACGGGGTGACCGGTCGGTTCGACAGGCCGCACCGGGGCGGGCGCCTTGTTGGCGGGGGCCCACCTGTAGCTGTAGAAGCTGTAGGACTGCTCCTGGGCCAGCGCGGCCCGAGTGGCGGCGTCCCTGGTGGGCTGCTCCTGGGAGGCCCGTTCGCCGCGCCGGAATCGCTGGACGGCGTCGGTCGGCTGCTCCCGGGAGGCGACCGCGTGGTCTTCGGCAGTGAGGAGTTCCAGCTGCCCAAGAGCACGGTGCCGCTTGCTTGCGGTGTCGTCGTTGGTGTTGGTGTGGGCCTGGGCGACAGTGGTCGTGCCGGCCAGGTTCATGGCCGCCACCATGGCCCCGAAGACCAGTGCGCGTGCGAGTTTGGACATGGTTGCCTCCTGATCGATCAATCGGCGCCCGGTAGGTGGGCGCTGTCTTGGAATGCGTGAGCTGATTTGGTTGCAGGCGGTGCTCGGCTTGTCATCACAATCCCCTCCGCGCAGTGCGTGCTCTGCGTGGCACGCTAGGCGCGGCCGTGCCCGCCGCCTACCGTGCTTCCTCGGGGCCCCGATGTGGAAAACACCAGGACGGCGTGTCGCGACCAGACGGTCATACGCGCAGGTCAGCAGCCGGTCGTCGGCTCTTGTGCAGCGCCGAGCAGGGTGGACGCCATCGCCTGGATTCGGGGGCGGCACAGCGCTCGGTCCCAGCCCGACTTCGAGGGGGCGGGACCCAGCAGGCTCGGGTGGCCTGCCGGCCTCCCGATCGTGGAGGTTCAGCTGCGGAGCAGGGTGAGCACGGCGAGCACGCGACGGTTCAGGTCTGGGGAAGGCTCCAGGCCAAGCTTGCGGAACAGCTGAGCACAGGCCGCCTCGACGGTGCGTTCGCTGATCCCCAGCTCACCGGCGATGCCAGCGTTGGAGCGTCCCTCGGCCATCAGCGCCAAGATGTCCCGCTCGCGGGGGGTCAGCAGGGTGAGGGGGGAATCGGGGCGCCGGCGCTGCATGAGCCGGGCGACGATCGTGGGGTCGATGACGCACTCGCCCTCGGTGACCCGGCGCAGGGCGTCGACCAGCACAGCGACCTCAGAGACGCGTTCCTTGAGCAGGTAGCCGAGGCCACCGGGCTGGTCGGCCAGCAGCCGCTGGGCATACCGGGGCTCCAGGTACTGGCTGAGCAGGACGACCGCGGTCCTGGGGTAGCGCTGGCGGATGCGCCGGGCCGCGACCAGGCCTTCGTCGGTGTGGGTGGGCGGCATACGGATGTCGACGATGGCCACGTCGGGCTGGTCCAAGGCGACGATCCGGAGCAGGTCGTCGGCGTCGGCGGCCTCGCCGACGACCTCCACGCCGGCGTCCGAGAGCAGCCGCGCCAGTCCCGACCGGACCAGCATGACGTCGTCGGCGACTACGACCCGCATGGGATCACCGCCGCCACCGTCATCGTTCCATCCCGCGCCCGATCGGAACGGGTGAGGCTCCCGCCGAGGGCGCCGACCCGGTCGGCGGCGTCGATGCAGTCTGGCGCCACGACGATTCCATCACCTGCGGTCACCTCCACCCGCACGGTCAGAACGCCGCCGTCCTGGACGAGCGCGATGTGGGCTCGCGTCGTCGCCGACGGGTACTCGACGGCGTCGAGGGCGGCCACGACGGTCGCGTACGCGGCCATGGCCGGGGCGTCGGCGACGTCGTCGACGCGGACAGTGAGGGTCGCCGGGACGTCGGAGGCGGCGACGAGCTCGTCGAGGGCGGCCCCGAGCCCCTCGCTGGCGAGCACGCTGGGAAAGATGCCGTGGGCGAGCCGACGGAGGCGAGCGAGCGCGTCCCGAACCCGCGTCTCCGCGCCAGTCAGCCGCTCAGCGGTCGCCGGATCGGCGCCGGCAAGGGCGACGCGCAGGTGGAAGGCGACGCTGACCAGGCGTTGCTGGGCGCCGTCGTGCAGGTCGCGTTCGATGCGCCGGCGTTCGGCGTCCGAGGTGGCGACCACCCGCTGTTGGGAGGCTTGGACCTGGGTCAGCCGGGCGCTGGCGACGGCGGCCAGCTGGGCGTTGCGGAGCGCCAGCCGGGTCGCCGGGGTCAGCCCGGCGAGGACCTCGTCCTGGTCGGCACGCCTGGCCAGCAGGAGGCGAAGCACCGGCCCGGACGCGTCGGACAGGACAAGGTTGTTGCCCGATGCCGGGGGGTCGTGGAGGTCGTGGCCGGCCGCGTCGACCCAGCGCCCGTCGTCTGGGACTAGGAACTGGACCCCGCGGATGGCGCCACCGGACCGGCCCAGCGCCGTCGCCGGGTCGGACAGCTGGGCCGCCAGCCGATCGATGGCGGCCCGGGTCCGCACCGTCCGGAACCCGATGCCCCACACCACGGCGCCGACGAGGGCCACGGCGAAGGGCTCCGGGGTGAACCGGGTCACCGACGCCAAGGCATCCCCCCAATCCGCCAACCGCATGGCCGCCGAGACGGCGAGCCCTCCGAGGGCCACGACGACGGCGCCGGTGACGCTGCGGGGGGTGCGAGCCGTCCTGGCGGCCAGGATGGCGGCCGTGGCGACGGCGGCCGCCACGAGGGTCAGCAGGCTCGCGATGGTCACCGCCGTCTGCGTGGTCACCAGGCCGCCGAGCAGGGGCGCGACGTCCTCGCAGGTCCGGAAGCATCCCGGGTCGGCGAACGGGTTGTAGCCGAGCAGGTGCGCCAGGCCGGCGGCGCCGGCGAGCACGTACACGGCTCGCCCGGCGCGGCGCGCCAGCGGTGCTACATCCGTCGGCCAGCCCAGGGCGACCTGGGCGACGCCGGCGACGGTGAATGGGGCCGCCGCGAGCACCCCGGCCCGGACCGGCTCCGGCAGCCAGGGCGACGCCGCCCAGAGCGGCAGCAGCGAGCCCGCGGTCGCCACCGCCAGCCCGGTCGAGGCAAGCGGGTGGGTGGCCCGCACCGACCAGACTCCGGCCACCATGGCCGCGGCGGCCGCCAACTCGACGAACGACAGCCAAGGTGTCGTCGAGCGCTCGCCGACCAGGGCCGGGTCGTATCTGGCCAGCACCAGGGTCGACGCGACCACGGTCACCACGGCGACCATGGTCGCCAGTGGGGCGGCGAGGGCGCCCGTCGCCCGACCCGGCGCCGACGCCCCCGGAGTGGTGGCGCCCTCGACGGTGGTGATCCCTCGCATGCTGTGCCCGTCCCCCTGGACGTGTACCTGATGCAGTGTTATCCACATGGCGGCCCTGAGGAAGCACGGTTGGTGGCAGGCCACGCCGCTTCTAGGGTCCAGGTCAGCGGACGTCCACCACGGCGACGTCCCGACCAAGGGGAGGCTCCCATGCACCCAGCCCGGCGGGTCGCGGCCCGCGCGGTCATCGCCATCGTGGTCCTGGCCATGACCGCCGCCTGCACAACCACCCAGGGGTCCGACAAGACCGGCGGGGACACGGTCGTCCTGACCCTGGCCACCTTCGAAGGCAAACCCAACGCCAACGGCCAGAACCACGGCCCGGAGGCGTTCGTCGAGAACCTGGGCAAGGTCTCCGGGGGCCGGATCAAGGTGGAACTGAAGACCGACTACGGCGACCGCGCGGCCGATGCGGAGTCGCAGATCGTGCGCGCGATCGCCTCCGGTGAGATCGACGGCGGCTGGCCCTCGACGCGAGCGTTCGCCAGAGCAGGGGTCCCTGGGCTGGAGGTGGTCGAGGCCCCCCTGACGATCACCAGCTACGCGGCCCAGAAGGCCCTGGTCTCGGGGCCGGTGGCCGGCAAGCTGCTGGCCCGGCTGGAGGACAGCGGCGTGGCCGGGCTCGGGCTGACCGTTGGCCCGCTGCGTCGGCCGTTCGCCGCCAACGAACCCCTCCTCGGGCCTGAAGACTGGAAGGGCATCACCTTCCGAGTCTTCAACTCCCCGGTCCAGGCCGACGCCGTCCGCGCCCTGGGCGCAACCCCGGCCGACGTGAGCTTCTCGTGGCTCGACCAGATCAACGAAGGGACTCTGCGGGGCGCCGAGTTCGACATCGCCCAGTACGAGGAGACTGGCAGCGGGACCCAAGCCGGCAACGTCACCGCCAACGTCGTGCTCTGGCCGAAGGTGTTCGTGCTGGCCCTGAGCCAGAAGCGCTTCGACGCCCTCACCTCCCAGCAGCAGGGGTGGGTGCGCGAGGCGGCCGCCCAGGCCGTCAAGGCATCGGTCGACGCCCCCTACAACGAGACCCCGGCCGCCCGGACCCTGTGCGACCGGGGGGCCCGCTTCCGGGAGGCCAGCCCCGGCCAGCTCCAGGGCCTGCGCACCAGGCTCCGCCCGGTGCTCGACAAGCTCGCCGCCGACCCGACCAGCGCCCAGCTGCTCCGCGACCTCCAGGCGATCGCCGCCCAGCACCCGGGCCCCAAGGCTCCCGCCGTGCCGGCCAGCTGCACCCAGGGCGTCGTCAAGAATGGGTCGCCTGGCCAGGTTCCGACGGCCGTCTCGGCCCTCCCCGACGGGGTGTACCGCCACCAGCTCACCCACGACGACGTCGCCGCCGCCGGAGGTGACCCTGGCAGCCACCCGGCGGGGATCTGGACGCTCCGGGTCCGCGGCGGGACCTTCCAGCTGAACTGCCGCCCCGTGGAAGGTGCCGGGGTGAGCTGCGGCGGCTCGGGGGCCGTCTCGGACATGATCGTTGAGGCCGGTCATCTCCGGGGAACGGGCAACACCGTGTACTTCGTCGGCGACCCCGAGAGGCTGTCGCGCCTGACCGGCTGCAAGCTGCCGCCGTCCGCGACCCAGCACGGCCACTGCGTCGTGCTCGACCCCTACCGGATGACCTGGGCCCTGGCCGGTGACCAGCTCAGCTTCACCGACTACCACTACCCGGGCGAGACCGGCGAGCTATTCGAGTGGACCGGGGGGCCCTGGCGCAAGATCGCCTAGCCGGGAACCACCGCGGTCACCGTCGTGCCGGCTCCGGGTGGGCTGTCCACCCGGAGCCGGCCCCTGCACGCGGCCAGCCGGTCCGCCAGCCCCACCAGCCCCGAACCCGAAGGATCGGCGCCCCCGCGCCCGTCATCGGCCACGATGGCCACCACCCCGCCGTCCCCACGCTCCACCGCGATCGCGACCCGGGTCGCCCCGGCATGCTTGACCGCGTTGGCCAGGGCCTCACAGCAGACATAGAACAGGGCCGTCTCGGCCTCCTGGCTCCCCGCCGCGTCCTCGGCCACGGCCACCGTGACGGGAACCGGGCTGGCCTCGGCCACCGCGTGGAGCGCGCGGCCCAGGCGGCCGCCGCCGAGGTCGGCCGGGGGGATGCCGGCGACCAGGTCGGCGAGCTCCCCGGTGGCCGCGACCAGCTCCTGGACGACGACGTCGACGGCCGCGGCCACCTCGGGGTCGCGGACCGCCGCCCGCATCGCGACCAGCTCCGACTGCGCGACCCGGAGCGGCGCCTCGACGTCCTGGCGCAGCTCGGCCGCGGCCCGGGCGCGCTGGCGGTCGGCCGCGGCGACCAGCCGGGCCCGGGAGGCCTCCAGCTCGCCCAGCCGCTCCAGCTGCTCCTCCTGCAACCGCAGGTGGTCGATGGCCAGCCGGACGGCGCCGGCGACGGCCGCGGCCGTCGGCCCAAGGTCCAGCACGGACGAGCGGTGGGCCACAACCGCGACCGGCCCGTTCGGGCCGTCCACGGCCAGCCACCGCCGATCCCCGGGGCCGGCCACCCGCTGCCCGCGCCCGTCCACGTAGGCCGCCTCCAGCTCATGCCACCGGTAGACCCGGAGCTCCCGGTCGCCGAGGACGTCGCCGAGCACCACCGCCAGCCCGTCCAGCCCAGGGAGCTGCCCCTCTGACAGGAGCGGGTCGGCCAGCCTCGCCCGCTTCCGCAGCACGGCCGCTGCGGCGAGCGGGAAGCCGGCCGCGACCAGCAGCAGCACCAGCTCGTAGCTGAGCAGGATCACGGTGGCGTCGAAGGTGCCGGATCGAAGATGGGCGATCCACCACACCCAGGCCAGGACCGCCGCCACGGCGGTCGCCGCGGCAGCCGGATACCAGACGACAGCAGGGTCGGCGCGCCACCTGGCCAGCACGGCCCCGGCGATCCCGGCGAACAGCGCGGCGACACCGAGCAGCGGCAGCAACCCCAGCGCGGCCAGCCCGGCCAGGCCCACCAGCACCCAGGACGTGACCCCGCGGACCCGTCCGGCTGGGAAGGCGACCAGCGCCACCGCCAAGACGGCCTGGTGCAGCGACCGGGCGCCGACCAGGAACGAACCCGCCAGCCACGCCGGACCGACCGCGTCGACGAGGACACGTTCGGGGACCGGCCCCCTGGCAGCCAGGCCCGCGGCGACGAACCCAAGCCCCACCGCGACGTCCATGGCGGTCAGCCAGGGGCTCGCCGCCGGTGCCTCGCTGTCGGCGTGCACAGCGAGCGCGACAAGCACCCCCATGGCGACGACTCCGCTTACGGACATCGCCACGGCGCCCGGAGGTCTGCTCAGACTTGCTGCAGGCACATCGGCATCGTCACACCAGAGCTGCACATCGATCAACGATCCCATTTGGTCTGGTTCCGGTCCTGGCATACGATGGCGCGCCACAACAGCCTGGCCGGACCATAATGCGTGCGCACGGTTTGCGATCCGGAACCTCGAATGCTGTCAGAGAGTCCACCTGCGTCAAAGTATTAATGCTGTCAGACCGGAACTGCAGCTCAGTGGATCGTGAGGCGGTGAAGAGGGGACTGTACGCTTAGGAAAGCCCGTAGCCTACCAGGCCACAACTGAGACCCTAACTCCGGGGTTCCCGCTCGCCGGTGACCTGTATTTTCGCTGGTCGGCACAGCGCAAATTGTGAGCTGCGTTGGGAGCAAGAGGTCATGCCGTCAGGCTTTGGTGGACCGTGTTGCGGTGACCACCGAGCCGAAGGCCAGGACCGCCGAACTGCCGCGACCCAACGGTCTCGCAGACCACTGGGTGGCCTACGACACCACGCAGGGATGGGGCGCCGGGCAGCAGACGGGCAGCAATCCACACATGTAGGAACCGGCACGATCGCTGTGCGAGCATTACGGATCGTGGCAGTGTCCTGCCGCACTCGCCCACTCTCAGCTGCAGCTTTCCCATGATCCTTCATGATCTCTTCACGTGCGACGTACTGGCCACATGGCGCGCGTTGGATCTGACACGGAAGAGGTCACAGGTTCAAACCCTGTCGCGCCCACCACTGTTCTCCCTGGTCAAGGACCTGTCAGCACCCAGCGGACAGCGCTCCTCATCAGCCTGCGGCCGCGCTGCGGCCGCAGGCTGCTCCCCACCGAACCGCATGGACCCTCCGGAGCCGGACGCCACCAGCCCAACGACCACGCAGCGTGGTCACCACCTC
>Ga0126306_10001963_pt1 | contig 11361 bp, 15 predicted proteins | sample Plot27_FD_92592 | JGI IMG/M metagenome (GOLD analysis project Ga0126306, IMG submission 92592) | Serpentine soil microbial communities from UC McLaughlin Reserve, CA, USA - Plot27 | ecosystem: Environmental > Terrestrial > Soil > Grasslands | place: USA: UC McLaughlin Reserve, Lake County...
ACCAGGAGCGAGCCCTCGCAGGCGGCGAGCGAGCGCGAGACCTCGTAGGCGAAGTCCACGTGGCCCGGCGTGTCCATGAGGTTGAGGACGTAGGTACGCCCGTCCTTCGCCGGGTACTCGAGGCGCACGGTCTGCGCCTTGATGGTGATGCCGCGCTCCCGCTCGATGTCCATCGAGTCGAGCACCTGCTCGGTCATCTCGCGCTCGGACAGCGCCCCGGTGGTCTGGATGAGGCGGTCGGCCAGCGTCGACTTGCCGTGGTCGATATGCGCGACGATGGAGAAGTTGCGGATGGTGTCGATCGGATGGGTGGACATGCGGGGTCTCGGGCGCGGCTTGATGCGGGCGGCATCCGGCGGGTGCGCCTCGGTGCGGGCGCGGCGGCGCGGGGGCGGAAATCTGGCCGGGAGATAGCAGCCGGGCGGGCCGACGCCAAGGGAGGGCGGCGTCGCGGCGCTTGCGCGCTTTCCAGGCCCGCCCCAATCCCGCCGGCCGGCGCGCTGAACACGCCGTTTTACAGCCTGTCGGACATGGTGTGGACAGCGGGTTACAGCCCGCCTTCCAAAATGCGCGACACCACCTTGGCCGTGTAATCCACCATCGGCACGATGCGGGCGTAGTTGAGCCGGGTCGGGCCGATCACGCCGAGCACGCCGACGATCTTCTGCGACCCGTCCCGGAACGGGGCCGCGATCATGGCGGAGCCCGAGAGCGAAAACAGCTTGTTCTCCGAACCGATGAAGATGCGCACCCCCTCCCCGCCCTCGGCGCGGCTGAGAAGCTCGATCACATCGGTCTGGGTTTCGAGGTCAGCGAAGAGCAGGCGGATGCGCTCCAGGTCCTCGACGGCCTTGAGGTCGTCCAAAAGGTTCGCTTGGCCGCGCACGATCAGGTGGCGTTCGTCCGCCGGACCCGCCGTGGTGGCGAGCCCTGCTTCGACCAGGCGAGCGGTGAGCGCATCGAGTTCGCGCTGCATGTCGGCCCGCCGCGCCTCGACCTCAGTCCGCACCTCGCCGAGCGTCCGGCCTCGGATGCGGGCGTTGAGGAAGTTGGCGGCTTCGGTCAGCGCTGAGACCGGCAAGCCGGCCGGCAGGTCGAGCAGCCGGTTCTCGACCGAGCCGTCCTCCGACACGAGCACCACGAGGGCGCGGGCCGGATCGAGCCGGACGAACTCGACATGTTTCAAGCGCCCATTGCTCTTCGTCGTCACCACCACGCCGGCTCCCCGCGACAATCCGGAGAGGACCGCGGACGCCTCGGCAAGCGCGGTATCCAGCGTGTGGCGCGAGGCGGCGGCGCGCATCTGCGCCTCGATGCGCGCGCGTTCGTCCGCCGCGACGTCGCCGATCTCCAGGAGCGCGTCGACGAAGAAGCGCAAGCCCAATTCCGTCGGCAGGCGCCCGGCGCTGGTGTGCGGCGCATAGATCAGCCCCGCGTGCTCCAGATCCGCCATGACGTTGCGGACGGAGGCCGGCGAGAGCGTCATGGGTAAAATGCGGGAGATGTTGCGCGAGCCGACCGGCTCGCCGGTCGCCAGATAGCTCTCTACGATTTGACGAAAAATCTCGCGCGAGCGCTCGTTTAGCTCCGCGACGGCGCGGGCCTGCGCTGCAGAACGCAAGGGCGATGGGCTTGGCCTGCTCATCGGCGGATCGGTCACGTGATGCGGACTCCGGTCACGCCGCATGATGTGGGAGGACGCCGCCCCGGCGCAAGCGCCGCTTGCCGCCTTGCGCCCCGCGCTCTAAGACCCGCATTCCCGCCAGCTCGGAGAGATCGAATGCGGCCCTCGAAGCGCGCCCCTGACGCGTTACGTCCCGTCACGCTGGAACGCGGCGTCGCGCGCTATGCCGAGGGCTCGTGCCTCGTGTCGTTCGGCGAAACGCGCGTGCTCTGTGCCGCCTCGCTCGAAGAACGCGGCCCGCCCTGGCTGCGCGGCTCAGGAAGAGGCTGGGTGACGGCCGAATACGCCATGCTGCCCCGCGCCACGCACACGCGCACCCGCCGCGAGATTTCGTCGGGTCGTCCGTCAGGCCGCACGCAGGAGATCCAGCGGCTGATCGGCCGGAGCCTGCGCGCCGTCGTCAACCTGCCCGCCATCGGCGAGCGGCAGATCGTGGTCGATTGCGACGTGATCCAGGCGGACGGCGGCACCCGCACCGCCGCGATCACGGGCGCCTGGGTGGCGCTGCACGAGTGCTTCGCCTGGATGCAGGCCCGCTCCATCATTTCGGTCAACCCGCTCCGCGACCATGTGGCGGCGGTGTCCTGCGGCATTCACGGCGGCGTCCCGGTGCTTGATCTCGATTACGCCGAGGACTCGGCCGCCGAGACCGACGCGAACTTCGTGATCACCGGCTCCGGCGGAATCGTCGAGGTTCAGGGCACGGCCGAGGGCAAGCCGTTCTCGGAAAACGAGCTTCTGGAATTGCTGCGCCTCGCGAAAACCGGTGTCACGCAGTTAGTCGAATTGCAGAAAGCGGCCGTGGCCGCCTGACAGGAGCCCAACATGTCCGAGCCACAAACGTATTCGGGCGGGTGCCACTGCGGGCAGGTCCGCTACCGGGCGGCGGCGAGCCTCGGTCAGGTGATCGCTTGCAACTGCTCGATTTGCTCGAAGCATGGCCTGCTGCTGACCTTCGTGGGCGGGACGGATTTCGAACTCGTCTCGGGCCAGGATAGCTTGAAGGATTACCAGTTCGGGACGAAGCGCATCCAGCATCTGTTCTGTACGGCGTGCGGCGTCGAATCCTTCGCCCGCGGAACCGCGCCCGACGGCTCGGAAATGGTGGCGGTCAACGTGCGGTGCCTTGACGGCGTCGATCCGGCGACGCTCACGCCGACCCCATTCGACGGCAAAAGCCTCTAAAATGTCCCGCCGTCTCACCGGAACGGTTGTCATCGCCACGCATAATCCGGGCAAACTGCGCGAGATGGCGGAGTTGCTGGCGCCCTATGGCGTCGAGGTGGTCTCGGCAAGCGACCTCGGCCTGCCGGAGCCCGCCGAAACGGGAACGATGTTCGCCGAGAACGCGGCCATCAAGGCTCATGCGGCGGCGCAGGCGGCGGACCTGCCGGCGTTCGCCGACGACTCGGGGCTATGCGTCGACGCGCTCGACGGCGCGCCGGGCCTGTTCTCGGCCCGCTGGGGGGGCCCCCAAAAAGACTTTGAGGTCGCAATGGAGCGGGTCGAGCGCGAGCTACAACGCCGCGGCGCGGCGGCACCTGACCAACGGCAGGCGCATTTCGTCTCGGCCCTGGTCCTGGCCTGGCCAGACGGCCACGAGGAGCTTTTTGAGGGCCGCGTTCACGGCGCCCTGGTGTGGCCGCCCCGCGGCGACAGAGGCTTTGGTTATGACCCGATCTTCCAGCCCGACGGCTACGCCGCGACCTTCGGCGAGATGTCGGCGGACGAAAAACACGGCCTCCACTGGACGGGCGGGCGCGGCCACGCCCTTTCTCACCGGGCGCGGGCGTTTCTCCATCTGGCGGCGGCGTGCCTGCGCCAGCCGGAGCGTTGATTGATGCGACGTGGGCCGTGTGCTAGGCCCCGCTTCGTCCCCAAGCCTTCCCCAGAGAGCGCCATGAAAGCCTGCGTTATCGTGACCCTCAAAAGCGGCGTGCTCGACCCGCAGGGCAAGGCGATCGAGGGCGCGCTGCGTTCGCTCGGAATCGAAGGCGTGGCGAGCGTGCGCCAGGGCAAAGTGTTCGACGTCGAGCTCGACACGGCCGACCGGGCCGGGGCTGAAGACGTCCTAAAGGCGGCCTGCGAGAAGCTTCTGGCCAACACGGTCATCGAGAACTACCGGGTCGAGATCGCCTGAGGCGCAGCCTCGGACGCGCCACCCTGTCGCTTCCGCTCGCACCGCCCCTCTGATGAGGCGGAACGTTTGTACCTTGAGTGCATTTATCGTCCGGTCCGGGCGCTATCCGTCCTGGGCGACCTTGTGGCGTCGCTGACGAACACGAGTGGACCGAAGCAAAGAGGAGAACGCCGTGGCGCTGACCGGGAAATTCAGTTTTCGCAAATCCTTCTGGGGCCGGATCGTGCTGCAGGTGGAAGAGGAGGTGAAGCCGTTCTGGCGCCGCTCCAAGCCGGGTCCGCTCAAGCGACGCTGGCGCGACGCCACGCTCATGGATCTCGCCGCGCCGGAGATGCGCCCTTTGATCGATCTGCGCTTCAAGGCCCAGTTCCGCTTCCAAAGCCAGGCTGCACCGGATGTCATCGCCGTCCCGCGCGACGGACCCGCTTTGGATATCGCGGCTCCAGCCCCGATCCAGCAGGCCGACGGCGAACTCCGCCGAACGGCGCATTAACCAAGATCAAAATTTTCTAGGGCGTCGGAAGTCCCGCCGGGACCTGCAACTCGATCGCTCGGGCGGGCGGCGCTGTCGGGTCGGAGGCGACCGACTGCGGCGGGTCCTTCAGCATCGTGATCACGAACGCCCCGGTCGCAAGCGCGAGCGCTACCGCGAACAACTTAACCGTCCGGAAGAGTGGCATACGGTGGGCGGGAAGATCGCTTATGGTCGTTTCCGCCGCGAGGCACGCAAGGTAACCGGCCTGAAGCGCTGTCAGGAGGACGAAGGTTTCGAGTGCAGTCAAAAGTGAAATGCTCTTTGCAAGCCCGGCAATCACAACGTAGGCCAGCGCCACAAATGCGCTCGTAAGGCAAAGGAGCGGCAATCGAACACCCGCCAGTCCGAGCATGACATCACAAGAAAACAGAGCAACTAAGGCTGTAAGCATCGTATGCGCTCCAAGAAATCCGAACGTACCTGCCCAGGCGTAGCGCTGGTCTCCTGATCACCTGTACGCGCGAAACATAAACTTGAAGCTGATAATCTCTGGTTGTACCCTCCACGGCTGCATAGCACTGATGAAGCGCATACGGGGGACGACCTTTGAATGCGCGGCCGGTAGATCGGCCGATCTCGACGGCGCGGGCTGCCGTGGGAATCCGTTTAGGTTGCGCCAATGTCTGGGTCAGCGGAACACGGTGCGATTGGGCGGTTCTTGCGCGGACTCGCGCTCAGCCGATCGGGTTGGCCTCACAGCTCACGTCCTTTATCGTAGCCGCACCTCAAGCCGGGCCAGGAGCCGCGCCCATGAAATCCGCCGTCATCGTTTTTCCGGGCTCGAATCGCGACCGCGACGCCGTGCGGGCGCTGCGGCAGGCGGGTGCGGAGGTCGCAACCGTGTGGCATGCCGAAACCGCGCTGCCCCCCGGCACCGATCTGGTCGTGTTGCCCGGCGGCTTTTCGTACGGCGACTACCTGCGCTGCGGCGCCATCGCGGGGCGGGCGGCGGCGATGGATGCGGTGCGCGCGCATGCGGCCCGCGGCGGGCTCGTGCTCGGGGTTTGCAACGGCTTCCAGATCCTGTGCGAGTCGGGGTTGTTGCCGGGCGTGCTGATGCGCAACGCCAACCTGCGCTTCATCTGCCACTTCCAGCACCTGCGGGTGGAGCGCGCCGACACCGCGTTTACGCGGGCCTACCAGCTGGGCCAGACGATCAAGGTGTGCGTAGCGCACGGCGAGGGCAATTATTTCGCCGATGAAGAAACCCTGCGCCGTCTCGAAGGCGACGGCCGCATCGCCTTCCGCTACTGCGACCCCGATGGGAGCGTCACGGCGGACGCCAACCGCAACGGCTCGCTCAACGCCATCGCCGGGATCTATTCGGAAAACCTCAACGTGCTCGGGCTCATGCCGCACCCCGAGAACCTGATCGATCCGCTCGTCGGCGGCACGGACGGGCACGGCGTGTTCGAGAGCGTCGTCCAGGCGTTGGCCAAGGCGGCGTAACGTCACGCGCGAAGGACGGCCCTGAACCCAATCTCGTCCGGAGCGGCGATCGCGCGCCCGACCGCTCACTCCATTTCGGCCAAAAGAGCCAAGCGCCGTTTCAGGGCCAGGTTTTCGGCTTCGCAGTCTCTGAGGCGACGGGAGATGTCGAGCGGGATGGCGGTGGACGGGCGCTGGGGAAGAAGCGCTACGCCGATCTCATCGTCTCGCCGCCAGGCGATCCGAGCTTGAAAGCTCTGCTCTCTCTTCCGTACGTAAAGGTCAAATTGGTCCGGGACCGTGACGGTCTGGGAAAAAACGAGCTTTGCGCCCTCGACGGTGACGTTGCGGACGAGGCAGTCCATTAGTTCACTGCGGTTGTTGAACGCGATCTGGCCTCCGAGATAGCATCGCGTCCGTGTGCTTCTACGCCGCTCTTGCATGATGGACCGTCTCCTTGAACGCACGGGATCAACGCCAGCATTGGACGAAGCAAGGCGGCTGGATAGAGCTTGATGTGGGGAATTCCAGGTTAGGGTTATCGTAAGCGAAGCCTGAGCGCCGGCGCAGGGCCGGGCGTTGCCCCCTATCGCCGCAAGAGCTATTCCCAAAAGCCTCAAGACCACAGCGAGTCGCCGATGATCCGCAACGCCGCGCCGTGGACCCATCTCGCCGCATGCATGAGGGATTGAGATGATCCGCAACGACGCGCCTATCACCTCGGACCTCGTGCGGGAGCACGGCCTGAAGGAGGACGAGTACCGGCGCTTCCTCGACCTCATCGGCCGCGAGCCGACCCTGACCGAGCTCGGCATCGTCTCGGCGATGTGGAACGAGCACTGCTCCTACAAATCCTCGCGCCTTCACCTGCGCACGCTGCCGACGCAGGCACCGTGGGTCATTCAGGGACCAGGCGAGAACGCGGGCGTCATCGACATCGGCGATGGTCTCGCCTGCGTGTTCAAAATGGAGAGCCACAACCACCCGAGCTTCATCGAGCCCTACCAAGGCGCGGCGACGGGGGTCGGCGGCATCCTGCGCGACGTGTTCACTATGGGCGCGCGGCCCATCGCGGCCCTGAATTCCCTCCGCTTCGGCGCGCCCGAGCACCCCAAGACGCGCCATCTCGTGGCGGGCGTGGTGGCCGGCATCGGCGGCTACGGCAATTCGTTCGGCGTGCCGACCGTGGGCGGCTCGGTCGGCTTCCACGAACGCTATAACGGCAATATCCTGGTCAACGCCATGGCGGTCGGTCTCGCCAAGACGGACGAGATTTTTTACGCCAAAGCGACCGGCGTCGGAAACCCGATCGTGTATCTCGGCTCCAAGACCGGCCGCGACGGCATTCACGGCGCCACCATGGCCTCGGCCGAGTTCGACGACGCGTCGGAAGACAAGCGGCCGACCGTGCAGGTCGGCGATCCCTTCGCCGAAAAGCTTTTGCTCGAAGCCTGCCTGGAGCTGATGGCGTCGGGCAGCGTCATCGCCATTCAGGACATGGGCGCGGCGGGCCTGACCTGCTCGGCGGTCGAGATGGGGGCCAAGGGCGACCTCGGCATCGAACTCGACCTCGACCGGGTGCCCTGCCGCGAGGAGGGCATGACGGCCTACGAGATGATGCTCTCGGAAAGCCAGGAGCGGATGCTGATGGTGCTCAAGCCCGGCATGGAGGAAACCGCCGAGGCCATTTTCCGCAAGTGGGGGCTCGATTTCGCCGTCATCGGCCGGACGACCGATACCCTCCGCTTCGTCGTGAAGCACCGCGGCGAGGTCATGGCCGATCTGCCCATCAAGGAACTCGGCGACGAGGCGCCGCTGTACGACCGCCCGCATATCGCCAACACGTTTCAGCCCGTCGTTGCGCCTGAAGCCGTCGACGCGCCGATGCCGAACGTCGAGGCGCTCAAGAAGCTTGTCGCCTCGCCCGACCTCTGCTCCAAGCGCTGGGTCTGGGAGCAATACGACCACCTCATCGGCGGCGACACGGTGCAGCGGCCCGGCGGCGACGCCGCCATCGTGCGCGTCGGGGATGGCCCCAAGGCGCTGGCCATGACCACCGACGTGACGCCGCGTTACTGTGAAGCCGATCCGGTCGAGGGCGGCAAGCAGGCCGTCGCGGAAGCGTGGCGCAACATCACGGCCGTCGGCGGACAGCCGCTCGCGCTCACCGACAACCTCAACTTCGGCAGTCCGGAGCGGCCCGAGGTGATGGGCCAGTTCGTCGGCTGCGTCCGCGGCATCGGCGAAGCGGCCCGCGCTCTCGACTTCCCGATCGTGTCCGGCAACGTCTCGCTCTACAACGAGACCAACGGGCGCGGCATCCTGCCTACCCCGACGATCGGCGGCGTCGGCCTGCTCGACGACGTGACCAAACACGCCACCCTCGCCTTCAAGCGCGAGGGCGACGTCGTCCTGCTCGTCGGCGAGACCAAGGGCTGGCTCGGGCAATCGCTTTATCTGCGCGACGTGTGCGGGCGCGAAGAAGGCGCGCCGCCGCCCGTCGATCTCGAAGCCGAGAAGCGAAACGGCGATTTCGTGCGCAACCTCGTCCGCACGGGGCTGGTCGACACGGTGCACGACTGCTCGGACGGCGGGCTTGCCGTGGCCCTGGCCGAGATGGCGATGGCTGGCGGGATCGGAGCCGTGGTGCCGGAGTGCCCGGTGGCCCTCTCCTGCCATGCGTTCCTGTTCGGCGAGGACCAGGGCCGCTACGTCATCGCCGTCGACGGCGAGACCGCAACTGAAATTCTTTACAGCGCCTCGTCGAAGGGCATTTCCGTGGCCATCGTCGGGGTGACGGGCGCTGATTCGTTGACCCTGCCGGACAACGAGGCCATATCGGTGGCCGACCTCAGGGCGGCGCACGAGGGATGGCTGCCGGCCTACATGGCGCAGGAGCTGTCGCCGTCGTCCTAAGGCCGATCCGCGGAAAGGAGCCCAGAACATGCCGATGGATGCGCGGGAGATCGAGAGCATGATCAAGACCGCTCTTCCTGACGCCACGGTCGAGATCAAGGACTTGGCCGGCGACGGCGACCATTACGCCGCCACCGTCACCTCGGCGGCGTTCAAGGGCAAGTCGCGCGTGCAGCAGCACCAGATGGTCTATCAAGCCCTGCAGGGCCGCATGGGCGGCGTGCTCCACGCGCTGGCGCTGACCACGAGCGCCCCGCGGGAGTGAGCCGGTTCGGTTCGCGGAGCAAGTGGGATGGATTTCGCAACTCTTTACGAGGAGGACGTTGAGACCTGGGCCGAGCTTCAGGTGGCGGCTTTGCGCCGTCTCGCCACGACGCCGGGACCGTGGGCGAACGCCATCGATTGGAAGAACGTGATCGAGGAGATCGAGGAGTTGGGGTCGGATCGGCGTCGCGCCGTGGAGAGCTTGCTTGAGAATGCTTTCGCGCACGCACTGAAGATCGTTGCCGATCCCGAGTCCTTGTCGTCGGAGCAATGGAAGAAGGAAGTTCGCCTCTTTCTGGCTCAGGCGCGGGCCAAGATCAGCCCGGCGATGCGGTCGCGGATCGATATGGACGAGATTTGGCGAAACGCTTGTCGGCAAGCCTCGAACGCTCTCGAAGCGTTCGATCGAAGAATGCCTGAAACGCCGCAGCAATGTCCCTATTCCTTCGACGACATCGTCGACAGCACATTCGACCTCTTGGTCAAGCTGCAAATTCCCCGGCCTGAACGGTCCCAGGGCAAGCGTAATATTCGTATGCCAAAGAAGCCGCAGCTATGAGATCGCTCTACGACGCTGACGTCCTGCTCTGGTCGGAAGAGCAGGCCGCTGCGCTTCGGATGCTGGCCGGCGCGGAGGCAGTCCCTTCCGGGGACTGGGAGCGCTTGGCCGGATTGATCGAGGATGTGGGCCGATCGGCGCTCGTTCATGTCGAGGCCGGTCTGCGTCTCATGCTGGTTCAGGCCATTGCCGGGTATTGCGATCCGGACTCAACCTTGCGGCACGAGCGCATCCGGCGGTCCCTTTCCGGACAGATTGAGGCGGAGCGCGATCTGAGCCCCACCATTCGGGCGCGCCTAAACCTCGACCGACTGTGGCGGGAGGCGTTCGAGGAGGCTGTGAGCGAGATTCCAAGGCGCATCCTCGGCGTGCCGCCCTCGATTCCTCAAGAATGCCCGTTCACGCTCGACGAACTCCTGGCCGAGGACTTCACTTACGATCGCGCCGTCGAACGGCTATATATCCTCCTAACCTCATGGCGGCCGAAGGCCGGGAAGGACGCGCAAACATGACCGACGCTCACACCCGCATCGACAACGAAGTGAAATCACAGGATGTCGTGCTTTTCATGAAAGGCACTCCGCAGTTCCCGATGTGCGGGTTCTCAGGCCAAGTGGTGCAAATCCTCAACTACCTCGGCGTTCCGTTCAAGGGCGTGAACGTGCTTGAGGACCAGGACATCCGCCAGGGGATCAAGGACTACTCGAACTGGCCGACGATCCCGCAGCTTTACGTCAAGGGCGAGTTCATCGGCGGCTGCGACATCACGCGCGAAATGTTCCAGGCCGGCGAGTTGCAGCAGTTCCTGGCCGACAAGGGCGTTCCAGTCAAACAGACGGCCTGACGAAAGCCGCCCCGAGGCGGCTCTCGATGATCGACCCGAGCGGTTCAGCAGCGGACCATGCTGGACAGAGTGCCCCCTCGCGAGGCGCTTTTTTGCTCGCCTGAGCTAACTTCTCTGGCGCGTCGCCGTGCGCGAGGCGCGCAGCCTCAAAACTTCGCGGATGATCTCCGCGTGGACCTTCGGGCCTTTATCGATCGACGTGTGGGTCGTGTTCACTTCCCGGAGGTCGCGCCGGTTGCTTTCCAGATCGGCGTTGGTGAAAGCGCCCCGGAAGCCGGCGGCCGGCCGGAGCGGCTGACCCCAGCCGTTGTTCGCCTGATAGACGTTGATGGCGCGCACGACGTTGGCGGGAACTTCCAAGGGCGTGACGGCGTCCACCGGCACCAAGAGGTCAACGGGCACGCCCGCGGCGCCGAGAGCTTGCGCGGTCCGGATCACGTCGTCGCCGCCGAGCGAATGTCCCACGAGCGCGATCGGCCCGGTGTACTCCCCGGACGCGCGCTGCCGGATGAGCGTGTCGGCGATCTGGGGCCAGGCGGAGTGATTGACGACCACCGCGTCGACGCCGACACCCCGCAATTTGTTGGCGAGGTCGTCCATGCCGTAGGACCAGACGTTCCAGAGGCCGCGCAGGAGATAGACGCGCGTCGGCTGCGCTGCGGTCCGGCCCTGTCTCTTGGCTTCGACCGGTCGGCTCGCATAAGCGGCCCGGCTCTGCGCCGATGCGACTGAGGCCGCGCCGCCATCCTGCGCGAACCCCTCCTGCGCCAGAACGAACGGCGCCAGCGCAAACGCGACGGCGCCCCAAAAGACTTGATTCGGTATGGAATCCCCCCAACCCCAAGCTTGGCCATTCTCGGCATCCGTTCATGGCCGATGTCAATGACCCTGGACATTCGGGCGAAGAGTGATGCAGGAGGGTTACAGTTTGGTAAGGACGTCGATGCCTTGCCGCTCACGTCGGAACGGTCAGCATGCCGAACCCTGTCAT
>Ga0126306_10001964_pt1 | contig 11360 bp, 10 predicted proteins | sample Plot27_FD_92592 | JGI IMG/M metagenome (GOLD analysis project Ga0126306, IMG submission 92592) | Serpentine soil microbial communities from UC McLaughlin Reserve, CA, USA - Plot27 | ecosystem: Environmental > Terrestrial > Soil > Grasslands | place: USA: UC McLaughlin Reserve, Lake County...
CGCGCTGGGCTTGTTCGCGTCCAGGCGGACGAGCGTACGCCTGCGGGCGCGTAGCGGCTCCCGTCCGGTCACGACGAGCCTGCACCGCAGGCGCTCTAGCAGGGAGAGCGCCGGACCGAGGGCCTCTCGCTCGCCCACGGCGGCAGGAGCGTCCGCGGCGCGGATGGCGTACAGTCGTAGGCCCAGCGCTGCGGCTGCTGCGGCCGCCACGGCGTGCTTTGCAGCCTCTTCGCCGCCGCAGAGCTGGATGGCGGGCCCGGCCGACTGTTCTTCTCGAGACCAGAACCCGACGATCTGCCCGGCCAAGGCGCGGTGTGAAGGCGGTAGCTCGGTGGGGACGGACAGCGGCTCGACGAGACCGTGCAACCGTTTGTCCAGGCACGGCACGCCGGCCAAGTAATGCAGCACGCGCTCGTCGATACGTAGCGGGCTGGTCGTCAGCGCGTCGCCGGTCCCTACCTCCACCAACCGCCAGTAGCGCAGTGGAGCGGTAGGGGTGAGAGCGCTCCAGTGCGCATCGGACAAGGACGCCAGAGCGAGGTCGAAGGTCGGGTAGGCGCGACGGGTGTCTCCCTGGGCGGAGCCGCAGAGCGCGGCGAAGGTAGAGTCCATCTCCATCCCTGCGCATAGAAGCAGCAAATCGCGCTCGAAAGGCGAGAGGCCGAACGTCGCGCAGAGCGTCTCCAGCGCCGGCTGGCCGGGCATGGAATCGCCTATCTGCCCGAGCGCGGAACCAGGTCCCTCGACCTCTTCGGCTTCGCGTAGATCGTGGCCGCCCGCGGCGTTGCGCTTCAGGACGGCGCGCACCGCGGCGAGGGCGGCCGCGAGGTAGCGCTGGTTTGCCTCATACCAGGTGTCGCTCGTAATGGCGTTCATTGTGGGACGGTTAACCTCGGCGTGACGTACAGATTGAAAGTGGGGCTACCGGGCTCTGTGTCTACGGCATGCAGGCTCTGAGCACCGTCGACCTGGACGCTAACTAGGTAATCGCCCGGCTCAACCCTGCGGGCCTCGAACTCGACCGTGTTGGTGACTGCGTCTCTTGCCTTGGCACCGAAACTGTAAGCGCGAGCCCATCGCTCCGGGCGCGCTGCAGGCTGGAACTCGTTCAACAACAGGACGACCCGTTGCTGCTGTCCGACTCCAGGGCTAAGTCGCACAGAAACGGCAGCTTTCCTGGTATCCTTCTCGTTCACCTTGTCGTCCGCCTCCCAGTTGATGGCGTCCCAATCCTCGTCAGTGATGCGCGGGTGTAACACGAAGGGCGCAACTTTCGACTCGAAGCCGCGGTGGGGCTCGGGCGGCGTTCCCATCTGCACCCGCTGCAAGACCTGCACTCCCTGCGCGCCGGCTCTCAGCTCCACGGGACGCTGCGTGGTAATGTCGATGAGCTGCGTGAGGTCAAGCGTTATCTGCGTCTCGCCAATTTCCTGAGGCTCGACCTCAGCATCCGCGATCCGTACACGCGTTACCTCGCCGCGTAGCTGCGTGCCCTCCAGAACCAGAGAATGATCGTCGAGTATGGGCTGATCGGGCTCGGGTTCGCCTTCCCCGGACCGCGACAGAACGCGCTCGATCGTCGGCCTGCGGAACGGCACAGCGTACACGTTACGCTCACGCACGGGCAGCGACCGGTGCGGCGTAACCTCAGGCTCGATCAGAACCACAGAGGCCTGGTAGACGACCGATAGGGCGTACGGTACCTGGAAGAAAACCGACCACAGCTTGGTCAGCTCGTCCAGGGAGAGGACCCCAGGCGTAAGCTTGACCCGCTCGACCTCCTCCGCGAGGTTGGAGCCCGCGAGAAACGCGAAGGTCGGATCTCTGACGGTGTTGCTGACCATCTGACGCGTCAGAAGCGGCCGGGCGTGCAGCGTCCGGACCACGCTCCCGAGGAGTCTCTGCGGTTCGAGCTTCGCCTCGTCGCCGTAGAAGCTCAAGATGTAGTGAAGGTCGAGCGCTGCCCGTGGCCGCTCGACCAGCCGCCCGTCGAAGGCCCGCGTGGGCAAATCGGAGTTGCGCCAGGCGGCGTTGGGGGTCACCTGGTACAGATAGACGTTCACCCCCGGGTTCGGCGCGGGCTGGCCCTGGGGCCGGGTCGTCGTGACGGTCGCCCCGGGAACCTCAGTCCCCACCGGGCCCTGAAGCTCGCGGCCGAGCGTCGCGGTGGCGGTCGCAACGGCAAGGAAGTTGCTCACCGCTGCCCTTCTTCTTGTGGCAAGCAGCGCTCGACGTGATAGGCCAAACTCCGTCTAATGCGCCAACCCTCTCGCGAAGGCGTCGACTCGTGGCGGCCGGGTACGCCGGAAGGTGGATTTTGCCTCCTCTTACAGCGCCTATTCAATGTCGCTCCCAGCTCAGGTAACTACGCACAAGTTCGTAACCCTCGAAGCCCTGGGGCTTGGGCGCCCGGGGTGTGGGTGGGGGAGGCAGCGACGGCGTGGCGGCCCGCACCTCAACCTTACCTATCTGCACCTGGATCGTCTGCGACCGTGACCGGCTGGAAGCGGGTTCTTCTCGAACCCCGAGGACGGTAGACCCGGCGAGCGTATCGACGGCCGGCGCTACCCCATCCTCCACCGGCCTTGGCACCGCGTACGACCGTGCCGGAACGTTACGGAAATTCTGGGGTTCGGTGCCCTGCCCAGAAAGTTCGGGCTGCCCTTGCACCGAGCGCGGGGTCTGACGCGTCGAGGTTCGCGCCGCTTCTTCGCCCGTTGGCGGGAAGCTGCGGTACCGCGAACCTTCTGGCTCGCCGCCCGCCGGTTGGGTAGTATGTCCGCCCAGCCTCCCGGAGGGCAGCGACTCTGGCAGCGCGTGCTCCGATCTATCCGGGGCTCCTGTGTCCTGGGCTCCCCTGTCAGGATCGGACACGCGGGCCCGGGGGCGTGATTGGTCCTCCAGAGGGGCCACGCGGACTTCGGGCGCGCCAGGGGCTGCCGTGGTATGGGTGATGATGGTAGGGGAACGCGGCGCGGGAGACTCGACCGAGTCTCGGGTTACGCGAGGTCGCGTCGTGATCGTGGCTTCCGGGTTCGGGGCTATCGTTCCCCGGCTCGCCATCGGCGCGTCCTCGGGAGGAGGTGTTTCGACCATGCCTTGCTCCGGCGATCGGTTCTCGTCCACCCCCGTCTTCACTCTGGCTTGCAAGCTCTCAGCCGGCGACGCCACGTTGGGAGGTCCGGCCTGCGTTGGGCGCCCGCGTGTATCGCCTTCGGGGGAGATCACGCCTGGATCGACCGATCCTCGGATTGATGCACCTTCACCGGGTGGCTCAGGCTGATGGTACCTGGCAGGAGGCTGGTATCGTTGGGGTGTCGGCTCCGTGCCGGAGGCCTCCGGGGATGATGACGGCGCATCTTCTGAAGAAGACTTCGGAGGAGGGGCGTTCACTGCGAGCCCCGCCCCTCGCACCGAATCGCTCTCCGAAACAGTGGGGTGCTGCGAGAGGGTGTTCGGTGTCGCGGTCGCTGTATCTGCAGATGCCAGGGGCGGCGGAGTCGTCTCCCCGCCCGAAGCTAGCGGGTCGGCCCCTGGCTCCGGCATTGGTTGCGCCGGAGTCTCTACCGGTGTGCGCGACGGAACCGGGGGGATCGGCGCATCTGGATGTGCCTCTTCGGCGGGGAACATGCCGAGTGGTTCGGGGATAGCATCCATGGGGAGGAGAGGGCCGAAGTCCGGTTGGAGAGAAGGTTCCGGCGCTACGGCGGGCGCGAGACCGGCGCCCCGGCGCACCAGATCGAGGAGGTAGTTGCTCACCTGCTCCGCGCTTCCGCGAAGGCTTCTTCCAAGAGCCCCAGATACATGCCGCGTTTGCGGTTGCTCATGGCCATGATCTCCGCCTCGCTCCAGTGATAGTAAAGGGCCAGCGTGTGCACCTCCCTGTACAGGTGCTTCGTCTCGCCCTCCAGTTCCTGGAAAAAGTAGGTGCCCGCATCAAGCAAGGCTGAAAAGCCGTTCTGGCACGCAGGACAGGTAAGGGCGAGCCGCAACTCGGCCTGGGGATCCAGGTCGGCCATGACGGCCGGAAGCCGCTCGGCCACAATCGGTGGCAAGACCTCGAGCGCGTCGACGCCTTCAGCGCCTACGTCCTCTATGCAACGTTCCAGAACCGAACCGGCCGCTGTCTTCAGATCCATCCGAGCTACGGTTCCCACGGCTTCTTGATCGGCCCCGGTGGGCAGCCGGAACCGCACGTGGTAGCTGGTTCCGTTCTCGGCCACCGTCGTCTCGTGGTGCTGCCGCGTGTAAGGGTAGGGAGGCAGCAACAGCTCGCCGACATCCAGCTCCAGGTCCAGCTTCTCGCCACACCCGCGATCCGGGCATGTCAGCACGCACCGCACGCGCTCGCCAAGGGTGAGCCGGCGGAGGTGCAAGAGGAGGGCTTCGCGGTCCCCGACCGTCAGCGACCCGATCTGCTCGGCGCTCACCGGGCTCTCGAGCGGTCCCAGGCGTTTCAGGCAGCGGGACAGGAGGGCGGTGGTTCGCCGAGCGGGAGCGAGAACCTCGCCTGCCTCCACCACGAAGACCTCGTCGCTGCTGTTGAGGGGGCGCAGCTCGGCCTCCCGGTAACAGGAACCGTCGAGCCAGTAACCTCCGGGCAGGGTGACTGGAATGGTGCTTTCCACTACCCGCCTTCGGGTTCGGTGAAGCTAGGCTCCGTCGGCTCGGTCACGGAATAGTCGCGCTCCCAACCTTCGCACTCCAGCCTGATTCTCTGGATGGCGACCTCGTTGGCGTTGGCATTCATCTCCGGTAAGGCCTGGTACTCGGAGACCCAACAACGGTAGATGTTGTAGGCTATGATCTTCTGCCCGGCTTCGTTGAAGACGTCGAGGGTAATATCCTTGCGGAAGTCCTTCAGCGATACCTCGGTGCCTTCCCCCGCACCGAAATTCCAGACTTTGTTGGCCCATTGCTCAAACGCTTGGTCGTGGGTGACGCCCCGCTCCATATTGATCTGGCTGTAGTTCGTGCGACCGGGCGATTTGCGATCCGTGCTGGGGTCTCCACCTTCCCGGTGCGTTACGGGCTCGGTCGTGCGGGTCAGCGCATCGACCCTGCTGATGCCGGCCACGTACTGACCGTCCCACTTGACCTTGAACTTGAAGTTCTTGTAGGGATCGTATCGCTGGGGCTCAGTGTTGACGGTAAACTGTGCCATGAGCACCTCCTTACGTTTCGATCTCGCCGGCTATCTGCTGGATCTTGATGATCACGAACTCGGCCGGCTTGAGGGGCGCAAAACCGACCAGGATGTTGACGATACCCAGGTTACGATCGTTCTGGGTCGTGGTTTCGCCGTCGCACTTGACGAAGTAGGCGTCCCGCGCCGATGCGCCCTGGAATGCGCCCTGGCGGAAGAGGTTGTGCATGAACGCGCCAACGTTCAGACGTATCTGCGCCCAGAGCGGTTCGTCGTTCGGTTCGAAGACCACCCACTGGGTCCCGCGATAGAGGCTTTCTTCCATGTACAACGCCAGGCGACGGATGGGTATGTACTTCCATTCCGAGGCGAGGCGATCGTCGCCCTGTAGCGTGCGTGCTCCCCAGACCACCGGTCCGACGGCCGGCATCGCTCGCAGGCTATTTACCCCCTTGGGGTTCAACCGGCCGTTCTCGGGATCGGTTAGCGACACGCTAAGCTGGCGCACGTTAGCCAAACCTGCCTCCAAACCTGCCGGGGCCTTGAAAACGCCGCGCTGGGTATCGGTTCGGGCAAAGACGCCGGCGACGGCACCGGAGGGGACGAACTCCTCCACGAAATTGTTCCGCAGAGGGTTGGGTTGCCGGAGGCGGGGGAAGAAAACTGCCGCGTTCTTGCTGCGGGTACCGACGCCAGCGACACCAGTGGGCGGATTGGCAGTCGGATCACCTTCGGCATCTTCCACCGAACGCCAACTTCTCGGCGCGTCAACGAGCAACATCGCGCGGCGCTTCTCGCAGTATCCTGCCGCCGCAGAGATCAGTTCGGGGCTGACGTCTGGATCGTCGATGCCGGGGGGATCTAGGTAGGGCGGTATACACAACAGGTTGAAAAGATCGGTCTTGTCCAGCGCGAACAGGCCCTGTTTGCTTGCCTCCTTACCGTCGCCTATGAAATCTTCATCCATCAGGTTGATGCCGTCTGAGGCTTGAGCGTCGTCGGCCACCTTGACATTGGTGTCTACGTCGCCTGCTACAGCGGGATCATACCGATCACTCCACACGTCCCGACGGGGCGGACGTATAGCTGAGCCCGGCGGAGCTGGGGGCTGTGGTGGAGGGAGGTGTTCCAGTGGGCGCGGCGGAACGCTTGCAGGATCAGTAGGGTCGGACGGGGATGGCAGTTGTTCCACCCGAACCAACCTGGATCCGCTTTCCAGCACGCGATCAACCCTGCGCGGACTCTCGGCGACGGTCACGTTCTGAAATTGCTCGGTATCTCCGGTTCTGGTGTCACGCACGAGCAGATTGAAGAGGCGGTCCGCGTTGGCACTGTCCAAACCTAATATACTGGCTGCGGCTTCTGCTATCGTGGGCGGCGGATACTCCACGCGGGCACGGAGGTTGTTCCCCCAAGCGCCCTCCGAACGGGCTATGAGGCGAAGGGCGTTGTTGTTGTCGTCTGTCGGAATCTCCAGCTTGGCAAAATTGGGTCGAAAAGTGTCGGGTTGTTCGCCAGGCTCCGCGCGGTAGAGTCGCACAATATACGCCTCGCTCCCACCGTTCGCGTAGAAGTCGCGTACCGAGAAGCCGAGAGAGCTCTTCTCCCACAACCCGCCGAAAACGCTTTGAAAATCGCCGAAACTAGCGATCCGTCGAGCTTCATTTGTCGGCCCGCGCATGGTACGGCCGACGAAGGCCGTGATCGACGTCGCGACACCCGTGATCGTACGGACCCCACTGGGGACTTCTTCTATATAGACCCCCGGATAAGTTGGCGTGATGGGCATCAATGTCTCCCTTCTTTGGCGGTCGTTTTGTCGCTTCGCTACGGCTATGCGACAGCTCTTCTACCGACTAAGTCCTCAATATTGACGGTGTTCTAAGTAGGAGCGCGTGTGACTTCTAAGCTCTCCTCTCGAGCGATGTGACAAGCGAGATCACTGTGCCCTCACCGATGTGCACGAGAGGTGCTTCCAACTTCATGGCAGTGCTCTCACCCGAGTGACCGAAGGTGTTATCTTTTTGTCGGATCGAAGTCGGCTCATGGACAGGCCTAGTACCGGGACGACTATCCCGTCACCCAGCCCCTCTTCTATGCAAGTGCTTCGCAAGATCGTCGCCGAGTGCGACGCTACCAAGAGAGGAGTTATCCGCGTTTGTGTCCCTCTAACCACGGTCCGAGTATGGAGTCGTTACGAGGGCCGGGCTATACGCTGGGCAGCGTATTTCGTATAGGCCGGGTAGCGTATTTTTCCACATGCGCCACCCGGCCCACACTTTGACGACGACTGGCTCCTGTGCCACTTTGTGCTCCCGGGTCCCTTTCTCGTCCCGCAGATGGGGAATAGACATCCTCGGCTCCTACCGGTCCGCAAGTAGAGCGCCGCCTCACTGCAGATGTACATCAGTCTTCGGCGCACAAGGCTGTGTCGATCGCTCGGCTCAGCTGTTCCATCGAGCACGGCCACGGCACAACACCTACTCCTCGAAGGTTTGGCTCTGCTCCCTCGGGAACCAACTCCAGTATGGCGAACTTCGCTGACGCCGGTGGGCTCGAAAGCGAGTCTACGAGGATCCGCCTGCGTCCGGCCCTCAATTCGGGAGCGACTAGAAGGAGACGAGAATCTGCGAGTAACTCGCCAACGTCACCCGCCTTGGTCTCACGCAGAGACCGTGTGTGGTAGCCAGCAGCTTGCAGCAGCACCTCCACGGCCTTACGGACAACGGAATCTCCGTTGTAGATGGCTACCTCTGGTTGGCCAGGAGCCATAGTGGTCCGCAACGCACCGGAAGCGCTTCGCAAACTTTATCGGTTTCGGCCATTCGTTGCACGTTCCGAGCGTAAGGCTCCAATCGGCTCCCGACCATACGCCGGGTAGCCTATTTTGACTACGCCAATCGGCGCAATTTTGCCGCTATATGGGGGCGAAGCTCGGGGGCAGCTACTCCCCAGGATCGAGGAGTCCGGCCTCGCTGGCTCGGACGGCAGCCTGAGTACGGTCGGAGACCTCGAGTTTTGCAAGCACGTGTTCCACGTGAACCTTCACCGTGGCTGCGCTGACTACGAGCTTTTCTGAGATCTGTCGGTTCGTCTGTCCTTGGGCCACAAGCCGCAAGACTTCGAGTTCTCGAGGCGTTAGCGGGTCGTGTAGTGGTGCTGAGTGCTTCCTGGACTCGGAGGGAGACCCCGCTTTTCGCCCGTCCTCGCCTGCCAAGTTTTGTAGGATTTGCATGGCCAGAGTTTGATCGACCGGATGCTCGTCGCTCAGCGCGCCGCGTACGTCGGCGACCAGGTCGTCCTTGGTGGTGTTCTTGACGACGTATCCGGCGGCACCCGCTCGAACCGCCTCGAGCAGGTAATCCGGGTTCGCGTAGGCGCTCAGCATCAGGATGACGGTGGCTGGATCTTCCGCCTTGATCGCCCGGGTTGCCTCCAGCCCGTCCATCCTTGGCATGCGCGCGTCCATCAGTACCAGGTCCGGGTGCAGGCAGCGGCAGAGTTCAACGGCCTCCAGGCCATCGGCTGCGGTACCGACCACCTCCAGGTCCGGTTCCTCTGCCAGCATGGCCCGAAGCCCTTCCAGGACGAAGGCGTGATCATCGGCGATGAGTAGCCGCAGCGGAGAGACTATGTTATGCGGGCTTGGTGTTTGCTTACCTCGGGCAGGGGTGGCTGTAGGCAAGGGGACCTCCGCCACTACGGAGGTCCCCAACTTCGATTGGCTGTGGATCATAAACTCCCCACCGAGAAGGGCAACCCGTTCGCGCATGCTGCAGAGTCCTACCTGTTCGCCCCGAAAGTTTCCCTCTCGCCGTGGTACTGTGCCATCAAACCCCTGCCCCCAATCCCGGATTCTCAAGCAGATCCTCTTGCCCAACTGCGTCAACGCGACGTGGGCGTGGGTGGTTTTGGCATGCTTGCGCACGTTAGTCAGCGCTTCCTGGGCGATCGCGTAGAGCGAGGTCTCGATCTCTGCCGACAGGCGTTCCTCCCATAGGTCTTCCTCATAGGTGATCTCCCAGCCTTCGTCCCTGAGCGAATCTACCTGCGATCGCAGCGCAGCTGCCAGTCCCATATTATCGAGCAACGTTGGCCGCAAGTTGGCGATTATCCGCCGCGCTTCTTCCACCGTCCCTTTGACCTGTTCCACAGCCCGGTCCAGTTTTATCCGGTTTGCAGGCGAGCCAGGCGAGCATTGCTCTGCATAGCTCTGCAGATTGTCGTATGCGGCGACAGCCAACTGGGTCAACCCATCGTGAATATCATGGGTCAGCCGACATCGTTCCTCTTCTCGAACCACCAGTAGATTGCCGGCTAGATCCTGCAGTCGATGTTCTTGCTCAGTCGCCTTCTGATACAGGCGGGCGTTTTCCAGCGCACTCGCCGCCTGTCTGGCCAGGCTCTCGAGGGGCTCGACGGTTGCCTTCTCGGCCAGGTTCCCAGATCCGTAAGCCTCCAACATGCCGGTGACCCGGCCACCTACCACCAGCGGTAGGCACAACCCCGATAGAGGCGGTCCGCCCTCGCCTGCTTCTTTCGGCCGAAAAGGTTGGGGCTCTCCTCTTTCCACCGCCTTGCTGCGGGCAATCTGCACCTCAGTGGTAGCGTTCGCTGTCTTCCAGAGACTCTCCGGTCCGCGAGCATCCAATAGATTCATGCGCCCGTCTTCATCCCGGATGCTTATCACCGTCGCGCTAAGCTCGCATACGCGAAGCAAGATCCCTAGCAGCCTCGCTCCAATCTCTTTCTGCTCGAGCGTCGAGTTCAGGATACGACTGGCTTCATGGACGGCAAGTAGCGTTCCCAGAGCGCTTTGCAGTTTCTCCTGCATCCGCCTGCGTTCGGTAATATCCCGGACGACGACAATGAGCTGGAGGGGACGACTGTCGCTACAGAGCGATCTGAAGACGAGGTCCAAGTCCACGCATCCGCCATCTTTGTGAACTATCGTTATCTCATGGCGATCCTCTATCATCTCGCCGCTTCGGTGGCGACGCATCAGATCTTCTACACTGCATCCTTGTTCCGGCACGACAAGGGCGCCGAAAATCGATGACAAGGCCATAAGTTCCGCCTCGCTGCGACCGCTGATCAAGCAGAAGGCCTCGTTCGCGTGGCAGACGCGGTCGCCTTCGATCACAAGGAGGCCTTCGCCAATATCGCTCTGGGCTTCGAGCAGGATGTCGACGAAATCCCTGCTATTGGCATTGGCGTCTCTTGCAAACGTATGTCGAAGGCCAATAATGCCTGGCACGGTGCCGTCCACCTCGTGCTCCTTTCCCAGCGTTACAAATAGCCGGATCCTTTCGACTGCTGCGCTTGTTTAGATCAAGCTATCTCAGGCTTCACCCCTCACTTATCGGTACTTTGTTGTTAACGGACATAGAGGTAGAGTCCCCGCCCCGAGCACACCAGCTCGAGCAGCGCTCTTAGCTCCGTCGGCGGGGGCAGATCGCAGATCGCTCTCCAGTAGCGCCACAGCATCACCCACGGTTCCAGCCACCCCCTCACCGCCCTCAACGCCTCCGGCCAAGACACCAACAAGGGCCTCCTTCCTCTCCTTTCTCGCCGGCCAGGCGGGTAGATCTCCCTCCGGATGTTCGGCCGATTGCTCCCCGTCGTCGGTCGGCAAGCGCCCATACGCCCACCAGAACGAGAAGGCGCAGCACACTAACTGCCAGTGGCGGCGGATCGCTGTGTCGGTCCTCAGCTGGTAGGCGCTCCAGCCCAGGGCGTGCTTGACCTGCTTGTAGCTCTGCTCCACACACATCCTCAACCCGTAGAGCCTCACCACCTCAGCCACGCTCGCGGCGGAGAGTAGTGGTTGGCCCTCGGTTTCCCGCGCGGAGCGATCGCCGGGCGCGGGCAGGTTGGTCGTCAGGTACCACGTGCCCAGGCGGGGCAGCCTTTCGGGATCGGTGCTGAGAACGAAGGCCCTTTGCGCTTTCTCGGGGCCGTACGGTCCCGCCTCAACTTCCAAAGCCCACCATTCTTCCTGGTGCCCATCGCCAAAGGCGCGCATCTCCTTCCTCCACCGCCCCGGATCGTCTGCGTCCTTCCATCCGGCCGCTTCGGCGGCCTCCGACAGCGGTCCGATCGTCCCCTCTCGGTGCCACCACAAGTGCGACTCTTTCACCGCCAGCACGTATCCCGTCCCGAGCTTGCTCAATGCTTGCCTGAAACCCTCGTCTTCGCCGTAGAAGGAGTCTGC
>Ga0126306_10001965_pt1 | contig 11358 bp, 10 predicted proteins | sample Plot27_FD_92592 | JGI IMG/M metagenome (GOLD analysis project Ga0126306, IMG submission 92592) | Serpentine soil microbial communities from UC McLaughlin Reserve, CA, USA - Plot27 | ecosystem: Environmental > Terrestrial > Soil > Grasslands | place: USA: UC McLaughlin Reserve, Lake County...
AAAGTGTCGCCGGCGGACGCCATTGCGGCCAGTGTAATCCGCCCACAATGAACGAGCCCGGAGCAGCGATCGGGCGCCATAGAGCGCTGATGTTGTGTGGGATTGACCGCGGCCCTCTTGTGATGCGCTCACAACGAAGTCCGCGCGAATTCGGGTGTCGCGCCCCGTGACCGTCGGCGGCGCCGCGCCTAGCCTGGCGACCGATAGCCGCGACGACAGGAGAAGCCGTGCCGAACATCGCCGATCTACTCATCCGCAGCGCCGCCGAGCGGCCCGGCGACGTGGCGATAAAGCTGGACGAGAGCGAGCTGCCCTACGCCGGGCTCGATGAGGCCGCCGCGCGAGTCGCCGCGCTGCTGCACGCAAAGGGTGTGGGGCCAGGCGACCGCGTCGGGATCATGCTGCCCAACGTCCCGTACTTCCCGATCTGCTACTACGGTGCGCTGCGCGCGGGGGCGGTGATCGTGCCGATGAACCCGCTACTCAAGGATCGCGAGGTCGCGTTCCATCTCGGCGACTGCGAGGCCAAGCTGATCTTCGCGTGGCACCAGTCCGCCGACGCCGCGCACGCCGGCGCCGAGCAGACGGCCGCTGAGTGCGTGCTCGTGGAGCCCGGCGAGTTCGAGGCCCTCCTTGCCCGCTGCGAGCCCTTCCGGGAGGTCGTCGAGCGCAGGCCAGACGACACGGCGGTAATCCTCTACACCTCCGGTACCACGGGCAAGCCGAAGGGCGCCGAGCTCACGCACTCCAACCTGCTGCGCAACGTCGAGGTCTGCGTGGGGCTGTTCGGGCTCGACCAGGACGCGGTCACGCTCGGGGCGCTGCCGTTCTTCCACTCCTTCGGGCAGACCTGCGCCCTCAACGCGACCGTCGCGGTCGGCGGGTGCGTGACGCTGATCCCGCGTTTCGACGGCGGCAAGGCGCTGGAGATCATCGAACGCGACGGCGTCACGGTCTTCGAGGGCGTGCCGACGATGTACGCGGCGATGCTCAACCACCCGCAGGCCGACCGGGCCGACGCGTCCGCGCTGGAGGTCTGCGCATCGGGCGGCGCAGCGATGCCGGTGGAGATCATGCATGCCTTCGAGCAGAAGTTCGGCTGCCAGATCCTCGAGGGCTATGGCCTGTCGGAGACCTCGCCGGTGGCCTCATTCAACCGCCGCGACCGCGAGCGCAAGCCGGGCTCGATCGGACTGCCGGTCAACGGCGTCGAGATGAAGCTGATTGACGAGGAGGACGGCATCGGCGAGATCGCGATCCGCGGGCACAACGTGATGAAGGGTTACTGGCGGCGCGATGAGGCCACCGCCGAGGCGATCGACGCCGACGGGTGGTTCAAAACCGGCGACATGGCGAGGGTCGACGCGGACGGCTACTTCTTCATCGTCGACCGCAAAAAGGAGCTCGTCATCCGCGGCGGTTTCAACATCTACCCGCGCGAGATCGAAGAGGTCCTCTACGAGCACCCGGCCGTGCGCGAGGCGGCGGTGATCGGCGTGCCACACGACGAGCTCGGTGAGGAGGTCGCCGCCGCCGTCGCGCTCAAGGGCGGCGCCGACGCGGCGTCCGCGGAGCTGCGCGACTTCGTCAAGCAGCGTGTCGCTGCCTACAAGTACCCGCGCCACGTATGGCTCGTCGACGAGCTGCCCAAGGGCCCGACGGGCAAGATCCTCAAGCGCGAGATCAAGCCGCCGGCCGGGCTCTGACCCATGACGGCCGAGTCGCTGCACCGCCTGGTCGAGAGTCCGAAGGGCAGTGGCTCGCTGGTCGTCTATCCCCAGCGACTACCGGTTCGTCCCCGAGACGCTCGCCAAGGACGACGGTTCGCTCAACGCAATGGCCCGCGTGTAGGAGCCTGCGTTTCCGGCGCGCCGCGGCCTAGTGGGTATGGCCACGTCCCCGTCACCGTTCAGGGCGCCGAACCCGAAGTTCGCGCGCTGAACGAGCTGCGCGAGCTGGGCGTCACCCGGGCGACTCTGTACGCGCCATTCGCGGACGCCGACCACGTCTTTCGCTTCCTCGACGACGTCACGCCGCTCGTCGACGCAACGCACGCAACCTGATCAGGCGGTCAGCCCCGACGCCTCGTCGCGACTTCCGCTTCCGGATAGATCTCGACACCGAGCAGGGGGTCGATCGGTGCCGGCCACGATGGGCTGGTCGCCGCCGCGTGCCTCGCGCGCGCGTCACAGCGTTGTCGTCGACTCGGCATCGCAGAGGTCGGAGGCATGACCGTCTCGGCTCCGCTTATCGATGGCGCGCCAGGCGACATGGCATCCCTCGACCGCGTACTGGCGATCGCGCGCCCGACGGCCGAGCGATCACAGTGGAGGCGAACCGAGGCCCGGACGCGGGATGATGCCTCGCTCCCGGAGTTACTCGGGATTGCCGGCGTTTCAGATTCACCGTCCCCTTTTTGGCCCGTTCTGTCCCCTTTTTGAGGATCCGGGCCAGCACGCCGGAATCACGAAGATCCAGCAGCCACCGGGCATTCCGAGCGATGGCGAGACCCGGACTCGAACCGGGGACACCACGATTTTCAGGGCATGAGACTGTGCCTCGGAGGGCTGCTGTCCGGTCTCGGCCGTAGCGTCGGGTGACCGGGACAGGGGCTCTTTGGGAGAACGCAGGCTGGGCAGGCCGTTCTACGACTGATGGGCTGAGAGCCCGGGATTTTCAGTGGCCGCCTCTGCGACTGGCCCGGTTGTGCTGTGAGCACGAATCCGTCTGTGTCGTTTGCCCACCTGAGCTCCCGCGTCGTCGAGTGCGAGGAGGATGGTTGTGGTCAGGGCGGTTGGGATGGATGTTCATCGCGACTTTTGCGAGGTCGCGATCGCGGAGGCGCGGGCCGTTCGCTCGGCTGGCAGGATCGAGACGAGCCCGGAGGCGCTTGAGCTGTTTGCGGCCAGCCTCGCTCGGACCGATGTCGTCGCCTTGGAGGTCACTGGCAACGCGGGGGAGATCGCGCGGATCCTGCGGCCGCACGTCGGTGCCGTGGTTGTCGTCAGCCCGCATGACACCGGCATCAGCCGGGCGCGGGCGAAGACCGACCGCCTGGATGCCCGCGCGCTGGCCAAGCTGCTGGCCGCCGGCGAGTTGGATGCGGTCTGGATGCCCGATGAGTGGACGCGCGCGATGCGCCGAAGGCTGGCGCGACGCGACCAGCTCGTGCGTGCGCGCACGCGCGCGAAGAACGAGATCCACGCCGTGCTGATCCGACGGCTGGCGGGTCGTCCGCCGGTCAGCGACGTGTTCGGTGTGCGCGGTCGCCGGTGGCTGTCTGAGCTGGAGTTGCCCGAGGACGAGCGGGAGACGGTCGCCGGTTGCCTGCGTCACGTCGACTTCCTCGACGGCGAGGTCGCCGCGCTGGACGGCGCGATCGCCGGTGAGGCGTTGCGCAGGCCTGAGCTGTTGCGGCTGATGACCGTCCCCGGGGTCAGCGTGGTCACGGCGAGCACGTTCGTCGCGGCGATCGGCGACATTCGCCGTTTCTCGAGCGCGCGCAAACTCGTCGGCTACCTAGGCCTGGATCCACGAGTTCGTCAGTCCGGGCCCGGGCCGGCGCGTCATGGGCGCATCACCAAGCAGGGCTCGGCCTCGGTCCGTCATGTGTTGGTCGAGGCGGTGTGGACGGCGGTCCGTTCGCCCGGTCCGATGCGCGCGTTCTACGAGCGCGTGCGCGCGCGCCGCGGCGCGCAGGTCGCCGCCGTGGCCACCGCACGCAAGCTCGCGTCCCTGTTTTGGTGTCTGCTCACACGCGAGCAGGACTACAGCTTCGCCCAACCGTCGATGACGCGGCGCAAGATCCGAAAGCTTGAGCTCGTCGCCGGCGCGCCTTCGCGCAAGGGTCAGGTCCCGCCCGGCCAGGGCGTGCGCAACAAGCAGATCCGTGCCGCCGAGCGCGCGCTTGCGCAACAAGCCGAAGACGCCTACCGCCGCACGATCGCCGACTGGAAAGCCGTCGGTCCGGCCAAAGCGGGCGCGAGCGTGACACCGGGACGCGCATCTCAAAGGCCCTCGAAGGGCAAAGCCGCGCGGCAGACCACAAGTCCCTGACGTCTGCGCTTCGCTCCGTCAATCGCTCGCGCCCACGACAACGATCCCACAGGAGCCGCCACCGGACCAGACCCCTTGACTTTCATCCGTCAGTCGTTACGTCCCACCGGCCGAGCGGAGCGAAATCCCTGGAAGACAAGCGGTTCTTGCGAGATGGCCTCCCGACGCTGAACTTCGCAATTTGCGGCGGATTCCACCCGTTTCAGGGGATGGCCGGCCTCCCATCCCCTTTTTGGCCGTGCGGTTGCTCAGGCGGTGAGCCTGAGGCGGGGCCCTCGTGAGACGCCCGGATCCGCGCGGGAACGAGCGCCGGTGCCCCGACGGGACCGGGCTAGTCGGGCTGCAGGACCGAGTCGAGGGCTCGGCGGCACGATCAAGATCGACAGCGTCGCCGAGCGCCAGATACATCGGCGCGCGACTCCGGTGACTCAACCAGTTCGGCGGTGTGGCCGTGATTGACGCGAACGCGGCGAGTTCGGTCAGCACTGCAGTCGCGTGGATAGCGTCGAGCCCGGGGCTGACCCTTTCGACGAAGCGCCGCAATGCATGGGCCTGGATTTGCACCCCGATCTGGGCGCCCGTTTCTTCCAGCGGCGCCCTAACAGTGGTGTGGTCTCTACTCGTCATCGTGATCCTCGCGGTCCGCGAGCTGAATCGTCAGCTCATAGCGCCCCGGCGGTCGCGGCATGCGGTCCAGCCGCGATAGCACTTCCTGGTCGGCGACGAACGCCAACACGAGATTGCGCCGCTCCGTCGTGAGGCCGACCCATGCGGCGGCGATCTCCGCCACCCCGCGGTCAGAGGGGTCTGCGCCAGCAAGCCACGTCGCGGCCGCGCCCGGGCTGCCACGTCGGAAGACGAGATCGGCCGCGGACCGGATTCCTGCGGGATCCTCGTCCATCACCAATTCCGCAGCGCCCTCCACTGCGTCGGCACGCTCGTAACCCTCGACGAGCAGGGGGTCGAGCGCCCTCACGGCCTCGCGGTCGATGAGATGCCCACTCAGCACCAGGAGCGGCTCATGTGGGCGGCCGAGACCTCGAGCGAGGGCGAGGAGGGTCTGCATCTCCGGTTTGCTGACCTCGCCGCTCTCGATGCGACTGATCTGCCCGGCCGAGATGCCGCTTCTGCGCCCGAGCTCGCGAACCGAAAGCCCCGTCTCCTCACGGGCCTGTCGGAGCGTGTTGGCGAGAGACGCTGATGGGGTCTGAGCCATCATCTACTCCTTCGCAACGATATGCGTTGGGAGACGCAACACTACTCCGCGGCGCAGCTACTGTCAACACAGAACGTTGCTTAGCGCAACACCCCTTTCGTTGTCGGGGCACACCACCCCCGGGAACGCGCGCTGGCTTGGCTCGTCGTGTGGGCGGTCTCGGGTTGTGCCGGCGATCATCCGTCGCGCAGCCGGTCGAACAGATCAGCCACGGCGGCGTCCTGGGTCGCGGCGTTGAACTGGTCGCACGAACATTTGTGCCGACAGCTTGATTGGTAAACCGTCGCGGTGTATATCCCCGGGCGAGGCGAGGGTTCGTGTTCTCGAAGCGCTACCGACAGCCACTGGCCGCCCCGACCGAGGTCGGGTGCAGGTGGCGCTACGCCCGCTCCCTATTCCTCGCCATATGAAGTTTCCACGCGGCTCCGTTGTCATCGCTCTGACGGATACCGCCCACGGGGGGGCCAACCTTTCGAGTTCGGGCTCTTTGGGGTAGATGGGCGTTTTTGTCGGACACCGGCCCGGTCCCGAGACGACGCGTGCGCTGCTCGAGAAGATCGCGGGTGGCGAGGCGAGCCGCCGGTTACTTGCGCAGGTTGCGAGGTGGAACACCGACGCGACGCCCGAGCAGATCGAGGACGCGTTCCAGGAGGCGTGCGTCCGCGCCGAGCGCTGCTGCCGCGGCCAGGTGGAGGGCGAGGTCTACAACTGGCTTCGCACCACGACGCACCGCGAGATCGCGCATCAGCGCCGCCGATGGGAACGCGAGCGCGTCGCCGACGTCTCGGTCGAGGACCTCGAGGTCGCCGAACACAGCGCACCCCCGGCGGACGTTACGGCAATGCGACGGGAGGACCACGGTGAGATCGCGCGCGTCACGAAAGTCGTGCTGGATCAGCTGAGCGAGCGCCAGCGCGACGTGGCTGCGCTTCATGTTCGCGAGCTTCCACGTCGAGAAATCGCGAAGCATTTGCGGCTCTCGCAGCGTGTCGTGAAGCGGTCGATGGAGCAGATCCTTGCCATCGGGCGCGATGAGCTCGTACGCCTCGCCGGCGACGGGTGCGAGGCGGGCGAGGGACTCGTGGCCCGCTTCGCGTTCGGACTGGGGGGTGCGCGCGAGGCGCGGCTGGCCCAACTGCACCTCGCGACCTGCCCGCAGTGCGGCGCGATGTACGAGCGGCTGGATCTGTGGCGCGAGAAGGTCGCCGCCGTGCTCCCGGTCCCGGCGCTAGCGGGTGCCCACGGGCATGTCGTGGAGCGCGTGGTTCACGCCAGCACGGAGATCTTGCCGGGATCGGGAACGCCGGCTGCCGAGTCGCCCGTCGGCCTCCGCCGGCATGTGGGCGACCTGGTGGCGCATGTGCGTGAGCACGCGACCGTCGCGTACTCCCGCCTCGTCGACCCGACGCCGCTGGCTGGCGCGCGCCCTGGCGCGGTCGCCGCGGCGGTCGCGGGCTGTCTCGCGGTGGGCGGCGGCGCGACCTACTGCGTAAAGCAGGGCGCGGACCCCCTCCCCGCGCTCATCGGGGCTGCGGCGCCGAAGCACGAGCACCACAAGCCGAAGCCGCGTCTGAAGCGGGCGCGCGTCGCCCTGGCCCCGGCGCCGCCAGTCGTCATGCCGACGGCCACCTCGTCACCGTCGCCTGTGCAACAGCAGCAGCCGACGCCTCAGGCGACGGCGACCCCCACCACGCCGGCCGCGCCGCCGCCGGCTCCGCAGGACGAGTTCGAGCCCACCTCGCCGAACCCGACAACGTCCGCGTCGCCGACAACAGCTGCATCGAACACGCGCAAGCCCGCGGCGGCGCCAGCGGAGGGACCTGGGGAGTTCGACGGACCGTGAGAGCGCCGGGATAAACCGGCATGGAGAAGGAGATGAGAGAGCTCTACATCGAAGGAGTAGCGATCCACGGTGGCCCCGAGTCATGCGTTGGCGTTCGTGAGGGCGTCGGCGAAGCGTTGACAGGGGCACGTGCAGGCTGGGCTATTGAGCCGCGAAATCAGATGGTTCGGGGTGCCGACGCCGTTCATGGATGCGGAAGGCAACATCGCGGGCGGCGATATCGCGAGCCGCTCGTGGACCCCGTGCGGTCGAAGAACCTGTGCATGCACGGAATCTCCATGCGCGAGAACCGGGAGATCCCTCGTTTGCCCGTCTTGATGGTGGGGCGGGCCGCTTGGGGAAGGCCGAGGCCGTAATCCCAAGATGCACGAGCGAGGGAAGTCAGACGGCCCCGTAGTAGCGACGAAACTGTCGAACAACGCCGCTGATGAGGCGGTCGCGGAGGCGGTGGAGCCAAGGGGGCCGGTCGAGGGGAACGCGGCCAGCAAAACGCGTGCCGGACACAGAGCCGGGCAGGGCGCGTCAAGTGCGCTGGACTGCGTGCGCGAAGTCGCACAGAAGGACAAGCAGGCACGGTTCACCGCGCTCCTGCACCACGTCACGGTCGAGCACCTTCGTGAGGCCTACCGGGCGTTGCGTCCGAAGGCCGCAGCGGGGGTGGACGGCGTGACCTGGGAGGCCTACGGGCAGGACCTGGAGCGCAGGCTTCAAGACCTGCACGGACGGCTTCATCGCGGGAGCTACCGAGCCAAGCCGTCTCGCAGGGTCGAGATCCCGAAGGCGGACGGGGGGCTGCGGCCCCTCGGCATCGCCTCGCTGGAGGACAAGCTCCTGCAGCGCGCCGTCGTCGAGGTCTTGAACGCCATCTACGAGAACGACTTCCTCGGCTTCTCCTACGGATTTCGGCCCGGGCGCAGCCCGCATAGTGCGTTGGACGCGCTCACGGTCGCGATCTCGCGGAGAAAGGTGAGCTGGGTGCTCGACGCGGACATCCGCGGCTTCTTGGTGCCATCGTCACACTGCCTGCGCGTTCATGGTCGTGACGTCGAACAGCCCGTCGGTGGCGGGAACCCTGATTCTGAGGCCATTTCTGCGGCCGCGGCGGACGTGGAGGGCTTCGAGCTCGCCGCGCTTGACACGTTGCAACACGGTCTGGCGGGAGACGCCGAGGATGCGCATGGCGTCGACGATCGGGACGTAGCCGGCGGGGGCGTCTTCGACAAACAGCGCGCGGAGCTGGTCGTCGACGCGGATCCGCCAGGGGGCGCCGGGCGTGTCCTGTTCGCCGCGGATGAACCCGGCTTGGAGCCAGCGGAAGATCGTGGATGCTGCGACGCCGAGCTCGTCGGCGGCCTTCGCGACGGGGAGCAGTTCGCCGCCGGGCGGCTCGGTGGGCGGTTTGTAAGCGGGGATGCTGCGGTAGCGGCGCAGCCCGCCGACGATGATCGCGGTGAACCGCTCGCCGGTGGCGGAGCGGCGGCCTTGGCGGTTGAGGATCCCGGCGATCGTGCTGTCGTCGTAGTGGGCGGCGAGCCGTTCGAGCAGCGCGATCGTGTCCTCGTCGGTGCGGATCGCTGGCTGCGGCTTGGGGAGCTGGACGGCCAGCTCGGTGATCGCGCCTCCGCGCCAGCGGATCGTGACCGTGGCGCGGCGCTCCTCGCGCGTGGTGTCGATGGTGACCTCCTCGATCAGGCAGCGCAGCAGCTGCTTGCGGTCCCGGTCGGTGGTCGTCGGCGCCGACCACACGCGGCCGAGGTCGCCGCCGAGCGAGAGCAGCCGCTCGCGCTCGCCGCCGGTGAGGGTGCGCGGGCGCTGGCGCTCGCGCAGCGCGAGGTCGGCCTCGGCGTTGGCGAGTTCTGTGAGCGCGTGCTCCCAGTCGCGTTCCAGGCCGCGGGCGACGAGCCGGTGCTCGGGCTCGACCTGGCGGTAGCGGCGCTCGGCGCGCTCGGCCTGGTAGCGGGCGCGCTCGACCTGCAGCCGCCACTGCTTGAGTGCCGCGTCGTGGTCGTGCTCGAGCGCCTCGGCCGCTTGCAGCGCGGCCTTGACGCCGGCGGGGGTGAGTGCGGCCAGCAGCGTGCCGGCGACCGCCTGGTCGACCTGGGTGCCGCCGATCCGCAGGCACCAGCTGCCGCGGTTCTCGACCAGGATGCTGCTCGGGCAGTGGTAGGCGGGGCTCTGGTGCCCGCGCCGGCCCTGGTAGTGGACCTTGAGCTTGCGCCCGCAGCGGCCGCAGACCGCGATCCCCTGCAAGAGCGCCTGGCCTTCGCGGACCGCGCCGCCGGCCTGGTGCGCGCGCGGGCGGGTGTTGCGAGCGATCCGCTCGCGGTTGGCGCCGAAGGTGGGCATGTCGATGAAGCCGCGGTGGTGGTCCCAGATCAACACCTCCCATTCTTCCTGCGGCAGGCGACGCATCCGCTGGCGCGGCTGGCCGTGCTCGTCGATGTAGCGCTCGCGACGCGTCTTGCCGAACGCGTACGCGCCGGCGTAGACGGGGTTCTCGAGCACGCTGTGGATCTGGTGGTAAGTCGGGGTGACCCACTGGATCTCGGCGTGGGGGAAGCGGCGCATCGGGAACTGCACGGCCTCGCGGCGCAGCCACAGCCACACCTGGCGCACCGACCCGAGCTCGGCGAAGCGCTCGAAGATCACCGCGATCGCGCCGCTGACGGCCTCGTCGGGGTCGATCAGGATCTCGCCGTCGGCCTCGCCCCAGACGAATCCGACCGGCAGCCCGCGGCGCAGCTCGCCGCGGGCGGCCTTGTTGCGAATCCCGCCTTCGAGCCGGGCGCGCAGCACGTGCAGCTCGGCCTCGCTCATCGTGCCCTTGAGGCCGAGCAGCAGCCGGTCGTTGAACGAGCCGGGGTGATAGAGCCCGTCGGCGTCGCCGATCACCGTGTCGGTCACGCCGCACAGGTCCAGCAGCCGGTACCAGTCGACGTTGTTGCGCGCCAGCCTGGAGACCTCCAGGCCGAGCACCAGCCCGGCGTGCCCGAGCGCGACCTCAGCTGTCAGCCGCGCGAACCCCGACCGGTCCGACAGGCCCGACCCGGAGATCCCGAGATCCTCGTCGATCACGACGACCTGCTCGCGTGCGAATCCCAGCTCGACCGCACGCTGCACGAGCGCGAACTGGCGCGCGGTCGACTCGACATTGCGCTCGAGCTGCGCCTGGGAGGACTGGCGCACGTACACGAACGCGGTCCGGCGCAGATGCGAGGCGGTCAGCTTCTGGCGCTCGCTCACCGCTGCTCCTGCGATCGTCGCTCGGCCAGCTCAGCCAGCTCCAGAAGCTCAAACGCGAGCTCGCGCGCCTCGCTCGGGCGCAGGTACGACACCACCGGCGGCCGCGGCGGCACCGGCTCGCCCAGCTCGTCGGCGACACCGAACGTGTCCAGCAGGCAGACGGTCACCAGCTGCAGCGCGCTGCCGTCGACCCTGCCCTCACACATCCCGTCCTCCAGCAGCGCCTGCGCCTCCCAGCGATGCTCGCTCATCGCCCGCCGCCTCGCCGCCGACGGTCTGCGCGATCAACGCCGCCAGCAGCGCCATCGCCGCCGCGCGCTGCTCCTCGCCGACGAGCTCCCACAACGCCGCCGCGGGCGCCGCGCTCTCCGCCAGATCCAGACGCAGCTGCACGATCGGTCCTTCCGTTCCCTGGGCGCGGATCATCGCGCCCGGTCAGGACGACACGCTCGAGCAGCGGCTCCAGCACCCGCCGCGCCGCCAGCAGATCATCGAGCGACCCCAGCGTGCCCGCCCGCGGCGGCCCGGCCGTGCCCTCCAGGTCCGTCCACGCCGCCGGCAGCAACAGATGGCTGCCGTCCGGCAGCACCAAGATCAGCTCCAGCCGGCCGCGCCGGCGCATCCAGCCGATCAGCTCAAGCGAGCACCCCTCCCACGCGTGCCGCGCCCGCACGACCCGCACCATCGCCGGCGTAAAGCTCGGCGGACGTGCCGCCTTCTACGCCCACGGCAACGACACCGCCCGCGAGGACCTCGTGCGTGCCGAGCTGCTCGCCTTCCCCCTGCTCCTGCTACTCACCCTGTTGGTGTTCCGCGGCTTGGTGGCGGCGCTCCTGCCCGTGCTCGTGGGCGCCGTCACGGTCGCCGGGGCGCTCGGCGGGGTGCTCGCCGTTGCGGCCGTCACCGAGGTGTCGATCTACGCGCTCAACATCGTCACCGCGCTCGGTCTCGGGCTGGCGATCGACTACAGCCTGCTGATCCTGTCCCGCTACCGCGAGGA
>Ga0126306_10001966_pt1 | contig 11358 bp, 10 predicted proteins | sample Plot27_FD_92592 | JGI IMG/M metagenome (GOLD analysis project Ga0126306, IMG submission 92592) | Serpentine soil microbial communities from UC McLaughlin Reserve, CA, USA - Plot27 | ecosystem: Environmental > Terrestrial > Soil > Grasslands | place: USA: UC McLaughlin Reserve, Lake County...
CGACAAGGTCATCAAGGAGTCGGGCACGATCCCGATGGGCCCGTTCTTCCTCGCAGACCTGTCCGGCCTCGACATAGCCCTGCACACGGCGGAGCACCTGCATGATTCCTACGGGGACCGCTTCTACGTCTCGAAGCGGATGAAGGAGCTGGTGGCGGCCGGGGACCTCGGCCAGAAGACCGGGAAGGGGTTCTATGAGCACCGCTAGCGCGTCGGGCCTCAGCACGATCGTCGAACGGATGGGCCTGAAGACCCTGGTCGAGTCCTGTCTCGTGCTCCAGGAGGGTGTCTCCTCGGCGAGGGACATCGAGATGGGGATGATGATGGGCGCCGGGATCGTGCCCGGGCCCTTCGCCCGGGCGGACGAGGCTGGCCTGGACGCGATCCTGGAGCAGCTTGAAAGCGCCCAGACGGAGTGGGGCGACGCTTTCGAGCCCCCCTCAGTGCTCAGACGGCTGGTCGCACAGGGCCGCCTGGGGAAGAAAACCGGCCAGGGTTTCTTCCCCTACCCGCAGCCCGACGCCGGCGACCAGCGCGAGACCGTGCTGCTCGAGACCCGGGGCGACATCGCGATCGCGTGGCTGAACCGGCCGCCGGCGAACCCGCTCTCGCCCCAGGCGGTGAAGGACCTGATCGACCTGTGGGAGTCCGTCGAGGGCAAGGCGCGGGGGCTTGTGATCGCGTCCTCGAACATCTTCACGTTCAGCGCGGGCGCGGACCTCAAGGAGTTCACGAAGATGTCGCCCGACGCCGAGGGCGCCGAGCTTGTGGAGTCCGCCCACCGCTTCATGCGCGGGATGGAGCAGTCCTCGACGGTCACGATCGCGGCGGTCAACTCGATCGCTTTCGGCGGCGGCTGCGAGCTGGCCATGGCATGCGACTTCCGCATCGCCGCGGAGTCGGCCACATTCGGCCAGCCGGAGATCAACCTCGGGATCATCCCGGGCTTCGGCGGCACCCAGCGACTGCCGCGGCTCGTGGGCGAGCCGAAGGCGCTCGAGATGAACCTCACCGGCGACCCGATCGACGCGTACGAGGCGCATCGGGTGGGCCTGGCGAACCAGGTCGTGCCGGACCACGAGCTGTTCGACACGGCGCTGGCGTGGGCGCGCAAGCTCTCGGAGCAGGCGCCGATCGCGGTCGAGGAGATCAAGAAGCGCTCCGCTCAGCCGGACCTCGATGAGGGACTTCGCACTGAGGGCGAGGGCTTCGCGCGCGCCTTCGGGTCGGAGGACGCCAAGGAGGGCATCTCGGCCTTCCTGACGAAGCGCCGGCCGCGGTTCAAGGGGCAGTGACGGCGGTATCCACCGGTGCGGAGCAGGTCGCCGGCCTGCTCCGAGAGTCCGACCGCGCCGTGGTGCTCACCGGTGCGGGCATCTCGGTTCCGTCGGGCATCCCCGACTTCCGCTCGCCGGGCACCGGGCTGTGGGAGAACGTGGATCCGATGGAGGTGGCGCACATCGACGCCTGGCGCCGCGACCCGGACCGCTTCTGGAGCTTCTATGGTCTGCGCTTCGCGTCGCTTCGGGACAAGGCGCCGAACGAGGCTCACCTCGCGCTCGCCGAGCTCGAGCGGCGCGGTCTGGTGAGGGCCTTGATCACCCAGAACATCGACCGTCTGCACCGGCTCGCGGGCAGCGAGCGGCTGATCGAGGTGCACGGCTCGATCGACCAGAGCGTGTGCATGGAGTGCGGCGGCAAGCTGCCCATCGACCGCGTGGTCGAGCTGCTCGGAGAGGACGACGGCGCGCCGCTCTGCCCGGCGTGCGTGGCGCCGCTGAAGCCCGACGTGGTCCTGTTCGGCGAGCTGCTGCCGGAGCGCGCGCTGGCCGAGGCCCAGCAGCTCGCGATGGACGCGGACCTGATGATCTGCGTGGGCTCGTCGCTCGAGGTCTACCCCGTTGCGGGGCTCCCCGCGATCACCCATGGAGGCGGCGGCCGGCTGGTGCTGATAACGCAGGGCCCGACGCCCTACGACGGCGACGCCGAGGTGAAACTGGACGGCGACGTCGTAACCGAGCTGCGCGCCGTGCTGGCCGCGCTGTAGCGCCGTGCGCTCTAGGCCCCTAGGCGGCGGCGCTTCAGTGCCTTTTCCATCGCGCTGACGGCGTCCTCGAGCGCCGCTGCGTGCTCGCCCGGCGGCGGGCCGCGCAGCGCGGCGTTGGCCGCCGCGGTCACGGCCTCGCGATGCGCTCCGATCTGCTCGCCCGCAGCGCTGTCCTTCAGCAGCTCCAACAGCGCCTCGATCGCAACTCGGCACTGCAGCGCCGCCTCCGCCGGCCGGCCGGCATTCAGATCGGCGCGTGCCCGCAGCACCAGCTCCTCGGCGGGGTGGATCTCCTCGCGCCCGCCGAGCAGCGCGGCGAAGCGCTCCTCGGGCGCCTCCATCGAGCGCTTCACGCGCCCGCCTGCAAAACGGGGCAGCTCCACCGCCTCGCCGACGCGGCCGTCGGCCACCTCTTCACCGCTTCCATAACCGATTCGCACCACGAGCGCGCGATCGGCGGAGATCTCACCGACGTAGGGGTCCGCGGCGGCGGCGCGCTGCGCTCTCAGCGCGCGGTTGAGCACCGCGACGGCGAGGTCGCGCTCGGACTCGAGGTCCGCGCTCGCGAGCCAGGCGGAGGCCTCCGCCGCCGAGGGGAAGGACGCGGCGCGCACGATGGTCGCGCGCGACGTGGGCACCGGCTCGGGCTCGCCCTCCTCGACCGGCCGCGGACGCCGGCCGCCGAGGCGCGCGCGCTGGGGGGCACCCAGCGTCGAGAGCACGAGCACGGACTCGACGAGCGCGTCGGCCGCGGGGCGGACCAGGTAGCGCCCGTCGGGCGGTCCGAGCAGGAAACCGAACTCGAGCTGTACGAAGCCGAAGGGGCCTTCGCGGTCGCCGGGTGAGGCCGTGGCCCTACTCGCCCGCGTGGGCGTTGCTGGCCCGCTTGCCCTTCGCGGGCAGCGCGTACTTCGACGGCTTGGTCGGCACGACCGGGTTCTCGATCTCGCGCAGGCGCGCGATCAGGTTCGACCACTGGTCCGGTGCGAGCACCGCGAGCGCCTGCTTGCCGAGCTTGCGGTTCGCGCCGAACATCGGCTGGAAGCCGACGTGGATGTGGTCGTTGTGGTCGGCCATGGCGAAGGTGGCGCCGCCGATCTCGAAGAGGGAGATGATCTGCGCGGGCGACATGGTGCCCTGGAGCTGCATCAGGCGGCGCACGGTCTGATCGGTGATCCCGCCCGTCTCCTGGTGGCCCAGGATCGGGATCCCGTTCACCGTGGCGATGTCCGCCGCGTTGCCCGAGGAGTGGTGCGAGACGTTGCCCGAGCTGGTGTAGAAGCCGTGGCCGCACTTGAGCGAGGTCACGCCCGGCCGGAGTCCGGACTCGGCGAGGTACGCGAGCGTGGCCAGCACGCGCCGGTCGATCTGGCCCGAGCGGATGTCGTCACGGCCACACTCATAGATCTCGATGCGCTCGTCGGAGAGGACACGCTTCTCGAGCAGCGGCTTCGGCAGCAGCATGATCTGGCCGATCGACATGGCGCCGGCCTTGTCCTTGCCGTAGAGGACGTTGCGGCCCGAAGCGCGGTAGATCGCCGTGGCCTCGAGCAGCTTCCAGCCGTCGAGGATCGGCTTCGGGTCGATGGTCGGCGCGCCGCGGCCGGCGGGGCGGATCGAGAAGTCCAGGTGCGCGGCCATGCCGGGCACGGTGGATCCGATGCGGCCCAGGATCGTGCCGCCGATGACGTGAGAGCCCTTCTTCAGCGGGCGCAGGCGGACCTTGTCCGGGTCGAGGCCGAAGGGCCGCGAGAAGTAGTTCTTGTAGGTCTCGTACCTGCCGCTCCTGCGAGCCTGGGCATCGAGCTGCTGCTCGAGACCGCCGGCCTCACGCGCGCCCGGGACGTCGGGGTGCGCGAACAGGCGCTCCTTGACCGGCGCCGAGGCCTGCGTCGCGGAGGCCGGCACATCGCCACCGCGGTCGCGTTCCTTCTTCTTGTCGGACGCGTCGAGCTGGCGGCCGGCCGATGCGGGCTGGTCGGGCTTCGGGTCGGCCTCGTTCGCGTGGACCGCGCGGGCGGTGCGGTTCGGATCCTCGGCGTCCTGCTTGGGCACCGGGTAGAACTTCGAGGTCTCGCCGAGGTGGGCGTATGTGTACCGGTTGCCGTACACGTCCTGAAGCACGATGTGGCGGCCGAGCTTCTTGTTGCGGTCGATCTTCTTGATGACGCCGTCGTTCACAGCCACGACGGGTGCGCCCTTCTTGGAGAAGATGTCGATGCTCCGGCGCGAGTCGTCCGACTCGACCAGGTGGGCGGCGTTCTCACCGCGCTTCACGCGCTTGAGCAACTGCAGCTCAGCGATGTCGTCCGCATAACGCGCGCGCTCGATGACGGGGAAGCGGCCCTCGGTGAGGCCTGTGAGTGAGCCGATCAGGTCGGCGGGCACGCCGGCGATCAGACGCGCGCGCAGGAGGACGGAGTCGACGTACCAGTCGGCGTGGTTGTAGGCCCAGATCGCCGCGCGGACGTCATTCTCGTAGTTGGCGGCCTTGAGGTAGCGGGCTGCGGCGAAGATCGCGTCAACCGGGTTGTAAGGATCCTTGCGACCGTCCTTGTTCCCGTCCGTCCCGTACATCTTCCAGGTGGGCGGCATGAACTGCATCCAGCCGAGCGCGCCGGCAGACGACACGTTCAGGTTGCGGCCGTAATCCGTCTCGATCTCGTTGATGGCCGCGAGGATCTCCCAGCGCACGCCGTACTCGATGCCGGCTGCCTGGTAGATCGGAAGCAGGAAGGGCGGCACCCGGAACTTTCGGATGATGAAGTTGGGGACCCCGGTCGCGGTGGACGGGCCGGGCAGCACGTCGATGAAGCCCGGGTTGCTCGTGGTCGGCGAGCCGTCGGGGTTGCGGAGCGGCGAGCGGCGGCCGCGGCGCTTCGCGCGCGAGATCTCATCCTTGGCTCGACCCCCGACCTCGCCGACGAGCTCGCGACCGCCGTCGCGCTTGCGGCGAACCTGCTCGCCGGAGTCCGACTGCTCCTGCGGCGACCCGCCGCCCGAAGTCGGCCCGTCGCCGCCCTGCGGGGCCGGCGCCGGCTGGTCGGCCTGCGGCGGCTTCGGGGCCGTCGGGGTGGTGGGCGTCGTCGGGACGGTGGTCTCAGGCGCGGGAGGCGCGGGCACGGGCGTGCCGGGCAGCTGGATGTCGTCCAGGGAGGAGCCGGGCGGCACGTCGACCGTGACCGGCACGACGGAGCCGTCGGCGAGCTCGACGTAGACCGTCTGCGTCTGCGCTGCCGCAGGGAGGCTCAGCGCGGTGAGTGCGGCCACGGCAAGAAGGCCTGTTGCAAGCAGGAGGGTGATAACCCGCGTCTTCATCCTTGCTTTTCCAGGTCCTCCCTCTGGGCGCCGCAGACGATCGCGCGCTGACGCACGCGGCTTTTCACCACCTGCTGCGGCCTGAACGCTACTTGAGGGCTTTGCGGTGTGCAACGGGGAACCGTGGGGTCGGGACGAGTCGGCCGCCGGAGGGCGGGTATGCGAGATCTCGTCGTTGTATCGACCGGCCCTGCCCATAACTTCAATACTGCCCTCCCGCGGACTGGACGCCTCGCCGATGCTTCGTGCATCGTCCAGGTGAGGCGATTGTTCCTGTCAAGAGCCGGTTCAAACGCACATAAGGCTCAAGTCGAGGGTTAGTGTCGGTGATCTGAGAGCTCCGGCGGCGTCCTCTCGGAGGCCTTGATGTACTCTGCCCCGCGATGGCGGCCCCCGAGCAGGACGAGCGCTTCGTAGACCGCCTCTCCCGGCAGGGTGAGGAGGCTCTGGGCAAGCTCGCCGAGGAGCTGATCTCGAATCCGGTCGTGAACGCCGCGATCGCCCGGGCGTTCGAGGCGCGTGAGAAGGCCGTCCAGGCGCAGGAGGCTGCCATGGGCGCGCTCAACCTACCTTCAGCCGCCGACATCGAGCGCGTGACCCGCCGGATCAGGTCGGTGTCGCAGCGCCTCGAGGGCATCGAGGACGCGATCGACCGCCTGGACGAGCGGGTGGCCGGCCCGGCCACGGCGTCCAGCGACCAGCGCCTCGCGAGGATCGAGGCCCGTCTCGACGAGATGGCGCGCGACCTGGCCGCGCTGTCGGCGCTGGTGGCTCCGGGCGAGGAGCCGATGCCGCGGGCGCAGGAGCGCCTCACTGTCACGGACTCCTGAGCGCCGCGTAGCCCGCCTCGCCCACTCGCACCCCCAGCGCCACGAGCTCTTCCGGGCTCATCCGCCGCGCGCCGTTCGACCCCGGCACATCACTAACCCCGAGCACGCAGGCCGCGGCCACGCCGCGGCGGTCGGCCACCCGCAGGATCGTGGCGGCCTCCATCTCCACGGCCAGCGCGCCGCGCTCGACCCAGCCGGCGGCGGCTTCGCGCGGGTCGTAGAAGAGGTCGCTGCTCGCCACAGTGGCGGGGCGCGCTCCGGCGGCCACGAGCCGCTCGAGCAGGTCGGGGTCCGGCGCGAGTGGCTCGTCGGCGCCGAGGGCGGCGCTCGTGCCGTCGGCCGGGAGCACCGACTCGGCGACGATCAGCGTGCCGAGCTCGAGCTCGGGGTCGAGCGCACCGCAGGTCCCGATGCGGACGAGCCGGGTCGCGCCGAGCGCGATCAGCTCCTCGCACACGATCGCCGCGCTCGGCCCGCCCATGCCCGTGGCCTGCACCGTCAACGGCTCGCCGTCGGGGGCGACTCCCGTGTAGCCCCATAGTCCAAGCGCGTGGTTGAACATCTTCGGCGGCCTGTCGAGCAGGGCCTGGGCCACGGCGAGCGCACGCCCAGGGTCGCCCGGCAGCAGCACCCGCTCGGCCAGCTCGGCGGCTGGTCGGATGTGATTCGCGCGGACCTCTTGCTGGAGTGACATGGGCGGCGCACGATAGTGGGGGCGGGGTAACCTCCTGACCGGAATGGCGAAGCCGGCCGACAATCTCCGCGACGCCGTCGAGAAGACGGTGGAGGCCACGCTCGGCTCGGCCGAGCGGAGCCGCTCGGCGGCCCAGGGAGCGCTGGACGACCTTGTCGAGTCGGTCGAGGATCTGCGCAAGGGCGCCGAGGAGCGCCTCTCGCGTGGCCGCCGCTCCGTGACGGACGCGATCGAGGGCCGCCGCCCGGCGACCTCCGACGACATCAGGGAGCTGAAGGCGGAGCTGCGCGCGATCGGTCGCCGCCTGGACAAGATCGAGGAGCGGCTGCCCGCGAAGCGAACCCGCGCGAAGTCCTCCTCGAAGCGCACCTCGTAGTGGCCGGCCGCCGTGTCCTGATCACCGGCGTGGGGAGCCAGGTGGGCAGCCTCCTCGCGGCTCAGCTCGAGCGCGACCCCGACGTGGAGTACGTGGCGGGGCTCGACACCCGGCGACCCAGGCTCAGGCTCGAGCACACCGAGTTCATCGATGCCGACATACGCGACCCGGAGATCGGCCGGCTGATCCCCCGCACCGGCGTGGACACGATCGTCCACGAACAGATCGTGCGGCAGCCTGGGCCGAGGATGTCGTCACGCGCGATGCACGACATCAACGTGATCGGGACGCTCCAGCTGCTCGCCGTGTGCGAACGGGTGCCGACGCTCCGCACCATCGTCGTGCGCGGGTCCGCCGGCGTGTACGGCGCGGAGCCACAGGCGCCCCAGTTCTTCAAGGAGGAGATGACGCGGCTGTTCCCACTGAGGACGCGCTTCCAGCGTGACGTCGCCGAGATCGAGAACTACTTCGAGACCTACTCGCGCCGGCACGCGGGCGTGAGCTGCACAATGCTGCGCTATCAGCCCGCGATCGGTCCCGGCATGCGCACCCAGGTCACGCGCTACCTCTCCCAGCCGGTCTGCCCCACCTACATGGGCTTTGACCCGCGCATCCAGCTGGTGCACATCGACGACGCCCTGGGAGCCATCGGCGCGGCCGTGCGCAACCCGGTGCCCGGCACCGTGAACGTGGCCTGCCCCGGCACGATCGGCCTGGCCCGCATGATCCGGCTGGCCGGGAAGCGGGCGCTACCGATCGCCGCCCCCTTTTTCGGCGCCGTCACGTCCACCGGTCAGCGGCTCGGCCTCGACTCCCAGTCCGAGGACTTTCAGCGGCTGCTGCGCTACGGGCGCGGCGTGGACACCCGACGGCTCACGGATGAGGTGGGCTACACACCGCGGCTGTCGACGGCGGACGGCGTCGAGGACTGGGCGCGGCACGCGAAGGCGGCGGCGTGAACCAGAGCACGGCGATCGCCTTCATGCGCCGGCTGCGGGCCGGCCTCGATTCGGGCCTCGAACTGCCCGAGGCGCTCACGCGAGGCGCCACGGCGCTCCCGGGTGACGCGCGCGAGACCATCGCGCGCATCCTCGACAGGCTGGACGGCGAATACCCCGAGGACGAGTGGGGCTTCGACGAGGACTTCGCCGAGCTGGTCGAGCCGTTCTTCGCGTTCCTGTACGAGTCGTGGTGGCGGGTCGGCGTCGAGGGTGCCGAGCGCGTGCCCGCTCACGGTCGCGTGCTGCTCACCGCGAACCACGCCGGCATCCTGCCCTGGGACGCCACTATGATCTCGATGGCGCTCCTGCGTGAGCATCCGCTGCCGCGCCACCCGCGCTTCCTCGTCCTCGACTGGGCGTTCCACCTTCCGTGGGTGTCCTCGGGGATCCGCAAGGTGGGCGGCGTGGTGGCCTCGCCGTTCAACGCGCTGCGCCTGCTCGAGCAGGATCAGCTGTTGGCCGTCTTCCCCGAGGGCGTGAAGGGCACCGGCAAGGCGTTCTCCGAGCGCTACCGGCTCCAGCGCTTCGGCCGCGGCGGGTTCGTGGAGATAGCGCTGCGCACCGGCGCGCCGATCGTTCCGGTGGCCGTGGTCGGCAGCGAGGAGATCTATCCCAAGATCGCGGACATCCCGCCGGTGGCCCGGATGCTCGGCGCCCCGTTCTTCCCGGTCACGCCGACGTTCCCGTGGCTCGGACCGCTCGGCATCGTGCCGTTGCCCTCGAAGTGGCGGATCGAGTTTCTCGAGCCGATCGAGACCGCGTCCTACGGGCCGGAGGCGGCCGCGGACCGGGCTCTGGTGCTGGAGCTCTCCGAACAGGTCCGCGGCCAGATTCAGCACGCGCTGTACGCGAACCTCGTACGCAGGGGTCCCGCCTTCATCTAATAGGCCGATTTGGCCGATACCCGAGGGAGATGCACATCCTGGCCGTCCTGCTGGCAGCGCTGGTGCTGCTGGTCGTGCCCGGAACGGCCTTCGCCGCTCCCGGTGACCCCTGGGTGGCCTACGTCGCGAACTCGGTCGTGACGAAGCAATCGGCACCCTCGCCGGTGATCCTGAGGGCGAACCCCGCCAGCGGCGAGCTCGTCGAGATCTCGCGGAACGGGGCGCAGGGTGAGCAGTTCCATCACCCATACGACATCGCGGTCGCGGCGGACGGCAGTCTGCTCGTGGCCGACATGGGCGCGTATGCCACCCCCTCGGACCGCACGCCCGACGGACGCATCATTCGCGTGGACCCCGTGACCGGACAGCAGTCGATCGTCACGTCCGGGAACATGCTCGTCGATCCGGCCGGCCTCGCACTCGCTCCGGACGGGCTCATCTACGTGGTGGAGAACGTGGGCACGAGCGGCCAGCCCGGCGTGGTGAGCGTGAACCCGGCGAACGGCGCTCAGACGCTCGTGACCCAGGGCGGACAGCTCTGCTACCCGTTCGGCATCGCCGTCGATCCGAGCGGCTCGCTGCTCGTGACGAGCTACGGCGATTTCAACGACGGCACGACCGTCATCAACTGCACGCATGACTTCGGTGCGCTCGTGAAGGTGGATCCAGTCACGGAGAATCAGACGATCCTCTCGCGCAACGCGCCGCAGTGGGGCAACCTCTTCCGCAACCCGCTCGGCGTGACGGTCGAGCCCGGCGGGCGCATCCTGCTCGTGAATCAAAACGGCGGGACCGCGCTCGTGGCAGTCGATCCGGGTACCGGCGTGCAGGACGCCGAGACGACGAACACCTCCGCCGACCGCCTCGAGGTGCCGCAGCGCCCGGCGGTCACTCCGGATGGCGACGTGGTGGTGAGCGACTTCACGCTCGACGACCTCGAGGGCGGACTCGTGTCCGTCGACCTTCCAGGCGGCGGGCAGAGCATCCTGCGCCAGGACCGCCAGCTCTTCAACAACCCGCTCGGCGTGGCGGTCGTGCCGAACCGGGCGCCGGTTGCGTCGCTTTCGGCCTCGCCGGCCACGGTGGCCGGCGGCGGGCAGGTGACCTTCGACGCCTCGGGGTCAAGCGATCCGGAGGGTCTCCAGCTCCGCTACGCCTGGGACCTCGACGGCAACGGCAGCTTCGAGACGGACGGCGGGACCAGCCCGACGATCGCTCGCGCCTACAGCGGGACCACGACCTTCACCGCGCGCGTGCACGTGAGCGATCCGCACGGCGCCTCCGGCGTGGCCGGCGCCGATGTGAAGGTCGACTCGATCGCGCCCGTGATCAGCAGCCTCAGGGTCCGGGGCGCCACGATCACCTACCGCCTGTCCGAGCCCGCCAGGGTGACGGTCCAGCTCCAGCAGCTGAAGCGCAAGCGCTGGCGCACGGTCAGGGTGCTGCGCCAAGACGGCGTGGCCGGCAAGAACAGGCTGCGCGCCTCGAGCCGCGCGCGGGCCGCGAAGAAGCGGCGGCCCCGCATCCGCTACCGGGCCGAGGCCTTCGCGGTCGACGCTGTGGGGAACCGCTCGAAGCCGACGCGGCTGCGCCTGTCGGCGAAGGCCGCGAAGCGGCTGCGCCCGCGCCGCTAGCTTCGCCGCCGCTAGAAGTGCACGCCACGGAGTAGGTAGGCCATCGCCACCGCCTCAGTGGACATCTCGCCGTCGTCCTTCTTGTCACCCGCCGGCAGCGGCTTCTTCTCGTCCTTGCCCTTCTTCTTCGCGGCACTCGAGTCCGGGAACAGGTTGTAGGCCTGGTTCAGGACGATGTCGACGGTCTTCGGCGAGATCGCGTAGAGCACCTCGCCGAAGGTGCCGAGCCTGGAGGCCATGCGCTTCGGCTTGTCGATCATGGCGTCGCAGAGCATCAGCGCGGCCTCGTCCGGGGTGAGGGTCGGGAACGCCTTGTAGATGTCGGTCGGCGCGATCATCGGGGTGCGCACCAGCGGCATGTAGACCGTGGTGAACTTCACGTTGTCGGCCACGACCTCCGGCGCCGTGCAGCGCGAGAAGGCGTCGAGCGCCGACTTGGAGGCCACGTAGGCGGAGAAGCGCGGCGTGTTGGTCTGCACGCCGATCGAGCTCACGTTGACGATGTGGCCGGACTTGCGCTCGCGCATCCCCGGCATGAACGCGAGGATCAGCTTCAGCGCGCCGAAGTAGTTCA
>Ga0126306_10001967_pt1 | contig 11356 bp, 7 predicted proteins | sample Plot27_FD_92592 | JGI IMG/M metagenome (GOLD analysis project Ga0126306, IMG submission 92592) | Serpentine soil microbial communities from UC McLaughlin Reserve, CA, USA - Plot27 | ecosystem: Environmental > Terrestrial > Soil > Grasslands | place: USA: UC McLaughlin Reserve, Lake County...
CCACGCCCGCGACGTGCTCGGGCTGCCGGTCTCCGAGCAGCCGGTCGAGGCCTTCGCGGCGGCGGCCTCCGGGCGCTTCGACGCGATCGTGCTCGCCGACGTGATCGAGCACCTGGAGGATCCAGTGGCGGCGCTGGACGCATGCGCGTCACTGCTCGCCGAAGGCGGCGTGCTGTGCGTGATCACGCCGGATCCGTCCACGCCGGTGGCGCGCGCCGCCGGGGCGCGCTGGTGGGGCTACGTCCCGGCCCACACCTGCCTGCTGCCGGGCCGCACGCTGCGCGAGCTGCTGAACGCGCGCGGGCTGGTGATCTCCGACGATGTGGCGTTCGTGCGCTCGTTCGCGCTGCGCTACTGGCTCGCCGGGCTCGGCGAGCGCGGCGGGCGCGCCGGTGGGGCGCTGCGCCGCATCGCGTCCACCCGGCTCGGCGACCGGCGCGTGTCGCTCGCGCTCGGCGACGAGCGCGTCGTGCTTGCCCACCGGGTCGCCGTCGAGCAGCCGCCCGAGCGGCTGGCCGAAGACCGCGGCGGTTCGCCGCGCGTCGCCGTCGTGCTGCCGGCGTACCGCGCGGCCGGCACGATCCCGGCTGTCGCGCGCGAGATGCCGGTCGAGGTCGTGGACCGCGCGCTGCTGGTCGACGACGCCAGCCGCGACACGACGCCCGAGGTCGCGCTGCGCGAGGGCTTCGAGCTGCTGCGCCTGCCCGCGAACCGCGGCTACGGCGGCAACCAGAAGGCGGGCTACGTGCGCGTTCTGCTCGACGGCGCGGACATCGTCGTGATGGTCCATGCCGACAACCAGTACGACCCGTCGCTGGTCGAGCGGATGATCCGTCCGCTGGAGGCCGGCATCGCCGACGTGGTGATGGGCTCGCGGCTGCTCGAGGACGAGACGATCGCCGGCGGGATGCCGCGCTGGAAGTGGCTCGGCAACCGCGCGCTGACGGCCGTCGAGAACCTGGCGTTCAGGCGCGGGTTCTCGGAGTACCACACGGGCTATCGCGCCTACTCGGCCGACTTCCTGCGGCGCGTCGCGTTCCTGCGCAACTCCGACGACTTCGTCTTCGACCAGGAGATGTTCGCCCAGATCGTCGCGAGCCGCAGCCACGTCGTGGAGCTGCCGATCCCGACGCGCTACTTCCTCGAGGCGTCGAGCGTCTCCTTCCGGGCATCGGTGCGCTACGGCCTCAAGACGCTGTGGGTGCTGGTCCGATTCCGGCTGCACCAGCGCGGGCGCCGCTGGCCGGTCCTCGAGCCTCCAGCGGCCTCGTTGGGCGTGCCCAGCGCGCGCAACGCCGCGGCGCGAAGGTGAGCGGCGCGGAGCAGGCGGCGCCGTCGCTCGGCGGGATCGTCGCCCGCAACACGCTCGCGCAGGCCGCCGGCAAGCTGGTCATCCTCGCCGTCGGCGCCGCCTCGATCGCGGTCACCACGCGCTACCTCGGCGCCGCCGGCTACGGGCGCTTCGCGCTCGCGCTCGCGCTGCTGCAGGCGCTCGGAGTGCTGGCGGACGCCGGGCTCGTGGCGGTCGTGGTGCGGGAGAGCAGCCGCGCGCCGGCGCGCACCGCGGAGCTCGTGGGCAATGCCCTCGCGATGCGGCTCGCGCTGGGCATCGTGGTCGTCGCGCTCGCCGCGGCCGCGAGCGGGCTGCCTTCCTACGGGCCCGACGTGCGCACCGCGGTGCTGATCGCGTCCGTCCCGTTCGCGCTCGGGATCGTCTCCTCCTCGCTCGCGGCCGTCTTCCAGGTGCGGCTCCAGCTCGGCCGCGCGGCGCTGGCGGACGCGACGGGCCGCGTCGCGAGCTTCGCGGCGCTGCTCGCCGTCGTCGCTGCGGATCTCGGCTTCGCCGCGGTCGTCGCCAGCGCCACCGCCGGGGCAGCCGTCACGCTCGCGCTCACGGCGGGCTTCGTGCGCCGGCTCGTGCGGGTGCGGCCGGCGGCCGACCACGCGGTCTGGCGCGAGCTGGCGGTGGCGGCGCTGCCGCTCGGCCTGACGCTCGCCGTCGCCGAGATCTACTTCCGCGCGGACACGTTCATCCTCGCGCTCTCGCGTCCTGCCGCCGAGGTCGGCCAGTACTCGCTCGCCTACCGCCTCTACGAGCTGCTCGCGCTCTTCCCCGCGCTCGTGATGGCCTCGGTCTATCCGCTGCTGTCGCGCCAGCTCGCCGAGGACCGCGACGCCGCGCGGCGGACCCTGCATGCGAGCGCGCGCGCCTTCTTCACGCTCGGGATCCCGCTCGCCGCCGGCGGGCTCGTGATCGCGCCGGAGCTGGCGCGGCTGGCCGGCGGCGCCGAGTTCGCCGCGGCTGACGATCCGCTGCGGCTGCTGCTCTGCGCGGCGGCGCTGGCGTACGTGTCAGGCCTCTGCGGCTATGCGCTGATCGCGGCCGGGCACGAGCGCAGCACGCTCTGGCTGTCGCTGGCGGCGCTCGCGGTCAACCTCTCACTGAACATCGCGCTCGCGCCCGAATACGGCGCCACGGCGTCGGCGGCGATCGCGCTCGGCAGCGAGGCGCTGCTGCTCGCCGGCGGCTGGCTGCTCCTCCGCCGGCGGGTCGGGATGCAACCGTCGGTGGCCCGCCTGTGGGCCGTCGTCCTCGCCGCGGCGGTGATGGCCGCAGCGGTGTGGCCGCTGCGCGACCGCACGCCCGCGGTGACGGTGCCGCTCGGCGGCGTGGTCTACGGCGCGGCGCTGTGGGCGCTGGGCGGGATCGACCGGCGCACGCTGGAGGCGCTGCGCGGATGAGGAGGGCGGGGGGCGTCCCCGAAGGGCGCAGGATGAGGTCACGCTCATGAGGGCCTCCGTGCTGGTGGTCTCGACGGAGCCGATCGGGGCGCGCATGGCCGGCCCCGCGATCCGCGCTTACGAGCTGGCGCGGGCGCTCGCCGGTAGCTGCGACGTGACGCTCGCGGCGCCGGGTCCGAGCGAGGTCTCGGACCCGCGGATCGCGCTCGTGCGCGCCGGCATGGCCGACGTCGAGGCGCTCGTCGCGGCGGCGCGTGCCCACGACGTCGTGGTCGCCCAGGAGCTGCCGCCGGTCGCGCTCGAGCGGCTCGCCGGCGGTCCTGTGCGGCTGGTCGCCGACCTGTACAACCCCGTGCTCGTCGAACTGCTCGAGGGCGTCGCCGGCCGGCCGGAGCGCGCGCAGCGGCGGATGCACGGCCGGATCGTCGCGCGCACCATCGCGCTCTGCGCGGCCGCCGACCTCGTGATCTGCGCGAACGAGCGCCAGCGCGACCTCTGGATCGGCGGGATGGCGCTGCGGGGACTGGTCGACGTCGAGGCCTACCGGCGCGACCCGACGCTGCGATCGCTCGTCGAGGTGGTGCCGTTCGGGCTGCCCGACGGGCCGGCGCCCGAGCCGGGCGGCGCGCTGCGCGAGGCGTTCCCCGTGATCGGCGAGCAGGACCGAGTGCTCGTCTGGGGCGGCGGCGTGTGGGGCTGGCTCGATCCGGCCACGCCGATGCGCGCGGTCGAGCGCGTGTCGCGGCACGGCGGCCGGCCGGTCCACCTCGTGCTGCTCGGCCTCGGACGGCCGGGGCTTCAGGCGATCGGGCAGGAGGCGGCCGGGGAGGAGGCGCTCGCCACTGCGCGGCGCGCCGGGCTGCTTGGACGGCTGGTGCACGCGAACGCGGGCTGGGTGCCGTACGAGCAGCGCGGCGCCTGGCTGGCCGAGGCGGACCTCGGCGTCACCGCCCATCGCGACCATCTGGAGGCGCGCTACGCGCATCGCACGCGCACGCTCGACTACCTCTGGGCCGGGCTGCCCGTGGTCGCGACGCGCGGCGACGCGCTCGCCGAGCTGGTCGAGCGCGAGCGGCTGGGCGCCGTCGCCGACCCGGAGGATGTCGCCGGATTCGCGGCGGGCTGCGAGCGGATGCTCGGGCCCGACGGCGCGGACGCGCGGCGGCGGATCGCGGCGCTCACGCCGGCGCTGCGCTGGAGCCGCGTCGCTGCGCCGCTGGTCGCGTGGTGCGAGGACGCGCGAGTCCGCCCGCGGCGGGCGGTCCGGCGGGGCGCGATCCGCCGGGCGGCGCTGTCCCAGTACCGCTGGGCGCTGCGGGAGACGCTGGCCGACGAGGGCGCCGGCGCCGCCGCCAGGCGCGTCGGGCGACGGCTGCAGCGGGCGGTGCGGCTGCGATGACGACCCGCGACGCCGTCGCGAAGCCCGCCGCCGAGCCCGCGCCGGCGCGCGGGCACAGGCTCGATCGCTTCGAGCTGGCGGCGCTGGCGGCGCTCGCCGGCCTCTCGCTGCTCGTGCTCGCCGCGCTGCTCACGAAGGGCCGGGCGCTGACCGGCGCCGACGGCCTGCTCGCCTCCGACCAGCTGCAGTACTTCACCTGGATCCGCCAGGCGAGCGAGCACTGGCTCGTCGGCAACGAGTACGACCTCGCGCCCGACGACCGCGTGTTCCTGCATCCCGGGTTCCTGCTCTCCGGCCTCGTGCATGCCGTCAGCGGCATGAGCGTGCCGCTCAGCTACCTGCTGTGGAAGCCGGTCGCCGTGGCGCTGCTGTTCTGGGGCGTGCTGCGCTACGTGCGCCGGCTGCTGCCGGCCGGCGGGCCGCGCTACGCGGCGCTCGTGCTCGGCCTCTTCGCCGTGATGCCGGCGAGCGCGCTGGTCGCCTGGACCGGCCTCGGCGGCAGGCCGCGCCAGTACACGTTCGACTTCGTCGCGGGGGAGCTCAGCTCGGCCCAGTACCTGTGGGGCTACCTGATGACGGCGATCGCCGTCGCGCTGATGCCGCTCGTGCTGCTTGCGGTCGAGAACTGGCGCACCACGCGGCGCCCGCACACGCTCGTGCTCGCCTCGCTCGGCGCGCTGCTCGTCACGTGGCTGCAGCCGTGGCAGGGCGGGACGCTCGTGCTCGTCGTGCTGGGCGCGGAGGCGCTGAGCCGCCGGCGCTCGTCCCCGTGGATCCTCGCGGTCCCGGCAGCCGCCTGCGTGCCGGCCGCGTACTACGCGGCGCTCGAGCGCACCGACGCCGCATGGGAGCTGGCCGGCAAGGTCAATGCGGCGGGCACGCAGATCACCTGGAGCTGGCCCTGGTGGACGGTCGCGCTCACGCTGGCCCCGCTCGCGCTGCCGGCGGCGCTCGCCTATCGCCGGCAGCCGCGGTCGTGGCAGGAGCTGGCGCTGCGGGCCTGGCCGCTCGCGGCGCTCGTCGTCTACCTGGCGCCCGTCGGCACGTTCCCGTACCACGCGTTCCAGGGCATGACGATCCCGCTCGCGGTGCTCGCCGTGCAGGGCGTGCTGTCGGTCTGGCCGCGCCCGCGGGCCGCGATCGTCGTCGCGTGCCTCGCGTTGATGGTCGTGCCGGGGACCGCGCACCGCTTCGAGGTCGCGGTCAACTCGATCCGCGCCGCGGGCGACCCGTACTTCGTGTTCGACGGAGAGCAGCAGGCGCTCGACGCGCTCGAGTCTCACCCGCGTCAGGGCGGCGTGCTCGCGCCCGCGTACGCGGGCCACATGATCCCGTACCGGACCGGGCGCGAAGTCTACGTCGGCGCGCTCTCGTGGACGCCCGGCTGGGAGCGCCGCGTGATCGAGACGCGGGCGCTCTTCGAGGGCTCGATGGGACCGGAGGAGGCTCAGGCGCTCGCGCGCCGCTCGGGCGCGCGCTTCGCGTTCGTCGACTGCCGGCCGGGGCAGCGCGACCTGCGCCCGCTGCTCGCGCCGCTGATCGAGCGCGCACGGCCGTTCGGCTGCGCGACGCTCTACGAGCTGCGGGGATGAGGGCCGCGTGGGCGCTGTTCGCGGGCGCCGCACTCGTCTGCCTCGTCGCCTCGATGTTCGGGATTCAGCCCAACGACGAGGGCCTGATGCTGCAGGCGGCGGCGCGGATCGCGGACGGCCAGGCGCCGTACAGCGACTTCTGGTGGTTCTATCCGCCCGGTCAGCCCGTGCTGCTCGGCGGCCTCTGGGCCCTGCTCGGGCCGTCGCTGCTGACGTGGAAGCTGGTGCGGGCGCTCGCGGCCGGCGCGGTGGCGCTGCTCGCATGGCGACTCGCGCGGCGCGGCGGCGCGCCCGGGTGGGCGGCCGGCCTGGCGTGGCTGGCGAGCACCTTCGCGCTCGCGTACCCGAGCGGGCCGCACCCGTTCCCGATCACGCTCGCGCTCTGCCTCGGCGCGCTGCTCTGCCTGGAGCGGCCGGCGCTCGCCGGGGCGCTGACCGGCGCGGCCGCGTTCTGGCGGCTCGAGGTCGCCGCGTACCTGATGCTGGGAGCGTTGCTCGCCTACGCCGTGCGGAGGCAGCGATCGCGCGCCGCGCTGCACTACGCGGGCGCGGCCGCGGCGGTGGCAGCCGTGCTCTTCGCGCCGTTCGTCGTGCTGGCCGGTCCCGCCGACGCGTTCGAGCTGCTGATCCGCTATCCGCTGCTCGACTTCGGCGACTACCAGTCGCTGCCTTTTCCGCTCGACTACGACGGGCCGCTCAACACCGGCTCGCCGGGGGGCTTCCTGTCCGACTCGGCCGAGAGCCTGCTGCTGTTCTACCTGCCGCTCGCGCTGGTGCTCGGGCTCGCCGGCGCGCTCACGGCGGGGATCCTGGCGTTCCGGCGCGAAGAGTGGTGGCGCGTCGCCGTCGGCGTCTTCTCGCTCGGGATGCTGCACTACATGCTGGCGCGCGCCGACGCGTTCCACACGGGGCCCCTCGCCGTGATGGTCGCGGTGCTCGCGGCGTGGGCGGCGCCGCCGCTCGATCGCCCGGCGGCGGCGAGCGGCGCGGCGGCCGCCGTCGCGCTCGCCGGCCTCGCGTTCGCGGTCCTCGAGGGCGCCGACCGCTTCTGGCTGCTGCTGCGCGGCGGCGGCGTCGCGCTCTCGCTGCCGGTGGCCGACGGCGTGCGCGTCCCAGGAGAGCAGGCGCGCGCGCTGGAGGCCACGGTGCGCGCGATCCACGACCTCGCCCCGCCCGGGGAGCCGATCTATGTCGCGCCGCGGCGCAGCGACCTCGTGACCGCCGGCAACCCGCTGCTCTACGTCCTCGCCGGCCGGCCGAACCCCACCCGCTACGACATCCAGGCGCCCGGCGTGGTGACCTCCGCGCCGGTGCAGCGCGAGCTCGTCGCCGACCTCGATCGCACGCGCCCACGCGTCGTCGTGCGCGACACGTCGGCCGTCACCGCCGCGACCGAGCCCAACGCGGCCGGGCGCTCGAGCGGCGTGACGCTGCTCGACGACTACATCTCGCGCACGTACCGCGTCGTCGCGCGCCGCGGGCCGTTCGTGGTCCTCGCCCGCCGCTAGTCGCGCGCGAGGAACGCGCCGACCGACTCGACGATCCAGTCGAGCATCTCGCTCGTCAGCCCCGGCCAGCAGCCGACCCAGAGCGCGGCTTCCGTGATCCGGTCGGAGTGCTCGAGCGAGCCGGCGACGCGGTGCTTCCGGCCCTGGAAGCCGGGCTGGCGGACGAGGTTGCCCGCGAGCAGCAGGCGCGTGTCGATGCGGCGCCCGAGCAGGAACTCCTGCAGGCGCCGGCGCCGGTCGGCGCCGCCGTCGCGCAGCGTGAGCGGGAAGCCGAACCAGGACGGGTCCGCGCCCGGCAGGCAGCGCGGGAGCACGAGCCGGTCGGCCAGCGGCGCGAACGCGTCGGCCAGGTGCGCCGCGTTCTCGCGCCTGCGGCGGCCGAACTCCTCCAGCTTGGCCAGCTGCGTCACGCCGAGCGCCGCCTGCATGTCGGTGACCTTGAAGTTGAAGCCGGTGTGCGAGAACACGTACTTGTGGTCGTAGCCGCAGGGCAGGTCGCCGAAGCGGCCGGCGAAGCGGCGGCCGCAGACGCCGTCGCGGCCGGGCGGGCACCAGCAGTCGCGGCCCCATTCGCGCAACGAGCCGAGCGCGCGCAGCCACGTCGGGTCGTCGCACACGACCGCACCTCCCTCGCCCGTCGTCATGTGGTGCGCGGGGTAGAAGGAGTACGTCGCGACGGTCCCGAACGTCCCGACCTGGCGGCCGGCGATGCGCGACCCGAGCGCGTCGCAGGCGTCCTCGATCAGCACGAGGCCGTGCTCGCGGCACAACGCCGCGACGCCGGGGGCGTCGAACGGGTTGCCGAGCGTGTGGGCGAGCACGAGGCCGCGCGTGCGGGGCCCGATCGCCGCCGCGATCGAGTCGAGCGAGGGGTTGTACGTGTCGGGCTCCACGTCGACGTAGACCGGGATCAGCCGGTGCTGGTAGGCGGGCGTGATCGTCGTGGGGAAGCCGATCGCGGCGGTGATCAGCTCGTCGCCGGCCCGCCACGGCGCCGCGTGCAGGTGCGAGGTCGCGGCCGCGACGGCCAGCAGGTTCGCCTGCGAGCCGGATCCCACGAGCACGGCGTGCTGCCGCCCGACCCTGCGCGCGAATGCGGCCCGGAACTCCTCCGCGAACCGGCCCTCGGTGAACGACGCGTCCAGCACGGCGTCGGTCGCCGATACGAGGTCAGCGGCGTCGAGCACCTTGGCCGCGACTGCGACGCGGGAGCCACCGGGCTCGAAGCGCTCCGGCTCCAGCGCGGCCTCGGCGTAGCGCCGGACGGCTTCGAGCGCGTTGGCCCGCAGGACGTCGAGCTCGGTCGCGGTCGAGGGTTCGCCGGCGGAGCGCATGAAGCGGTGCAGCCTACCGGCGCGGGCGACCGGCCCGGCGCGGCGTTGGGCTACGGTGCCGCGTCGTGCCCTACACGGTCGTCGTCGTGCTGCACGACTCCGCGCTCGAGCTGGGCGCGCTGCTGCGCTCGATCGACGCCCACGCGCGCCAGCGGCCGCAGCTCGTGGCGGTCGACAGCGGTTCGCGCGATCGAGGCGCGATGCTGGCTGCGGACTGGGGCGCCGAGGTGATCGAGCTGCCGGACAACCCCGGCTTCGGTCGCGCCAGCAACGCCGGCGTCGCCCGCGCGCGCCACGCCGTCACCGTGCTCCTCAACCCGGACTGCGAGCTGGGAGATGGAGCACTGGCGGAGCTCGCCGCCCGCGTGCGCGCGCGGCCGGACGCGCTGCACGCGCCGCGGCTGCTCAACGCCGACGGCAGCGTGCAGCGCTCGGCGCACCCGCTGCCGGGGACGGTCGGCGCGCTTGCCGGCGCGCCGCTGCCGGCGCCGCACCTCCCGCGCGCGTTGCGCGAGCGGCTCGAGCCCTACAGGAGCGAGCGGCCGCGGACGGTCGGCTGGGCGATCGCCGCGTGCCTGGGCGGCGCCACCGCCTCGTTGCGACGGCTCGGGCCGTTCGACGAGACCGCGCATCTGTTTGCCGAGGACATGGACCTCTGCCTGCGCGCGCGGGCAGCGGGCATGCCGACGGTCCTGCACCCGGACATCCGCATCCGCCACGCGGGCGCCCACTCGACGCACCGCTCGGGCGAGCCGTTCGACCTGCTCGCCGCGCGCCGGCGAGCGGTCGTCGGAGCCGCCCGGGGAAGCCGCGCGCTGCTGCTCGACGACCTCGCTCAAGGCGTCACGTTCGCCTCCCGAGCGGCGGCGCACGCACTGGCAGGAGGCGACGCCCGCCGGCCCGCGCGTCAGTTGGCCGCGCTCGCCCGCGCGCGCCGGTCATGAGGGCCGATGCCGGCGGGTCCGTGCGATGACGCCGGAACGGCGGCCGTCTCGCCGGAGTCGGCCGGTGAGGCCGGTGCTGCTCGTCGCGCAGAGCGGCCTGCTCGGCGGCGCCGAGCGGGTGCTGCTCGACTGGAGCCGCGCGCTCGAGCGGCCCACGCTGCTCGCCTGCTCTCCCGGGCCGCTGGCGGCGGCGGCGCGTGACGCCGGCCTCGAGCCGCTCGGTCTGCCCCACCGGGCGCTGCGCGCACGCGGGCGGCCTGGCCGGGCGGCGCTCGAGCTCGCGGGCCTCGGCCGCGACGTCGCGCGGCTGGCGCGGCGGCACCGCCCGGCCGTCGTCGTGGCCTCCGGCGTGCGACCGATCCTCGCCGCCGCCTCGGCACCGCTGTCCGGCGCGCGCCTCGTGGCGCTGAACCACGACGTGGCCGCAACGACGCTCGCGCTCGCGCTGCGCGCCGCCTCCGCGCGCAGCGCCGCCACCATCGCGACCTCGCGCGCGATCGCTCACGCGGCCGCGCCGCGCGCGGTCGTCATCCACCCGGGTGTCGAGCTCGCCGACTGGGCGCTCCCCGACCCGCCTCCGTCTCCCCCGCGAGCGCTGTATCTCGGCGCGCTCGTGCCCTGGAAGCGGCCTGACCTCGCGCTGGAGATCGCCGCCCGCGTGCCCGGGCTTGCGCTCGATCTCGCCGGGGCGCCGCTTCGCGACGACCCGCCGGGCTTCGCCGCAGCGCTGCACGCCCGGGCGGCGCGGCCGGACCTCGCCGGCCGCGTCCGCTTCCTCGGCGCCGTGACCGACCCCCGATCGGCGATGGCGGGCGCGCAGTGCCTGCTGCACTGCGCGGACAACGAGCCGTTCGGGCTCGCGCTCGTGGAGGCGCTCGCCGCGGGGCGGCCCGTCGTGGCGCCGGCCGCGGGCGGACCGATCGAGATCGTCACGCCCGCATGCGGGCGGCTCTACGCCCCCGGCGATGCCGCGTCCGGGGCCGCCGCAGTGCGATCGATCCTCGCGGACGACCGAGCGCCGGCGGCGGCCCGTGAGCGGGCGGCGGCGTTCGACGCGCCGACGGCGGCGCGCCGGTTCTCCGAGCTGATCGAGGACGTCGCTCGCGGCGGCCATTAAACGACCGCGACCCGGAGATCCGGGTCGCGATTGCCATTGCTCCGCGGGTCGTGCCGGCGTAACCGCTCGCGCTAGGCCGCCTCGCGGAGCGCGATCAGCTCCGGACGCTGGCTGAGCTTGCGCAGCGCGCGCTCCTCAAGCTGGCGGGCGCGCTCGGTCGAGACGCCGAGCTTCTTGCCGGCCTGCGAGAGCGTCTGGGGCTCCTGGTCGCCGGCGCCGAAGCGCATCTCGATCACGTTGCGCTCGGGCTCGGGCAGCTCGGCGATGGCGGTCAGGAGCGTCTCGGACTTGAGCTTCTCCTGGACCTCCTCGTCGACCGGCGCCGTCTCGATCGCCAGCAGGTCGCCGAACGAGGTGTCCCCGTCGTCGCCGACCGGCTTGTCGAGGCTGACGACCGCCCGGTCCGCCTTGCGGATCTCGACCACGTCGGCCAGCGGCAGGTCCGCCGCGTCCGCGATCTCCTCGTCGGTCGGCTCGTGACCCAGCTTGGTCGTGAGCTCGCGCTCGATCCGGCCCACCTTGCGGGACCGCTGCGCCACGTGGACGGGCAGGCGGATCGTGCGGCTGGTGTTCTCCAGCCCGCGCTGGATCGCCTGTCGGATCCACAGCGTCGCGTAGGTCGAGAAGCGGAAGCCCTTGCGCCAGTCGAACTTCTCGACGGCGCGGATCAGGCCGAGCATGCCCTCCTGGATCAGGTCGCCGAGCGCGAGGCCCTGGCCC
>Ga0126306_10001968_pt1 | contig 11355 bp, 8 predicted proteins | sample Plot27_FD_92592 | JGI IMG/M metagenome (GOLD analysis project Ga0126306, IMG submission 92592) | Serpentine soil microbial communities from UC McLaughlin Reserve, CA, USA - Plot27 | ecosystem: Environmental > Terrestrial > Soil > Grasslands | place: USA: UC McLaughlin Reserve, Lake County...
CATCGACGAATGGTCCGCGGTCGTTGATCCGCACGATCACGCTCTTGCCGTTGGCGGTGTTGGTCACCTTGAGACGGGTGTTGAAGGCGAACGTCCGGTGCGCTGCGGTCAGGCCGTCCGGGTCGAACGGCTCGCCGCTGGCGGTCGTCTCGCCCTGGTCGTAGTACGAGGCGCCGCAGGTGCTGCCGCCCGGAGCCGGTGCCGAGCTCGGCACCTTGCGGGGGGTGGGCTTGGGGGCGGCTCTTGTCGGAGCCGGACGCGGCGCGGTTGTGTGCTGGACCGGCGGGCGGGACGGGACGGCGGTCGGCGAGGCGGTGCCCGGACTCGGCGACGGCGACGGCGTCGGCGAGAGGGTTGGCCGCTGGGCCCGGTCGGCGCGGGGGTCCGCGCTGCGCGAGATGACCGGGTCGGTGGCGCTGAGCTGGTCGGCCGCCTCCTGCTCGCTCACCATCGTGGCCACGCCGGCGGCGGCGAGGCCGAGCGAGGCGATCACGCCCGCGACAACCGCCAGGCGGAGCCGTTTGGTCGGGGTCCGGGGGATGCGAAGGGTCCGGGAGCGCCGGGCGGGCGGCAGTCTATGTCGGCCGGGCACGAGGGGCCTTCCGGTCGGGGACAGGACAGCCGTCGACGCAGGCTCCACGCTCACCCGACGGCCGCGCGACGGTGGAGCTGCCGCGCCGTACACCGCCCGCCACTCTCGCACGACGCGACACCACACGTCAGACCCGTCCCGGCTTCTGTGTGCCAACTCGCACCGCGTTTCGCCCAGACCATGACGCACCGGGTGAAGTCGCCGCTCCGGCTACCGGACCGGAGTGCTCACAGCACCGAGAGGTCGATGGCCTCCGCCATCGCGCGCAGCCCGGGCGCGCTCGGATGGAGGTGGTCGCCGCTGTCGTACGCCGGCATCAGCCGCGCCGGCCGCCCGGGGTCGCGCACGACCGCGTCGAAGTCGATCACCGCGTCGAACGGGCCGCCCGTCCGGATGAAGGCGTTGACCCGCTGCCGGATCCGCTCGCCGAGCGGGTCGAAGGCGCCCCAACCCCGGTACGGCGTGATCGTTCCGCAAACGATCCGGACGCCACGGGCCCTGGCCTGCGCCGCGATCTGCTTCAACCCGGCGATGAGCGCCGCCGAGTTGTCCAGCCGTGGCCGCTGCTTGAGATCGTTGACGCCCTGCAGCACAACGACGGTGCGCAGCCCGGGCGTGGCGAACACGTCCCGGTCCAGCCGGGCGAGCGAGCGGGGCCCGGCCTGGGCGCTGTCGGAAAGCACCCGGTTGCCGTTGATCCCCGCGTTCACCACCGCCAGCGGCGGCCCGTAGCCGCGCGCCGCCAGCCGGTCGGCGAGCACGTCCGGCCAGCGCGCGTTGCGGTTGACGCCGGAGCCGGCGCCATCGGTGATCGAGTCGCCGAGCGCCACGACCGCCCGCGCGTCGTCGGCCGCGTCCACGTCGACGCCGGTGAGGTAGTGCCAGGACGTGGTGCGGCGGGTGAAGGCGAAGCCGCTGAGGTCCGCGGAGTGGTCACCGCCGGTGGCAATGAAGCTGGTCTGCTGGGCGCCACGGTGGTAGGTGACCGGCCCGGACGGCCGGGGCGTGTAGGTCGTGACGAACAGATCGGCGTCGGCCGGAACCGTCAGCGTCACCGGGTCGCTCAGCGCCTGTGACCGCGGCGGGATGACCACCGCCGGCCGGCGGCCGAACGTCAGCCGGCGCACGGAACCGAGCACCGCCTCCGCCGAGCCGGCCGAGCGCGGCAGGCCCACGGTGGCGGCCAGCTGGACCGGCACGGTGCCGAACGCGTTCGTGAACCGGACGCGGACCCGGGAGCCGCCCAGGCTGGTATGGATCACGTTGCGGAACGTGATGTCCCGGAAGCCACGGCTCGTCACGGTGCCGGACGGGCTGGCGCCCCAGGTCGCGACCCAGTTCTTCCCGCCGGAGCCGGGGTTGCCGGTGGCCAGGTCGGCGGGGGCCGGGTTGGGCAGCGCGGCCGCGTATACCCCACCGAGCACGAGCGTCACCGCGATGACAGGTGACTTGAACCTCCTCCAGACCACGGCTCCCCCGTTCCGCCCGCAGACTGTGCCCGTCGACTTCGTTTGTACTGGACGAAGTCTCGTACTCGATGAACGAGTGACAGCAGAATCGCATCCCCGGATCCCTTGTGCGGTGGATCACGCGAACTCGTCGGCGCTGGTCACGCTCGGTTTCGCGGCCGTGGCACGCTGGTGGCCGTGGCGCTCCTGGCCGATCTGGACCGTGACAGCGACGTACCGCTGTACCGGCAGCTTCGCGCCGCCCTGGAGCGCGGGATCCTCACCGGGCAGATCGGCGTCGGCACCCGGCTGCCGTCCTCTCGCGAGCTCTCGGCCACCCTCGACGTATCGCGGAACACCGTGGTGACGGCATATCAGGAGCTGGTCGCCGAGGGGTACGTGACGCCGCTGGCGCGGTCCGGTCTGGTGGTCAACCCGGAGCTGACCCGCCGCCCGACGCCGCCGCCACGGGGTCGCCTCGACTGGGCCGCCCGGCTGGGGCGGCTGCCCGGCGGCGACCTGCCGCTCAGCAACCGCCCGCTGGACTGGTACCGCTACCCGTACCCGTTCCTCGGCGGCCAGCCGAGCGCGGACCTGTTCCCCCGGCAGGCGTGGCTGCGGGCGCTGCGCGCCGCGCTGGAGCCGCCGCACCACTGGGCCAGCCTGCAGGACGCCCAGGACGCCGACGATCCGCTGCTGCTCGACGCGCTCTGCCGGCACGTGCTCCCGGCCCGGGGCATCGAGGCAGCGCCGGCGGAGGTGCTGGTGACGCTCGGCTCGCAGCACGGCCATGCGCTGGTCACCGCCGCGCTGCTCGGCCCCGGCAAGCGGATGGCGGTGGAGAACCCCGGCTATCCGGACCTCTGGCACATCGCGGCAGCCACCGGCGCCGCCCTGGTCCCGCTTGCGGTGGACGGCGCCGGCCTCATCCCGACCCCTGAGCTGGCCACTGTGGACGCCCTCGCGGTCACGCCGAGCCACCAGTACCCGACCAACGTCACGCTCTCGGTCGGGCGCCGGCACCAGCTGCTCGACGCGGCCGGCCGGCACGGCTTCGTCATCGTCGAAGACGACTACGACAGCGAGTTCCGCTACCAGGGCAGCCCGAGCCCCGCGCTGAAGGCGCTCGACACCGGCGGCCACGTCGTCTACCTCGGCAGCTTCTCCAAGTTCCTGGCACCGGGCCTGCGGCTGGGCTTCCTGGCCGGGGACGCCGCGCTGGTCGCGCACCTGCGGGAGCGGCGCCGGTTCCAGGTCCGGCACGCACCGGGCCATCAGCAGCGGGCGCTCGCGCTGCTGATCGACGCCGGTGACTACGCCCGCGCGCTGCGCCGGGCCCGCGCCCACCTGAAGGAGCGCTGGCAGGCCACAGTGGACGCGGTCGGCACCGAGCTGGGCTGGGGCACCGGGCACGACGGGGGATTCCCGTCCGGCGGTACCGGCCTCTGGGTGGTCGGCCCGCCCGAACTTGACAGCGAGGCGCTGGCCGCTGCTGCCCGGCGCCGTGGCGTGCTGGTGGAGCCCAGCCCGGCGTACTCGCTCGCCGAGCCGCGGCTGCGCAACGCGCTCAAGGTCGGCTTCGCCAGTGTCCGGACCGACCGGATCGGTGGCGGCATCGCCGAGCTGGCGGCGGCCTGGCGCTCATTGCCCTGATTCCGCCGCTCCCGCTGTGATCGATTCAGCGCAGGCCGGCAACCAGGGTGTCGGTGAACGCGGCGGCGAGCGAGCCGTCCGCATCCAGATCGGGGTCGAAGATCGCGACGTCGATGCCGACGCACCGCGGCGACCCGGTGAGCACCCGGAGCAGCGCGACCAGCTCCTCGTGTCCGATGCCGCCCGGATCCGGGCTATCGACGGCCGGCATCACGATCGGGTCGAGAATGTCGGCGTCGAGGTGTACCCAGTAACCGTCGAGCTGTTCGAGCCGGGCCCGGGCCTGCCGCGCCGCGGCTGCCGGGCCGGTGCTCCGCAGGTCCTCGACCGTCCTGATGTCGATCCCGGTCTCGCGTACCTCGTCCACGGCCTCGTCGTCGTCCCGTACGCCGAGTACGGCCAGGTCCGAACGCCGGACGTACGGCGCCAGGCCGTCGAGGTCGGTGATGTCCGGCTGGCCGAGCCCGGTGATCAACGCCGTGCCCTCCCCGGCCGAGGCGCCGACGTGCGATGCGTTCCCGACGTGCCGGTAGTCGGAGTGACCGTCCAGGTAGGCCACTCCGTACCGGCCGAGCCGGCGCAGCGCGAGCACGGCGCCGAGCTGGATGCTGCAGTCGCCGCCGAGCACCACCGCGAACTCGCCGGCCTCGACGTGCTTGCCGATCCGGTCGGCGAGCCGACGGGTGTACCCGGCCAGCGCCGCGCCGTGGAAGACACCGTCGCCGGGCTTCCAGCCAGCGATCGAGTAGCGCGGCGGGGTCACCACGCCAGCGTCGATCGCGTCGATCCGGGCGAGCAGCCGCTGGTCGCGGAGCGCGCCGGCGAGCTTGTAGCAGCCGGGTACAGCGCCTTCGGCGGGTGGCCGGAGCCCCAGGTTGGACGGGGCGTCGAGGACGACGGTGCGGCGCATGAGCCCTCCCTCTTGCTAACTGGTCACGACTATGAGTGGTTAGTGATCAGCCGTCAACCACCGTATGCTGATGAGCGGTTAGACCAGAGGAGGTTGGCATGGCCGATCTGCCGGCCGCGCTGGCCCCGGTGCTCGCGTTCGTCAACACGATCGACGTCGAGGACGGCACCGACGTGCTGGTCGACGGGCCCCGCGCGTTCGCGGCCTGGCTGCACGACGAGCGGCTGGTGCCGCGACGGGCGGCGGTCGGCGTGGAGGAGCTAGCCCTCGCCGTCGACCTGCGGGCCGGCCTCCGGGCCGAGCTGCTGCGCAACAACGGCGGGACGCCGGCCGCCGCCGACCTCCGGGCCGGCGAGGGAGCGCTGCGCCGGCTCCCGCTGACCGCCGGGTTGGACGCGCCGTGGCAGACGGACGCCACCGGTCCGGTCGAGGCGGCGCTGGGCCGGATCGTGGCGGGGTACGTCCAGGCGCGGGCGGACGGCACCTGGTCGCGGCTGCGCCGCTGCCCGGCCGAGGACTGCCAGTGGGTGTTCTGGGATTCCTCCCGCAACGCCACGCGCCGCTGGTGCTCCATGCGGGTCTGCGGCAACCGGGCCAAGGTTCGCGCATTTCAGCAACGCCGGAGCTGAACAACCCCGGGCGGGTCCACGATAGGCCCATGACCACGCGCAGATCCTTCCTGGCGGGCGGCGGTGCTGCCCTCGCCAGCGCGACCCTGCTCGGCGCCGCGAACGCGTGCGGCCCGGAGGAGACGCCACGCCCGGCGGCGAAGCGCTTCGACCCGCAGAGCTGGGCCAGCGTCCAGGACCAGTTCGCCCTCGACCGGGACGTGCACCAGCTCGCCGCTTTCGTGCTCGCCGCCCACCCGGCTCCGGTCCGCGCGGCGATCGAGAGGCACCGGCGTGGACTCGACGCGGACACCCACGGCTACCTGGAGCGGGAGCAGCAGTTCGAGGAGAAGGTGCGCGGGAACGCCGCCCGGTACCTCGGCGTCCAGGCCGGCGAGATCGCCTTCACCGACAGCACCACGATGGGGCTCGGCATCGTCTACGGCGGGCTGAAGCTCGCCCGTGGCGACGAGGTGGTCACCACGGAGCACGACTTCTACTCCACCCATGAGGCGCTGCGCCTGGCCGCCGCCCGCACCGGCGCCACCATCCGCCGGGTGAGGCTCTACGACAACCCGGCCACCGCGGACGCCGACGCGATCGTGGCCGCGCTCCGCCGCGCGGTCACCCCGCGCACCCGCGCCGTGGCGGTCACCTGGGTGCACTCCAGCACCGGGGTGAAGCTGCCGATCCGGCGGATCGCCGAGGCGCTGGGCCCGAACCGGCCGCTGCTCTGCGTCGACGGGGTCCACGGCTTCGGCGCCGACGCGACGCCGGTCGCCGAGCTGGGGTGCGACGTCTTCGCCTCGGGCTGCCACAAGTGGCTGTTCGGGCCGCGCGGCACCGGGTTGGTGTGGGCCAGGCCGGCCGCGTGGGCCCGGATCGAGCCAACCATCCCCACCTTCGACGCGTCCGGGTTCGCCGCCTGGTTCGGTCGCCCCGCCGAAGGGCCGCCGGCGCCGGGCGCCCGGATGACACCCGGCGGCTACCACTCGTTCGAGCACCGCTGGGCGCTCGCCGAGGCGTTCCAGCTGCACCTCGACATCGGACCGAAGCGGGTGGCCGAGCGGACCGCGGAGCTGGCCGGCGCGCTCAAGGACGGGCTGGCCGGGATGTCGCACGTCCGCCTCGCCACACCGCGCGATCCGGCGCTCTCGGCCGGCATCGTGTGCTGCACGATCGGCAACCGGCCGCCGTTCGACGTGGTGCCGCACCTGCGCGAGCGGTTCAAGGTCGCCGCCAGCGTCACTCCGTACATCCCGCCGCTGGTGCGATTCGGCCCCGGCATCGCCAACTCCGACGACGACGTCACGGCCGTGCTGGACGCCGTCCGCAAGCTGGCGTGACCGGGGCCGCGCGGGTCAGATCAAATCGTGGATGACGACGTTCTGGTCACGGCCAGGGCCGACGCCGACCACGCTCACCCGCGTGCCGGACAGCTCCTCCACCCGGCGTACGTACGCCTGCGCGTTCGCCGGCAGCTCCTCGAACTTGCGGCACTCGGAGATGTCCTCCCACCAGCCGTCGAGGTATTCGTAGACCGGCGTGGCGTGGTGGAACCCGGTCTGCGTCATCGGCATGTCGTCCACCCGCTCGCCGTCGACGTCGTAGGCCACGCAGATCGGCACCTTCGGCAGGCTGGAGAGCACGTCGAGCTTGGTGAGGAAGATGTCGGTGAGGCCGTTCACCCGGGTGGCGTACCGGGCGATCACCGCGTCGAACCAGCCGCAGCGCCGGTTCCGCCCAGTGGTGACCCCCACCTCGCCGCCGGTCTTGCGCAGGTACTCGCCGGCCTCGTCGAACAGCTCGGTCGGGAACGGGCCGGAGCCGACCCGGGTGGTGTACGCCTTGAGGATCCCGATCACCGTGGTGATCCGACCCGGCCCGATGCCGCTGCCGGTCGCGGCGCCTCCCGAGGTCGGGTTGGACGACGTGACGAACGGATACGTGCCGTGGTCGACGTCGAGGAGCGTGCCCTGCGAGCCCTCCAGCAGGATGTAGTCGCCGCGCTCCAGCGCCTGGTTGAGGATGAGCCGGGTATCCGCGATGTGCGGGGCCAACCGGTCGGCGTACACCGCGTACTCGGAGACCACCTCGTCGATGTCGATGGCCTTGCGGTTGTAGACCTTGACCAGGATCTGGTTCTTCTCCCGCAGCGCCACCTCGAGCTTGGCCCGGAAGATGCCCGGGTCCAGCAGGTCGGCCACCCGGATACCCATGCGGGCCACCTTGTCGCCGTAGGCGGGGCCGATGCCGCGGCCGGTGGTCCCGATCCGGGCCTTACCGAGGTAACGCTCGGTGACCTTATCCAGCGCCCGGTGGTGCGGCATGATCAGGTGCGCGTCTGCCGAGAGCAGCAGGTTGGAGACGTCGACACCCCGCTCGATCAGGCCGTCCATCTCGCCGATCAACACGCCGGGGTCGACCACGACGCCGTTGCCGATGACCGACGTGCAGCCCGGGGTGAGGATGCCCGAGGGGATCAGATGCAGCGCGTACTTCTCCCCGTCCGGCGTGATCACGGTGTGACCGGCGTTGTTCCCACCCTGGTAGCGGACGACGTACTGGACCTGGCCGCCGAGCAGATCGGTGGCCTTGCCCTTCCCCTCGTCACCCCACTGGGCGCCGACGAGCACGAGTGCGGGCATGCTGAAACTCCTCCTCGGAGAGCACATCAGCCTCTGCGAAGGCTCTGATGGCATGGCCCGGGGGCGTGCGCGCGCCGGTGACCATGCGGTGAAAGGCTAACGAACGTGCATGTGCTGCTGTTCGCGCCGGGGCCAGAGACGGCCACCCGCGTACCCGTCCTCGCCTGCGCCGACGCGCTGCGCGCCGGCGCCACGGTCGATGTCCTCCCGCTCGACTCCGACGCCGAGCTGGACGCCGCGCTGCGTTGCGCCCACGAGTCCGGCGCCCGGATCGTCGTCGCCGGCGGCGACGGCCAGCTCCGCGCGGTGCTGCGCCGGATGGTCCGCTCGGTGCTGCCGAAGGGCGGCCACCGCCCGGACGACCTACCGGACGACCGCACGGTGCCCGACCTGCGCCCGGTCGGCGTGCTGCCGCTTGACCCGGCCTCAGGCCCCGGCGGCCCGCTCCCCGACCTGGCCGGCCGGCTGGGCCTGCCCCGCGCCCCGGCCGAGGTCGCGGCGGCAGTGCTGGGCAGCGGCGTCCGGCGGCTCGACCTGCTTCGCAACGACGGAGGTTCGGTCACCCTGCACGGCGCGCTGATCGGCGCTGCCGACGAGGCCGGCCGGCCGCTCGGCTGGCGGGCCCGGATCGATGTGGACGAGAAGTGCCTCACGGACGGGTCCGAGCCGCTGATCGGCTGCGCGGTTGCCAACGCCGACGGGTACACCCAGGTGGCCGGTCTACCACTCGTGGCCACCGCCGACCCGGCCGACGGCGTGCTGGACGTCGGCGTGGCGTTACCGACCGGCGGCGAGATCGAGGTCCGCCGCGCCCGTGGCCGGGCCGTCGCCGTCACGCTGCACAGCCAGGAGGTCCCGTACACCGACGACGGCGTTGACGGCACGCTCACCCGCAAGCGCACGTGGTGGATGGAGCGGTCGGCCTGGGCGGTATATGCGCTCTAGGCGTAATTGAAATGGCTGTTTCCCCACAGAGCACCCATTTACCTGTGGATACTGCGGCAGTACGCCACTTCGGTAGCGCAGAATCGACATCTCGACGACGCTGAGCGGTGTCGGCGGGACCGAACGCTGTACTGAAGGACGAGCCCAGGGGGTCATACCCGTGCAGGACGACGGCCAGAACCAGAACCCGAAGCCCGAGGAAGTGCGGGCCAACGGCGCGGCGCGGCCGGAGCAGGCCCAGGCGTCCGCGACCGGATGGCCCGGCGTGCAGGACATCCCGTCTCCGCACGCCGAACGGGTTGCCCCGTGGTCAGCCGAGCACTTCGCCTCCCAGCCCGGGTGGGTCGAGAAGGATCCGAGCGCGAGCCGGCGCCCGGGCGTCAACGTCCCGTTCCCGCCGCCGGAGGCGGAGCCCGCCGAGGACGAGTCCGCGGACGACGTTCCGGACGGCTGGACCCCGCTCCCGCCGCTGCGCGCCGTGCGGGAGGAGCCGGAAGAGCTGGACGCGCGGCCGCCCGGAGGGCACGGCGAGGCGCCGGCCGTCGAGGAGCCGACAGAGATGGACGGCCGCCCGCAGTCCTGGTTCGAGCCGTCCGCGGAGCAGGCGCCGACCTTCCCGTACGGCGGCGCCACCCAGTACAGCGATGAGCCCGCGGCGGCCGCGGAGCACCAGCCGCCCGGCGAGCCCGACCCGGACCAGACGCAGTACGCACCCCCCGCCCCCGCCGAGCAGTACCCCGACGCCGACCAGTACGGCTACCGCAACCAGGACCCGTATGCGCACGACCCCTACCCGCAGGAGCCGTATACGCAGGAGCCGTATACGCAGGACCCGAATGCCCAGGAGGCGTACGCGCAGGATCGGTACAGCCAGGATCCGTACGGCGCGGATCCGTACACCCAGGCCTCGCATGCGCAGGCGTACGCACAGGACCCGGAGGCCCAGGAGGCGTACACCCAGGATCCGCAGGCGCAGGACCCGTACCAGCCGCAGGCCGGTCACGACCCGTACGCGCCGCCACCGTACGGGGCGCCGCAGCCGACCGCCCATCCGCCCGCGCACCCGGTCTACCCGCCGCCCGCGGACCAGCCGCCATACGGCCAGACCTACTACCAGCAGCCGGACGCCGGGCAGCAGCCGACGGGGTACGCCCAGTCGCCGCCGTACGGGCAGCAGGGCTACCAGCAGCCGGCGTACCAGCCGCCTCCGCCGTCGCACCAGCCCTCGCAGGCCCCGCCGCTGCCCGCGCAGCCGATGGCGCCACCGCCCACGGCGGAGGAGTTCGCAGCCCGCCGGGCCCACAAGCCACGGGCCCCCGAGGCGACGATGGGCATGCCGGCGCTGATCCGGCGGGTGAGCTTCGGTGTGGTCGCCCCGGCGCCGTCGAAGCGGGAGCGCGAGTACCGCGACGCCATCAAGAAGGTCCGGCGCAACTTCGGCGGGCTGCGCCAGATCACGGTGGTCAACCCGAAGGGCGGCGCCGGCAAGACGGTCGCCGCGCTGATGATCGCGATGACGTTCGGCCAGAGCCGCGGCGGCTACGTGCTGGCCTGGGACAACAACGAGACCCAGGGCACCCTCGGCATGCGGGCCCAGCAGGACTTCCACACCCGGACGGTCCGCGACGTGCTGCACGACCTCGACACATTCATGGGCATCCACGGGCGGGTCGGCGACCTGTCGAGCTACGTGCGGTCGCAGGCCGAGGCGATGTTCGATGTGCTGGCGAGTGACGAGTCGGCGACCGCGGGAGAGATGCTCACCGCGGCCGCGTTCGCGGACATCCGCGAGGTGGTGAGCCGGTTCTACAAGCTGATCATCGTGGACACCGGGAACAACGTCCGGGCCGAGAACTGGCAGGCCGCGATCGACGCGACCGACCAGCTCGTGGTCACCATGTCCGCCCGGGGCGACTCCGCCGAGACGGCGGCCCGGATGCTTGACCACCTGGAGCAGACCGGCCGCGAACAGCTGGTCCGGCAGGCGGTGAGCGTGGTGACGATGCCGGCCAGCAAGAAGGGCGTCGACCTCCCGGCCATCCAGCGCCACTTCGCCGCCCGCACCCGGCAGGTCATCGTGGCGCCGTACGAGCGGTTGCTCGACTCCGGCGAGCCGATCCGGTACGGCGAGATCACTCAGGACAGCCGGGACGCCTGGCTGAAGATCGCGGCGGCGATCGCCGAGGCGCTGTAGCGGGCGCCGGCCACGTCGCCTGGCCGGCGCAGGGGTGCTGCCGGCGATGTTCCCGGCCGCCCGGCCGGCCGCTGTGATGCGACACGCCGACTGAGCACGCGTGCCGCATCACCGGCACGCCAAGGCCCGCACCCAGGGGCGGGTGCGGGCCGGGTCGGGCCGTTAATGAGGCCCTAGACCTCCCGATTCAAGGGCCTCGGCCTTACCCGGTGGTGAGCCGGTACCTGTCGGCGGGGTAGATCTGGTCATCGACGACCAGCACGGGCACACCTTCGCTGATGCCATGGGCCCGGCGCTCAGGTTCTGTGGGCATTCTCGCGGTGATGACCCTGCCATCAGGCACCGGCAGGTCGGTGA
>Ga0126306_10001969_pt1 | contig 11355 bp, 9 predicted proteins | sample Plot27_FD_92592 | JGI IMG/M metagenome (GOLD analysis project Ga0126306, IMG submission 92592) | Serpentine soil microbial communities from UC McLaughlin Reserve, CA, USA - Plot27 | ecosystem: Environmental > Terrestrial > Soil > Grasslands | place: USA: UC McLaughlin Reserve, Lake County...
ACCGCGCTCATGGCTGTCGAAAGCCTGCGTCGACGTCGGTTCGGCACGGAAGTCTCCTCAATATATGGACTACGTGTGGTAAGTGCTTCGGGAAATATCTCGGTCGGCAGTGCCAACGTGATCAATGGTACTGATGTGACTACTGGTTCTAGAGTGGCGATACGGAATTGTGAGCCAATCGCGACCTTCGGCCGCTGTCGGATTCGGGGTGGGCGCTTGTGGTCGGATACCCTTGCTGCCGATGACCGCTCGTTTTGACCTCTTTGTCGTCGGTTCCGGATTCTTCGGTCTGACGATCGCCGAGCGCGTGGCAACGCAGCTGGACAAGCGTGTTCTGGTGGTAGACCGCCGCGCGCACATCGGCGGCAACGCGTACTCGGAGCCCGAGCCGCAGACCGGCATCGAGGTGCACAAGTACGGCGCGCACCTGTTCCACACGTCCAATCAGCGGGTGTGGGACTACGTGCGGCGGTTCACCGACTTCACCGGATACCAGCACCGCGTCTACGCCATGCACAACGGGCAGGCCTACCAGTTCCCGATGGGTCTTGGCCTGGTGTCGCAGTTCTTCGGCAAGTACTTCACGCCCGACGAAGCCCGGCAGCTGATCTCCGAGCAGTCTGCCGAAATCAAGACCGAAAACGCGCAGAACCTCGAGGAGAAGGCCATCTCGCTGATCGGGCGCCCGCTCTACGAGGCGTTCGTCAAGGGCTACACCGCCAAGCAGTGGCAGACCGACCCCGTTGATCTCCCCGCTGCCGTCATCAATCGCCTGCCGGTGCGCTACACCTTCGACAACCGGTATTTCAACGACACCTACGAGGGCCTGCCGGCCAACGGCTACACCGCCTGGCTGAAGAACATGGCCGCCGACGAACGCATCGAGGTGCGGCTGGACACCGACTGGTTCGATGTGCGCGGCGGCCTACGCACGGAGAACCCCGATGCTCCCGTCGTATACACCGGGCCGCTGGACCGCTACTTCGACTACTCGGAGGGACGACTCGGCTGGCGCACACTGGATTTCGAGGTCGAGGTGTTGAGCGACTGCGGCGATTTTCAAGGCACACCCGTGATGAACTACAACGACCTCGACGTGCCGTACACCCGCATCCACGAGTTCCGCCATTTCCACCCCGAGCGCGCCTATCCCACCGACAAGACGGTGATCATGCGCGAGTACTCGCGGTTCGCCGCCGACGACGACGAGCCCTACTATCCGATCAACACCGAAGCCGACCGCCAACTGCTGGCCGCCTATCGGGCCAGGGCCAAGGCCGAAACCTCGTCGGGGAAGGTGCTCTTCGGTGGGCGACTGGGCACCTACCAGTACCTCGACATGCACATGGCCATCGCCAGCGCGCTCAACATGTACGACAACACCCTGGCGCCGCACCTGCGTGACGGCGCCCCGCTGACTGAAAGCAGTAGAGAATGAGCGACATTCCGTCCGGCGCGCTTGACGCCGGGGAATCCAAGGCGGTCAGTCTTCTTGCCCGTGTCATCCTGCCGCGCCCGGGTGAACCGCTGGATGTCCGCAAGCTCTATATAGAGGAATCAGAAACCAACGCCAGGCGTGCGCACCCGCCCACCCGCACCACGCTGGAGATCGGTGCGGAGTCGGAGGTGTCGTTCGCGACGTACTTCAACGCCTTCCCCGCCAGCTATTGGCGTCGCTGGTCGACGCTCGAATCGGTGGTGCTGCGTGTCGAGCTGACCGGCAGCGCCCGCGTCGACGTCTACCGGTCTAAGGCCACCGGCGCCCGCATCACCGTGGGCGGCGCGCCCATCTCCAGTGGCGACGAAGGAACCGCCGCTGAATCTGATCGCGGCGCTCGCGCCGCAGTCGAATTCGAGATCGGTCTTGACCCGTTCGAGGACGGTGGCTGGATCTGGTTCGACATCACCACCGAGTCGATGGTCACCGTGCACAACGCAGGTTGGTACGCGCCGGTGCCCGCGCCGGGCCGGGCCAACGTCGCGGTGGGCATCCCGACCTTCAACCGGCCGGCCGACTGCGTCAACGCACTGGCCGCACTGACGTCGGACCCGTTGGTGGACCACGTGATTGGCGCGGTCATCGTCTCTGACCAGGGCAGCAAGAAAGCGGTCGACCACCCAGGGTTCGCGGAGGCCGTCGCGCCGCTGGGCAACCGGTTGTCGATCCACAACCAGCCCAACCTCGGCGGCTCCGGCGGATACAGCCGCGTGATGTATGAGGCGCTGAAAAACACCGACTGTGAGCAGATCCTGTTCATGGACGACGACATCCGCATCGAGCCCGACTCGGTGCTGCGTGCGCTGGCGATGAACCGGTTCGCCAAGGCGCCAACGCTTGTCGGCGGTCAGATGCTCAACCTGCAGGAGCCGTCGCACCTGCACGTGATGGGCGAGATCGTCGATCAAGACAACTTCATGTGGACCAACGCGCTCAACACGGAATATGACCACAACTTCGCCAAGTATCCGCTAGACGATGAAGAGGAGCCGCGCAGCCAGCTCCTGCACCGCCGCATCGACGTCGACTACAACGGCTGGTGGATGTGCATGATCCCGCGCCAGGTCGCCGAGGAGCTCGGCCAGCCACTGCCGCTGTTCATCAAGTGGGACGATGCCGACTACGGCCTGCGGGCCGGCGAGCGCGGGTACGGCACCGTCACTCTGCCGGGTGCCGCGATCTGGCACATGGCGTGGAGCGACAAGGACGATGCCATCGACTGGCAGGCCTACTTCCACCTGCGTAACCGGCTGGTGGTCGCCGCAATGCACTGGAACGGCAACGTCGGCGGGCTGCTCGGCTCATCCCTCAAGGCCACCATCAAACATCTTCTGTGCCTTGAGTATTCGACGGTCGCGATCCAGAACAAGGCAATGGCGGATTTCCTGGCGGGACCCGAGCACATCTTTTCCATCCTGGAATCCGCGCTGCCCGACGTGCGCAAGATGCGGGAGCAGTTCCCCGACGCGGTCGTGCTGCCAGGGGCCACCGCGCTGCCGCCGCCGTCGAGCAAGCTGCGCAAGAAGGTGAAGATCCCGGCCAATCCGCCTGCGATCGCGTTGCGGCTCGCCCGCGGCGTGCTTCACCAACTCAAGCAGCACGACCCGACCCATCATCGCCGCCCACAGCTCAACGTGGCGACGCAGGATGCGCGGTGGTTCCTGTTGTGCAAGGTCGACGGCGTCACGGTGACCACCGCCGACGGGCGCGGCGTGGTCTATCGACAGCGGGACCGAGCGAAAATGTTTGCGCTGCTGCGTGCTTCGATACGCCAGCACATCCTGCTGGCCCGCAAGTTCAATCGGATGCGCAAGGTCTACCGCGAGGCGCTGCCGGTGCTGTCCAGCAAGCAGAAGTGGGAGACGGTGCTGCTCGAGGCCTCGCCGCATGGCTGAGACCCTGCGCGGCGAGGAAGCCGCGTTGGTGGCCGTTCAGCATGCGCTGGCCGAGCGTCCCGGTGTGCTGGCGGGCGCGCGGGCGCTGTCGCATTTCGGCGAGCACAGCCTCGGCTGGGTCATCGTCGCCGCACTGGGCGCCCTACTGCAGCCGCGACGTCGCCGGGCGTGGCTGGCCGCTGGGGCTGGGGCGTTCATCGCGCATGCCGCCGCGGTGACGATCAAGCGGGTGGTCAGGCGCGAGCGACCGCATCACCCGGCGGTCGCCGTCAACGTCGGCACGCCGAGCAGGTTGAGCTTCCCGTCTGCGCACGCCACATCGACCACTGCAGCTTCGATACTGCTGGCGCGCAACACTGGTCTGCCCCTGCCGGTGCTTCTGGTACCGCCAATGGCGTTTTCGCGCTTAGTGCTTGGCGTGCACTACCCCAGCGACGTGCTCACCGGCGTCGCGGTCGGGACGGTCGTCGCGAAGGCGGTCGGAGCCATCGCTGATCGGGTTGGAGGAGACGGATGAGCATCTCGAGTGAGAGCAGTGCAGAGAGCGCAACACACATGAGTGAAGAGCCAGCACCGGTTGCCGGTCCGCCCAAGAACCTTGTCAGCGGCGTCATCAAGGCGATCCGGCCGCGGCAGTGGGTGAAGAACCTGCTGGTGCTCGCCGCACCGGTGGCCGCCCTCGGAGGTGACGTCCGATACGACTACCGCGAGGTCGCGATCAAGGTCTTGATCGCCTTCATCGCGTTTTCCCTTGCTGCTTCGTCGGTGTACCTGGTCAACGACGCCCGCGACGTCGACGCCGACCGCCAGCACCCGACCAAGCGCTTCCGCCCGATCGCGGCCGGCGTTGTGCCCGAATGGCTCGCTTACACGCTTGCGTTGGTGCTCGGCCTTGCGGCGCTGGGCAGTTCATGGCTCGCCACGCCGAACCTGGCGCTGGTGGTGGCGATCTACATCGTGATACAGCTCGCTTACTGTTTCGGACTCAAACATCAGGCGGTGCTCGACATCTGCATCGTCTCCTCGGGCTTCTTGATCCGCGCTATCGCAGGCGGCGTCGCCGCGAATATCCCGCTGTCTCAGTGGTTCCTACTGGTGATGGCCTTCGGGTCGCTGTTCATGGCCGCAGGCAAGCGCTATGCGGAAATGCAGCTGGCCGAACGCACCGGTGCCAAGATCCGAAAGTCGTTGGAGAGCTACACCTCCACGTACTTGCGCTTCGTGTGGACCCTGTCCGCCACCGCGATGGTGGTGTGTTACTCCCTGTGGGCCTTTGAGCGCGACGGCGCCAACGCTTCCTGGTACGCGGTCACGATCGTCCCGATCACGATCGCGATGCTGCGGTACGCCGTCGACGTCGACGGCGGACTGGCCGGCGAGCCGGAGGACATCGCGTTGAAGGACCGCGTGCTCCAGCTGTTGTTCGTGGCCTGGATCGGAACCATCGGTGCCGCCGTCTTCCTCACTTGACCGGGTAAGCGCGACAATGGCCCGCCGGCTGGCTCGTTGGCCGGCGTTCCCCTACGGCGTCACGGCTCGGCTCAGCCTCTGGTCCGGCGTGGTGGTGGTCGCGGCGCTGTTCGGGTGGGGCGCATGGGAGCGGCGCTGGATCGCCGATGACGGGCTGATCGTGCTCCGCACGGTACGAAATCTGTTGGCAGGCAATGGCCCGGTTTTCAATGCGGGAGAGCGCGTCGAGGCCAACACCTCCACCGTCTGGACCTATCTGGTCGCCCTGTTCGGCTGGATCGGTGGCAACGTGCAGCTGGAGTACGTCGCTCTCTGGCTGGCCCTGGTGCTCAGCGTGCTCGGCGTGGTCCTCGCCATGCTGGGCGCAGGCCGGCTGTACGCGCCGAGCCTGCGGAGTCGGCGGGCGTTGCTGCTCCCCGCAGGTGCACTGGTCTACATCGCGGTGCCGCCCGCGCGCGATTTCGCCACCTCCGGCCTTGAAAACGGTTTGGTGCTGGCTTATTTGGGCCTGCTGTGGTGGATGATGGTCTGCTGGTCGCAGGCCTTGCGCGCCATGCCTGTCCCGCATCATCCACCGCCGCCGCGCAGGGGTGCGCCGCCCACCCTGCGCAGAGCACCATCCGCCGCCACAGCGGTCCCTCCGTCCACCAGCGACGTCGTCAGCCGATTCTTTGATGCGGCACTGGCTTTCGTCGCCGGATTGAGTGTGCTGGTACGCCCTGAGCTGGCACTGGTCGGCGGGCTCGCGCTGATCATGATGCTCGTGGCCGCCCGGAACTGGCGGCGTCGCGTGCTGATCATCGTCGCGGGCGGATTGGTGCCGGTCGGCTACGAGATATTCCGGATGGGGTACTACGGCCTGCTGTACCCCAGCACCGCCCTCGCCAAGGATGCGTCGGGATCCAAATGGTCCCAGGGCTTTGTGTACCTGGCGAATTTCAACCATCCCTATCTCCTCTGGGCGCCCGCGATCCTGCTTGTCGGCCTTGGCCTCGTAGCGCTGGTCACCCCAGGACGGACGTCGCGGATTCGTCGCGCCACTCCGCCCGGCTATGGCTGGGTGGCACGCAGAATACAAAGCCCTTCTGCCGTCGTTGTTTTCATGATCATCAGCGGACTCCTTCAGGCGATCTACTGGATCCGCCAGGGTGGCGACTTCATGCACGGCCGGGTATTGCTCACACCGTTGTTCTGTCTGCTGGCACCGGTGGCGGTGATTCCGATTGTGTTGCCCGACGGAATCCAAATGCCGCGTGGGGCAGGCTATCTCTTCGCGGGTGCGACCGGTGTGCTGTGGCTGGCGGTGGCGGTTTGGTCACTGTGGGCGGCCAATTCGCCCGGCATGGGATCTGACGCCACCCGCGTCACCTACACCGGCATCGTCGACGAACGGCGGTTCTACTCACAGGCCACCGGCGACGCGCATCCGTTGACCGCCGCCGACTATCTGGACTATCCGCGGATGCGGGCAGTGCTCGTCGCGCTGGAGAACACCCCCGACGGCGCGCTGCTGTTGCCGTCTGGCAACTACGATCAATGGAACGTGGTTCCCGCCGTCCCGCCGCCGCCCGGTCTGCCCCCCGACGTGAGGAAGGACTACAAGGGCCCGCACACAGTGTTTTTCACCAACCTCGGCATGCTCGGCATGAACGTCGGGCTGGACGTGCGGGTGATCGATCAAATAGGTTTGGCAAACCCGTTGGCCTCGCACACCGCGCGCCTCGTGGACGGCCGCATCGGACACGACAAGAACCTGTTTCCGGACTGGGTGGTGGCGGAGGGGCCGTTCCTGAAGACGCCGCCGTTCATTCCGCCCTACCTCGACCAGGACTGGATCGCACAGGCCGAGGCCGCGCTGAAATGCCCCGCCACCGAAGCCGTGCTGACCTCGGTTCGAGGGCCGATGGGCTTGCGGCGGTTCTTTTCAAACCTGGTGCATGCGCCCGAATTCACGAGCTATCGAATCGATCGAGTGCCGCTGTACGAACTGGTTCGCTGCGGACTGGATGTGCCCGAACCGTCGGGCACCCCCTACACTGGCATGCCGGCAACGGGGCCGTGAACCGTCAGCGATTTGTTGGCTGGCCGGGTTGTCTGAGAGTTTGGTAACGCCGCAGCCATCTTGGCGCGATAGCCATTCGAGACCGCCGTTCATACGGCGCGGACACGTGAACGGACGGTAAGAGCAGCAGATGCCTCGGACATCGGTGGTCAGCGCTGTGCAAAAAATGCGTCGTCGCCTGCTGGCGGTCGCGGCCGCGGGGTTGACCCTTCCTGCGCTGGTTGTCGCGGTCGGCGGTGCCCCGAATGCCAACGCGTTCTCGCGGGAGGGTCTACCGGTCGAGTACCTCGACGTGTACTCCACGGCGATGGGCCGCAACGTCCGCGTTCAGTTCCAGGCCGGAGGCGCAACGGCGCCGACATCCAACCCGAGTGGCGCAACGGCGCCGACATCCAACCCGAGTGGCGCAACGGCGCCGACATCCAACCCGAGTGGTGCAACGGCGCCGACATCCAACCCACTCGGATCTAAGGCCGTCTACCTCCTCGACGGGATGCGCGCGCAGGACGACTACAGCGGGTGGGACATCAACACCCAGGCCTTCGAGTGGTTCTACGAGTCCGGTGTGTCGGTGGTGATGCCCGTCGGCGGCCAGTCCAGCTTCTACACCGACTGGTATTCGCCGTCGAGCTTCAACAAACAGCCCTACACCTATAAATGGGAAACGTTCCTCACCAACGAGCTTCCGCAGTGGCTGGCCGCCAACAAGCAGATCTCGACGACGGGCAACGGCATCGTCGGCCTGTCCATGTCGGGCGGCTCGGCGCTGATCCTGTCGGCCTACCACCCTGCGCAGTTCCGCTACGCCGCATCGCTGTCGGGCTTCCTCAACCCGTCGGCGTTGTTCATGCAGCAGGCGATACGGGTGGCAATGCTCGACGCGGGCGGCTACAACGTGGACGACATGTGGGGCCCGCCCTGGGATGGAGCCTGGAAGCGCAACGACCCGGTCAGGCAGGTCTCGCGCATCGTGGCCAACGGCACCCGGCTGTGGGTTTACTGCGCGCCCGGTGGCAGCATCCCCCTCGACGTGGGCGCGGATCCGAACCAGCAGTTCAACGCCGACAGCCTCGAGGGCATGGCCATCAAGAGCAACAAGGACTTCCAGGACGCCTACGCCAAGGCCGGCGGCAGCAACGCCACCTTCGTGTTTCCCGCTTCGGGTAACCACGCATGGCCGTACTGGGGGCAGCAGCTAAGTGCACTAAAGCCAGACCTGATCGCGACGCTTAGCGGATGAGCGGCCACCTGGGAGGACACACGCTGGAGAGAGAGATTACACGGACATGTGGTTCACTACACGGGCACGCAGCCGAGTCTGCTGTGCGGCATACAACAGATGGGATAGGTAGAAGCATGGGTTTCGTTGGGAAGATGCGCGGTGCCTGGACGCGCCGGCTCACGATTGCGGCCATGGTGGCCGCCGTGTTGCCTGGCCTGGTCGGCGTCGTCGGAGGCTCGGCGACTGCAGAGGCGTTCTCACGGCCGGGTCTGCCGGTCGAGTACCTGATGGTTCCGTCGGCAGGCATGGGCAAAGACATCAAGGTTCAGTTCCAGAGCGGTGGCGCCAACGCCCCAGGGGTCTATCTGCTTGACGGCCTTCGTGCGCAGGAGGATTTCAACGGCTGGGACATCAACACCGCGGCATTCGAGTGGTACCTCGACTCCGGCCTGGCGGTCGTGATGCCCGTCGGTGGACAGTCCAGCTTCTACAGCGACTGGTACAAGCCGGCCTGCGGTAAGGCAGGCTGCTCCACCTACAAGTGGGAGACGTTCATCTCCAGTGAGCTGCCGAGCTACCTGGCCGCCAACAAGGGCGTCGACCCCACCCGCAACGCGGCAGTCGGCCTCTCGATGGCCGGTTCGGCGGCGATGATCATGGCGATCTACCACCCGAACCAGTTCCAGTACGCGGCCTCGCTGTCGGGCTTCCTGAACCTGTCCGAGGGCTGGTGGCCGATGCTGGTCGGCATGTCGATGGGTGACGCCGGCGGCTACAAGGCTGACGATATGTGGGGCAAGACCGAAGACCCGAACAGCGCGTGGAAGCGCAACGACCCGATGGTCAACATCGGTCAGCTGGTGGCCAACGGGACCCGCCTCTGGGTCTACTGCGGTGACGGCAAGCCATCCGAGCTGGACGCCGGCATGAGTTCGGGCAACCTGTTCAACGCGAAGTTCCTCGAGGGCTTCACGCTGCGGACGAACAAGACGTTCCAGGAGCAGTACATCGCCGCTGGCGGTAAGAACGGCGTGTTCAACTTCCCGCAGAACGGCACGCACCAGTGGAACTACTGGGGTTCGCAGCTGCAGCAGATGAAGCCCGACATCGCGCGGGTGCTGAGCGCTACCCCGCAGCCATCCGCTCCGGTGGCCGCGGCGGCCGCGGACGTTCAGTCCGGCGGCTGAGCGCGCGCATAGATGGTCGACGGCGGCGGTCCTCTTCGGAGGTCGCCGCCGTCAGCCATTTCGGGACGGCCCGTCGCGGTAGGTCTTAATGCTCCTCACCTCCGCGGGATGTGGTTCACTACCTTCCGGCGGGACAGGCGACGAAACGTGAGGTGGGGTAGATGCGTGGGTTGTTTCGAGCGACGTTGACCGCGGTGCTGGCCCTGGGCCTGTGGACGGCGACGGCGCCGACTGCCAAGGCCGACGTCGAAATGTTGATGGTGCCGTCGGGGGCGATGGGCCGCGATATCCCGGTTGCCTTCTCCGGCGGTGGCCCGCACATGGTCGTCCTGCTCGATGCATTCAACGCCGCGCCGGATGTGAGCAACTGGGTGACGGCTGGCAACGCGATGAACACGCTCGCGGGCAAGGGCATCTCGGTGGCCGCGCCGGCGAGCGGCGCATGGAGCCTCTACACCAACTGGGAGCAGGACGGCAGCAGGCAATGGGAGACCTTCCTGGCCGATGAGCTGCCCAACTGGTTGGCGGCCAACAAGGGCCTGGCGCCGGGCGGCCACGGCATCGTCGGCGCCGCGCAGGGCGGCACCGGCGCGGTGACGCTGGCGACGTTCCATCCTGACCGCTACCGCTACGCGGGCTCGCTGTCGGGTTTCCTCACCCCGTCCAACACGACTCTGAACGGCGCGATCACCGCCGGGCTGGCGCAGTACGGCGGCGTGGACACCCGCAACATGTGGGGATTGCCACAGCTGGGCCGGTGGAAGTGGCACGACCCGGATGTGCACGTGCAGCTACTGGCCGACAACAACACCCGGCTGTGGGTCTACAGCCCGTCCAATCTGGGGTGCAGCGATCCGGCCGCGATGATCGGCTACTGCGACCAGGCCCAGGGCAGCAACCGCATGTTCTATCAGCACTACCGCTCGGTCGGCGGCCACAACGGGCACTTCGATTTCCCCGTTGACGGCAACCACGACTGGGGCAGCTGGTCAGGACAGCTCGCGGCGATGTCGGGCGAACTCGTCACGACCATCAAGTAGGCACGTTTTCGGGCACCGGGCGCCGCCTGGGGCAGCCGGTACCTTGGAGGAGTGCATCACGCGGTACGGCGACCGGCCGGTTTGGCAACCTTTTTGGGTAGCTCGGCAACCTCGCTGTTGGTTGCTTCCTCCGCGGTCCTGCTGACCGGATGCTCGGTCTCCGACATGATGGCGACCGTCGGGATGCCGGCGTCCGAGACGGCGTCGGCACACGGACAAGCCGATGGGCAGCCGCCCGGACCGCCGCAACCGAATGGGGACTCGAACGCGCTGATCGTCACTGGGCAGCAACGCGCCTACCTCGACGCGCTCAAAGCGGCCGGGGTGAGGCCGTCGAGTGATCTGCGGGCGCTGAGCATCGGGTCGTATGTGTGTCAGGCTCGTGCCGCCAAGCAGGGCGATCAGGGGGTGTGGGACTTCGTGGTGCCGCTGGTGCGCAGCGACGTGCGCAACACGCACATGAGCTCGATGGCTCCTTCGGCGGATGAGGTCAATTCGGCGACCGCTGACTACATTCGCATCGCAACCGAACGACTCTGCTAGCAGGAGAACATGCCAAAGACCAATCGGCGGAAACGCCACCGCATCCTCGCGCTCGTCGCAGCCGGGGCGATGGCCCTCGTCGTCGTGTTGATCGTGGCGATCGTGGTCATCGTGCTGCGACAACCCGAAAACCCGCCCACTGCCGTGCCGCCCACGGCGGCGCCGCCCGGCGCGGTGCCGCCGACGACGAAGAAGCCGCGCCCGGAGTTCCAGGACGCCAGCTGCCCGGACGTTCAGATGATCTCGATCCCCGGCACGTGGGAATCCTCGCCGGTGCTGGATCCCTACAACCCGATCCAGTTCCCGATCGCGCTGCTGCTCAACGTCACCAACCCGCTCCGCCAGCAGTTCGGTCCGGAGCGGCTGGACATCTACACCGTCCCGTACACCGCCCAGTTCCACAATCCGCTGTCGGCCGACAAGCAGATGTCCTACAAC
>Ga0126306_10001970_pt1 | contig 11355 bp, 4 predicted proteins | sample Plot27_FD_92592 | JGI IMG/M metagenome (GOLD analysis project Ga0126306, IMG submission 92592) | Serpentine soil microbial communities from UC McLaughlin Reserve, CA, USA - Plot27 | ecosystem: Environmental > Terrestrial > Soil > Grasslands | place: USA: UC McLaughlin Reserve, Lake County...
AGAGCGTCACGAGGTTCCTCGGGTGATCGGCGCCGCCCCTCTGAACACGGCGCGCTGAGCGCCGTCCGCTCCTCGAGGGGGCGGGCATGCTGACGGCGCGCGAGCAGGCCCGCGAGCTTACTGCGCAGCTTGCCGGCCAGTTCTAGGGAACGGCCGCTCGTGAGGGCTGCGTCTTGAACGTCTCGCGCGTCATGGACGTCCAGACCTCACCGCCGCCGCCGAAGTGCGGCGCGATCAGCGCGGCAAGGTCTGCAATCACACGGCAGGCTGGGGCACCGATCACGTCGGCTGGGGCTCATGCAAGCTGCACGGCGGCTCCACGCGCGCCGGCCGCGCGGCGGCGCTCCGCCAGGCCGGCGAGGCGATGATGCGCGCCGACGTCGGGGCGCTGCAAATCGGGCTTTCGTTTCTCGCCCAGGCGCGCTGGCGGGATCAGGGCTGATAGCGCCGGACCAACGGGCAACCCGCTGCCCGCAACCCCACCGAATCGCCCCGATCCGATCCGATCCGACCTCATGGCGCCCGGCCGAAGCGCCGAAGGCGCCGAACCCACGCTGTAAAGCGGTGCTGCGGGCTTCGGCGCCTCCCAAGAAGCCGGGCATGGTAAGGAAGGGGTTGCCGGTTCGAGTCCGGCCAGAAGGCTTGGGAATCCGCCACAGCGTGGTTTCTCCTGCCGGATCGAGCGCGACCAACCACTTCGGCCGGAGAAGGGGTCGGGGGCCGTCCAGTGGCGGCGGGCTCAAAAAGGCAATGGCCGTTATCCCGCGGGTCGGGGGTAGCGCGCCGACACCGATCCTCCTCTCCCTATCGCGCACTCGGGTACCTAGCGGTACGGCTTCGTCGCCGACGGCTGGCCCGTACTACGAAATCGGCTGATCGACTGCTCTTGCTCGCGGGACGCCCGGCCAAGGTGAAGATTCAGGCCGGACTGCGAGTGACGTACGGCATGCTCGCGTCGACGCCGGCCGGCGCGCTGGGTTAACCCTTGAACCGGCCTGACACGCCAGGCCCCGATGCGTGAGCAGCACACTGGCTGCGCGCGCTCTCGCATGACCGAGGCACTGGCCGATCCGATTACGCAAACCCCATGATGCTCGATGTCGAGGAGGCCGGGCGTTCCGTCCTGCGCCATGCTGGCAATCCGGCTCGAGAACTATGCGGAGAACGCTTGCACCGAGCAGAGCTTGGCCAGTGCTGCCCGCGAGGGAGACGCTGGTCGCGCCGGGGTGACCTGGAGCCTCGAAGGCATCGACGTCAGCGCTGCCCGGCAAGGCGGTCAGCACATCGCCGGGACTGCTGCTGTCCCGTTCGCGCGTGAGCACCAGGTCGCTCATCTCGTCCTCGTCCGTCGCGAAGAAGCCGCTCAGCCTGTGAATCCGGAGCAAGTCGTCTGGAGCGGCTGATTGATGGAACCCGACGGCCGGGACGCGGCGTCTGACAGGCGCCGTGACGCGCTCCTGAAGGAATATGGCGAGGTCGCCAGCAATTTCCGGTTATTGACCGACATCCGGTTCAAGCTGCTCGCGTTCCTCCCCATCGCTGCGGTGGCGACGGCGGCGCTCAGGGGTGCGGGCGGGGCGAACGGCGCGACTGCCGTGGCGACGCTCGGATTGTCGCTGTTCGGCCTACTCGTGACGGCAGCTCTTGTGAGCTACAACGCCCGCAACGACCAGCTCTACGACGAGCTCGTCGGGCGAGCGGCATATATCGAACGGACCATCGGCCTGCCGGATGGGGCGTTCGCCAACCGACCGACATCCTGGCTGTCGATCCGGCTTCCGTTCGGGCAGCGGTGGACGGTGGACCACGGCAGCGGCGTGGCGTTGATCTACGGAGCGTCGGTCGCGCTGTGGCTGTTCATGGGCCTCTACTCGATCGTGCAGCTCGCGTACGGCGGCGAGGAGCCGGTCTGGTGGGTGCTCGGTGGAGCGCTCGTTCTTGCGATCGCGACGACGCGGGCGGTGGGTCGCCGCATCCGCAAGCAACGCAGCGCCAGACAGGGCGACATGCGCCGCGCCGCCGAGCAGGCGGTCCGGCTAGCGAGGAACGAGGGCTTCGAGGACGCCGCCGCTTCACCAAGATTCCGCACGCTGTGCGCCGGGCTACGCGACCACGACGTCGGCGCATCGAGGATCTTCCAGGAGCTCGTGCGCGCCAGGGAATCGGACACCGCACCCCGAGCGGGCGAGGGAGCGCTCGCGCAAGTCGAGGACAAAACCGCTGCTGAGCTGAAGGTCGAGAAGGTCCTCGTCAAGGTTGGCAAGCAGGCTGCGTACTACGCGGACCCGGAACGCGGCGCGGCGCTGCGACGGCACTACGGCCTGGAATCGCCCGACCCGTTGGTATCGCCTGAGGCGTACTTCGTCGCCCTCATCACCGACCTATCACCGAGGTGGATCGACGACGTTGCAACGGGCCGCCGGTGATTTCAGCCCCCGGCGAGCGGCTGATCGGGGAGCACGTCGTCGAAGCGGACGCCGCTCTGGCCCTCTCCCCGGCCGGGCAGCGTCCGGCGCGCCGTCCAGGCGTGCAGCCCGCCGTCGAGCCAGCGGGCGAGCTGCACGGCCCGTACGAGCCGACGGCCCTCCCGTGCCAGCTCCTCCTCGCGGAGCCCTGAGACGGCCAACTCACGCAGCGCGACGCTTCGCGGTGCCGCTGTGGTCGCGCCGGGCGCCAGCTCGACCGAGCCGAGCTGGAAGCTGGCCAGGCGGTCTCCGAGTGCGACGGGCACCAGGGGGTACCAATGGCGCGGCGGCGGGCGCATCAGCCGCCACTTCAGCGGCGGCCGCTGGTCGGCGATCGCGGGCGGGAGCGCGGGGGGGCGGGCCGGATCGGGCGGCGGCAGCAGCGTGCGGAAGTCGACCGGGGCGCCGGAGGCGTCGGGCGCCACGGCCTCGACCGCCCATCCGAGGTTCGCCATCTCGTCACGGAGCAGGACGACGTCCTCGATCGGCTCGCTCTCCAGCGACGGGCCGATCGCGGGCGCGATCAACACCGCGTCCTCATCTCCGGTGCAGCCGAAGAGCGCGAAGCGTGCCCGGCCGGCGGCCTGATCGGTGACGCTTGAGCGCTCGGCTAGCACGCGGTCGCCGAAGACGTCGATCAGCACGGCGGCTTCCACCGCCGCGCGCGTGCCTACGGGCACCTCTAGGGGCACGAGCAGAGCGTCGCTGCCGTAGGCGAAGACGTACTCCAGCAGCAGCAGGCTTGCGGTCTGGTGCGGCGCGACGCTCGCGGCCGAGAGGTCGACTTCCTCGTTCTCGATCTCCCAGTAGCGGGCGACCGGCGCGCCGGGGAAGCCGAGCGGCGTGGCCAGGACGTCGCGGCGCAGCGAGCTCGGAGCAGCCCCCGCCGTCGTCGGCCCGGGCTCGGCCGAGGAGTCGAACGCCCACCAGTCGAGCGTGCCGCCGCGATACTCAGGCGCCCGCAGGACGAGCGGATTGCCGCCGGCGGTCGGCGCCGCCACCGCGAAGCTCTGGTCGAGCCGCTCGGCCCGCCAGCCGGCGGGTGGACCGCCGCTTCCGCTGCGGCGCAGATCGACGACCGTCTCGAGCCAGTCGAGCCAAGCGTGGGCGCCTTCGATGAACGCGGTCGTCGCGTTCACCGCGGCAAGCTCCGCAGGGAGCGTGTCGCTGCGGTTGGAGGCGGCCCCCATGCTGGTCCTCAGCGCGCGGCCGAGGGCGAGTCCGTCCGGCGCGCGGCGCGCGGCGACGGTGAGGAAGCGGGCGTGAGCAGGGGCCACGTCCGCGGTCGGGACGGCCAGCCCGTACGCGGAGCGCACCGCGGCGATCGTCGCCGCCGCCACGCCGCGATCCCTGCACTCGCGCACGAAGCGCAGCCCCGTCCGAGCGGCGAGGTCGACGCCCGCGCCGTACCCGGGCAGCGGCTCTGCCTCCACCAGGGCCTCGAGCGGCTGTCCGGCGGGGTCGTAGCTCTGCCACGGAGCGGTCTCATCGCCGAGGCGCACGCGGCGAAGCGGCGCCGCGTCGCCGTGCACCTCCATCCACGCCGGAGTCCCGGCGTCCTCGCCCGCGAACTCGCCGAGCTGCCACTGGCGGCCGAGCAGCCACAGCGGGTCGGCGATCTCGGCGCTGACGCCGGGCGCGAGCGTCGGGTCGCTGGTTTGGGGCTCGATCCGCGCCCACGAGGTGAATGTGACCTCGGTCATCGCCTGACCGGCCGGACGAAGTCGTCGAACGGGAAGGCGTTCAGCCGCTGGATGTCGGTGGAGTTGACGTAGAGCGCGGGGAGGTGGTGACCGAGCGCAGAGAGCGCGGGCAGGTCGACGACGCGGCGCGCCGCGCGATCCATCGTCTCCTCGAGCACTGCCGCGAGGGTGTCGAGGTCCCAGGCCTTCGCGGGGTCGGGCGGCACCGCGAGCAGGATCGCGTGCGGCGCCTCGGCGTTCGGCCGGTTCGCCTGGACGGCGAGCCCGGTCACCTCGGTCGTGCGCGGCACGACCTCGATCCACTCGTCGACGAGGAGCCCCGTGAGCTGGGTGGCGCCGGCCGGGTCACCGGCCGGGGCGAGGGCGACGAGCGACGTTCGCCCCCCTGCGGGCTGACCCGGCGCCTGCGCCAGGCCGACCCAGGACTCGGTCGATGACGCGGTGCCGTGCTGGCCGACGAGGATCGCGGGCTCTGGCGCGTCGATCGCCGCGCCGAGGCCCACGGCCTCCTCGAGCGCCGCGAGGTCGCGGCGCGCCCCCGCCGCGGTGGCCAGGTAGCTGCGCACGAGCGAGGCGCGCCCGGCGCGTGAGGGGTTCGACGGACCCATCGCGGGCGGGCTCGCCCAGGCCTTGAGCGCCGCGACCGCCGGATCGCCGGCGACGATGGCGAGCAGGGGCAGCTCTTCGCCTACGAGCTCGGCGATCGCCGCTCGGCGCGCCTGGGCGTCGGCGGCGGTGCCGAAGGCGCCGGCGGGGGCGGCGAGCGCCGAGATCGCGGTCGCCGTGTGGGCGATGCGGGCGGCGAGCTCGTCGTCGACGGAGCGCGCCTGGGCGATGAGCTGCGCGCGAATCTCCGGGGCGTCGCCGGTGGCGCTCTGCGGCCAGGTGCCCGGGAGCCCGATCGCCGCCGCCTGCCGGAGGGCGGTGCGCAGGACGTCGAGGTCAAGGGTCGCGTCGTCGCCCGCGAGCGCCTGCTCGAGCGCACCGAGCGCGGTGCGTGCGACGGCCAGGGCGGCCGCGATCCGGCCGTCCAGGTCGGTCGTGGCGACCGAAGCCGTGTCGCCTCCGCCGGTCCCTTGCAGGTCGGCCGGCTCGAGCGCGCGAGCCCGGCCGAGCGCGCGGCGCAGCGCGACCGCGGCTTCGAGCAGCGCCGGCAGGTCCTCGCCAAGCGTCAGCATCACCTCGGTGCCAGCCGGCACCTGCTCGGGACGCAGCCCGTCGGGCACGGCTCGCGCCGCCAAGTCTGCCACGCGCCGCTCGACCTCCCCGCGTGCATCCGGGCTGACCGGCGCCGCGGTGTACAGGAAGTCGAGCGCCGACAGTCCGAGGGTGTCGAGCGTCACGAACGTCGCCGTCTCTGGCGCCGCGCCCTCGTAACCGACCCCGATGCGCACGCGACCGGGCGGGCCGAGCCAGCGTGCCGCGATGTCCTCGAGGACCGGATCGAGCACAGCGCGCACCTGACCGCTGGCGACGGGCCAAGCCTGGTTCGTCGTCCCGTCGTGGACGAGAGCGACGCGGTGGACCGTCGCGATTCCGCCGCGCGGGGTGCGCGTGACGTCGAGCTCGGCCGGTGCCTGGTCGCCGGCGGCGGCGGCCGAGGCGGCGGCCGCGCGCGCCGGATTGCCGCCGACGAGCTGGTGCACGCTCTCGGCGAGCAGGAGGTCGGCGACCGCGTCGGCGGCGTCGGCGAGCGCGTCGATTTGCGAGCGCAGCGCGGCGCGGTCCGCCGCCGGGGCGAGGTCGTCGACCTCTAGGTCGGAGGCGTGGAGCAGCTCGAGCAGCCGCAGGCCGTCGACGACGGCGTTCGCTGCGACGGCCTCGCTCGGTTCCCCGTTAGCGGCGAGCCGTGTGCGCGAGAGCGGCGCCGCGTCGCGCAGCGGTGCGATCAGTCGATCCAACCCGCGGTCGTGCAGCGCGCGCTCGAGGCGATAGCCCAGCAGCGCGCCGAGGGGCTGTCCGGCGCGCACGCCCTCGAGCAGCCAGAGCCCGATGCGGACGCGACGGGAGCTGAGGTCGATGGCCATCTCCGGTCCGCCGCCGTGGGCGAGGTGCGCGCTGCGCAGGACTCCGGCGGTCGCGGCGTGCTGGAGCGACGGCGCGTGTACGAAGCCGGCTGAGTCTGCGCGGCGGAAGAGCGGGCGGGCGATGGAGGGGTGCTCGCCCGCGGGGACGTCGGTGAGCGGCGCGCCGGGCGCCAGGTCCTCGACCCAGCCGTAGGCGCCGAGGTGGACGCCGGCGGTGCCGGTGGCGCGCAGCTCGTCGAGCCGTTCCGTCGCGAGCGAGGTGATCCAGGGGTCGAGGCGGTGACCGCCGAGGTCGAGCGTCTCGCGCAGCAGGCAGTCCAGGACAGCGGTCGGGCGGTGCTCGAGGTGCGTGAGGCCGGCCAGGACATCGGCGATCGCGGTGGCGCCCGCGGGCGTCTTGACGGTGGCCGCTGAAGCAGCGAACGCGGCGGAGCCGAGGGCGCGCGGCTCGCCTCCGGCCATCGCGGTCGCGGTCAAGCCCGCCGTGCCGTGGGTGCTGTCCGGCAGCCGGATGAAGCCGCCGCCGGCCTCACGGACGACCTCGCGTCCGGAGGTGGGCTCCATCCAGATGGCGCCCTCACCGGCGAGCGGCTGGGCGGTTACACCGCCGACGGGAGGCTGACCGGCTCCGCCACCCCTGAACGGCAGCGGTCCGGCCATCCCGCCGCCGAATGGCGGCTGCCCACTGCCACCGCCACCAGTCACAGGCGTCCCGACGATCCCACCGCCGAACGGCGGCTGCCCTCCGCCGGGCGGAACCGCTCGCGGCATCCCGAAGCCCGAGCTCTCGAGGATCGGCATCTGCGTCGCGAGATCGGTCGCGACGGTCCGGATGACGTCGAGCACCCGAGGGCCCGTCGGGCCGCCATACCGCTCGCTGACCAGGAGGTCGAGCGGCAGCGGCCGCGGTTCGGCGCCCGGCAGTCCCTCGACGATCATGTGGCGCTTGAGCCAGTCATCGATTCCCGGTGGCTCGGCGAGCGGGGCCACCGCCTTGACGTACTGGGCCAGTACGCCCACCCGCGCGAGGAGATAGAGCAGCGGCGAGCCGAAGTTCCGCTCCGCCTTGATGAGGTCGTCGACCGGCGCGGTCCGGAGGAAGTGGAGGTAATCGTCGGTCAGCGGCGCGGCGTCCGACAGTGCGCCGGCCTGCACGCGGGGGAGAGCGAGCCGGTGGGTGCCGTCCGCTGCGACGGTCAAGCCCAGACCATCGTCGGCGGAGAGCTTGCCGGCGACCCGTGAGCCGGCGTTGACCAGCGCCTCGTGGAGCGTCGCCAGGCCGGTCCGCTCGTCTTCGCTGAGCCCGGCGAGCTCGGCCAGCTGAAGCAGGGTCCCCTGGTAGTGGACCTTCCGGATCCGATAGTCGACGGCCACGGGCGACTGGCCGAGGATCTCGGCCATCGACGCCTCGGGGTCGGAGCCGACGCCGGCCCGCGGAAGCGCACGGGCGGCGGTCGCCCAGATGCCGTCGAGCCGCTGCAGCAGGGCGATGAACCGCCCCGCCGACGCGTGGGCGCCTGTGGCCGGGGCGAAGCGCGCGAGCGACGTGACGGGCAGCACGCCGTAGGGCTGTGCGCCTATCCGCAGCGTGGGGAGCGGGCCGCGTGGGCGCACCCAGGCAACCGCGTGCGTCCGCAGCGCCTCGGCCTCCTCGGGGTTGACCGATCCCGAGAGCATCTCGCCGAGGTAGAAGCCGAGCGTCCCGGGCCACAGCGCGGCGAGCATGGCTCGCGCATCCGGCTCGCCGGTCGCTCCCGCGCCGGCGGATCGGCCGAGATGCTCGGCGCTGACTCCGAGCGCCCCGGCGAGCCGCGCCGCGTCGGTCGCGGCGCCCTGCGGAGCGGCGGTCGGCGGCGTATCGCGCTCCCGCGCGAGCAGGTCGTCGACCGGCGGAGCGGCCGGCGTGCGCGAGACGTTCGTCGGGGTTCCGGCGCCGAGCAGCCCGAGCCCGTCGGTGAACCGATGCACACCGAGCAGGCGGTCGAGCTCGGTCGCCGCCTGGGTCGGCGTCAGTGAGGCGGCGACGCCGACGGCCAGCAGCCGATCGATCCGCGCGTTCCCCGGGCGCAGGAACATCCGCACGGCCATCCCGCGGCGCTCGGCCTCCTCGAACTCCACCATCCAGCGTGTGCCCTCGTCCAGGCCGGCGGGGCCGGTCCCCTCCTGGACCGACGGGTCGGGCCCGACTGCGACCGGCCGCAGCACGGGTTCGCCGACCTCCAGGGCGATGCGCGCGCCGCCCCGGTACGCGAGGAACATGAAGCGGTCCGGCAGCGCGGCGGCCGTGGCGGCGCGCGTCCAGGGGGCGCGCTTCAGGCCGGGCGCCGCGGTGCTGGGGGTGGTCGAGTGACGGATCCACGCCGCGCGACGCGCCCCGCCCGAGCCGGTGAGCGTGGCCCACGCCGCCCGTTCGGAATCCGCCCCGCCCGCGGCCGCCGCCCAGAACGCGTTTCCGGCCGCGAGCTCTTCGGCCGTGAGCTCGGGCTCGTGCGCGTCGGCGTGGATCGGCTCCGGGTAGACGCGGATGTGCAGGACGGTCCTTCCCCTCTGGACGCGGTAGCGCGTCTCCAGCCGCACCGGCAGCAGCGCCAGCGGCACGCGCGGCTCCAGCGCGCCGAGCACCTCGTCGGGCGTGAGGACCAGCACCAGCTCGTTGAAGCGGCCGGCGTCGCCGAGTGCCTCTTTGAGCGCGTTGTGGCTCGCGAGCTCGAGCTCCACGGCCCGCGCCAGCGCGCGGGTCGCGGTCGGTCCCTCCTCCGCCTGGAGGGCGACGCGCTCGGCCACGGCCACGGCTAGCGCCACCTGCGCCTCCTCGACGCGCAGCATGCGCTCGGACTCGACCGCCCGCAGCTCGTCGAGAGTCGGAACCGGCACGGCTCAGCCGCCCGCCAGCAGGTCGCTGAAGTGGATGGCCACGCGGACGGGCTGCTGCATCGTGATGATCCCCTGACCGGCGGCGCTCTCGCCCCAGCGGACGCTCGGCACGTCGGTGAACGCCTGGGTCACGCCGTCCAGGTCCACGTAGCTCTCATCCCCGGTCAGCACGTGGGCCCAGGTCAGCGCCGAGCGCGTCGCCGGGAAGACGGCCGGATTGGTGCTCTCATCGGGCTCGTCGAGCCCGAAGCGCGGCGCTCCCGGCGGCTGCTGGTAGACCGCGTAGTACCCCGGGTCGCCCACCGCCGCCACGTCGTCAAACGGGAAGCCGAAGTACATCATGTCGGCACCTAGCAGCCCGCGGAAGCGCGGCAGGACGGGGACGTCGTAGCGGGGCCGCCGGCCGCCGGCGCTGTCGGACTCACCGGGCACCGCGAGCACCTGCGTGCCCGGATAGCGGCGGAAGAGCTCCGCGCGTAGGAGGAGCACGACCTGGTTGCGTCCGCCGCCGACCTCGTCTCCGAGGCGCCCGGCCTTGGCGAACTCGTGGATCGGACGGATCTCCGGCGCCGGCTCGGTCCCCGGCGCCGTCGTGCCGGAGGCGTCCCAGAAGAAGCGGAAGCACGTGCCGCGCTCGTCGGTCGGGTACCCGCGCCAGCGGAGCTCGCGCGCCATCTCGTCGTTGGCGCCCACGAGCAGCGCCTGCACGTAGGCGGAGTTGGTGACGAGGGCGAAGGCGCCATTGTCGGGTACGCGATCGGCGCCGGGGAGCAGCAGGTCGGAGGAGAGGCCGGCGAGCTCGAGCGCGAGCGGGGCGGGGAAGCTCGGCGCGGCGAGCACCTCGTCGAGGGGATCGTCGCCCTGCAGCGCTTCGGGAACGTCGACGGTCAGGCGCAGCGCGGCGGGAACAGTCAGCGCCGGATCGAGACCCGTGAGGAGCTCCTCCCGGAGCGTCGCCAGTGCGGCGACCGGCGTCGGGCCCGGCGCGGGCTGCTTGGGCTCGACGAGCACGCTGAGGATCCCGTCTCGGACCGCTTCCGTCAGGTCGAGCGCCTGCCCGTCGCGGTCGATCTCCACGGTGCCCTCCAGGCCCTCGACCAGCTCGGGCTGCGCGACGACCTCCGCCATCCGCTCGAGCGGCGTCGAGCGGCTGAACCGGACGTCGGCGACGACCAGCGAGCCGCCGCCGACCACACGGTCCCGGTCGGTGAGCTCGATCCTGAGGACCGGCGACCGGCCGGCGCTGCGCGTGGCGGCGACGGTCGGAACTCGCGCGTCGGGATCCGGCAGCCCATCGGGCGCGACCTCCCGCTCCAAGGCGATCGGGCGCCCTCCTCCACCCGAGCTGCGCTGTGCGGCGCGCGCGGCGGCCAGCAGGCCGCCGGCGGTGACGAGGCCACCGGGTCGCATCGTGGCGCCGCGGTCGGGCAGCGCGCGACCGGCGTCGAGCGCGTCGGTGACGCCTCCGAGCTTCGCGGGGCCGCCGATCATCCGGCCGAGCCGGCCGCCCGGGCGGGTCAGCCGGCGGAACGCCGGCTGCGTGAGTCCGGCCGGGAGCCGCGTGTCGGCCAGGCGCGCCCGTGCCAGCGGGCTGTCGGTGTGCATCGCGATGCGGTCGAGCGCCGGACCCCCGAGCGCGAAGAGCACCGGCGCGCTGAGCTTCGCGAGTCGTCCGTCGACGATCGTCTGGCCCGCACGCCGGGCGAGCCGCGCGGCGCGCAGGCGCCGGTTGATCTCCTCGATCGCCCCCGCCTGGTCCCAGGCGGCGCGCATGAGATCTTCCTGATGCTCTTGCACGATCCGCGCGCCGAGTGCGGCGGTGGCGCGGTGGCGCGGGTCGAGGTTCAGGTCGCGCAGCCACGCTGGGCGGGGGTTCGGTTCGGGCGGCACCTTCACCACCGCGGCCGCGCGGCCGCCGTACAGGGGAGGCCCGACGACGGTCGGGACGGCCCCGTCGACCAGCGCGGTCAGCGCCAGATGGCCGGGGTCGTCGTTCCACGGTTGGGTGGCCTGACCGCGGGGGCGCAACGGCCCGGCGAACGCGAGCGCGGCACCGGGTCGCACGAGCGCCGTGGCGCCGGGATCGGCGATGTCGAGCACCGACGTGCCGATGCCGTCGGGCGCGGGCACGGCGACGATCCGCCGCGCCAGCGTCTCGAAGTCGCCGGGCTCGCCGGTCACGAACTCCCACGAGTGGTAGACGGGCAGCTCCAGCGGCGTGGGGGTGCTCGCCGTCCACGCGTGTTCGCTTCCGCCCTCGGGCACCTGGCCGAGCCCGGCGCGGCG
>Ga0126306_10001971_pt1 | contig 11355 bp, 14 predicted proteins | sample Plot27_FD_92592 | JGI IMG/M metagenome (GOLD analysis project Ga0126306, IMG submission 92592) | Serpentine soil microbial communities from UC McLaughlin Reserve, CA, USA - Plot27 | ecosystem: Environmental > Terrestrial > Soil > Grasslands | place: USA: UC McLaughlin Reserve, Lake County...
ATCTCCTTGTTCGAGACGGCGCGGGGTGCGCGCAGCTCGCCGGGTGCGCAGATGCCCGTCGCCGCGACCCTCTCGCGCAGCATCGAGTACTTAACCATCGGGAAGCGGTGTCCCTCCGGAAGCGGGAGCACGAAGTGGTCGCTGTAGAATACGTTCAAGCTTTGCTCGCTTGTCTAGCCACCGAGAGAGCCTAGTACACAGGGTGGCTCCGCGTAAGGGCCGCTTTCGCAAAAGGAGCGGCGCCGCTGTGGTAGCATCCTCCTTTCTAGAAGGCATGGACGAGCCCCGACAAGAGCGCCTCTTCGCGGAGAGCCCCGGCAGGATCTCGCCCCCCGAGTCGGGCCTGTACCTGGGCACCTCCGGCTGGTCGTATGCGGACTGGGAGGGCACCCTCTACCCTGAGGGCCTCCCCGCCGGCGCCAGGCTCGCCGAGTATGCCAAGCACTACCCCACCGTGGAGATAGACTCGACCTTCTACGGCGCTCCCCGTCGCTCGACGGTGGAGAAGTGGCGCGAGATCGTCCCCGAGGGATTCCTCTTCGCCGCCAAGTTCCCGCAGGAGATAACGCACGAGAAGAACCTGGTGGGCTGTGAAGAGCCGGCTGCGACCTTTATCCAGACCATGCGGCTTTTGGGCGACCGGCTCGGCCCCCTTCTCCTGCAGCTTCCGCCATCGTTCTCGGTCGAGGGGATGGGCGTCCTCGAGGACTTCTTGTCTGTTCTGCCGGGCGGCGTCCGGTACGCCGTCGAGGTGCGCCACAGGAGCTGGCTAGGCTCTGACCTGCCCGCGCTGCTGCGCGAGCACGGCGTCGCCCTGACCCTGATCGATTACCCCCGGATGCCTAGGATGGACGACGCGACCGCGGACATCGTCTACGTCCGCTGGCTCGGTGATCGCCGGGAGTTCCCTTCCAGCCACACGCACGCCAGGCGCGACAGGACCGAAGACCTCGAGTGGTGGGCGGAGAGGGTAGACCGTTTTCTCTCGGAGGGCCATGAGGTCTTCGCCTACGCCAATAACCACTACCAGAACCACTCGCCCTCGACGCTGGAGCAGTTCCTAAAGATCCGGTACCGAAGCCGATGACCATTCCCGTCGTCTTCAGCACCGGCTCCCTGTACCCGTTCGGGCTCGACCGGTCCTACGCATGGGCGGCGGAGGCGGGCTTCGACGGGGTAGAGATCATGATGGACGAGCGCTGGGACACCCACCAGCGCGCCTACCTTGAACACCTCCAACAAGAGTACGGCGTCCCGATCCTGGCGCTCCACCCGACCCTGCGCCGCGGCGCCTGGAACCTCTCCCCAGAAGAGACCCTGGTCCGTTGCGCAAGGCTAGCCCGGAGCATGGGCATCCCGGCCGTCGTGACGCACCCGCCGCCGCCAGGCAGGCCACTCGAGCGCTGGAGCGCCGGCCCCTTGCGCGAGGCTCGCGAGCAGGGCGTCTCGGTCGCGATTGAGAACATGCCGCGTGGGGAGTCCCGCCGCATCTTCAGCGTCGGACGCTACCGGAGCTGCTACCTGCCCGAGCACCTCGCAGGCATGGGCGACGTCACCCTGGATACCAGCCACGTTGGGGCGAGCAAGGTAGACCTGATGCGCGCCCACTCCACCCTCGCCCACCAGCTCCGTCACGTCCACCTCTCCGACTCGGACCTCACCGGCGGCGACCAGCACCGCCTCCCCGGCAAGGGCCGTCTCCCTTTGAGGCCGTTCCTCTCTGCCCTCGCGAGCAGCGACTACCCGGGCGCCGTCAGCCTGGAGCTAAAGCCCTGGCCCCTGGGTGCCCCCGACCCCGAGACCATCCTGGAACGTATGCGCGGAGCCCTTGAGTTCACCCGCACGGCGCTGGCCGACGACCCGCGTGCCGCCAAAAACAGGTGGTAAGCTCTCCGAAGCGTTCTCGAAGGCCACCGGAGGAGCAAATTCCATGAGAGACGAGCGGTTGGAGAAGTTGGCGCGGCTGTTGGTCGACTACTCGGTCGAGGCCGGGCAGGGGGAGCAGGTCTTGCTCGCCGGCGGGGCCGCGGCGGAGCCCCTCATAAAGGAGGTCTACGCCCGCCTGCTTGAGGTGGGGGCCATCCCCGTCCCGCAGGTCGCGCTCCAGGGATTACAAGAGCTCTTCTTCGAGCACGCACGAGACATCCACTACCAGAAGACCCCGCCCGCCGTGCGGGCCGTTTACGAGGGCGCTGACGCCGTCATCTCCATCCTGGCACCGCATAATACACGAGCCCTTGCGAACGTGGACCCGCGCAAGCAGCAGGCTTTGGGCAAGCGGGACAAGGCGTTGGAGGACATGATCCTCGAGAAAGACCGGTGGGCTCTTACCCTCTTCCCGACGCAGGCGCTGGCCCAGGAGTCGGAGATGGGCCTCGGGGAGTACGAGGAGTTCGTCTTCGGGGCGATGGCGCTAGATAAGGACGACCCGGTACGGTTCTGGCGAGAGAAGGCCAAGGAGCAGGGGCGTCTCATAGAGCGCCTGGAGAGGGTGAGGGAGGTGCGCATCGTCGGGCCGGAGACCGATCTCACGCTCTCCGTCGAGGGGCGCAGGTTCTTGAACGGTGACGGAAAGCACAATATGCCTTGCGGCGAGATCTTCACCGGTCCCGTGGAGGACTCGGCGAGCGGCACGGTCTATTTCGGCGTTCCTGTTGCCGTGGCCGGGCGCGAGGTCTCGGATGTGCGGCTCCAGTTCGAGGAGGGCAGGGTCGTTGAGGCGAGCGCCGAGAAGGGGGAGGAGTACCTGCACTCCATGCTCGACGCAGACGAGGGGGCGCGCTACCTCGGGGAGCTCGGCATCGGGACCAACTTCGGCATCCCGCGCGCGACCAAGAACATACTCTTCGACGAGAAGCTTGGGGGCACGGTGCACCTCGCGATCGGACGCTCCTACGAGAAAACCGGCGGCAAGAACGACTCGAGCGTGCACTGGGACCTCATCTGCGACCTGCGAGACGGCGGCGAGCTCTACGCAGACGGCGAGATCATAGAGAAGGACGGGAGCTTCCCCGACTACGACTTCGCGGCGTAAGGAGGAGAGGTGCAGGGAGAGACGATGCTCAGGGTCGCTAACGTACGGACCGAGGCCGTGCTCGAGGGCGTCCGCCACGCCCTCGACCTTCTCGGCGTAGACTACGAGTACATCCGCTCCGAGCCCGGCGAGGACACCTACTCGCAGACCGCCTACTTCTACGTCCCCGACGGCTCCGCCGACGACGTAGACAACATCATGCAGCGGCTCTCTGAGGAACACGGCTTCGAGGCCGAGTTGCTCTGACGGACCGCGACGCTCCTTGGGTACAGGGAGGTTTATACTGGGGCGGTCGTAACCACACGGGTTACCGGAAAGGTGCAAAGGGTGGCAAGAGAGGCCGCGTTCGTAGTCCCCGCCTGGGCGAGCTGCCGTAACTTCCGAAAGGCTAGAGGTTGTCCGAGGTAGTGCCCGGCGAGCACGAGGTGGACAGGGCGCGCATCGGGCGGGCGGTGCGCGAGATTCTCATCGGCATAGGGGAGAACCCGGACCGCGAGGGCGTACTCGGCACCCCCGAACGGGTCGCCGAAGCCTACGCTCACCTCTTCTCTGGGCTGGGCGAGGATCCGACGCGCCACCTGGAGGTCGGGTTCATGGAGACAGCCCGCGACACGGTCCTCGTCCGCGACATACCGCTTGCTTCTTTGTGCGAACATCATCTCCTGCCGTTTGTGGGCAAGGCCCACCTCGGGTACGCGCCGAACGGCCGGGTCGTCGGTCTCAGCAAGCTGGCGCGGCTTGTGGAGGGCTACGCGCGCAGGCCCCAGCTCCAGGAGCGGCTGACGGCCCAGATCGCCGACGCCCTCTACGAGAGCTTGGGCTCGCGAGGTTCTATCGTAGTGATCGAGGCCGACCACTCGTGCATGACCATGCGGGGCGTCCAGAAACCGGGCAGCGTCACGGTAACCTCCGCGGTGCGAGGGATCTACGAGACCGACGAGGCGCTGCGCTCTATGGGCATGGCCCTGATCTCTCGCGGCACCCGCTAGTCCGCGGTCACTCGGCGGCTTCTACCGTGGCCTGTGTCGGGATACCGGCGAGGGCCGCACCGGCGATGCCGGCCTCGTTGAGCATCTCCGCAGGGACAATCTTCGTGCGAGCCGTGAGGTGCGGGAAGAACTTCTCGGACTTCTTGCTGAGCCCTCCGCCTACGACGATGAGGTCCGGCCAAAGCAGGTCCTCTACCTTGTGGAGGTACTCGTCGAGCCGTTTGGCGTATTCTTTCCAGCTCAGATCGTCGCGCTTGCGGGCGCTGTCCGAGGCGCGGTGCTCTGCGTCTTTGCCCCGCATCTCGATGTGCCCGAGCTCGGTGTTGGGGACGAGGCGTCCCTCCACGAAGAGGGAGGTGCCTATTCCCGTGCCGAGCGTGAGCATCAACACCACGCCCTCCACCGCCAGCCCGGCTCCCCAGCGCATCTCGGCGAGGCCGGCCGCGTCGCCGTCGTTGATCACGCGCACAGGAGCACCGAGATCCTGCTCCAGCCGCCCCTGCATGTCGAAGCCTATGGCCCTCTCGTCGATGTTCGCTGCCGTTCTCACGACCCCCGCCTTGACCACGGCGGGAAACCCGCACCCGACCGGGCCGTTCCATCCGGAGCGGCGGACCACCTCTACTGACGTTGCGACTATGGCCTCGGGCGTAGCGGGCTTGGGCGTCTTTATTCGCACCCGCTCCGCGACAAGTTGGCCTGTCTCCGTGTCCACAGGCGCACCTTTTATCCCGGAGCCCCCGACGTCGATGCCGAAAACGTTCATGCGTCCTCCCGAGCGGGAAATCAGGCGCCATTCTAACTCTATACGCCTCCCGGCGTGAGGAGATCGGGGCCTAGCCGCCTAGGGTCTCCAGAAGGAGCTCGGTGATAAAGCCCAGCAGGAGCCCAGCGGTTATCCCCCAGCCGGCCCAGCCGGGCGCGCCGAGCTTGCGTCCCGCCGCAAGCAGCTCGTTGACCACGTAGATGATCGCACCTCCTGCGAGCGCGAGGAACAGAACGGAGAGAAGCTGCGAAGCGTACGAGAAGCCTACTACAGTGCCCAAGAAGGTCGGCCCGCCAGCGATAAGCCCACAGATGGCGAGGAAGCCCCAGCCCACCGTCTTCTCCGAAGCCAGGGGAGCGGCGATGCCGAAGCCCTCCGTCGCGTTGTGAAGCCCGAAGCCAACGACCAGCGTCAGCGCCAGCGCCATCTCACCTGACTGCGCTGAGCTGCCTATGGCGAGCCCCTCGGAGAAGTTGTGCAGCCCGATGCCAGCCGCGATCAAAATCGCCAGGCGCTGGGCCGAGTCGCCAACCCGCAGAAAACGCTGCGCGTAGTACACCAGGCTCAGAAGACCGGCGCCGAAGCCTACGGCCACCACCAGAAGCAACAGAAGAAACCCTGGCTCACCCTCCTCTAGTGCCTCCTCGACAGGCGCGATCGCGTGCTCCATCACCTCGATGAAAAGGAACAGCAATATCCCTATAGCGAAAGCGTTGAGAAGCGACAGGTACTGCGAGGACGCGAGCCTGAGCCGCGCCACCGGAAGGCCGAGAAAGATGGTGAGACCGGCCAGACCTCCCAGGATCACCGCCTGCAAGTACGTCAAGGTGCTCCCACCTCCAGCTCGCAATCAATTTCTACAAATGACATTCATTTGCAGTAAGTGGGAAGGGTAAAGTGGTGGCCTGCGCGAGTCAAGGGATGAGGATGAGGTTTGTGAGCTAGATCAAAGGCGCCGCCGGTCAGTGGCTCCGGAGGCGCTCGATGACGGCCTCCGTAACCTCTTCAGTGCTCGCGGAGCCCCCGAGGTCGCTGGTTCGTGTTCCACCAGCCAGGGTCTCTTCGAGGGCAGCGAGCATGCGTTCTCCGGCCTCCGGGTATCCGGCGTGTTCGAGGAGCAGGGTGCCGGCCCAGATCGCACCCGAGGGGTTGGCGATGCCTTCTCCGGCGATGTCCAGGGCGGAGCCGTGGATCGGCTCGAATAGCGAGGGGTGGTCTCGCTCGGGGTTCAGGTTGGCCGAAGGGGCTATCCCGATGGCGCCGGAGACGGCGGCGGTCACCTCCGAGAGGATGTCACCGAGGAGGTTGGAGCCCACCACCACGTCGAAGCTCTCGGGATCGAGCACGAGTCGGGCGGCGAGAGCGTCGGCGTGCATGAGGGAGGCCCCGACGTCAGGGTACTCCTCGCCGACCTCGCGGAAGACCTCGTCGAAGAACGGCATGGTTATGCTGATGCCGTTGGACTTCGTCGCCCCGACGAGGAGCCCGCGTCTCCCCTTGGCTTCCTCGTAGGCATAGCGCAAGATCCGCTCGACCCCGCGCCGGGTGAAGACGCTTTCCTGGATGACCACCTCGTGCGGCGTGCCGCTGAACATCCGGCCGCCCGCGTCCGAGTACTCGCCCTCGGTATTCTCCCGGACCACGGTCAAGTCGAGGGTGCCGGGCTGCGCCAGCGGGCTCTCGACGCCACGCAAGAGCCGGACCGGCCGCAGGTTGACGTACTGGTCGAAGCCGCGGCGAATGGGGAGGAGGAGCCCCCACAGGGAGACGTGGTCCGGGACGGTCGGCCAGCCTACGGCTCCGAGGTAGATCGCGTCGAAGTCGGCGAGGGTCTCCAGGCCGTCCTCTGGCATCATCCGGCTGTGCTCGAGGTAGTACTCGCAGCCCCACGGGAACCGCGTGAAGCTCAAAGGTGGAGAGCCGTCTACCTCGGTCGCCGTCTCGAGCACCCGGCCCCCGGCTTCCACCACCTCCGGACCGATCCCATCCCCGCCGATAACGGCGATCCTAACCCCGCCTCTTTGCTGCCCGAAATCTTCCAAACCTCTCCTCGATGATCCTCGCTAATCCATTCTTCGAGATCCATGCTAGCAACCCGGGGCGGCGCGAGCCAACGCGAGACCTATTCTGGCTCCGGCCACCGGAAGGGATGGGAGAGGTTATCATGTGGGCTCCGGGAAGAGGAGGTCTGGGATGGACGAGAAGGGTGCTAGACGGGCCGAGGAAGCGGCCGAGGAGCTGGACAAGCTTACCCGCGAGTCTTACAAGGCGGCCGTGGATCGTGCCTTCGAGGCCCAGAAGAGCGGTATACGGCTCTCGAGGAGGTTCTTCGAGAACTGGGTGGAGACCCTCGAGGACCACGCGGAGCTCAACCGCCGCACGATGCAGGACCTGACGGAGCTGGTGCGAGAACAGCGGGAGGTCTTCCAGCAGCTCTCCGGCGAGTCGCTCGACGCCTATGATGGCTTCGTCGATTCGCTGTCCGTCTACTACGACGAGGTCTCCGAGGACCTAGAGCGCTAGCCGGGCTCCGCAGAGTAGCTTGTATTTGCCGCGTCGGGCTTGAAGGCACGCCGATCGTTGATTAGATTTGTGTGCAGCAGCGAGAGCGTCACGCGGAGAACCAACACCCTATGACGGAGGAAAAGCTTCCAAAGAGCGTCTCGGGGCGCCCGGCCGGCGGGGACCTCGAGCGGGTGAACCCTCTGGCGGCCGGGGTTCTGAAGCGCAACGGGATCAGGTCCTGGACCAAGCCGGCCCCGTCGCTCTACCCACACCAGTGGAGCTGGGACAGCGCCTTTATCGCCCTGGGTCTCGCGCACGTGGACAACCGCCGCGCCAGGGACGAGCTGGAGTCCCTCTTCGCAAGCCAGTGGGCCACCGGCAAGGTGCCCCACATAGTCTTCGACCCGGAGGCTCCCCCCAAGAGCTACTTCCCCGATGCCGAGCGCTGGAATTCCTCCGCCCTATCCCAGGACGCCCCCTCCGGCTCGCACACTAGCGGGCTGTGCCAGCCGCCAGTACACGCCATCGCCGTCCGGCGCATCTGGGAGACCTCCCGCGGAAGGGATGAGGAGCGCGTCGAGCGCGCCCGGCGCTTCCTGAGCGCCAACTACCCGCGCCTGTTCGCCTGGCACCGCTACCTGGCGACCGCCCGTGACCCAGAGGGCTCGGGGCTGGTGACGATCTACCACCCCTGGGAGAGCGGCACCGACAACTCCCCAAGGTGGGACGAAGCGCTAGAGAACGTCGAGGTCGGCAACATACCCCCGTATACCCGCTACGATCTCCAGCACGTCTCGGATCCATCGCACCGCCCCACCGATGAGGAATACGACTGCTACCTGTGGCTGCTCGAGCTGCTCAAGAGGAGGTGCTACGACGAGGCGGAGATCTACGACTCCCATCCCTTCCTGGTCAAGGACGTGCTCTTCTCGGCGATACTAGTCGCCGCGAACGAGGCGCTCTTGGAGATAGCCCGGGTGGTGGGTGCCCCGGAGGAGGAGCGGGCCCACATAGACGGTTGGATGGGGCGCGGCCGCAGGGGGCTCGAGGAGCAGTGGGCCCCCGACCTCAAGCTCTGCCTGGACTACGACCTCAGGGCCCAAAGACCGGCGCGCGTCCGCACGATAGCGGGGTTTGCGCCGCTGATCGCCGGCGGACTTACCGAGGAGCGCCTGCGAGATGTCCTCGGGACCCTCGACTCCCCGGCTTTTGCGGGTAACCCCGGGCTGCGCCGCCCGCTGCCGCCCTCCACCAGCCCCGAAGAGCCCGCGTTCCACCCCAGGAGCTACTGGCGGGGCCCGGTGTGGCCGGTGGCCAACTGGCTCTTGTGGTGGTCGCTCATCCGCGTCGGTGAGGCGAGCCGCGCCGCGCAGATTCGGCGCGAGACCCTCGGGCAGCTTTCAGAGGGCGGCTTCGCGGAGTACTTCGAGCCCTTCACCGGCGAAGCGCTCGGCTCCCACGAGCAGTCCTGGACTGCGGCCGTAGCCCTCGACATGCTCGCCGTGGTGAGCAATAGGGCCTAGGGCGCGCCGCACAAAGCGGTCCCGCCCGCGCCATGGATTATGATTAGCGCGTGGGCGCCGGAAGAGACGGACGGGAGATGGCGGAGGGCTTGTCCCCCGAACTCGTAGCGGCGCGTTTAAGGAAGGCAGTCGGGCGGCCGCTCGACGCCTGGCGCGAGGTTTATGAGAGCTTCTCGCCGGTGGATGTCAGGACGGGGGAGAGGCGCCCGCGCATCCCCCCGGCGGGGGCGGACTCGCGGCGGGCGGCGGTCCTCGTGCCGGTGCTGCTGGAGCCGGAGGGAGCGCGGCTCGTCTACACGGTCAGGAGGGATCATCTGCCGGACCACGCTGGTCAGATCTCCTTTCCCGGTGGCAGCATGGAGCCCGGTGACGGCTCGCTGCTGGAGACCGCCCTTCGCGAAGCGGAGGAGGAGATAGACCTGAGCCCGGACCTCGTGGAGGTCGTTGGCGAGCTGGAGGAGATGTATATCCCGCCCTCCAACTTCCGTGTGAGCCCGTTTGTCGGTCTCTTGCCCCCGGCGGCGTCGATGGTCCTTGCCCCGGACGAGGTGGAAGCCATTTTCACCGTGTCCCTCGACGAGCTCATGTCCCCGGAGACCCTCCGAAGGGTCCCATGGAGGCGTGACGGTCGCGACTACCAGGTGCCAATCTTCGCCGTGGGAGGATCGCCGTCGCGCAACATCTGGGGCGCCACCGCCGCGATGACTGCCTCGCTGCTCGTCCGCCTGGGTTGGAGGGGCTACCGCTCTCTCGCCGGGGTGTAGATTCCTTCCGGCGCCTGTGCGTGAAATCTCCGCCGGGTTAATTCTGCGCAACAAGATAGGGCGCTTTTCGCTCTGTTCGGTCAGTTATCCACAACATGTTGTGGATAAAAGGGTCGGGGTGGGGGATAAGTGCATCAGGTGTAACAAAGGGCTAACAATGAGTGCGCTCGGGGGCGACGTGAGCGGGTTACGGCGCCCGAAGGTGGAAAGGCGCGCTCGGACCGGTACAATTGGGAGGATCGGAGCAAGCCATAAAAAGAGGTGAGAGAGTGCTGACCGAGGAGCGAGTGAGGGACCAGCTCAGGAACGTCATAGACCCCGAGATCGGGATGGACCTCGTGGAGCTCGGTCTGATCTACGATGTGGGCGTCCACGACGAGGGACACCACGTAGACGTCACCTTCTCCCTGACGAGCCCCATGTGCCCTGTGGGGGACCTGATCCAGGAGCAGGTAGAGACCGAGACCTTGAGCATCGAAGGCGTCGAGACGGTGAACGCCCAGCTCACCTTCGAGCCAATGTGGAACCCGGACATGATGAGCCCGGCCGCCAAGCTCTTTTTCGGCCGGTAGGGTGACCACGGAAGCCGGGGCGAAGGAGCCCGCGCACCCCGCAGGGGACGCGGGTTTCTTCTTTCTGCGCGAGTGCGGCGACCCGATAATGGCGGCGCTCGTGGAGCGTATCGGCCCGCTCGACCACACCTCTCGTCGGCGCGGACGCCCCGAAGACGCCTACGGCACGCTAGTCCGCACCATCGTCGGCCAGCAGCTCTCCACCAAGGCAGCACGGACGATCTACGCCCGCCTCGCCGCACTCTTCGGGGACCGCCCGCCGACGCCCGAAGACCTTATCGCCGCAGAAGAAGGGGCCCTACGCGGGGTCGGTCTCTCACGGCAGAAGATTTCCTACCTCCGCGATCTGGCGGCCCGTGTCCACGGCGGCGAGCTGGAGTTGGAGGCCTTGCACGAGATGTCCGATGAGGAGGTCACCGAGAAGATTACGGCCGTAAAAGGGCTCGGCCGGTGGAGTGCCGATATGTTCAAGTCGATCACAGCGACATATGCTGGTTGAGATCACCATATCCGCGCAGGGTATAGAGGTGCGCTGAGAGCCACGAGAATCGTCCACAAGCGCCGCGGAGGAGCCAGCTAAGGCATTCACCGAAGTGCCTGGAAGAAGAATTCTCGGAACTTCCTCTTATCGGAGTTCCCGGAAGTCCGGATACCCCTGGTCCTATGCGTAATACCCCGTGACAGTGGCATATTCTCCGGCGGTCCTAGCTCGTCTGGACCGTGGCCGAGCACCTTTCTGGCGGTCCCGGACATTTGTCAGGAAAGTTTCAAAAATCACTCATTTGGGGGATACACCACAGCCCCTTGCTCATCTAAGGTATCAATCAATGACATTAGGAGGTGGGGGTGAGGTGCTCACCCTCTCTTCCGAACCCAACAAGGAGGAGCCAGAAAAATGCTGTTCCACGTCACCTTCGAGGTTAACGAGCACATCGTCTTGCCCGAAGTCAGGACCTTGCGCAACGAGTGGCTCGGGCCGCAACTGCAGAGGGTCATGGAGTCGGGCAAGGTCCGAGAAGCGGGGCTCCTCACCGGCAAGCGGGGAGGCTTCTTCCTGGTGGACATCGACGCTCCGGAGGAGCTCTACACGCTGTTTGGTCCGGAGTTTTACGACACTTGCAGGATAGATGCCCAACCTGTGACCTCCGTAGAGACAGCCGGGGGAATCTTCGGGCAGTGGGCCGAAGAGGGTAGGTAGGCCG
>Ga0126306_10001972_pt1 | contig 11354 bp, 7 predicted proteins | sample Plot27_FD_92592 | JGI IMG/M metagenome (GOLD analysis project Ga0126306, IMG submission 92592) | Serpentine soil microbial communities from UC McLaughlin Reserve, CA, USA - Plot27 | ecosystem: Environmental > Terrestrial > Soil > Grasslands | place: USA: UC McLaughlin Reserve, Lake County...
ATGGTGCCGACCAGCAGGAACCGCGCCGCGTGCCGCACCGACACCCCCTCGCGCTCCACGTAGGACTGTCCCATCGCGGCCGCGTCGAGGAGCAGGTCGACGAGGTGATCGTGGAGCAGGTTCACCTCGTCCACGTAGAGGATCCCGCGGTGCGCGGCGGCCAGCAGCCCCGGCTCGTAGGCTCGGACCCCCGCGGTGAGCGCCCGCTCCAGATCCAGCGCGCCGACCAACCGGTCCTCCGACGCGCCGACCGGCAGCTCGACGAGGCGAGCCGGCCGGGTGTCGCTCACGACCGCGGCGTGCGGACCGTCCGGGCAGGTCGGATCCGGTGCGGCGGGGTCACACGAGAACCGGCACCCCGGCATGATCGCGACCGGCGGCAGCAGCGCGTGCAGCGCCCGCACCACCGTCGACTTGGCGGTCCCCTTCTCGCCCCGGACCAGCACGCCACCGACGGCCGGCGAGACCGCGTTGAGCACCAGCGCGAGGCGCAGGCTGTCCAGCCCGACGACCGCGGAGAACGGATAGTGCGTCACCCAGCTACCAGGCACACCGGCATGCCACGAGTCCTTTCCGTGGGTGTCCTCGCCCACAGGTCGACAAGGAGCGGCCGAAGTGTCCTGGCTCCCGGATCACGGCTCCCCCTCGGCCTTCCAACCGCATGCGGCCGTGGCCGTGGACTGAGGGTTCGCTCCCCGGTGACAGTGGCGGGACCGCGCCGGATTCACACCGGCTTCCTCCGCTGCCGCTCCGCCGGCCATGCTCCAGCACCGGGCCACCGGCGTCAAAGGACGACGCAGCCAGAACGTGGCGCACGCCACAGTTCTCTGGCACCTACTGGCCAGTAAATGGGCTCACCCCCGACACTCAGGAGTATGGAGACCGATGTCCTGGGTGCCCCGTACGAGTCGCGCACGCTGCCGATGGGCCACGACGACGAGGGCGAGGTTGTGGCCACGCTGGTGCGCCGACGCGCCGGGTCGCCCACCGGCCGCGCGGTCCTCTACGTCCACGGCTGGATGGACTACTTCTTCCAGACCAATCTCGCCGACCACTACGTCGAGCGCGGCTACGACTTCTACGCTCTCGACCTGCGGAAGTACGGCCGCAGCATCCGGCAGCACCAGACCCCGTACTTCTGCCGCAGTGTCACCGAGTATTTCCCGGAGCTCGACGAGGCGGTCCGGATCATCCGCCACGAGGACGGGCACGACAACGTGCTCGTCAACGCTCACTCGACCGGCTGCCTGATCACCGCGCTGTGGGCGCACCGGCACCGCGGCGAAGGGCTGGTCCAGGGTCTGTACTTCAACAGCCCCTTCCTCGACCTGAACGCGCCGTGGGTTGCCCGCAACACGTTGGCGGACGCCGTCGGGCTGCTCGCGCTGCGCCGCCCGCTCGCGGTGCTCCCGCTTAACCTCCCCTCGAACTACGGCCTGAGCCTGCACCGGGATTACCACGGCTCCTGGGATTTCTCGCTGGACTGGAAGCCGGTCGGCCGGGTCGCGATCCGGGCCGGCTGGCTGCGCGCGGTGCACGTCGCGCATCGGCGGGTCAGGGCCGGGTTGGAGATCGACGTTCCGGTGCTGGTCCAGTGCTCGACCGCCAGCTACCGGGGCCGGAGCTGGAGCGAGGAGATCCTGCGCACCGACGCGGTGCTCGACGTCGAGCACATCGCGCGCTGGTCGCCGGGGATCGGGCGGCACGTCACGATCGTCCGCATCGAGGGCGCCATCCACGACGTCGTCCTCTCCCCCGAGCCGGCGCGCAAGACCGCGCTCACCGAACTGGACCGCTGGCTCGACACCTACCTGCCCTGAGCCCGCGCGGGTCCGTGACTCCGCGGTTACAGGGCCTCCCGGGCCGGCGCGACGCCGCACAAACCCGGACCCACGCCAGCGACCGCCCCCGACCGCCGGAGGCGGCAGACACCGTCCGAACCGATCACCCGGCGTCTACGCGGCGTCGTCGAACGCGTACCGTGGACAGGCGTGTACCGGTTCCTGTTCCGGCCGAAGTGGCTGCTCTTCCTGGCCGGGTGTGCCGCCCTGGCGGTGCTCTTCATCAACCTCGGGTTCTGGCAGCTCGACCGGTTGGACCAGCGGCACGCCCAGAACGCCCGGGTGATCGCGGCCCGCAAGGCCGAGCCGGTACCGCCGGCCGAGGTGTTCCGCACCGATCGCGCGCCGGCCAAGGCGGATAGGTTCCGCCAGGTCAAGGCGGTCGGGCGGTACGACACCGGCCACGAGTACCTGGTCCGCGGCCGGACCGTCCATGACCATGCCGGCCTGTTGGTCCTCACCCCGCTGACCACCAGCGATGGCGCCACGCTGCTCGTGGTACGCGGCTGGGTGGCGCCGAGCTCGGAGGGCGCCGCGGTGGCCCCGGAGGTGCCGGCGGCGCCGTCCGGCGAGGTGACCGTCGTCGGCCGGGTCCGCGCCCCGGAGTCCGGCGGCCTGCAGCAGACCCGGATCGGGCGGTACCCCGCCGTGAAGCGGATCAACGCGACCAGGCTCGGCGCGGAGCTTGACGCACCCACGTACGACGGCTACGTCGAGCTGGTGCGGCAGACTCCGGCCGCGGACGACGGCCTGGTGCTGGTTCCGGAGCCACCAATCGAGGAGGGTCCGCACCTCTCGTACGCGATCCAGTGGTTCCTCTTCGCCGGGCTGGCGTTCCTGGCGTACGGCATCTATGCCCGGCGCGAGGAGCAGCGACTCCGTGGCCTCGACGCCACGCCGGTGAGCCCGGCCCCAGCGAGCCCCGGCGCCGCCGCCGAATGACCTAACCCCGCCTGCCGCCGAATGACCTAACCCCGCCCGTCGCCGACGTCGCTGACACCGAACCCGACTTTCGGGGCTTCCGTCCCTACAACGGGCACGCGTAGCCGCGCTTTCCCGGAAAGTCCGGTTCTGCGAGCGCCGATTCCGCGAGCCACCGAGTGACGGCTCGCCGGGCCGGCTTCCCGTCCGACGAACAACGGCTCCCGCCACGCGACTCTCGCGCCGCACAGTGTGCGGGTCACGCCATGACCGGGCAGCCACACCGCTGAACTGCGGAAATCCGGGAAGGCCCGGGGTGAGCGGGCCGGCGGCGTGGTATGGATCGACCCCATCTGTCCAGATACCACCGTTGACAAACCGGGCGTTTCGGTGATGTCATCCTGCCGATTAGGAAGGTTTCCTTACAGTTACGGGAAGGAGACAGACCCCTCGTTCAGGGTGAGCCGCGCTCGGCGGCACCACGCACCCGACAAGGCGATCGGGATCGTCACCACTCGAACGAACCGCGCACCGCGCGCCCTGGCGCGGCGGCGCCGGTTGCTCAACACCGGCGGCGGGAACGGGGTATGGCCCGCACGCCTGCCCCGTCCCCGCCGACCGGCTCTTGCCGCCAGCCCCTGGTCAGGTCAGGACAACCGTCAGGAGACCGACGTGTTCAGGGCGTACACGACGACGGTCGAGAACGTGCGGTCATCGTACTCCGCGGGCCTCGCGGCGATGTCGTCCTCGACGGCGCCCTGACCGTTCCGGACCAGGCCGGCGGCCCCCACGAATCTCACCGGCCGTAGTTCACGTCAGCTGCACCGGAAATATCACTATACAGAAGACAAAACATCGCAGGGTCTGACGACCTCAACCTGACCCGTCAACTCCCCGGCATCCCCGCGCACTGAGAGAAGAGGAACGCGCATGAAACGCACCCTCGGTCGGGCGCTCGCGCTCGGCGGCTCGCTCCTACTGGCAGGCGGATTCATGGTCGCTTCGGCGGCGCACAGCCAGGCAGCCGATCCGCTGCTCTCACTCAACAAGCCGACGACCACTTCGTCGAACGAGAGCGGCTCGCTGAACGGCCCGAAGGCCGTCGACGGCAACGCCAGCAGCCGCTGGGCCTCGGCCGAGGGCAGCGATCCACAGTGGATACGTATCGACCTCGGGACGACCGCCAAGATCAGCCAGGTGGTGCTCAAGTGGGAGGCGGCCTACGGCAAGGCCTACAAGATCCAGACGTCGGCCGACGGCGCCGCGTGGACGGACGTCTTCTCGACGACCACCGGCAACGGCGGCACCGATGACCTGGCCGTCAACGGCACCGGCCGGTACGTCCGGATGCACGGCACCGCGCGCGGCACGTCGTACGGCTACTCGCTGTTCGAGTTCGAGGTGTACGGCACCACCGGTCCGGCGGACACCGAGGCGCCGACCGCGCCGAGGAACCTCCGCTTCACAGGCTCGACGCCGACCACCGTCTCGCTGGCCTGGGACGCCTCGACCGACAACGTCGGGGTGGCGCACTACGACGTCTACCAGCACGGCCAGCTCGTCACCTCGGTTGCCGGAAACCAGCTCACCGCCACCGCCAGCGGGCTGACCCCGAACACCGAGTACGACTTCACGGTGTTCGCCAGGGACGCCGCGCCGAACGTGTCGCCGGCGAGCAACGTGGTCACCGTGAAGACCCCACCGGCGCAGGACGACACCCAGCCGCCGACGGCGCCGACCAACCTGCGCTCCACCGGCGTCACCTCGAACACCGTCTCGCTCGCCTGGAACGCCTCCACGGACAACGTCGGCGTGGTCCGGTACGACATCTTCCGCGGGGCCGAGAAGGTGGGCACGTCCATCACGACCAGCGCCACGATCGGTGGCCTTTCCCCGACCACCGCGTACACGTTCACCGCGAAGGCGTTCGACGCGGTGGAGAACGCCTCCGCGGCGAGCAACCCGGCGACGGCGACCACCGCTCCCCCGTCGAACGGCGGCGGCACCACGCCCGGCCGGGTCACCCAGATCACGACCAGCACGGACGTCCCGTGGGGCCTGGAGTTCCTGCCGGACGGCTCGGCGCTCATGGCCGAGCGGGACACCTTCAACATCACCCGGGTGACCCGCGACGGCCAGAAGACGACCGTGGGCAAGGTGCCCAACGGCTCCGGCACCGGCGGTGAGGGCGGCAATCTTGGCCTCGAGCTGTCGCCGAACTTCACCACCGACAACTGGGTCTACGTCTACCACACGACATCCAGCGACAACCGGGTCGTCCGGATGAAGTACACGAACGGCTCGCTCGGAGCGCCCGAGGTGCTGCTCACCGGCATCCCGCGCAACCGGTTCCACAATGGAGGCCGGCTGCGGTTCGGCCCGGACGGCAAGCTCTACATCGCCACCGGTGACGCGCAGAACAGCGCCAACGCGCAGAACCGGAACAGCAAGGGTGGCAAGATCCTCCGGATCAACGCCGACGGCACCATCCCGAGCGACAACCCGACCGCCGGCAATCCGCTCTGGAGCTGGGGCCACCGCAACGTGCAGGGCCTGGCGTTCGACTCGCGCGGCCGGCTCTGGGCCTCGGAGCTCGGCAACTCCGCGCAGGACGAGCTGAACCTGATCGTCAAGGACGGCAACTACGGCTGGCCGAACTGCGAGGGCTCGTGCAACGACGCGCGCTTCATCAACCCGAAGCGCACCTGGTCGACGTCGTCGAACTCGCCCAGCGGCATCGCGATCGTCAAGGACACCATCTTCATGGCCGCCCTCGTCGGGCAGCGGGTGTACCGGATGACGATCAACGGTGACTCGGTGAGCGCACCGACGTCACACTTCCAGGGCACCTACGGCCGGCTCCGCACCGTCGAGCCGAGCCCGGACGGCGGCCTCTGGCTGACCGGCTCCAACGGCGACAAGGACAGCACGCCGGACAACAGCAACACCAAGATCCTGCACGTGGAGCTGACCGGCGGCACCACGCCGGGCAACTTCGCCCTCACCAGCAGCGCGTACAACGAGGGCGGCGCGATCCCGAACAAGTACTCCTGCGCCGAGGACGGCGGTGCCGGCAACGACATCTCGCCGCCGCTCTCCTGGACAACCGGCAACCACAATGCCAGGAGTTGGGCGCTGACCTTCATCGACACCACCAACGGCGGCAAGCACTGGGTGATCTGGGACATCCCGTCGTCGGTCACCGCGCTGCCGGAGGCGCTCAAGCGCGGATACGCGGTGCCGGACGTGCCGGGCGCGAAGCAGAAGGCGATGGGCGCCGCGTCGGTGAACCAGCAGTTCTTCGGGCCCTGCCCGCGGAGCCGGCACGTCTACGAGTTCACCCTGTATGCGATCAACGTCGACGCGCTTCCCGGAGTGAGCCAGAGTTCCACGCCGGCGCAGGTCGAGACCGCGATGAAGGCAAACGACATCGCGAGCACCAAGCTGAGCGGCACATCCAGCGCCGCTCCGTAACCAGGCACCTCAGCGGTGGAGCCGCGTCCCGTGCGGGGCGCGGCCCGTCCGTGTCCGCTCGCCGGGCCGTGAACTCCGGCCCGCGGACGGTTCGGGACCCACTAGCCTGCCGCAATGCCTGTCGCGCTGCCCGGCTTCACCCGGACCGAGTTCACCTACCAGGGTCGGACCCGGACCGTCTACCGCGCCGGCTCCGGGCCGGCTGTCATCGTGCTGGCCGAGCTGCCTGGCATCACGCCGCGGGTCACCGACTTCGCCGAGCGGCTCGTCGCGCTCGGCTGCACCGCGGTGATGCCCCATCTGTTCGGGACGCCCGGCAAGGCACCGAGCGGGGCACGGTTCGCGCGCTCGATCGCCCAGGTGTGCGTCTCGCGGGAGTTCACGCTCTTCGCACAGCGCCGCAACGCACCGATCACCGACTGGCTCCGGGCGCTGGCCCGCAGCGAGCACGGAGCCTGTGGCGGTCCGGGGGTCGGTGTGGTCGGGATGTGCTTCACCGGCGGGTTCGCGCTGGCGATGATGGCGGACGAGGCGGTCCTGGCCCCGGTGCTGAGCCAGCCATCGCTGCCGTTCGGTCTGAGTCACGCGGCGAAGTCGGCACTGGGCATCGATGAACCGACGCTCGAGCGGGTGAAGGAGCGGTGCGCCGCGCAGAACCTCTGCGTGCTGGGGCTGCGCTTCTCCGGAGACAAGGTCTCGCCGCCGGAGCGGTTCGAGCGGCTGCGCAAGGAGCTCGGGGAGCACTTCGTCGCCGTGGAGATCGACTCCTCGCCCGGCAACGAGCACGACATCGGGGTCGGGACGAAGGCGCACTCGGTGCTGACGGAGCAGCTGGTGGATGTGCCGGGGCATCCGACGCACGACGCGTTGCAGCAGGTATTGGAGCATCTCCGCACGCGCCTGCTCTGAGCGGGGGCTCAGAGTCGGGTTCCCACCACCGCCGGCCACCCGTTGGATGAGTGACCGGCGGCTGGTATCAGGGACCGTTGTTGTCGCGGCTGCCGTTGTCCCGCTTGTTGCCGTTCGCCGAACGCGGGTCGCGCGGGTCGCTCCACGTGAAGCCCTCCGGCACCCGCAGCATCCGCGGGTCCATGATGTCCGAGAGCCGGGTCCGCTCCGGCCGCTCGTCACCGTGCTCGGGCAGCTCCCCCGAGAGCGGGTCCGGCGTCTGCTCGCCGCGCTGAGCGTCCTGCTCCGGACCGGGCTCGGGAGTCGGCGGGACCACCGACAGCGTCGGACCGTTGCCGAAGCCGCGGCGCGGCGGCGTCGAGTGTTGGTCCGGTGGCTCCACCGGCGGCGCCTCGAAGCCCTGCGGCGGCTCGTAGCCCTGCGGGGATTCGTAGCTCTGCGGGGATTCGTAGCCCTGCGGGGATTCGTAGCCCTGCGGGGATCCGAAGCCCTGCGGAGGTTCGTAACCGGGCGGCTCCTGCCGCGGCGGTAAGGGCTCATGCAGGTTCGGGGGCGGCATCATGCCGGGCGGCGTCAAGCTCTGCTGCGGCGGGCCGGGCGGCGGCTGCACCGGGTGCGCGCCACGGCCGTTCTGCAGCCCGCCGCGGTGGAACGGGTTCTCGCCGGTCGGATCGCTGGCGGACGCCCCGACCGGACCGGATACCGGGCGGTGCCCGGCCGTGGTCGCGCCGCGGCCGAACGGACCACTCGGCAGCTCCGGCCTCTCCGGCCTCTCCGGCTCGTTGGCGAGCTGGCCGGCCACGATCTGGTCGACGCCGAGCGGGTCGGTGCGCAGCTGCTCGGCGGTGAGCGGGGCGGGCGGAGCCGGCGGCAGGCCACCGACCAGCCGATCCTGCAGCGCATCCCGGCCGCGCCGGCTCGCCGGACCACGCTCGGCCGGCCGCTCCGGCACCCGCTCGATCTCACGCTGCTTGCCGCGGTCGGCCGGACGCTCGGCAGAGCGGTCCAGCTCACGATGGGCGGCCGGCGGCTCGGGAGCGCGGCCGACCGGCGGCTCCGGGGCGAGGCCAGGCACCTGCTCGTGCCGGCGCGAGCGCCCGCCCGACGGTGCCTGCCCGATCACCGGGGACACCTCGATGCCGGGCGGCGGCACGATCTCGGCCGGACGCGCGGTCTCCGGCGCCCGCTCCAGCGCGCGCTCGGCGGACCGGCGGCCGGACCGGCTGAGCCGCTCCAACGTGTCCTGCGCGGCCCGGCTGGGGATGACCGACTCGACGTCGCTGGGACCGTCGACATCGAGCATGCGCCGGCCGTCCGGGGCCTCGTAGATGGTCGCCTTGAGGACCTTCACCGGCAGCCCGTTGTCGACCAGGAACTCGAACGTCGAGTGCGCCCGGCTGGTGAAGTCGCCGGTGGCGAGGAAGAGCCGCGGCGCCGGCTTGAGCTGGCGTCCCCCGGCGTTGCCGGAGAAGCTCTGCCAGTCGGCCCAGAACTCGGTCTCGCCGCGCCAGTACAGGCTGGCGAGCTCGTCCATCGACGCCGCGCGGGCCCAGCCGGCGTACTCCAGGCACTCGGCGAGGCCAGAACGGTCGATCTGCCGGCGGACGTGGACCACGACCACGTTGCCGTCGGTGTCGAGCGCGACGACCGCCGGGCGACCCCCGCCGTCCAGTGGCGCCTGCCGCCGCACCCGGAACAGCCGCTCGCCGATCAGGCCCTCGAGGTTGCGCCAGAGCACGTCCTCGATCGCCTCGTCATACGCCCCGGCGCCGCTCTCGATCTGACGGAACGGGATCAGGCCGTCGGAGCTCACTTCGAACAGTGGCATCGAATTCATCCCTCCTGATCTGCTCAAGGACTCGGCCGGGTAGACGACCACGGACGTGCGCACGGCGCACTCTTGTGTACTCGCGTCACTCTATTCTCCTGTGAGCGTGCCAGGCCGGGGCACCGGGGCGCCCGGCGGTACGAACGGCAGCCCACTGGGTGGACCGCCCTCGACCAGCCGCCGAAGCGCGGCTGTGTCGAGGTGTTCCTCCACGACGTCGCCCAGAAGGTCCAGTGCGGCGGACCGGACGGCGGCGTAGTCGGTATCCGGGGCGACCAGGAAACCACGCCGCCCTGCCTGAGCGGCAACCTCTGTGAGGAACGCCCTACGGAACTCGTCGGACTCGAAGGCACCGTGCCAGTGCGTGCCGTATACGACGCCGTGCCGCGCGCCCTCGCGCCCGCCGCCCGGCAACGTGAGCAGCGGCTCCACGGCGGGATCGAGCCAGCCGACCTGCCCGTGATGGATCTCGTACCCGGCCACGGGGACGCCGCCGAACGCGGAGCCGGTCGGGCTGGCCAGGGTCTTCTCGGCGGCGAACACGGTGCGGAGCGGGAGGAGCCCGAGGCCGTGGACGGAGCCGGCGCCGCTCTCCACGTCGTCGTCGATCCGCTCGCCGAGCATCTGGTAGCCGCCGCAGATGCCGAGGACCGGGCCGCCGGCGGCGGCGTGCGCGGTGACCGCGTCGGCCAGCCCGCTCTCGCGCAGCCACGCCAGATCGCCGACGGTGGCCTTGCTGCCGGGGAGAACTACCAGGTCAGCACCGGTGAGCGCGGCGGGGTGCCGGACCAGCCTCACCTGGACGCCCGGCTCGGCGGCGAGCGCGTCCAGGTCGGTCGCGTTGGACATCCGGGGTAGCCGGGGCACCGCGACCCGGAGCCACTCCCGCCCGATCGGCGGCGCCCCGCGCCCCAGCGTGCCGTCGGCGGCGAACGAGAGCGAGTCCTCGGCGTCCAGCCAGAGGTCGGGCAGCCACGGCACCGTGCCGAGCACCGGCCGGCCGGTGAGCTCGGCGAGCATCGCCAACCCCGGCTCGAGCAGCGCCAGGTCACCCCGGAACTTGTTCACCACGAAGCCGGCGATCAGCGCCTGGTCCTCCGGGGCGAGCAGCGCGAGGGTGCCGAAGAGCGCCGCGAAGACACCGCCGCGGTCGATGTCGCCTATCACGACCACGGGGAGGCCAGCGGCACGGGCGAGGCCGAGGTTGGCGATGTCGGTGGCGCGGAGGTTGATCTCGGTGGGGCTGCCGGCGCCCTCGCAGATGACCGCGTCGTACTCGGCCCGGAGGCCTTCAAACGTCTCCAGCACCGTGTCGAGGAGACCTGGCTTGGTCTCGCGGTAGGAGGCTGCGGACACCTCCCCGACCGCGAGTCCGCGCACGATCAGCTGGGACCGGCGGTCGCTGCCGGGTTTGAGGAGTACGGGGTTGAACCGGACGCTCGGCTCGAGCCCGCAGGCGGCCGCCTGGAGCGCCTGCGCCCGGCCGATCTCGCCGCCGTCGAGGGTGACGACCGAGTTGTTGCTCATGTTCTGCGCCTTGAACGGCGCGACCTTCACGCCCTGGCGGGCGAACCAGCGACAGACGCCGGCGGTGAGCAGGCTCTTGCCGGCATCGGAGGTGGTGCCGGCGACGAGCAGCGCGCCCCTCATCGGAGCCTCACCCGCCGCCGGCGGCGTCTGCTCCGTAGCGGCGCACTGACCAGGTGGGTGAGCGCCAGCGCGGCCGCGCCAGCGCCGATCGCGGCGGAGAGGGTGTTGGCTCGCCCGATGTCGAACACATCTGGGGACGGACCGTGGCCGAGCGCCGGCCGCAGCTCGGTGCGGCCGTGGTAGGTGTTGGCGCCGCCGAGGCGGACCCCGAGTGCGCCGGCCGCGGCAGCCTCGACCTGGCCGGCGTTGGGGCTGGGGTGGGCGGCGCCGAACCGCCGCCACACCTCCCAGGTCTCCACCGGGTCACCACCGACCACTGGCGCCACCACCCCGGTCAGCGCCGCGGTGAGCCGGGCCGGTACCCAGTTCGCCAGATCGTCCAGCCGGGCGGCGGCCCAGCCGAACGCCGCGTACCTCGGCGACCGGTACCCGACCATCGCGTCGAGCGTGTTCACGGCGCGGTACCCGAGCAGGCCGGGCAACCCGGCGACCGCCCCCCAGAACAGCGGGGCGACCACCGCGTCGGCGGTGTTCTCGGCGACCGACTCGACCGTCGCCCGGGTGATCTCCTGCCGGCCGAGCCCGTCCGGATCCCGGGCGCACAGGTGCGAGAGCCGGGCCCGGGCGGCCGTGAGGTCGTTGCGCTCGAGCGCGGTGGCCATCGCGACTGCCTCGCGGCGCAGCGTCGTCCCGCCGAGGACGGCCCACGTCACGGCGGCCACCGCGGCGGC
>Ga0126306_10001974_pt1 | contig 11349 bp, 12 predicted proteins | sample Plot27_FD_92592 | JGI IMG/M metagenome (GOLD analysis project Ga0126306, IMG submission 92592) | Serpentine soil microbial communities from UC McLaughlin Reserve, CA, USA - Plot27 | ecosystem: Environmental > Terrestrial > Soil > Grasslands | place: USA: UC McLaughlin Reserve, Lake County...
CTGCGCACGAACGGGTGGAAGGTGACGGCAGATCGCCACGAGGCGGCGCGGCGATTGCTGCAGAGCGTGGCTTTGCGGCTGGTCGCCTCGGCCGAGCCGTTCCGGCTGCGCATCGACGCGTTCGATCCGCGGCTGACCGGAATGATGGGACTGCTCGGGCACCTGACCACGAAGTACCCGCAGTTGGTGCCGAGGGCAACGCACACCGCCGATCAGCTGCACACCGTACTCTCCGGGCTGGTGGATGTGTCTTCGATGCGTGCCAGCAGGCAAGCACAGTTGGGGCACCAGCGGTTCGAGGACCTGGTCCGCGAGAGCGGCCGGGTGACCGATCCCTACCGGCTGATCGTGCTGTTCGACTACCCGGCCGGCATCGACAACCTGGCCCAGCGCGACCTGGTCCGGCTGGCGGCGACGGGTGCCGATCGAGGCATCTGCTTCCTGGTCCATCACGACCCGAGCAGCGCCTCGGAGCACGAGATCGACGCGAGACAGCTGCTCGACCTCCTGGATGCCGTTGCCATCACCAACGAAAAGGTCGAGCTGTCACACCTACCCGATGTGCCGGCCAAGCTCGACCCGCCGTTCGACGCGAACGTTGCCGCCGGCATCTGTGACGTGATCGCCGAGCTGGCGGAGATCGCGGTGCTGCCGACGATCGACTTCAACCGCACCCTGCCGGAGCGCTCCACCTGGTGGCAGCCGGTGGACGACGAGATTGCCACGGTGATCGGGTACGACGATCGCACGCCCGCTCTGGTCCGGCTGCGCAGCGGCAATCCGGCTCTGCCGCACGTTCTCGTCGGTGGTGCCGTCGGTCAGGGAAAGTCCAACCTGTTGCTGGTGCTGATCCACGGGCTCGCCGCCCGCTATGCCCCGGCCGATCTCGAGATGTACCTGCTCGACTTCAAGCATGGTGTCGAGTTCTCCTCGCTGGGCCGGGCGAACCAGCGGGAGCACTGGCTGCCGCACGTCCGGGTGCTCGGCATCCACAGCGACCGGGCGTTCGGCCTCGCAGTACTGCGGCATCTGTCGGACGAGCTCGCCAGGCGCAGCGACATCTTCAAGTCGCACGGGAACGTCGCGGACATCGCGGAGCTTCCCGCGAACGAGGACCGCCCGCCGCGCATCCTCGCAGTACTGGACGAGTTCCAGGTGTTGCTCGAGGACGACGACGAGCTCGCCGACGAGGCGGCCCGGTTGCTGGAGCGGCTCGTCCGGCTCGGTCGCGCGTACGGCGTGCACGTGGTGCTGGCGACGCAGACGATCGAGGGTGTGAAGCGGTTGTCCACCCGGCGCGACTCGATCTTCGGGCAGGTCCCGTACCGGATCGCGCTGAAGACCACACCGGCCGACTCGCAAGCCATCCTGCGGACGGGGAACACGGCGGCCGCCGAGCTCCAGTTCCGCGGCGAGGCCGTGCTGAACGCCAACTTCGGCTCGCCCGACGACAACCAGCACGTCCTGGTGAGCTTCGCCGACAAGGTCGTGCTGGACGACCTGCGCCACGAGCTGTGGCAGAAGGCCGGTACTACGCACCCGCCGCGGGTGTTCCATCTGGCCGAGCCGGCCCGGCTGCCCGACACGGCCCAGGCGGTGCGACCCGAGCTGGGACGTCCGTGGGCCGGGTTGCCGATCGCAGTGACGGAGGAACCCGTCGCCGTGGAGGTTCGGCCCGAGCCCGGCGCCGGAGTACTGGTTCTCGGTGATGGTCCGGCGGATGCGCTGGGGGTGCTGACAGGGCTCGCGGTCTCCGCGGCGGCGGCCGCGGCCGTACCGCCCAGGTTCATCTTCCTGGACGGGACCGACTCGGCGCCGGTGGTTGCCGAAGGCAAGGGCGCGCTGATCCAGACGTTGCGTCAGCTCCGGTGCGAGGTCGAGTCCGTCGACAAGCACGGTGACATCGTGCCGCGGTTGTTCTCCCTGCGGGACGCCGTGCGGGACGGTCACGTCGGCGGTGCGACGTACCTGCTGGGCTTCGGTTTCCACGGGGTGCCCAAGATGCAGCTGCACGCGGAGGGGTTCTTCGAGAGTCCGGCGAACGCGCTGCAGGACATCGTCCGCGGCGGAGCGGCGCAAGGACTGGTCACCTTCGGCTGGTGGAACCGGCTACACGTCTGCACCGAGCAACTCGGCTTCAACCGGGCGAACGTCGCCACTCACGTGTTCCTGCGCCACCCGCAGGACGGTGTGCGGGCAGTGGCCGGCTCGCTGATCAGGTGGGCTTCCGAGCCGCACCGCGCGCTGCTGTGGGACGGGCTGCACCCAGAGGCGCAGGTCGTTGTACCGTTCGCGCCGCTGCGGTTCGACGAGGTCGATCGCCTGCTCGAGCAGGTGCGCCGATGAAAACGGAACAGCAGGAGTGGGCCGACTACGGGCGAGCGCTGCGGCAGGTGGCAGGAGCGCGCGCGGACGCTCAGCAGGCCCAGGACCGAGTGACCGCGAACCGGTCGAAGGCGGAGGCCACCGCGATGGCAGAGGCGGACGCGATGGCCGAGCGCGGCCGCAAGCTGGAGATCCGGCTCAACGCGCTCGCAGAAGCGGCCGCTGCCAGCTTGCAGCGTGCCGGGCTGCCGCCGGAAGGCAAGCGGGCCGGCATCCCGCTGCCGGAGATGCGCGGTATGACGGACATGGAGGCCGCCGCGGCCAAGCTCACCAAGCAGCTCGCGGACACGGTCGACAAGTTGGAGGAGGTCCGGATGAAGGCCCGGGCCGAGCAGGAGCGCCGCAAGCGTCGTACGATCAGCGCCGCCGAGGTGCTGGTCGGGTTCTTGGTGGTCTGGGCGTTCAGAGGTTCGCTCCTGGCCGCCGCGGAGGCTGCCGCCATCGCCGCAGTCACATTGCTCGCCGCCTCGCGAGTGCTGGGGCTGCCGCGCCTGCCCGGTGCTCGGTGGTGGGGCTGGGGCGGGGCGGCCGTGGCCTTCATCGCGATGGCAGCGGGTCTGCCCTGGTGGCTGGCGATCCTGGTACCAGCGGCAGTCTCCGGTACGGCGATCGTGCTGCCGAAGAAGCGCAACCAGTAGAAGTGACTTTCAGGAAGAGGCAGTAAGTGTCCGACGTACAGCGGCTCAAGGAACAGCTGCACCAGGTCTCGGCCGAGGCCAAGCAGGCAGCGGGCGGCCTGGCCGGCTTCAAGCTCCGTTTCACCCAGCACAGCGCCCAGGTCGAGAGCCTGATCGCCGGTACTGCGACCGGGGTGGACCGCGACATCTCGGAGATCCTCGATGCCGCCGGCAAGGCGGTCGAGCAGGCCGCGGAGGCACTGGAGATCGCCTCGGCCGGCTGCAAGAGCTACGCCGACCAGATCTGAGCAGATGCCCTCCGACCTGCAGCGAGTGGCTCGCGGCCTCGTCGAGTGTCTCGACGAGGTACCACAGGTGGTAGCCCACCTGCAGCGCACCGCCGAACGCTGCCGGGAGAACGCGGCCCTCGCGATGGCCGCGTCGCACGGCCGAGCCACGGTCGCCGCTCAGCAACTGGACGCGGCGGCCCGGTCGTGCGAACAGGCCGCTCACTACTTGTCGATGGCGCCACCGAAGGCCGGTGCCTGGGCCGAGCGGCTGGTGGGCGCGTCACGCTCGAGCGACCAGCCGGACGCCCAGTCTGCGGATCGCAACAAGGCAACCGGGGGATCGGGTGATAACGCCGGGCGGGACGTCTTCGGGCGGATCCAGCGCCTGTCCCTGCCCTTCAACCCGCAGGAACCTGCTGAGGGCACCGAAGCACCGCTGATCCAGGTCGCGAGGAGAGCCTTCGAGAAGCTCCGCCAGAAGCAACAGAAGAACGAAGAGCAGTACGAGGAACCGGACCCGATCGAACTCGAGATCGTGGTCGCGGAGTCAGGCGAACTCGAGATCACGGAGCAAGAGCCCCCGGAGGAGGCGCAGTACGACATCCAGGTCGACCTCCGCCCGGCCGTCGAGGAGTTGCTGAAGTCGATGGCCGCCGCCTCCGGCCAGGAATGGTCCGAAGCCCACATCACCATCAGCCGAAACCAAGTAACCGCGAACTACACCTACCCCGAGAACCCGATCGCCCCAGAACCCCCGTGATCGACATCGAACTGCCGGCTCCTCAAGCAACGCCAGAGACTGATAGGTGCCTAAGGCAAGGGTCCGCGCGATGGTCGACTCGGTGCAGATCACAGGCGACGAAGCGTGTCCGCTGTCTGCCCTGAGCAGAGAGAATGGGTTTTGTCGGGGCCGCCTGATTTGCTGTCCTGGTGGAGATTCTGATTCTTGGTGGAACCGCTTTCCTGGGGCGCGAGACCGCCGCCCAGGCGCTGGCTCGCGGGCATGTCGTCACCTGTCTGGCCCGTGGTGAGAGTGGCGCCGTGGCCGGCGGAGCGACCCTGGTCACGGCCGATCGAAGCCGCTCGGACGCGTACGACGCCGTACCGGAGCGGGAGTGGGACGCGGTGTTCGAGGTGTCGTGGCAGCCGGGGTTCGTCCGGGGCGCGCTGGAGGCGTTCGGCAGCCGGGCGAAGCATTGGACCTACGTGTCCTCCGGCAATGCGTACGAGAAGTTCGACACGCCAGGTGCCGACGAGTCCGCGGCACTGCGACAACCGACCGATCAGGACGTCGTCGACCGCGAGCTGTACGGCGAGGCCAAGGTCGCCTCGGAGCAGGCGTCCCTGGCGGCGGTGGGGGATCGCCTGGTGATCGCGCGCGCCGGGCTCATCGGTGGACCCGGGGACAAGAGCGACCGGGCCGGAGCGTGGGTTGCCCGCGCGGCACGAGCGCCGGAGGTGCCGCTGCTCGTGCCCGACACGCCTGAGCAGGCGACGTCGGTGATCGACGTACGGGATCTCGCGTCCTGGCTGCTGGACTGCGCCGAGAAGGGCACGACCGGGATCTTCGACACGGTCGGTCCGGTGGTGCCGTTCGGCGAGTGGATCGAGCTGGCCCGGTCCGTCGGCGGACATACGGGCCCCATCGTGCTCGCGCCGCGGGAGTGGCTGGAGGAACAGAAGGTCGAGCAGTACATGGGGCCGGACTCGCTCGCCATGTGGCTGACCGAGCCTGGCTACGAGGGGTGGTCGAATCGCAGCGGCCAGGCGGCAATCGCGGCGGGCCTGAAGCATCGCTCGCGGGAGTCGTTCCTGGCGGACACGCTGGCGTGGGAGCGCGAGGTCGGGCTCGACCGCGAGCGGAAGGCAGGCCTCAGCCCACGACGTGAGAGGGAGTTGATCGCCGCACTGAACAGCTGACGACCCGGCGAAGGGTGTCTGGCAGAGTAGGGCCATGCGGCTCGTGCTGATCTCGGACACCCATCTGCCGGTGCGCGCCAAGAAACTTCCGGCCGCGGTGTGGGAGGCGATCGACGAGGCCGACGTGGTGATCCACGCCGGCGACTGGGTGAGTGTCGACCTGCTCGATCAGCTGGAGCACCGCGCCGAACGGTTGATCGGCTGTTGGGGCAACAACGACGGCCAGATACTACGGGAGCGCCTGCCGGAGGTCGCCCGGGTCACGTTGGACGGGCTCTCCGTGGCCGTCGTGCACGAGACCGGTCAGGCGAAGGGGCGCGAGGAGCGGTGCGAGAAGGCCTACCCAGGGGTGGATCTGCTCGTCTTCGGGCACAGCCACATCCCGTGGGACACGACGACGCCCCGCGGTCTCCGGCTGCTCAACCCGGGCTCGCCGACGGACCGCCGGCGGCAGCCGTACTGCACGTACCAGACGGCCGTGATCGAGTTCGGCCGCCTGCAAGACGTTGCCTTACACAACCTTTAACTGCGCGCCGGAGCCTCAGCCCGGGCACGCAGTACCGGGTCCTGCTAGTCGCCGGCTGCTTCCTTGACGCGGGTCTTGAGCCGGTCGCGGACCTCCTCGGGGGTGTAGGCGCGACGCTTCCGCTCGCCCCGTGCGATCACAACACCGGTGGCGGCGACTCCGACCAGCCCCGCCAGTCCTACGACCTTCCATGCCTTCATGTCACTAACCTAACGACGTGGAGACACGAATTTCACTGGATGACGCGACGGAACTGACACGAACAGGTGACATTTGGCTGTTCCGCGGGGAGAGCGCGGCCGATCGCGCGATCCGGCTGACCACCAACAGCCCGATCAACCACGTCGGCATGGCCATCGTGATCGAGGATCTGCCGCCGCTGATGTGGCACGCCGAGCTCGGCCGTTCCCTGCCCGACCTGTGGACCGGGAACCACCAGCGCGGCGTACAGCTGCACGATCTGCGCGACGCGGTGCTCGTCTGGTCGCGCAGGTACGGCCAACGGGCGTGGTTGCGCCAGCTCGAGTACCCGATCACCCGGGAGACCGAGGACGCCGTACTGCGAACCGTGGCGCGCCTGGACGGCACGCCGTTCCCCTCGACGGCCCGGCTGGCGTCGCGCTGGTTGCGCGGGCGGATCCCGAAGTTCCGCCGTGGCGAACGCGAGCTGGAGCTGGAGACCGCGTATTGCGCGGAGGTGGTCGCCGTGACATACGAGGAGATGGGTCTGCTGCCGCCCGGGCGGCGCCCGAACTGGTACGACCCGGGTCGTTTCTGGAGCGGCGACGATCTCGATCTGGCCGGCGGGGCGACCCTCGGCGAGGAGATCGCGGTCGACATTCCACCGGCAGGCGAGCCTCCCGTGGCCGGCGACCCGGCGGCTCACCTTCCCCCGAGCTGACAAGCCACCGGCGGGACGTCCCTCTGCGGACGTCCCGCCGGTGGGCAGTTCCTCGCGCTGACGCCCCCCGATCAGCGAAAGGTCCCTGCGCCGTACGCGTCCCCCGGCGTACGGAGTCTTGGTCAGGAAGCTCGAGCCGCGGCTGCGTGCCGGCGGGCGCGCATCCAGAGAATCACATCCAGCGTGCGGAGCGGGGTGATGATCGGCTCGAGGCCGGCCTCCCGGTGCACCACCTGGACGTGCTCGCGGAGCTCCTGGGTCAGTGCGGCGTTCAACGACATCCACCAGTTCGCGCCGTTGCTCAGGCCGACCAGATTGCTGACCTGACGGTCGTAGATCGGGATCAGCAGCGGCCGCTTGCGAGCCAGCAGCTTGCTCGCGGTGACTCCGGACGTCCCGTGCTCCCCGCCGTTCCACGCCATCGCCCGGAGGTTCTGGAACAGCCGGCCCGCCGCCGACCGTGGTCCGAGATCGGACCGCGAGGCGTTCCAGAGGTTCACGTCCGCAGGGATCTGGGTCAGGAGCACCGAGATCTCGGCCGCGTCCTCACCCAGCAGGCGGCTGGACACGGTGATCGGCAACCGGATCCCGAGGGCCGAGATAGCAACGATGTCATCCGCCGTCAGCCTGTTCCGGTCCCGATGCTGCTCCGCCGGCGTCCCGATCCGCTCGAACCACCGCCCGCTGTACCCCGTGCCGGGCGGTCCGTCCTGGTAGTTGCTCGCGAGATCCTCGACCGCCTCCGAGTCCCTGACGAACTCCAGCAGGCGCGGGGCGAGACTGGTGTCGATAGTCAGTTGCATGTCGCTCCGTTGGCAGCTGAGAAAGGGCGTTCTCAGCGTGCGCCGAGCGATCGCCAGTACGCGTTCAGGGCGCTGTTGGTCTTGACGAACCACACGATCGGCCCGACCAGGATGAAGATGCCGAGCAGGTACCACAGCCCGGTCGCGCCACTGACCGGCCGGTTCAGCCCGCGCTGCCGGTACAACTCGCCGACCTCGGCGGAGACGATGAACGGACTCACGAAACCCAGGAAGAAGGCGATCAGCAGACCGAGCCCGCCGCCGAGTCCCTGGCCCGAGTGACGCTTCATCTCCTCTTGCACCTGGTAGAACCAGACGAGTCCATAGATGCCGAACGTGATGACGAACAGGAACATCGCCAGCCCGGTACTGCGGATCTGCCCGACCGCCTGCTGGGGCATCGGCTGCTGGTACAGCGTCTGCTGGTGCGTAGGCAGCGGGTGGTACGCCGGTGCCGCGTGAGTCGGCAAGTGCTGTTGTACGCCGTGGGTGCTCGCCTGCGGTACCGGTGCCTGCCAGCTGCCGTACTGCGCCGGCTGCGGGATCTCCGTCTGCTGTCCGGTGGGCGCGGCCGACACGACCGCTGCTGCCTGGGCATGCGCCGAGGCGTCCAGCGAGGCTTCCACAGAGGCCTCCAGCGGTGGCATTTCCGGGCGGTCCTCGCCGGGCAGCGAGAAATTGGGCGTAGTTGAGTGACTCATGGTGAATTCCCCTCCGGTGCGCGCTGCGGCGCATTCGTGTGATGCGCGGCGCCATCCGGCGTTCCCCCCACGCATCTGACCTATCGATCGTTCGAATGCGTCCGTTACAACGAATTGCGGCTGCATTTCGGCTTCTTGCGCAACGTGAGGACATCCGGTCGCCCGGGTTCTGTGGGCGCGCGGTCGGTAGGCCGGCCAGCTGGTGGTCGACGGAAAGTGTCGGTGGGCTGTGGTTGGGTTGAGGCAGGTTGGAGTCCAGCTGGAGGAGGCGCCGGGGGATGTATGCCGTCATCGACACCGAGACCACCGGCCTGCTGCCCGGACACCGGCATCGGGTGATCGAGATCGCCGTCGTGCTGCTCGACGCCCAGGGGCAGGTGGAGCGCGAGTGGGTGACGCTGCTCAATCCGCAACGCGACCTCGGACCTCAACACATCCACGGGATTCTGACCGCGGACGTTCTCGCTGCGCCCGAGTTCGCGGATGTCGCGCGTGAGCTGGGGGAGTTGCTCGCCGGGCGGATGGTTGTCGGGCACAACGTCGAGTTCGACCTGGGTTTCCTGCGCGCGGAGTTCGCCCGCCTCGGCGTCGCCGTACCGCTCATCATGGAGCGCTCGATGTGCACGATGGCGCTGGCGGGATATCTGTATCCGGGGGCCAAGCGCACCCTTGGCGCCTGTTGCACCGCGGCCGGGATCTCCATCGAGGGTTGGCATTCCGCGCTCGCGGACACGCGAGCGACAGCGCAACTCTTCAGCCATTATCTGCGCGCTTTTCCCTCCCCGCCGCCCTGGCAATGGGCATACGAGGAGGTCCGTCGGCTGAGGTGGCCCGCCTTGCCCGCTGGCGATTTCACCCCGACCGTGCGGCCGGTGCACGCGGGTGGTCGGCACGGTTGGATGAGCCGTCTTGTCGACCAGTTGCCGCGCGTCCCGGAGCCGCCGCAGGCCGACTCGTACCTCGCCGTGCTCGACATGATCCTGGCCGATCGCGAGATCAACCAGGAAGGCGCGGATCAGCTCGTGCACCTGGCGACGGATCTCGGCCTGAGCCGGTCGCAGGTGGACGAGCTGCACCGGCTGTACGTGGCGGATCTCGCGGAGGCCTTGTGGAGCGAGGGTTTCGAGATCAGCCCAGACGAGCGAAACGACCTGGACCGCGTGGCGGTGATGCTCGGCTATCGCGCCTCCGACGTCGACGATGCCCTGCTTCGCGCCAGCAACGGACGATACGACGTACCGGCTCGCCCTGGTGCGAAGGCGTTCCTCCCAGGCAGCACGATGGTGTTCACAGGCGACATGGTCGAGCGCCGCGACGTGTGGTGGGATCGCGCCGTCGCGGCGGGCTTCGTCCCCCAGGAGGCGGTCCGCCCCGACACAACCTTCCTGGTCGCCGCCGACGTAGACAGCCTTTCAGTCAAAGCGCGTACTGCCCGCCAGCTCGGAGTACCAATCGTCGCAATCGAAGACTTCATCCGCATGCTCCCACCCCACGTCCTTCCTTCCTCCACCAACCGCAAGGCCGGCTAACGGCCACTCCCCGTCACGTCCTCCGCCTGGGTTGCTGAGGCGTCGGGTGGGGCGGGTCGCCGGCAAGGGGAGGGGGTGCCGGGGTGGGAGTTGGGTGTTTGGTGTAAGCGGCCGATTGGTCGTTAGGGTGCGAGGCGTGGATCTCGATGAGTTGGCGCAGCGGATTTACAGAACCTCGCACCTGACCGGGGAGTTTGTACTCCGCTCGGGCATCACCACGAATGAGTACTTTGACAAATACCGGTTCGAGTCCGACCCGGTTCTCCTCGACGCGATCGCCGAAGCCATGGCTCGTCTGGTCCCACCGGGCACCGAGGTGCTCGCCGGCCTGGAGATGGGCGGCATCCCCGTCGCCACCGCTCTCAGCCGCCACACCGGCCTCCCGTGTGCGTTCGTCCGCAAACAGCCCAAGCCCTACGGCACCCGCCGCCTGGCCGAAGGCGCCGACGTCACCGACCGCCGCGTCCTGATCCTCGAGGACGTAGTCACCAAAGGCGGCCAGATCATCGAATCCACCACCGCCCTCCGCGCCCTGGGGGCCAGCATCCAATCCGCCCTCTGCGTAATAGACCGCCAGCAAGGCGCCCCCGAAGCCCTAGCCACCGCCCACATAACCCTCCTCACCCTACTAACCGCCGACGCCCTCCGCCCAACCCCATAACCACCGCGCCGTCCCGCGGCGACAGCACGTTGCCGCAGGCGCCGAACAGCACCCGCAGCGAGCCCTCGATCGGCAGGTAGAACCCGCAGGTGCCGCAGCGGCCGGCGGCGTGCGCGGCCATCGCGGTGTCCGGCCCGCCGGCGCCGGCATACCAGCGCTCGGCGGCGTCGTCCCGGCCGATCCGGGACATCACCCGCTGCCGGCCGAGGCCCAGCTCGAAGGCGACGGACTCGACCGCCGGGTCGTCGGAGAGCAGGTACGCCGGGGAGAGCCGGTCGTCGTCCGCCGGCGTCGGCACCACGTCGCCGACCCCGAGGTCGCCCGGCCGCAGCCGGTCGGACCAGGGCACCCACTCCGGCGCGAGCAGCGCCTCGCTGCCGGGCAGCAGCACGACCTCATCGACGGTGACCAGCTTCGAGCGCGGCGCCCGCGCCACGGTGACCGCCCACTGCCAGCCGGTGTAGCCGGGCAGCGTGGCGGCGAAGAAGTGGGTGACGACCCGGTCGCCCTCGGCCCGGACGCCGAGGTGCTCGGCGACCCCGGTGCCGCCCTCGGCCCGAGCCGCCTCCGCGGCCAGCTCGACGGCGGCCGCGCAGGTCGCGTCGGGCCGGGTGGACGCGGCGGTGGACGGCACCTCGCCATCCTGCCGTACGGCTCCCCCGGACGGCCAATCCTTCCCCGCGATCCGCCTCGACACACCCCGGTCGGAGCGGTGTGGTGGGGCAGGATGGAGGCGTGCCCCGGGACCCGCAGCAGCCGCCGTCCGGCGCCGGCGCGGGCCGGGACGACGAACCGGCCGGCCGGCGCACCCGGCGCTGGGACGACGCGCAGGACCGGACGGTCGCCTACGGCCGCCCCGAGGACCGTACGGTCCCCCACGACCGCCCGGACGACCGCACCAGGGCGTACGAGCGGGACGAGCGGACCACCCGGTTCGACGCCGAGGACCCGACCGTGCGGCTGGACCGGGACGGCCGTCCGCTCCGGCCGGGACCGACCCAGCGGGTGCCGAAGAA
>Ga0126306_10001976_pt1 | contig 11344 bp, 6 predicted proteins | sample Plot27_FD_92592 | JGI IMG/M metagenome (GOLD analysis project Ga0126306, IMG submission 92592) | Serpentine soil microbial communities from UC McLaughlin Reserve, CA, USA - Plot27 | ecosystem: Environmental > Terrestrial > Soil > Grasslands | place: USA: UC McLaughlin Reserve, Lake County...
ACGAACACTGGCACCCCGTCGTGGTGGTCACCGTCCCAGCCGCGGGTCAGGTCGAAGGTGCGTCGGCCGGCGATGACGGCCCCGGTGGCCAGCATCTCGTCGAACACCTTCTCACTGGGCTCCGACGAGGGCCGGTGTGATTCCGGGTCGACGCCGCCGTCGCTGAGCCAGTCATGCAAGCGGTCGCCGTTAAGCCGCAACGGGTGCTCCATGCCGTCGCTCGGGCCGGTAATGGAACCGTCCAGCGACATCGACATGTACAGCACGATCCCTGCCATCGGTGTTCTCCGTTCGGTCGAATTGCTGGTTGAGCCCGTGTCGTCCGTGCGGCTCAGATCGACTGGCGGAAATGCGGCAGGTGCTCCGGGTCATAGATGCGTTCCACCCGCGCCAGGCGGGCGTGGTTGCTGCCGTAGTACGCCTCGGTTCAGTTGGTCAAGTCTGAGTCGGGGAAGTTCGGGTAGACCCGCCCTGATCCCCAAGGATGCACACCGGCCCAGGATCGGTGTACCCATTGCGCCACCACGTCCGACCCTGGCGCGGTACCTCCTGGCTGGGCTGTCACATGCTCCAGCGCAAACACCGCCGCCAAAACGGTGCACACCCCAGCGATCACGACGAGCTGATCCCGCTCACCGTCAACGAGATCCGCCGAATCCTGGCACCGCACACCCCTACCGTCCACACCGGACACCGGCAGGCGCGGGTCCCGCTGGTCACGCTGGCGCAGACGCCACCAAGCCCGCGCCGCCGATCCCACTACCGGCGGAGACTCAGAGCTCATGAACGGCGGCTGGATCGCTAGAACGGAAGGTCTGACCTCGGCCCTGCCGGCACGAAATGGGACCTTTGGCCCTACTCAGCTGGGACGCAAGGCACTGCCGCTCAGGTGGTGCTTCCTTCAGCTTGGAGCCGTATCTCGGAACGCCTGTCGGGCGATCTGACCCCACGACACCGTGCGACGTACGCCGCCCAGGGTGCGCGACACCGCGCGGTCAAGGAAAGGCGGAGATCCATGAAGACCCGGATATTCGCCGGCATGGCGGTGGCTGCGATGCTGCTCGCCGCGACCGGCTGCGGCTCCAAGGAGGCGCCGGAAGCGGGGGGCGAGGAGGACGGCAGCTTGACCCTAGGCGCCTCGCTCGCGTTGACCGGTGCCACGGCGAAGGAGGGCACCTACACCAAGGAAGGCTACGAGGTCTGCACGAAGGTCATCAACGACAAGGGCGGCGTTGTCGCTGGCGACAAGAAGTACACGCTCAAGGTCCAGTACCAGGACGACACGTCCAAGGCGGACGTCTCCGCGCAGCTGGTCGACCAGTACAACGACAAGGGCACCAAGCTGATCCTCGGCCCGTACGGCTCGGGCCCCACCGAGGCCGTAGCTGCGGTGATCGAGCGTAACGGGCAGGTCATGGCCGTCAGCGCGGGCGCGGACAACAAGATCTTCGCGAAGGGTTACCGGCGCTCGTTCGCCGTGCTGTCGCCGGCCACGTCGTACGTGGCCAGCATGGTGCAGGCGATCAGCGACCTGGCAACCCCGAAGCCGAAGACAATCGCGTTCATCTCCGCCGATGACGGCTTCTCCAAGACGGCGACCCAGGGCGGCATCGCCAAGGCCAAGGAGCTCGGCTTCGAGGTCGTCGCCGAGGAGTACGTGCCCAACCAGACGACCGACGTGTCGGCGGCGTTGACGAAGATCAAGCCGAAAAACCCGAACATCATCGTCGGGTCGGTGCACCTGTCCGAGGGCATCGCCATCATCAAGCAGGCCAAGGAGTTGGGCGTGCGGCCGTCGGGCGGGTTCGCCGAGACGGTTGCCCCGCCGGTCCCCGACTTCGTCAAGACGCTCGGCACATCTGCGGAGGGCGTACTCGGATCGACACAGTGGACGCCGAAGACCGAAGGTTCGGAGAAGTACTTCGGCACCGCTGCTGACTATGCCGCCACCTTCAAGTCGCAGTACGGCGGTCGGAATCCGACGTACCACAACGCCGAGGCCACGGCCGCGTGCCTGGCGCTGGCGATGGCGGTGGAGAAGGCGGGCTCGACCGAGCCAGACAAGGTCCGCGACGCGCTCGCAGCGCTGGACACCCCCTCGTTCTTCGGCCCGATCACGTTCAACGACCAGGGCATGAACGTGACCAAGCCGATGGCCGTCGTCCAGATCCAGAACGGCAAAGCCGTGCCGGTGTGGCCGAAGGATTCGGCCGAAGCGCCGCTGACGTGGCCGGGAACGACGTAATTGCAAGGAGACCGCGTCATGGCCCAGTTTCTGCAAGCAACGTTGTACGGCCTCCTCCAGGGCGGGCTGCTCGCACTGATTGCGGTCGGCTTCTCCCTCGTGTGGGGGGTAATGAACGTAGTGAACCTGGCCCATGGCGCGTTTGTGCTGGCCGGGGCATACGTAGCGCTCCAACTCCACGAAGCGTTCGGGCTTGACCCGTTCGTCAGCATGGTGCCCGCAGCGGTAGTGCTCTTCGGCATCGGGTACGTGATCCAGCGTTACCTCGTGAACCTGGTCGTCAACGGGCCGCTGTTCATCACACTACTACTCACCTTCGGGCTGGAACTGGTCCTGGTGAACCTGATGCTGTATCTGTTCACCGCCGACCACCAGTCGATCACCACGTCGTATGCCGAAAATTCGATCGTTCTGCCGGGCGACGTCCGGATCCCGTACGGGCGGCTGCTCGCCGCGCTGCTGGCGCTCGCGTTGACCGTCGCGCTGGTGTACGTGATGCGGCGCACCCGCACCGGCTTGTCAATCCTCGCCACCGGCATGGATCGCGGGGCGGCCCGGCTGATGGGCATCAAGGCGCGGCACGTCTACGCCTTGACGTTCGGCATCGCCGCGGCGATGGCCGGTGCGGCCGGTGCGGCGGTCGGCGCGGTGAGCACGTTCTCACCCGCCGACGCCGGCCGGTTCACCCTGTTCAGTTTCGTCGCGGCAGTGCTCGGCGGCCTCGGCAACATGTGGGGGGCGCTCTACGGCGGCCTGGTCCTCGGCCTCGTCCAGGGCATTGGCGGTCAACTGCTGCCCGGCACGCTGGTCAACGCGCTGGCGTTCGCGGTACTGATCCTGGTACTCGCGATCCGCCCGCAAGGCATTGCCGGTAGGGCGTTCTACGCCAGCCGGGTGGAGGCCTAGCGACATGTCCCGGGTAGAAGTGGACAAGGAAGTGACCGGGTCGGCCAAGACGCCGGCACCGGTCACCCCGGTAGCCCCGCTGTGGCGCCGCCTCGCACCGTGGGCGTTGCTGGCGGCCGGGCTTCTGTTCGGCATCGGTCTGCAGCCGCAGCTGTACCCCGCGCAGGAGCGCCTGGTCAGCACGGTGCTGATGTTCGTGGCGCTGGCCAGCGCCTGGAACCTCCTCGGTGGCTTCGCGGGCTACGCCAGCTTTGGCCACGTCGGTTTCTTCGGTCTCGGCGGGTACACCACGGCGCTCCTCATGTACCACCTGAACATGTCGTTCTGGCTGGCGATGCCGGCGTCGGTGGTGGTCGCGTGGCTGTTCGCGGCACTGATCGGAGTCCCGCTGCTCCGGCTGAAGGGGCACTACTTCGCGATAGCCACCCTTGGCGTCGCCGAAGCGCTCCGGGAGATCGTCATCAACCTGCCAAAGCTGACCGGCGGCGGAGGAGGTATCACCATCCCCACCTTCGGCGCCGCCGCGCCGACCCCCTGGCTCGGCAACGACGGGTTCTACCTGCTGTTCCTGTTCATCGCTGTCGCGGTGGTGGCGGTCGCCATCTTCGTCTCGTCCTCCCGTAGCGGATATGCGCTGAGGGCGATCCACCAGGACGAGGACGCCGCGGCCGCGACGGGCGTCAACACCACGCTCGCGAAGACGCTGGCGTTCGCCGGCTCCGCCGCTCTCACCGGCGCGGTTGGCTCGGCGCATGCATTCCAATTGCAGACCATCTACCCGGATCGATCGTTCGACGTCGGGATTACCGTCCTGATGATTGTCATGGTTGTGCTCGGCGGTGCCGGCACGGTGATCGGCCCGATCGTCGGCGCGATCACCATCGCGTTTCTTTCGGAGTGGCTGCGGACGAATTACACAGACATTCACACTTTTCTTCTCGGTGGGATGATCATCGTCGCGGTGGTGGTTCTTCCCCAGGGCATCGCCAGCTACCTGCGGGACGCTATCAAGGCCCGGCGGTTCTCGCCCCTGGAAAACGTGAGGCGGTACCGGCTGTGAGCGCCAGGAGTGCAGCAGAACAAGCCCCGCAGTCGGGCGCTGTGATCGAGCCCATCCTGCAGGCTCGCGATCTGTCCAAGCGCTTCGGCGGTCTGCTGGCGGTCAGCGGGCTGGACCTGGACCTGTATTCCGGGCGCCTGCTCGGAGTCATCGGCCCTAACGGCGCCGGCAAGTCGACGGCGATCAACCTGCTGACCGGCCACATCCGTCCCACCACCGGACAGGTACTGGTGGAGGGACGCGACCTCACCGCCGCACGCCCGTGGCGGTTGGCGCACGCAGGCGTCGCCCGTACCTTCCAGATCGTCAAGCCGTTCCGCGGCATGACAGTGGTCGACAACGTCGCGGTGGCGGCGCTGTTCAGTGCCCGGGTCAACCGGGTGCGGCACACCGTGGCGGCGGCGCGGCGCGCCGCGCTGGAAACACTCGATCGGGTCGGGCTCGGCGGCAAGAGCGGACTCGCGCCGGCCGAACTGTCGGTCGCCGATGCTCGCCGGCTGGAACTGGCCAAGGCGCTCGCGCTGCGGCCACGGGTGCTGCTGCTCGACGAGGTACTCGCCGGCCTGCGCCCCCGCGAGATCGACCCGGCGCTCGAGCTGATCGACTCGCTGCGCCGGGATGGGTTGGCGCTGATGATGGTCGAGCATGTCATGCGCGCCATCGTGGCGATCTCCGACGAGGTCCTCGTGCTGCACCACGGCGTAGTCCTCACCACCGGCAAGCCGGCGACGGTGCTCGCCGATGACCGGGTGATCGAGGCCTACCTCGGCAGCAGGTTCGCCGAGCGTGCCGCCGAGGCGGCCCGCCGCGCGTCGGGCGCCACCACCGCGGCACTGACTGACCGCGACAAGACCATCGGGAACAAGACCACCGGGAGCACGCCATGACGTTCGTCCTCGACGGCATCGATGCGGGGTACGGCCGGGTGCAGGTGCTGTACGACGTGTCGGTGTCGGTGGCGCCTGGCGAGATCGTCGCGCTGCTCGGGCCCAACGGCGCGGGCAAGTCGACGCTCCTGCGGGCGGCGACCGGAATGATCAGACTGAGCCGGGGATCGGTCCGGCTCGGTGACCGCGACCTGACCGGCGCCTCGATCGAGGCGATCGCGCGTGCCGGGGTGTCGCACGTACCCGAGGGGCGCCGGCTGTTTCCGGGTCTGACCGTCAGGGACAACCTCCGCCTGGGCGGTTGGCGATCGCGCAACGACGACATGGCAGCAGTGCTCGCGCTCTTCCCGCTCCTGCGCGAGCGCCTGGGTCAGGTGGCCGGATCTCTGTCCGGCGGGGAGCAGCAGATGTGCGCCATCGGCCGGGCCCTGATGAGCCGTCCGGAGTACCTGCTGGTCGACGAGCTCTCCCTGGGCCTGGCACCGCTACTCGTCGACGACATCATGTCTCGGCTGACCGCAGTGGCCGCCAACGGAACGGGTGTGCTGCTGGTCGAACAGGACGCTGGCCACGCGCTGGAGATCGCGCAACGGGCGTACGTCCTGGAGAACGGAAGGATCACGCTCGCCGGACCCGCCGGACAGCTCGCCGACGACCCCCGCGTGCGCGAAGCGTATCTGGGGGTCTAGTCGCCCTCGGCTTGTGCGACGCCGCGCTCGAGCGCGTCGATGACATAGGGCCGCAGCTCGCGCGCTGCGATGATGCGGTCGACGGAGCCGACGGTAAGCGCACGCTGGATGGTGTGGACCTGGTCGAACTCCGCGGCCACCGCACCGAGCTTCTCCCCGCGCACCGTCTCGTACATCTCGTTGAGCGCCGCGCGAAGCCCGTCCCCGGTTTCGGACCGGAGTCCCTCGCGCAGTTCGACGATCCGCGGATCCCGCTCGGTACGTGCGGCCACCTCGCGCGCGAACACCGCGGCAGCCGCCGGCGCACCCCCGATCACCGATGCGTACGAGCCCTCCACTGCGGCAATCTCCAGTCGCGGGTTGAGCCGCTTGGAGAACACCACGAACGCGCCGCCGTGGTAGCGCGAGACGACCACGAAGACGATGGGTCCCCGGAAGTTGGTGACTGCGCGCCCGATCTCGGCGCCGTACTCCAGTTGCCAACGGCGCATCGACTCCGGTGACCCGTCGAAGCCGGACAGGTTGGCCAGCACCACGATCGGCCGGTTGCCGCTGGCCGCGTTCAGCGCGCGGGCCACCTTGCGCGAGGACTGCGGAAACAGCGTTCCCGAGGTCCACGCCGCTGGCCCGTCGGCGGGTCTGAAGCCGCGCCGGGCGAGTGTCTGCGACTCCAGACCCAGCAGGCACACCGGGATGCCGCCCACGTGGGCGTCCCACACCACGGCGGTCTCCGCCTCACGCCAGCGACTCCAGCGTTCGAGGGGTTCGGCGTCGGTGTCGGCAACCGCTCGCATGACCGACCGGATGTCGAAGGCCTTCTTCCGCTCGGGGTTGCGCTCGGCCGAGAAGATGTCGCCGACCCGGCTGAAGTCGCTGCCCTGGACGGCCGAGTGCGGAGCGGTGCGGACGTCGCGGTCGGCCGGGTCGGTGGTGGCTGCGCGACGGGGGAAGTGCTCGCCGGGCACGACGTACGCGTGGTCGTAGTGGCGCAGCAGGATCTGGCACGCGTCGACGAGCGAGTGCGCCCCGTACTGGGCCTGGCCGTTGGGGCCCATGATCCGTTCGAAGCCGCCGATGCCGACGTTGTCCTCGGCCGACACGCCGCCGGAGAAGTCCAGAGCCTGCTTGCCAGTCAGCACCATCGCGCTCCCGGCGACCATGACCAGGATGCCCCGGGTGTGCATGAGCATCGTCGCCTCGGCATTCCAGTACGGTTGGGCGCCGACGTTGATGCCCGTGACGACGACGTTGACCTCGCCGCCGGCCTGGGTGAACTCGATGAGGCGGCGCAGCACCGCGCTGATCCAGTCCATGTTCTCGGTGCCGCTGTCCATGGAGATCCGCGCCCCCGAGGACAGTGCGAACCACTCGACCGGTATGCGCATCCGCTCGGCGAGGTCGATAGCGGCCATGATGCGCCGGCACTCTGCCTCCGCGAGCGAACCGAGGCTGCGCGTCGGATCGCCAAGGATCGCGACGCGGGTCATGCCCTCGGTCACCTTGGCCGTGTAGTTGGTGATCAATCCGACGACAAGGTTGGCGGTGTTCTCCCCGTACGGGCGATCAACCGGCACCAGCGCCGCGTGTGGACTGAAATCATGCTCGACGGGACCGAGGTCGTGCTCGACGAAGCGCCCCGGCGGGAAGTCGGCCGGCGTGCCGGGCGGGGGCGCGAGCATCCGGACGATCTCGTACGGGTACGGCGCGCCGACCCGATGCGCGCGCAGCACCTTCCGGCGGTACTCGGTGAGCGGGCGGATCGGCACGTCGGCCGCCTCCCTCTGGACCACCCGCAGCCCCTGCTCGCCGACACCCTCCAACTCGAGGATGGCGTCGCGAACCCGGTCACCGTCGCGGATGCGTATCCGCAGCACCACCTTGTGCAGGCCGATGCCAGCGGCGAGCTGCGCGAAGGGGCGGGCGAGATCGCGCCACCGGCGCCTCGGCACATTCCATGGCGGTTGGACGTAGAGCACGATGCGGTTGGACTGCGAACGTTGCCGGGGCGGCAGACCAGCGACGGCGTGACGCATCGCGGCGAGCGCCTGCAGGCCCGTGCGTTCCAGCCTCGGCAGGGCGACGGTCTCGCCGTCGTCGTCGTACACCGGAGTGAGGTCGCGTACCTCGGCGATGGCGAACAGCCGTACGTCGCCCGGATTGTCGCGGGCGACACCTCTAAAGAGGTACACGTCCTCGACCGATGGCAGCCGCTCGAGCGCGAAGTTCGACAGCCGCCATAGCTCCAGCCGCTTGGCGAGCATGGGATGCAGGTCGCGGTAGAGCCGCTCCTCCACGAATTCGTCGCCACCAGGTTGGCGGTACGTGACGTGCTGGGTGCGGTAGTGCTCTCCGCCCGCGCCGTGCTCGCTGGTCACCGTCACGTCCACCCGGTGCAGCGGTCGACCGAAGTCGCAGCCGGCGAGCAGCGCTGCGATCTCGGTCGCCAGGGCGTCGGTATCCGGCCGCTCGCCGGGCCGCCAGGCGACCAGGTCCACGATGACCCGCCGCTCGCGGTCGATGCCGGCGAGGTGGGCGCCCACCGCGGCGGCGACGTGCGGCACTTCGGTGAGCGGCGTGTAGGCCACGATGAGGTGGAAGCCGCGGCCGTCGTGGTCGTAGTCGGCCGTGCCCAGCAACACCCCGCTCCGCTGCTCGGAGCCCACGCGGTCCAGGTGCCGGATGCGGTAGTACCGGCGCATGTGCGCTTCCAGCAGGATGCGGCGGAACTCGGCGTCGGCCAGCGCCCAGCGGTGCAGCAGCGGTCCACGCATCGGCTGCGGGCACCGCACCAGTCGCTGCACGAGGTCGTCACGGTCGGGTCGGTGGGGATCGGCGGCGAGGTCGTCGAGGTGGCGGTCCATCTCGGCGTACGCCTGGATGACCACCTGCTCGTACACCGGCTCGTCCACGTAGCGGAACCGCACGTCCCGAGCCAGGTCGGCCACGACCGGGTACCGGGCCTGCGCGGCCACGGCGAGCCCGTCGAGCAGGCCCCGCAGGTCGGCCTCGGCGAGAGGGGCGAGCACGTCGCGGTGGCGTTGGCGGCGCTCAAGTACCGCGGTCACCGCGGGCACGAGGTCGTCGGCGCGGCGGAACGAGCGGAACATCCACACCACGGCGTCCTCGAGCTGCGGCGTACGGTCCAGGCTGGTCACGCCGTAACGGTTCAGCATTCTCTGCAGCCGCGCCCGGAACGACTTCGGCAGGCCGGCCCGGTCGGCATCCAGCCACTGCAGGTAGGACAGCAGGTACTCCTGCGCGCTGGCGACCTCCAGCCCGTCGAACTCCGGCTCGGGCTGCGGCCGGTACAGCGCGCTGACGTCGGTGAACTCGTCGAGCAGCGCGTCCTCGGCGGCCAGCAACGCCGGATCGTCAGGCGCGATCGTGGCCTCCAGCGCCCGCTGCGTGGCCATCAGCTCACGCGCCGCTGCCGGGTCGAGGTCGTAGCCCAGCAGGTAGCTGCGCAGTGCCGCGTAAACCGGCCCGCACGCACCGCTGGCGTCGCCGCCCGAGCGCAGGGACGCAAACTCCATGCGCGCGGCCCCGGTCGCCGGACCGGCATCGGGGCTTGACTCGCGGATGCGCAGTAGCGGCTCGCCCCCGAGTACCTGGGCGTTGGCTGACACCTCGACGCTGGCCACCTCGCCGGCGAACGGCGCGCCGAGCGTCGCCTCCATCTTCATGCTCTCCAGCACGAGCAGCGGATCACCCTCGCTGACCCGGTCGCCCGGTGCGACGCGTACCGCGATGACGAGTGCCGGCCACCCGGCGCGCACCAGTCCGCCGTCGTCGCGGTACACCCGGTGGGTGGCGTCGGCGACCTCGATGAGGAGCGACGCCCCCTGGGCGACGATGGTCACCAGCCGCTGCCGGCCGCCGCACACAATCCGCCGCTCGTAGCGGCCGAGCGGCTCGACGCGCAGCTCCACGACGGCGTCGCCGGTGTCCACCCGGTAGACATCCGGCCCGGTGCGGAAGACGGTGACGTGGTACACCGTGCCCCGGTAGCGCAGCTGTGCGCGGTGCCCGACCTGCGTCGGCAGCTCTGGCCGGCCGCGCCCGGCGGCGCTGTGGAACGCCGCCGCCTCGGCGGCGTGGTCTGAGTCGTACGCCTCGACCGCCGCCAGCAGCACGGCGATCGGGTCCGGCTCGGGCAGGTGGCGGCCCTGCGCCACCAGCTCGTCGAGCCAACGGTTGTCGATGCGACCCTCGCGCACGTCTGGCCGTTCGAGCAGCGACAGCAGGAACGACCGGTTGGTGGTGCCACCATCGACGACCACGGTGGTGACCGCCAGGGCGCGACGCAGCCGCGCGATTGCCTCGGTCCGGTCCCGGCCCCACGCGATCACCTTCGCGATCATCGAGTCGAACTCGGGTGCCACAACGTCGCCCTCAGCCACCCCGGCGTCGACGCGGATACCCGGTCCGGCGGGTGGCCGCCACAGCACGATCCGTCCCGGTGCGGGGGCGAAACCCTGCTCCGGGTCCTCGGCGCACAGCCGCGCCTCGATCGCGTGGCCCCGCACCGCCGGTGGGCTCGCTTCCAGCCGACCGCCCCGGGCCACGTGCAGTTGCAGCTTGACCAGGTCCACACCCGCGGTCTCCTCGGTGACCGGGTGTTCCACCTGCAGCCGGGCATTCACCTCCAGGAACAGGAAGCGGCCGGTCTCCGGCTCGACGAGGAACTCGACGGTGCCGGCGTTGTGGTAGCCGGCCGCCGCGACGAGGCGCACGGCCGCGTCGCGGATCGCGCGTTCGTGCGCCTCATCCAAGACGACGGACGCGGACTCCTCGATCACCTTCTGGTTGCGGCGCTGGATGCTGCAGTCGCGGACGCCAACGGCCCAGACGGTTCCGTGCCCGTCCCCGATGACCTGTACCTCCACGTGCCGCGCCGCGGAGATGAGCTGCTCGATGAAGACCGCCGGGTCACCGAAGGCCGAATCGGCCTCGGCCCGCGCACCCGCCAGGGCCGCGGCGAGTTGGCCGGGCTCCCGCACCACGCGGATACCACGACCGCCGCCGCCGGCCGCAGCCTTGAGCACGACCGGGTAGCCGATCCGCTCGGCGTGGAGGGCCGCGTCGTCGGCGTCGACCACGGGGCCACCGCTCCACGGAACGACGGGCACGTCCGCCTTCTGGGCGAGCAGCTTGGCCGCGATCTTGTCCCCGAGCATGCGGATCACGCTGCTGTGCGGCCCGACGAAGACGATGCCCGCTTCCTCGCAGCGCTGCGCGAACGACGCGCGTTCGCTCACGAAGCCCCAGCCCACCCAGGCCGCGTCCGCGCCGGCCTCCAGCAGGGCCACGATGACGCGTTCCTCGTTCAGGTACGCCGACTTGCGGCGTCCGTCGACCGGATCGATAAAGGTCGCCGGCCCGAGCGACACCGCCTCGTCCGCCGCGCGCACGAACCACGCGTTGGCGTCCGGCTCGGTGTACAGGACGATGGCGGTGATCGGCGGCCCGCTGCCGTCGCGGTTCAGCTCGGCGACGGCATCCAGTGCCCGCATCGCCGGTTCTCCGCGGTTGACGATCGCGAGGCGTCGAATCTCCA
>Ga0126306_10001977_pt1 | contig 11343 bp, 9 predicted proteins | sample Plot27_FD_92592 | JGI IMG/M metagenome (GOLD analysis project Ga0126306, IMG submission 92592) | Serpentine soil microbial communities from UC McLaughlin Reserve, CA, USA - Plot27 | ecosystem: Environmental > Terrestrial > Soil > Grasslands | place: USA: UC McLaughlin Reserve, Lake County...
CTCGGCGAGCCGCGCGAGGTTCCGGAGCTGTTTGCGGTCGGCGCGATCGACCCACGGCCGGAAGATCGTTCGGATGCCGGGCTTGAGCCAGTAGGGCACGTAGCTCACGCGCTCGACGGTCTCGGTGTACACGATCCGGGAGAGGTTACCTTCGTGCCGGATGTCGTACCGGTGCGAGAAGTGCGCCTCCCACGTCTCGGCGCTCCTGCGTTCCATGCTCGCGTCGGTCTCGATCACGAACACGTGCGGTCGCGAGGCATCCGTGACCACCGACCGGTCGTGGAACGTGTCCTTGCCGGCGGTCCCCGACGAGGTGAACGTCGTGCCGACGATCGCCGTGCCGTCGGGTGCCTCGAGGCTCAGCATCTTGAACCTGTCATCCTCCGCGCGTTCGCCCGACCAGACGAGATGGTTCCGAAGATCGGCGATCACGTCGTAGATCGCCTCCGGCGACGCCGTGGACATCACGGAGGGCTGCGTTCGGAACATCAACGGGCGGTCGGCCATGCGCGGTATTTACCCGACGGGGCGTGGGCCGTGCAAGTCCCCCGCGTTCGGAGCGCATGCAGCATAATCCGCGCGTGACGGACTCCGACATGCCTGGTGACCCGCACGGGAACGACGCTGGGGCCCAGATCCGGACGTTCCTGATCGCGGATGTGCGCGGCTACACCCTGTTCACGCAGGAGCGCGGCGACGAGGCCGCGGCGAAGCTTGCCGCGAAGTTCGCCGACATCGCGCGCGAGATCGTCGAGGCGCGCGGCGGAACGCTCCTCGAGCTGCGCGGGGACGAGGCGCTCTGCGTCTTCGCCTCTACCCGCGAGGCGATCCGCGCCGCCGTCGACCTTCAGCAGCGCTTCGTGGAGGAGACCCTCGAGCAGCCGGAGCTCCCGCTCACGGTGGGGATCGGGCTCGATGCCGGAGAGGCCGTTCCGGTCCAGGGGGGGTACCGGGGCGCCGCCCTGAACCTCGCGGCCCGGCTGTGCGGTCAGGCTCGCGCCGGGGAGATCCTCGCCACTCGCGAGGTCACGCACCTCGCGCGCAGGATCGAGGACGCCAGATACGTCGATCACGGTTCGCTGACCTTCAAGGGCATCGCCGACCCGGTCGTGGTGGTCCGCGTCGTCCCCGAAAGCGAGGATCCAGCCATACGCCTCCGGCCGTACGCGCCCGCGCCACCGGCGCCACCCGCGAGCCCCTCCCGGCGTTGGGTTGCGATCGGCGCGACCGCCGCGGTGCTCGCACTCGTGGCGATCTCTATCCCGCTGCTCTCCTCGGGCGACGACGCCGCCGTGGACGTCGGGACGAACTCCGTCGCGCGCATGAACGCGGAGGACGGCAGCGTCCTGCTCACGGGTGAGCTCGGCCAGCGTCCAGGCGCGAGCGCGATCGGTTTCGGAAGCCTCTGGGTGGCCCAGCCCGACCGTGGGGTCGTGGCCCGCCTGGCGCTCGACACCGGCTCGGTCACGGACACGATCCGGGTCGGGAACGCTCCCTCGGGCGTCGCGGTTGGCGAGGGCGCCGTGTGGGTGACGAACGCAGGGGACGGCACCGTGAGCAGGGTCGATCCCGACACCAACGAGGAGAGCCAGCGACTGAAGGTCGGCTCGTCCCCGACCGGTATCGCGGTGGGGGACGGCGTCCTGTGGGTGGCGGACTCGGTCGGCGGCGCACTCCTCCGCGTCGATCCGACCACCCAAGACGTCGTCGAGGTCGCCCTCGCCGGGCTGCCTTCCGCCGTGACGTTCACGCCCGATGGGGTGTGGGTCTCGGTCGCGCCGAACACCGTTGCACGCATCGATCCCGACGAGCAGAACATCGTCTTCTCCCAGTCGGTCGGCAACGGCCCCACAGCGTTGGTCTCGGCCTTCGGCTCGATCTGGGTCGCGAACCATCTGGACGGCACGGTGACGCGGCTCGAGCCCTCAACCGGACGCGCTGAGGCGACGATCCCGGTCGGTCAGGGCCCGAACACGCTGGCTGCGGCCGGCGGGTCGGTCTGGGTCGGCAACGAACTCGAGGACACCGTCGTCGCGATCGAGCCCACGACGGAAGACGTCGAAAAGACCGTTCCGGTCGGCTCCGCGGCGGCCTCGCTCTCCACCGACGAGGAGGGGCTGTGGTTGGCCGTCGGTGCCTCGGCGACCGAACATCGGGGCGGAACGTTGACGGTCTCTTCGGAGGAAACGGCGCCCGAGTCCCTCGACCCGGCGAGGGTCTACGACTCCGAGGGCTGGCGGATCCTCACCATCACCAACGACGGACTGCTGGCATACAAGAAGGTCGGTGGGCCCGACGGCGCCACGCTGGTCCCGGACCTGGCCTCGGCACTGCCCGACGTCTCGTCGGACGGCCTCACCTACCGATTCCCTCTGCGAGGGGGGATCGCGTATTCGACGGGCGAGCCGATCAGGCCCGAGGACTACCGCCGCGCGATCGAGCGGACGCTGGTCCTGCACCCGGCCGGGTACCTGCTGAGCGCGATCCAGGGGGCGGGAGCATGCTTGGAGGAGGCGCCGGCCGACTGCGATCTGTCCCAGGGGATCGAGACCGACGAGGAGGCCGTCACGTTCCACCTCGCGACGCCGGACGCGGACCTTCCGTTCAAGCTCGCCCTACCGTTCACCTTCCCGGTCCCATCGGACACCCCGGCCGAGGATCAAGGCCTCCAGCCGCTTCCCGCGACCGGCCCATACATCGTCACCGAGGCCGGGCCGAAAGGCGTCGAGATGGAACGGAACACGACGTTCGAGGAGTGGTCCGCCGCTGCGCAGCCCGACGGGTTCGTCGATGCGATCTCATGGCGGTTCAACGAGGAACTTCAGGGGGCGTTCTCACGACTCCAGGCCGGCGACCTCGACGTGATGGTCAGCGAGCCGGGACCGCAAGACCTGGCCGTCTTGCGGTCGACCCACCCCGATCAGGTCCTCACGTGGCCGGCACCATTCACGATCTTCGTCGGGTTCGACACGGTGAAGCCGCCGTTCGACGACGAGCGCGTGCGGCAGGCCGTCAGCTTCGCACTCGACCGCGGGCATCTCGTCGACCTCCTCGGCGGTTCCACGATCCAGCGCCAGACCTGCCAGATCTTGCCGCCGAACTACCAGGGCTACCAGCCGTACTGCCCTTACACCCTCGAACCCCACAACCTCATCTGGTCGGCCCCGGACCCAAACCGAGCCAAGGCATTGATCGAGGAGGCCGGAGCCGCGGGAACACCCGTAGACGTCCTGGTCGCCGACAAGGGCTTGCCTCCCGGTTCAGTCGACGTCATGGAGTACGTCACCGACGTCCTGGCCGAGATCGGCCTCGAGCCGGACCTCGAAAAGGTGCGCGGGGCTAACGCGTACTTCCCCCGGATCCTACCGCCGGCGGGTGGCGAGCCCGGTACGTTCGCAGGGACGCCCCGACACCCGAACGTCTTCCTGAGCGGTTGGATCGCGGACTATCTCGGGGCGCGTAACTTCATCGAGCCCCAGTTCGCGTGCGGTGAGGCGGGGTTCGCCAACGGACACGGATGGTGCGACGAGACGCTCGGCGGGCGGATGGACGAGGCGAGCGCGTTGCAGGTGACCGATCCCGGCGCGGCGAACCGCGCGTGGGGCGAGATCGAGCATCAGCTGGTCGACGCCGCGGTCCAGGCTCCGATCACCAACCCTCTCACCACCCACGCCGTCTCCGATCGGGCGGAGAACGTGCAGGTCCACCTCCAGTGGGGGCTCATGCTGAGCCTGATCTGGGTGCAGTAGGCGGGGTCTCAGGTCGGATGGCGGTCGAGATGGGCGTCGAGGCGCGCCGCGAGGGCATCGAAGCGCGCATCGAGCGCGTCGAATCGCCAATCCTCCGACCGATCAGCGTGTCGAACCGAGCATCGACGTGATCGAAACGAGCATCGACGTGATCGAAACGAGCATCCATGCGGTCGACCTGGCATCGGTCCTCGCCGCGAGCGCGTCGATGCGAGCGCCCAGGTACAACAGCGTGCCAAGCGACACGGCGGCGAGGATCGCGAGCGCGGTCCAGACGGCCGCATCCATCTCTCTTTCGCGAGCGTAGCACCGCTGGGTGAGAGGTCGGCTGGCAACTTCTCGAGCGGGCCGATACCGAAATCGGTATCGGGCGGCCGCGAGAAGTTCGAGAGGTCGCCGGGGCTACTCGAGGTACCCGAGACCGCGGAGGTGCTTCTCCATCTCGTCGGCCTCCGTGTCGCTGACGTTCGACTCCTCGGAGCCCGTCGGCATCCCTGGGATCTGCGCGGCCGGCTTCGTGGGCTCTGCCTGCGAGACCTTCGCGTCCGCGCCGACCACCTCGTGCAGCACGCGGCCGGTGTGCTCGATCGAGGCGGGCGCATCGAGCGCGGCCAGGATCGTCGGGGCCATGTCGACCAGCAGCGGCGGCTGTTCGAACGGCTTCACGCCGGGCCCGGCCGCGACGATCACGCCCTCGAGCCTGTGGTCGCCGCTGATCCAGTCGGCGTCCTCGAGCGCGGACTTCGCGTGCGTGAGCGAGTACTGCTCCGCCGGCTCCATCAGGATGTCGGGGGCCGTGTCGGCGTGCTTGCCCTTGAAGATCTCCTCGCGCCGGTAGATCGCCTTGACGGGCTTGCGACCGGTCTTGGGGTCGACGAAGCTCGAGAGCGCGTCCATCACCTGGTCCCGCACCTTCTCGAAGTCGGCCGGGTCGACGATGCCGTCGGGGTCGCGCCCGGCGAGGTTGATCGAGACGCCCTCACCGGTCGAGCGGATCGTCGTGAACGCCTTGGTCTTGGACCAGTTCACCGACTGCGGCAGCGCGACCTTCCCGTGCAGGCCGAGGAAGTCGTAGGCCTTGCGCGCGACCTTGCGCACCGGCCCCCACTGCATCGGCCCGAAGACCACGTTCGACGCGCTGAACTCGAGGAAGCCGAGCTTCTTCAGCAGGTGGTCCATCTGGATCGTGCGCGTGACCGACTGGAACCCGTGGTCCGAGATGAACAGGACAAGGTCGTCTGGCCGCGTGCGCGAGACGAACGAGCCGATCGCGTCGTCGAGCTGCGCGTAGACGTCTCGAACCATCCAGCCGATCCGCGTCTCGCGGTTCTTCGCGGTGTCGGGGTGGTCGGGCGCGACGTAGTTCGAGAGCGCATGCTGGGTCCGGTCGACCGAGACCCACACCGACATCATCAGATCCCAGTCCGAGTTGTCCATCAGCCACTCGGTCGCCCGGATCCGCTTGCCGGTGATCTCGAGCGCCTCGTCCAGGTACTGCTCTGGCCGGTTTCGGTAGGTGGTCCAGGACATGCCGTTGATCACCCACGGCACGCCCGCCTTCTCGAGCTGCTCGGGCAGGTCCGCCGGCTGCGTGTAGGTACGACCCTTCGGTAGCACGCCGCCGGCGGCGATCTTCCCGTCGATCTTCGGCGGCGGGAACAGCAGCGGCACATCCGCGTACACCCCGACCTTGCCGGCCGCCGAGAGGTCCTCGACGAACGTCCGCTCCTTGATCGAGCGGTAGGTGACGGGGTACTGCTTGTGGGTCCCCGGCACGGTCTCGAGGATGTCGTAGACCCCATGATCGGCCGGGTCGACCCCGGTCAGGAACGACGGCCACGCCGCCCACGAGTGGGTCGGCACCGTCGAGCGCAGGACGTCCTTCTGCCCCCGATCGATCAGGGCCTGCAGGTTCGGCAGGGCGCCCCGCTCGAGCAGGGGTTCGAGGATGCGCCAGTCGGCGCCATCCCATCCGATGAGTAGCACTCGTGGCAATTTCCACCTCAGAAGTAGTTTCGGGAACGGCGGAAGTCTAGCGTTGCCCCACTAAGCCAGCACGTCATTCCGGCGTGCGTCAGCCCGCGCTTCTAGCATGCTGGCAAAATAGGCGGCCCGGAGGAAGAGCCCTGTCAGACCGAGATCGGGTCTCGATGCAACGAGATCGGGTCTCGATGCAAGACGTCGAGGTCATGGTCCCTAGGGCTGGCCAAGACCGCAGACTCGCCCGCGGAGTTCGCCAACGTGCCGGGGAGCTACCCGATCGCCCAGTCAGTGGCGGGGCTCGCCAGACAGCTGCTGAGCGAACTCTCGGATGAGGTTTGGCCCCGGTCTTCCGCGGACTCCCCCGACAGCCGACTCTCCCGCGCTGTAGCGATATCGACGACTTCGATCAACACTTGGACCCGGTCATACCAGCCCAATACCTGGACGCATATGAATATCTAGCTCCCTGCTTGCAAAGGATACGGCTCGCGCGCGAACTGCAAGGCGACCTCTCAACCCGGGAACCTCTCTTTCCAGCTCACGCGCGAGGCGCGGAGCTCTCGATTAGCCGGGCGTTTGCGGAGCACCAGTCCGGCCTGCGCCGTGAGGTTGCGGACGACCCCGCTTTGTCGACGAGTTCATCGGGTGACTCACTGACTCATGGAGTCCGTCTGTCCGGCGTGCCTGGGTCAGCTAACCGCCGACCAGACGACATCCGCCACCCTGCGGAGCGACTCACGCAGCTCGTCCGGCTCTCGGACCGTGAATGACCAGCCGAGCGAGGCGAGCATCCTGGCCGCTGCGTCGAGGTCGTCCGAGTGCGCTCGGAGGAGCACCCCCTCCTCGATCTGTTCCGGCTCCCCGACCCATCGCGGGATCCGGCGTTTCGCCTCCTCCAGCGTGGAGTCGAACACGATCTCGAGCCGCCATCCCCACGGCGTCGCTGCGATCGAGCGCTCGACGTGCTCGACGGCGTCGAAGCCCTCCGGCGGGCTCGCGCGTTCGGGCCGCAGCTCCGCCGAGCGCACCCGGTCCACTCGGAACGTCCGGATCTCGCCGGAGCGCTCGTCGTCGGCCGCCAGGTACCACTTCGCCGCGTGGAACACCAAGCCATACGGCGCCACGATCCGGTCGGTCTCCTCGCGGCCGGGCGTCGCGTACCGGATCAGGGCGCGCCGTTTCCGACGGATCGCGGCGGCGAGCGTGAGGACGATCTCGGTCGCCGGCGGCTGCGGCTCCCTCGGCCTCGAGGTCCAACCCAGGCTCCCCTCGAGGGCGCCGACCCGATCGCGGAGCTCGGTCGGGAGCACCCGCGGGATCTTCGCGAGTGCCTCGTCGACGGCCGACCCCTCGGTCGAAATCCCGGTCTGACGGCTCACGATCAGCCCGAGTAGCACCGCCGTCGCCTCTCGTCGGTCAGCATCAGCGGCGGGAGCTTGAAGCCCGGCCGGAGCCGGTAGCCGCCGTAGGGACCGCGCTCGGCCTCGACGGGGATGCCGAGCTCCTCGAGCTTGACCGCGTAGCGACGGACGGTGCGCGGGTCGACCTCGAGCCGCTCGGCGAGCTCCGCGGCCGCTCACCGTGCCGCGGGCCTGGAGGACCTCGCGCATCGCCAGGAGCCGTGTCGCGCGGCCTCGACGCTCCGGATCCGTTCACGGTGCGAGGATATCTCGGGAGCAGGACCGAAATCGTCCGCATCTCCCCGTAGCGTGCAGCGAGGGGCCGCGATAGACGTGGCTCAAGAGAAGGAGGAGGAGCCATGCCTGACGTCACGAACGCGGAAGAGGTCCGGCCATTCCGGATCGACGTCTCCGATGCCGACATCGAAGACCTGCGCGAACGGCTCGCCCGGACGCGGTGGCCCGACGAGCTGCCGGGCGTCGGCTGGAGCTACGGGGTCTCGCTCGACTTCGTGAAGAACATGACCGAGCTCTGGCGGACCTCGTTCGACTGGCGCAAGCAGGAGGCCATCCTGAACGAGTTCCCGCAGTTCACGACGACGATCGACGGCACCAACGTGCACTTCCTCCACGTGCGCTCGCCCGAGCCGAACGCGATGCCGCTGATCCTCACGCACGGGTGGCCTGGCTCGGTCGCCGAGTTCCTCGACGTGATCGGTCCGCTGACCGATCCGGTCTCGCACGGCGGCGACGCGGCTGACGCGCTCGACCTGGTAATCCCGTCGATCCCCGGCTACGGGTTCTCGGGGCCGACGAACGACACCGGCTGGGACAGCGCGCGCGTCGCGAAGGCGTGGGACACGCTCATGAAACGCCTCGGGTACGAGCGGTACGGCGCGCACGGCGGTGACGCAGGCGCCCTGATCACCCGCGAGCTCGGCATCCTGAAGCCGAAGGGGCTCGTCGGCGTGCACGTGCTCCAGATCTTCGCGTTCCCCTCCGGCGACCCCGACGAGATGGCGAAGATGGACGAGTTCGAGAAGGATGGCATGAAGAACCTCGAGAAGTTCGAGGCGAGCTCCGGCTACCTGAAGATCCAGCAGACGCGGCCGCAGACGCTCGCGTACGGGCTCACGGATTCGCCCGCCGGTCAGCTCGCGTGGAACACCGAGCTGTTCGCGGGGTTCGGCGGCGAGAACGCGGGCAACGTGGATCGCGACCGGTTCCTCACGCACGTGTCGATCTTCTGGTTCACGGCGACCGCGGGCTCGTCGGCGCGCGAGTATTATGAGGACGCGAAGTCGGGCGCCGGCTACCGCGAGGTGCCGAACGAGACGCCGACAGGCGTGTCCGTGTTCCCGTACGACTTCCGCTCCGTGCGGGCGTTCGCCGAGCGTTCGAACAACATCGTGCACTGGTCCCAGATGGATCGCGGCGGGCACTTCGCCGCCTCGGATGCGCCCGATCTGCTGGTCGATGACCTGCAGACCTTCTTCCGCCGCTTCCGTTAGGAGCTCGAGCGACGTCCTGATGGGGGCTCCGGGCTCTGGTAGAACCTCATCGGAGCAGTGAAGAGCGTGGCCCGGACCGGAGGAGGCACACGATGGGCAGCGTGATCTACGACAAGAGCGCGTCCCTCGACGGCTTCATCGCCGGGGCGAACATGCGACTCGAGGCGGGACTGGGCGACGACGGGGAGCGGCTCCACGACTGGGCGTTCCAGGACGAAGCCGGCAAGGAGATGCTCGAGGGCGAGATCGCCCGGCTCGGCGCGGTGATCTGTGGGCGCCGCACGTACGACATGTCGATCCAGTACTGGGACGCGGACGGTCCGACCGGCTCGGCTCGCGTCCCGCTGTTCGTGCTGTCGCACGGCGTGCCGGACGGTGTCCCCGAGGGCGGCGTGTACACGTTCGTCGACGACCTCGACAAGGCACTCGCGATGGCGCGAGAGACCGCGGGCGCCAGGAACGTCAGCGTCATGGGCGCCGACGTCGGACGCCAGCTCATCAACGCCGGCGCGATCGACGAGATCTCGATACATGTCGTTCCCGTGCTGTTCGGGAGCGGCACGCCGATGTTCGGTGAGGGCGTGGACCAGCACGTCACGCTCGAGTTCGTCGGGGTGACCGAGAGCCCGCACGCCACCCACCTGCGCTACCGCATCGCCCGCGACGGTTGACCGGGCCCATCGTCGATAAGCATCGTGACCGGATGCCCCCGCCCCCCGTCCTGACGAAGCGCGCGCTGAACCGGGCGCTGCTGGAGCGCCAGCTGCTCCTGCGACGGCGCCGGGTGCGGGCGCTCCAGGCCGTCGAGCGGCTCGTGGCCCTCCAGTCGCAGGTGCCGCGCGATCCCTACGTCGCGCTCTGGTCCCGGGTCGAGTCGTTCCGCGCCGAGACCCTGTCCGACGCGCTTCAGGAGCGCCGTGCCGTCCGGATGACCCTGCTCCGCGGGACACTGCATCTCGTCACGGCTCGCGACGCGATCGGCCTCCGCGCGCTGGTCCAGCCGGCGATCGAGGGCGTGATCTACGGCTCGAGCCCGCTGCGCAAGGCCGTCGGCAGCGTGGACATGGACGAGCTGTTCCCGGCGCTCTGCGGGTGGCTCGAGGAGCGTCCGCGCACGCGTGCCGAGCTCGTGAAGGAGATCGCCACTCGTTGGCCGGACGCCGACGCCGACTCGCTCGGCTACGCGATGTACGCATTGCCGACCGTGCAGGTGACGCCGCGCGGACTCTGGCGGCGGAGCGGCGGCTCGGCGTTCACGACGATGGAGGCGTGGCTCGGCGCGTCGCCCGATCCCGCGGTCGACATCGAGACGCTCGTGCTGCGCTACCTCGCTGCGTTCGGACCCGCGACGCCCGCCGACGCGCAGTACTGGTCGGGCGTGGGCGGCCTGGGTGAGCTCTTCGAGCGGCTCCGACCACGGCTCCGCACCGTCCGCGACGGGGAGGGCCGGGAGCTGTTCGACGTCCCGCGCGCGCCACTCCCCGACCCGGACGTCTCCGCGCCGGTCCGCTTCCTCCCCGAGTACGACAACGTGACGATCGGCCACAAGAACCGGACCCGGATCGTCCCCGAGGGCATCCCGCGGTTCACCGAGGTCGGCTGGGGCTCGGTGCTCGTCGACGGGATGGTGGCCGCCCGGTGGCGGCTCTTCGCGACGAAGACGGACGCGAGGTTGCGCATCGAGCCGTTCCGCCGCCTGACGCGCGAGGAGCGCGCCGACACCCGGGACGAGGCCGCGCGGCTCGCGGTGTTCCTCGCGCCCGAGACGGAGGTGCGCGTCCGCCTCCCGGCCGTCCCGCGATGACGGTGAGGGTCCTCGCTCAGAGGCTCGGGGTCGCTGACGACAACGCGCGCGACTCGGTCCGACTCTCCGGCTGATGAGCGGCGACGGCGGCGCTCCGGTACTGCGTCGGGTTGGCGCCGAACGCGGCGAGGGCGCGCGGCGCCAGGCGACGATCGACGGCAGATCCGCGATCGCCGTGGAGTCCAGCCGATCGGAGACGGGCGCGCTGTTCGGCACGATAGGCGTCGAGGAGCTCGGGTGAGCTCGGTCCGTTCGAGAGTCCAGTCGCGCGGATGACCCCGGCTCTGATCGTCGGGTACCGCTCGGTGACCTCCTCGCTGTAGGCGAAGAGCCCGATGCCTCCCTCACTCCCGCGCATCGACGTCTCCGACTCCGATGATCGGCCGCGCCGGTGGGCGCAGCCGACCACGGGACCCTAGCGGCCGCCCCGAAGGACCTCGCGCCGCTGCCGGTACTCCTCGACCGTGATCTCCCCCCGTGCGTACCGCTCGCCCAGGATCTCCTCGGCCGAGTGCGTCCGCCCTCGCTCGTCACGACGACGGAACAGGAACCACGCCCCGACCAGCAGGGCGATCCAGAACAGCGGGAACAGCAGGAACCACGGTCCGCCGTGCCAGCCGGTCACGGCCAGGATCGTCGCCATCATCTCGGACACCTCCTTCGATCTCCCTTCATCCTCGGCCCGAGATGTCCTGGCGTCGTCGGCCCCGGGGAGGCTTCGAGAGCACTCCCGAAGGGAAGGATGGCCGAAGGGAGATACCCCAGGAGGCGTACGCGCGGCCACGCCCGGGCGCCGATGACGCTTCTCAGCGCCGACCCTAGGCTGCGATCGAGATGGCGATGGACCTGGTGCACGACCCGGAGGTGGCAGCGCGGAGGGCCCGGGGCCTGGACGC
>Ga0126306_10001978_pt1 | contig 11343 bp, 9 predicted proteins | sample Plot27_FD_92592 | JGI IMG/M metagenome (GOLD analysis project Ga0126306, IMG submission 92592) | Serpentine soil microbial communities from UC McLaughlin Reserve, CA, USA - Plot27 | ecosystem: Environmental > Terrestrial > Soil > Grasslands | place: USA: UC McLaughlin Reserve, Lake County...
ACTCCGTACCTCGTACCCGGTACTGCGTACCGCCGGGAATCCCCTGGTACAGGCGCGTCGAGCCTCGCGTGCCACGCATCGGGCAGTGCCGCACCCGCGCACCCGCGCACCCGCGCACCCGCGCATGAGATACGCCGAGCTCCACGCTCACACCGCCTTCTCCCTCCTCGACGGCGCCGCGCTCCCCGAGCCGCTCGTCGCGCGCGCCAAGGAGCTCGGGCTCTCTTCGCTCGCGATCACCGATCACGACGAGCTCGGAGGCATCGTCCGCTTCGCGACGGCGGCGCGCGAGGTGGAGCTGCCGGCAATCATCGGGGCGGAGCTCACCGTCGTCATCCCATGCGCCACCACCGGCGACGAGCCGCTCGTCACTCACCTGCCGCTCCTCGCCGAATCGCGTGACGGCTACGCCAACCTCTCGACGCTCGTCACGCTCGCACGCGAGGACGTGACGCACCGCGGCTCGCCGCGCGTCACGCTCGACCAGATCGCGGCGCACGCAGCCGGTCTCTTCGCGCTCACCGGCTGTCCGCGCGGCTGGGTCGCGTCGCTCGCGTCGCGCGGTGAGACGGACGCCGCGTGCGAGGCCGCCGCCACGTTGCTCGACATCTTCGACCGCCGCGTCGCGATCGAGTGCTGGGACCATGGGCTCCCGGAAGAGCGCGTCACCACCGCGCGCCTCATCGAGCTCGCCCGCGCGCTCGACGTGCCGTGGGTCGTCACGAACGACGTGCACTACGCGCGCGCGCGCGACCGCATCGTACACGACGTGCTGTCGTCATTGCGGCACGACAAGACGCTCGACGCGATGGGCACGCGCCTGCGCCCCAACGCCGAGTGGTACCTCAAGAGCCCCGCGCAGATCGCGCGGCGGTGGCGCGGGAACCTCGACGGCGTGCGCGCCACGCTCGCCGTCGCCGAGCGGTGCACCTTCCGGCTCGACCAGCTCAATCCGACGCTCCCCGCCTTTCCGCTCCCCCTCGGCGTGAGCCCCGACGAGTACCTCGCGCGCCTCGTCGAGCAGGGCGCGCGCGAACGGTGGGGAGAGCCCGGCACGGCGAAGCGCACCGCGGAGCACGAGAGGCAGATCGGGCACGAGCTCACGTTGATCGCCAAGCTGGGGCTCGCGGGCTATTTCCTCATCGTGTGGGACATCGTGCGGTTCGCGCGGCGCGAGGGGATCCTCTGCCAGGGGCGCGGGTCGGCCGCCAACTCCGCCGTCTGCTACTGCCTCGGCATCACCGCGGTCGATCCCATCCGGCTCAATCTCCTGTTCGAGCGCTTCCTCAGCGAGGAGCGCACCGAGGCACCCGACATCGACATCGACTTCGCCCACCGCGAGCGCGAGCGCGTGATCCAGTACGTGTACGAGCGCTACGGCCGCGACCACGCGGCGATGGTGTGCGAGCAGATCACCTACCGCGGCAAGAGCGCGGTGCGCGATGCGGCGCGCGTGCTCGGCTTCAGCGTCGACCAGGCGGACTCGCTCGCGATGCTCAGCGACCGCTTCTCGGCCAAGGCCACCGCCGAGGCGCTGCGCGCCAGGCCGGCCGACGACGCCGAGAGCGACGGCGCGGTGGCGAGCGCGCTCGGCGGCGCGATGGTGCGCGGCACCGAGGCGACGACGCGCGCCCGCGCCGAGAAGGAGAAGGCGAAGCAGGTAGCGCGCCCGATGACGTCGTCCGACCGGCCGACGCCGCATGCGGCGTACGAGCCGTACGGCAGCCCGAACGCGCAGAGCGCGGGGACGAAGGACCTCGCGCGCATCCCGCGTCCGCTGCACGAGCGTGCAGCGAAGGGCAATCGCTGGGAAGATCCGTACGCCGGCGACGATCACGTCGAGCGGCGCAATCCCACCACGGCGCTCACCGCGACGGGAGGGCCCAGCGTGGTCGAGCGGGCGGGCCTCGACCCGGCCGACAAACGCGTGCGCGCGCTCGCGGAGATCGTGGACGGCCTGCATCAGCTGCCGCGTCACCGGTCGATCCACGTCGGCGGGTTCGTGCTCACCGAAGAGCCGCTGCATCAGGTCGTGCCGATCGAGCCGGCGAGCATGCCCGGGCGCACGGTGATCCAGTGGGAGAAGGACGACCTCGACGGCGCTGGGCTCGTGAAGATCGACCTGCTCGGCCTCGGCATGCTGACCCTTCTGCAGGATTGTCTACTGTATATCAGACAAGAGCGGGGCGTCACGATCGATCTGGCGACGCTCCCCATGGACGACCAGGCTGTCTACGACGATCTCTGCGCCGCGGACACGATCGGCGTCTTCCAGGTGGAGAGCCGCGCACAGATGAATACTCTTCCGCGGTTGAAACCGCGGAAGTTCTACGATCTCGTCGTCGAGGTGGCGATCATCCGGCCCGGCCCGATCCAGGGCGACATGGTGCATCCGTATCTGCGACGGCGGAACGGCGAGGAGCCGGTGACGTATCTCCACCCGTCGCTCGAGCCGATCCTGAAGCGCACGCTCGGCGTCCCACTGTTCCAGGAGCAGGGGATGCAGGTGGCGATCGCGCTGGCGGGATTCTCCGCGGGCGACGCCGACGTGCTGCGCCGCGCGATGGGACACAAGCGGAGCCGCGAGCGGATGGCGGCGATCTGCCAGCGGATGCTCGACGGGATGGCGAAGAACGGCATCGCGTCCACCGACGCGGACCGAATCTTCAACCAGATCAACGGATTCGCCGACTACGGATTCCCGGAGAGCCATGCGGCGAGCTTCGCGCTGCTCGTGTATGCGTCGGCGTTCCTCAAGCACTACTACGCACCAGAGTTCACGGCGGCGATCCTCAACGCGCAGCCGATGGGGTTCTACGCGCCGGGCACGCTGGTGGAGGACGCGCGTCGGCATGGCGTGGAGGTGCGGCCGGTGGACGTGACGCGCTCCGGGTGGGAGGCGACGCTCGAGCGGCGTGAAGCGCCCGCATCGTCCGCTTCGATGGCCGCGGCGCGGGCGGACGTCGCGGTGAAAGGAATTCGCGGCGCGACGAGCCGGCCGTCGTCGCCTCCCGCCCCCGCGGTGCGGCTCGGGCTGCGCAGCGTGCGCGGGCTGGGCGCCACGGCGCGCGACCGCCTCGAGGCGGCGCTGGCGCAGGGACCGTTCACGTCGATCGAGGACGTGGTGCGGCGCTCGGGGCTCGATCAACGGGGGCTGCGGCATCTCGCCGAGGCCGGGGCGTTCGACGCGCTGCTGCCGCAGGAGCCCGACGTGCGGACGCGACGAGCCGCGCTCTGGGCGCTCCTCGACGCGGCGCGTGGCGACGCCGGCCCGCTCGCCCCACGCCGGCGGCCGGCGAGCGACGCGGCCGCGAGTACAGCGCCGCTGCCCGCGATGACGCGCGTCGAGCTCACGGAAGCGGACTATCGCATGACGGGGATCTCGCTCGCCGGTCATCCGATGTCGCATGTACGTCCAGTGCTCGAACCGAACGGCGTGCGGAGCGCGCGCGATCTGCTCCGCCACGGACGCGACGGCGAGCGCGTCGCCACGGCGGGACTCGTGATCTGCCGCCAGCGCCCGGGAACGGCGAAGGGCTTCGTCTTCCTCACGCTGGAGGACGAGACGGGACTGATCAACGTCGTCGTCACGCCGCAGCGCTTCGAGCGCCAGGCGCTGCTGATCTCACGCACGCCGCTCCTACTCGTGCGCGGCGTGCTGCAGGTGGAGCAGACGGTCGTGAACGTCCGCGCGCAGCAGTTCCGCGCACTGCAGGCCGCGGTGGGCGCGGAGTTCGCGAGGAGGCATGATTTTCATTAGGCGCGCAGAGCGTGCGGTTCGTCGGTAAACGGTTCGTCGGTTCTCGGCCGGCACACCCACTGACCACGCCGTCGCCGTTCCTGTTCGCTGACGTGCACCGAAAAACTGTAAACCGAAGCACCTGTACCACCACAAAACACCGAGGATCCCCATGGCAGGACAGGCCAAAGGCTCATTCGACGTGAAGATCACCCCGCAGGAGGGCGCGGCCGACGCACCTGTCGCGCGGATGCTGCTGTACAAGGAGTTCCACGGCGCCCTCGAGGCGATCGCGCATGGCGAGATGATGGCAGCGCACGAGCCGCTCACGGGCGCCGGCGTCTACGTCGCGATCGACCGGGTGACGGGCACGCTCGACGGACGCAGCGGCAGCTTCCTCATCGCACATCGCGGCGTCCGAAACGCCGACGGCCAGTCACTCGACATCGTGATCGTGCCCGGCTCCGGCACGGGCCAGCTCGCCGGGATCACGGGCACCATCGGGATCGAGATCGTGGGGAAGGAGCATTTCTACAGCGTGGAGTACGCGCTCGGAGAGTGACCCCGCCAACCGGAGCCCGCTGGGGCGGGCCTCCTACGCGACGATCTCGAAGCGAATCATCATCCCCATGTCCTCGTGATCGAGGATGTGACAGTGCATCAGCACCGGACCGCCCGTGAAGTCCGTGAAACGGGTCCGGACGGTGATCGAGCCGAAGCGTGGCACGATCGCGGTGTCGTAATATCCCGTGAACGGCACGGCGGAGCCATTCCGTTTCGTCACCTGGAATGGGTTGACGTGAACGTGCATCGGATGCTCCTGCTCCGTCTCGTTGACGATGAGCCACTCCTCGACAGTGTCGAGCGTACTGGTCCACTCGCTGTAGTTGGGATCCCAGGGGTGGCCGTTGATCGTGAACCGTCCGAACTCTCCCTCCGGTACTTCCTCGTTCATCCCGAGCACGATCGTCCGCTGCCGTTCGACCGGTACGTAGGCCGCCGAGAGGTCGTCGACCGGTGTCGAATTATCGACGCCAGGATGATTCGGACCCTGCCACGGCGTACCCGCGACGACGATGGTAGCGATGTCCTTCTGCGGCCAGGTGTCCACCCCCTGGTTGTACGACTCGTATGACATCGTGTACCGGCCGATGGTCGCGCTCGCGCGAACGACGACCTCGCACCGGTTGCCCGAAGCGAGCACCAATCGGTCCTGCTGCCGCAGGCCCGGCGCGACGAGGGGGATGCCGTCCACCGCGATCACGTCGAAGGTGTGGCTGGCGGCGCGCAGCTGATAGAAGGCGGACGATGATGCATTGCAGAGTGACCAGACCTGGACCTCACCCGGTCGCATGTGAATCTCCGGCATGCGCTGGCCATTGATCAGCGAGAGGGCCCGCTCCGGATCGTCGCGCTCCCCGTCGTCGCTGATCAGCGTGTGGAGGTCTTCCTCGAAGTAGGCCTGCTGCAAGAGCATCATCCGCCGCCGGATCCCGAGCCCGGCCACGAGATCGGTGTGCGAGTTCGCCACGTAGAGCAATCCGGCCGCACCGCGCGATACGTGGTTGGTCACCAGGCCATGCACGTGCTCGTGGTACCAGAAGAGTCCCGCCGGATGATCGAGCGGCACCTGGAACGAGTAGTGGTGCGTGTCGCGAGGGGATACCATGACCAACATGTTGTCCGCGCTGCCGATGGGCGACACGTGCATACCGTGATAGTGCAGGTTCGCCATGTTGGCCACGCGCGGCGGGCGGCCGTAGCCGCGTTTTTCATCCGCCTGTCCGAAGACGATCTTGTTCACGAACGTCAGATCGACCGTGTCTCCACCGCGCACCCACAGCGTGGGACCGGGGAACGTGCCGTCGTACGTCACTGCCTGCTTGGCGTGGCGTCCACCGACGACGGCCGGATTCGTCGATGCAGTGATCGTCGCCGTGAGCACACCGCCGACGCTCGCGATGACGCGTGGCTCGGCGAGGTCACCGTCGATCGGTTCCGTTCTTCCACGTTGGCTGCCGGCCCCCGCCGACGGGATCGGCGCGACGGGGTTGTCCGAGACACACCCAGCGGCGCCCAGCAAGGTGGCACTCGCCAACGTGCACCCCGAGGTGATGAACTCTCGGCGATTCACCGCACGCGTCGACATGGTACGCTCCGGTGGTGAGCCCACGGGAGGTGTCCCGGCGCACTCGGTCGCGATATCGTGACCGGAAGAGTGCCCTTCGCCCGCGTGCTTGGTTGCAAACAGCATGTGATCGCCGTCACTTCCGCGCCGTCAGGGCTTGCACTTCTCCGCTGTCAGGGCTTGCCCTGACACGCTTGGTGAGTTGGTGAGTTGGAGCGTGGGCTATCCAACGCACCAACTCGCCCCTCACCGCCGTTCCCAGTACTCATCCTCCGGAATCAGAACATCCAGCGACATCGCCTCCGGCCCGCGGTTCTCGCTGTAGTCCGCGATGTGGATCGCCGCCGTTTTGATCGTGCGACCGCGGTCGTCCAAGAGCTCCAGTGGCAGCTTGTCGCGCGCCTCGAGGTAGCGGGCGAGCTTGATCTGGTCGAGCGGCTCGCCGCCCGGCATCGGCGTCGCTTCGGCGAACAGGCGGAAGATCGGTTGCACCAGTTCGTAGCCGAACCCCGGATGGAACTGGCCCCACACGCGCCGGTCGAGCGCGTCGACTTCCTCGAGCTCCGAGTGTCCGAGGATGATCCCATTGAGCTTCAGCGTGTGACGCATCTCATGACTCCCGGGCGAGCCGCCGCACCATGACGAGGTCGGTCTGCAAGTCGGTGCCGAGCAGAAAGGGCTGGGTCCCGCACCGATGGAACCCCCACGATTCGTAGAACCGGATCGCGCGCTCGTTGCGATCCCAGACGCCGAGCCAAACGGCATCCTTCCCACGCCCGGCCGCTTCGGCGAGTGCACGCTGCATCAGCGCCGCACCTACACCCGTCCCCAGCGCTCGCCGTCGTGCGTAGAGCCGCGCGATCTGCAGCGCGTCGCCTGCCGGCACGATCGACGGGGTGTTCCCTTCCCGCAGCATCACGTACCCGACGGCGTCGCCTTCCCGCTCGGCGAAGAACACCGTCGTCTCGGGATCCATCAGCTCCGCGCGCTGAATCGGCTCGCCGAAGGCCGCGCGCATGTACGCGGCGAAGTCCTCGGGCGTGTTCGCCGCCTCGAAGGTCTCGGCGAACGTCGAGGCGCCAAGCTCGGTGAGGAGCGCCGCCTCGTCCGGCCGCGCCGAGCGTGTCGCGATCGGAGGTGAGGTCGCCGCGCTCATCGCCTCAACCTACCGGCGACTTCACCGACGCGCGAGCGTCCGGAGACCGAGCGCGCCATTGAACCAGCGCACGAGCGGGACGAGCCGGCCGTAGTCGCGCGCCAGCAGATCGGCCAGCCGAGGGCTGAACAGCTCCTTGTCGCGCAGCGTGCGGCCGACGGTGAACGACTGATGGCGCAGCAGGTCGGCGGCCGGGTGATCGTCGGCATAGCCGCGGGGCATCCGTGTGAGCATCGCCGATTCGTCGAGCCCACCGAAGCGCTTCTTCACCTTCGGATCGGCGAGCAGACGCCGGAGCGCGCGATGCTCCTCGTCGATCTGCTCGCGCAATCGCGCCAGCGTCGGACGTGGCGGCATCCAGATCCCGGCACCGATCATCGAGCGGCCGGGCTCCATGTGGAAATAGAACCCCGCACCGCCGTGCGGCGTGGTCGAGCCGACGCCGCGACCCGCGTCCCCGTGATAGAGCCAACAGGCGGCGTTGGTCTTGTACGGCGACTTGTCGTTCGAGAAGCGCACGTCGCGATGGATGCGGAAGAGCGAGCGCTTGGGATCTCCGACGATCTCCGGCGCGAGCTCGGCGAAGCGCACGTCCATCTCTTCGACGAGAGCGACGAGCGGCGCGCGCACCTCGCTCTCGTACTCGTCGCGGTGGGCCTGAAACCACTCGCGCGTGTTGCGCCGCGCGAGCGCGCGCAGGAATGCGATGGCCGCGGGGCGGAAGCCGCGAAACTCCGCGTCGCTCATGCGCCCGACGCGAGCGCCGGGATCGCATCGCCCGCGAGCCGGCACCGGCGCCAGTCGTCGAGCAGCTCGGCGCCGAGCGACCGGTAGAATCCGATCGCGTCGACGTTCCAGTCGAGCACCGACCACTCCACGCGTCCATACTCGCGCTCGACGGCCACGCGCGCGAGATGCGCGAGGAGCCGCCGTCCGAGCCCGCGCCCGCGGTGCTGCGGATAGACGAAGAGGTCCTCGAGGTAGAGACCCGGCTTCGCCAGGAACGTGGAATAGCTCTCGAACCAGAGCGCGAAACCGGCGGGTTCGTCGCCCGCGAAGGCGAGTACCACCTCGGCGGCGGGCTGCGCGCCGAACAGCGATTCGCCGAGCAGCTCCTCCGTCGCGACGCACTCGTGCGCCAGTCGCTCGTACTCGGCCAGCGCCTGGATGCAACCGAGGATGACCGGGATGTCGGCGGGAGTGGCAGGTCGTAGCGAGAAGCTCACTCCACCCCGTAGCGCTCGCGCAGGATCCTCAAGTGGTGCATCGGATGCCCCGCCGCGACGTACGCCAGCGCTCGCACGCTCATCGGCGTACCGTTGGCGTTTCCCATGCGCGACCATACCTCGTCGGGGAACGACTCGAACAGCAGCACCGTGCTCTCGCGCACCGCCGCGAGCTCGCGCGCCAGACTGGCGAGAGTGCGCTGGTCCGAGCCAGCGGTCTTCACGTACTCGTTCTCATCGAATCCGGGCAGCAGGGTCTGGTCGCCGCGCGCGATGCGCAGCGCGCGATACGAGAAGATCCGCTCGGCGTCGATCAGATGGCCGATCACCTCGCGGATCGTCCACTTGTCCGGGCCGTAGCGATGTCCGCCGCGCCCCTCGGGAATCCGTCCGATCACGTCGAGCAGCTCGCTCGCGCCGGCGCGCAGCAGCTCGACGACGTCACCCTCGGGGACCGACGTGACGTAGCCGTGATAGAACGGTGCGTACTCCGTGCGCTCGGGCCGGGCGCGCAGCGAGGCGGTCATGATGCTGGCGTGAGAGGAGGAGGGCTCAGCGCGCGACGGCGAGCGTCGCCGTCGATCGCCGCGTCGTGAGCAGCAGCGCGCCGGCCGCAGCGATGGCCAACGCGACCCACTGCGCCGACGTGAGTGGCCCGACGACGTCGCCCTTCGCGCGGAAGAACTCGACGATGAACCGCTCCACGCCCGCGAGCAGACAGTACATGCCGAACAGCCATCCCGCAGCGTGGGTGTGCCGGCGCATCCGCCACAGGATCCAGAACATCACGAGCCCCAACGCCACCTCGAGCAGCTGCGTCGGATACACGCCGACCACCGTCTCGGGCGACATCGACGCCGGCAGGTTGGCGTGGAACTCCTGGTTCATGTTGAGCACCGTGGACGGCGGCGCGCCCCTCGGGAACGCGACGGCGAGCGGGCTGTCCCATACGCGACCGTAGTCGTCACCGACCGCCCAGCATCCGGTGCGCCCGATCGCGTAGCCCGCCGCGATGCCGACCGCCGCGCCGTCTGCGACGCGCAGGAAGCTCTGCTTCCGCCACCGGATCACCAGCCACGAGAGCAGCACGGAGCCGAGGAACCCGCCCCAGAACACGAATCCCGCGCGGCTGAACAGCGCGGACATCCACGGACGCCCAGTGGCGAGCGACTCGTTGATGGCGAAGTACACCTTGCCGCCCACGATCGTGCCGACGAGCGCCGCGAACGTCACGTCGTTCATGATCTCGGCGTCATCGCCGCGCTCCTGCAGCACCGTCTGCGCCACCCAGTGCGCGATCCCGAATGCCGCCATCATCGCGATGCCGAATCCCGTGAGCTGCAGCGGGCCGAGAAAGAACACGAACGGGTCGTGCACGATCGGGGAGGCGAGCATCGTTATTTGGCTCTTCGGTTGACGTTGAGCTTCGTCCACACCACCACGGCCGCGCAGTCGGCGCCCGACGTCTGGAACTCCACCGGCATCGTGCCGCCCCCCGGATACACCTCGATCGCCGCCACCTCTTCCGGACGCACGAACGCATCCAGGTCGCCCGCCTCGAGCTGCTGCCAGCGCGAGCCGTCCACGTAGATCGTCACGCAGCCCTGCCGGCCGACGCTCCGCGTGGCCGTGATCATCTGCCGCCCCATCGAGCCTTGCACGCGGATGCCGGGAGTCGTCGTCAGCAGATCGGTGAACTGGATCGCCTTGCGCGCCTCGATCTGCTCGGGGGTGATGAAGTACCCCGATGCGGCGCCCTTCTTTCGCGTGCTCCAGCCGACGCGCTCGAGGCCCTGCTCCAGGCGCGACGCGACCGTCTTCACTTCTTCGAGCTGGGGCACGTAGGGGCCCATCTGCACGCTCACGCGCGACGGCTCTCTCGACGAGAGCTCCACGGCCACTTCCGTCGGAGCGTAGCCGAGATGGCGCACGGTGATCGCCTGGGTGCCGGCGGGAAGCGAATCGAGCACGAACTCGCCGCTCGCACGCGTGACCGTCGCGGCGCCGGTGCCATTGAGCGTCACTCGAGCGTTGCCGACTGGTGCGCCCGCCTTGTTGGTCACGCGGCCCAGCACGCGAGCCGCGCCTTTCTGCACCTTGATCGCCTTCCCCGCGCTGTCGGTGCCTATGGAGGCGACGGCGAGCGGCGCGACGCTCATGCTGCGCAGTGCGAGCAGGCCGTCTTCCTGATTGATCGGGACTTCGGCGGTGGTACCGCCATCCTTCCGCTGTGCCTGGAGCTTGCCCTCGTACTTCTCGGGGAGGCCGCACAGTCGATAGGTGCCGTCCTCGCCCACGGTCGCTTCACGCACCCGGGGCGCCTTCTTGATCTTCACCGGTGCGCCGAGGACCATCGGCGGATCGGGGTCGTACCATACGAGAGAGACCCGTGCGCCGATGGCCGACTTGTCGCTGTCGGGCTCGCGCACGCGGCCGACCAGCACGCCGGGCCCGAGGGCGCGCCGCGCCGGCGTGCAGAAGCGGTTGGCCAGGAACTCCTGGCTCGGCACGGCCACGACGACGCGCGTCACCTCATTCGCCACGAATTCCATCGGCGCCGTGCTCAGCAGGATGCCGAGCGTGTCGAGGATCGGATGGTCGACGTCGATCTTGTAGCTGCCGGCCTTGATGCTGTCCACGAGGAAGCGGCCGAGCGAGTCGGTGATCGCGACGCGGTCGGTGCCCGAGAGCTGGATCACCGCGTTGACCAGCGGCGCGCCGTGGATGCTGTCCAGGGCGACGCCCTGGAGGTAGCCCATCGTGGACGAACCCGCGAGCGGACCGGTCGAACCGGGTGCGGGAGCAATCGTGGTCGGCGCGGGGGCGCTGGGGGCAGGCGCCGAGGGAGTGACCTTGGGTCGCGACGTCGGAGCCTGCGCCATGGCGGCGCGAGCGAGCAGGAGCGCTCCGAGCGCGACAGAAAGCGAATTCAGACGCATGGGAGGAATATAGGGCTGAAGCGGTCGCCAGACCGCGCTCTACCCCGCGAAGCGCCGTTCGGTTCGGCTGATTCTGCCTCTAAAGGTACTCCGGGCGGCACGGTTCCTGACTCCGTGGCGCGCACCTTCATCATGGAGCACGGCATGGGCGCCAA
>Ga0126306_10001982_pt1 | contig 11335 bp, 13 predicted proteins | sample Plot27_FD_92592 | JGI IMG/M metagenome (GOLD analysis project Ga0126306, IMG submission 92592) | Serpentine soil microbial communities from UC McLaughlin Reserve, CA, USA - Plot27 | ecosystem: Environmental > Terrestrial > Soil > Grasslands | place: USA: UC McLaughlin Reserve, Lake County...
CGACCAGCGAACCCAACGCGCCGCTGGACAACGACGCCGTATGCACTGACCGTCGGCACCCCGAGCACCCTCGGGCTGCCATCCCGCTTCGGTATCTCCACCGCACGCACCGGCGGCGGCATCTAGCTCCCCGACGACAACCGGTTCCAGAGCTTGTACAGGTTCCCATGAAGGTCCCTCTCGAACTCCGTGATCGACCGCTCGTCAACGCCGGCCGCGCCCTTGTTGGCCGCCTTCGCCGCCTCCCGACCGCGGAGCGTCTCGATCAACGAGATCCTCGTCCGGCCCACCGGCCAGTCCCCGTGACGACGCCGGAATGCCGAGCACGATGCAACGACGCTCCTTTCTCCGCCTCGCCCTCGCGGCGGTCGGCGGCGCGGCGGTCGGCGTGCCGTTGAGCGCCTGCGGAGCAGGGTCACCGAGTGACGCTCAACGCGACCCGGCCCGAGATCCACGACCGCGGCAGACCAAGGGTGGTAGCCGCATCCTGCTGACGTACTTCTCGCGCCCGGGCGAGAACTACTCGAACGGCGGCAGGAGAAATCTCACGGTCGGCAACACCGAGGTGCTGGCCCGGGCGATGAGCGCGCGCCTGGACTGTGACGTGCACCGCATCGAAGCCGTCGATCCGTACCCCGCCGACTACGACGAGACCGTCCAGCGCAACGTGCGCGAGCAGGACACCGACGCCCGGCCGGCGATCGCCAATCCGCTCCCGTCGATCGACGGGTACGACACGATCCTGCTCGCCAGCCCGATCTGGAAGGTCAGGGCGCCGATGATCATGTCGACGTTCGCCGAGAGCTATGACTTCGTGGGCAAGACCGTCCACCCGGTCACGACGTACGCCATGAGCGGCCTCGGCACGACCCCCGACGACTACGCGCGGACGTGCCGTGGCGCACGCATCGGCACAGGACTCGCCGTTCGTGGGGAGGAGGCTCGCTCGACCGACGCGGAGGTTGACTCGTGGCTGCGCCGCACCAACCTGCTCGACGGCCGGGACCGTGCTGGCGAGGGAGCCGCGTGGACGCGGCGCTGAGCAGCACCAGCGCGACGAAACGCGCACGTGGCGGACTGCCGCTTCGACCGCGAAGCAGCGTCGGTCGAGCAAGCAGCGCGACCGGTCTTCATTGCGCCTGCGCCTACGCCAGCGTCACTGGTTCGAGCCCAGTATCGCCCATCAAAAGACCTGCATTTGCAGGCCCTTTTGTGGTCAGGGGAGTTTCTTTCGCGTTAGGAACTCGGCGATGCGCCCCCACATGGCGACGGGGTTGGAGTACATCGGCCAGTGGCTGCTGTCCGAGATCTCCGCCAGGTCGATCCCGTTGGCGGCGAGCGTCGGCAGGTACGAGAGCGCGGAGTTCTGCTCGCCGTACATGAACATGCGCGGGCACGGCAGCGAGAGGAACTTCGTCATCAGGTCGCCGTGGTCGGAGAGCTCGACCATGGACTCGAAGATCCCGCGCACGGCGCCCGGGCGCACCTTGTAGCGAAGGTTTGCCGCGTAGAGCGCGGTGGAGAAGGACGGCGACCGGCGGGTGCGTTCGATGAAGTCGTCGAAGAAGCGCTCGGGGTCGTCCGCGGGATGCGTGATGACCTGGCGGCTGAGGAAGCAGTCCTCGGGGGCGACGTTGCCCTCGATGTCGATGAAGCTCAGGATCCGATGGGGCTCCTGACTGGCGAGGAGCAGCGCGGTCAGCCCGCCCATGGAGTGCCCGACCAGGTGGAACCGTTCGATCTCCAGCTCTCGCAGCACGGCCCGGGCGGTTTCGACGAGAGCCGGGATCGAGATCTTCGACAGGTCTGCACACGCGGTTTCGCCGCAGCCCGGTGCGTCGTAGGCCAGGAACGGCCGCCCCGCGAACGCGCGCTGGCGCGCGATGTCGACGTAGTCCTCCTTCGTCGAGCCGAAGCCGTGGAGGAAGATGACCGGGGCAAGCTCGCCGGCGCGATGCGCCATGGCGACCGAGAAGTCCACGTCACCCACGCGCACGGGCAGCCGTTCGTACGTGACGTTGCTCATCGGGCGAGTGCGGGTCGCCGCGCGACCGGTACGCCGCGCCAAGTGGCACGCGCGGCGGCCACGCAGGCAAACATTCCGAGCGCGACAGCGGCCGCGCCCGCCGATGGCACCGTGCAGGCGACGACGAGGCAGAACGTCAGATAGCAGGGAAGGCTGCGGACCAGGCCGGTGAGGGCATGGGCGCCCGCCACCCGGCCGTCCCGGGTCACCACGGTGAGCGTCAGGGTCGTGCACATCGTCGGGAACGCCGCGACCGCGCCGGCGGCTTCGGGGCCTGCGAGCCGGCTCGTGACGACCGCTGCGCCGACGATCACCGAGGCGGCGACGGAGGTCAGCGCGGTGGTCGACCAGCGGCGCGGCGATCCGGGCCGCGGGCGGTCGGCGACCATGAATCGCGGCGCGAACGCGAGCACGGGCATCGCGGATGCCACGGCGAGCGCGGCCGGGACGTCGGCAACGAGGGCCGAGCAGGCGACGTACGCCGCGGTTCCGGCGGCGACGCCGATGATCAGGCCGCGGCGCATCAGCACGCCGGCGAAGACGACGCCGAAGACGACCTGCGCTGGGACGTGCGTCGCAGCGCTCAGCGCCATCGTGCCCGCCGGCCGGCTTCCGGCGTCCAGGCTGACGGCGACGACGGCCACCGCGAAGGCGATCGGCAGCGCCGCGACCCATCCGGCCGCCGACGGGCCAAGCCGTCGCTCGATCCGGGCGGCCGCGGCCATGACGACTGGTGCGAGCAAGAGCGATGCGACGATCACGCCCCCAAGGTTGGGAGGGATCACTGTTTACGACAAGCACTGATTCTCGATGTGAAATCGTGCGAAAATCCGAACGATGGAACTGCGGCGACTGCGACTGCTGCATGAACTGTCCCGACTGGGGACGGTGGCGGCGGTCGCCGAAGCGCTCGCGTACAGCCCGTCATCCGTGTCCGTCCAGCTCGCTCAGCTCGAGCGCGAAGCCGGAGCGAAACTGCTGCGTCGCGTCGGCCGCAACGTCGAGCTGACGCCGGCAGGCCGCCGACTGGCCGCCTACGCGGCCGAAGCGCTCGCGTCCGACGAGGCCGTCCGCACCGAGCTGGCGAGCGCAGGCGATACGCCCCGCGGGCGCCTGCGGCTGACGTTCGTGCAGACCCCGGCGCTCGCGCTCCTGCCCGGCCTCCTGGACCGGCTCGCCGACACGGCGCCCGATCTCCAAGTCGAGGTCGTCCAACGGGAAACGGCACCGGCGCTGGAAGACCTGCGGTCGCGCGCCGTCGATCTCGTCGTCGGCATCGAATACGACCCGGTGCCCGTCCCACGCCAGCGCGACGTCGACCGCCGCGACCTGCTGCGCGAGGACGTGCTGCTCGCCGTGGCGCCCGAGCATCCCGCGGTCCCGAAGCGAGGTCCGATCCGGCTCGCCGCCTGCGAGCACGCGGCCTGGGCCACCGGCCACCGCGGGACCGGCCTCGACGCGGTCGTCCGCAACGTGTGCAACCGCCTCGGCGGCTTCGAGCCCGACATCCGGCACCGCAGCGACGACGGCCTCGTGCTCAGCGCGCTGGTCGCCTCCGGCCGAGCCGTCGCACTGCTTCCCGCGCTGCTGACCGCGGCGGTGCCGCAGATCATCGCCCGCCGCCTACGCGAAGAGCGCCTCCAACGAACCATCTTCACCGCCACACGCACCACGACAACGCATGCGCCCGCAGTCCTCGCCGCCCGGCAGGCACTACGCGACACCACCCGGCAAGTCGCCGCCGGACAGCGAGACCTCGAAGTCCTCCCCTGAAGCGCAAGTGCTGCGCTGGACGCCGTGCTCACTGCGACCCGATCGCGAACTTGCCGCCCACCGGCACCTCGTCGAGATAGCGGGTATCTCCGGCAAGGAGCGGCTCGATGCCGGCGAGCACCGCGTTGGCCGCCTCGCCCGCGAAAAACGTCTCGTGAGCCTCCTTGCTGGTCCAGCCTTCGGTGACGTAGACGACGTCGTTGTCGGTGGCCGAGCGGCCGACGAGGAAGACGACGCAGTCGTCGTTCGCCCTGGGCCGGCTCCGGTTGCGGCGTTGAGAAGGAACTCGACCAGCGCGTCGCCCTTCCCCGGTTGCGCTGTCATGGTGGCGTGGAGTCCGTGCGTGACGTTCTTCATGAGTGCTCCTTGAATCGATTGGGTTTGGTGGGGTGATGCGATGCGCTCGCCACAGAAGTGCAGCGCGAGCAGCTCGAGACCGAGCGACTCGATTCTGTGCAGGAGGCCGAACAGCGCGGCCTGGTCGGGGACCGACCCGGTGAGCACCGTGTCGCTGCCGCGCCGGTAGGATTCGAGCGTCGGGAACGCCTCGAGGGCCGTGGGGCCGAGCAGGCCCCTGACGCGGATCTCGCAGCGCGGTGACGTGCACATGGGGCCACACGGTCGTCCCGGGATGGATGAGGCGTCGTCACATGGCCTGGATGATTCGCGCTGCGAAGATGGCGGTGTCGTGGCGCACCGTGGGCAGCGGTTGGGCGTACCGGCGCCGCCCAGAGGCGTCCCGCAGTCGTGCGCCGCGCCCTGCTCGACGAGCTTGCCGCGGACAGGCGCGTGACGCTCGTATCCGTCGCCCGCCGGCAGCGGTAAGACGTCGCTGCTGCGCTCTTGGGTGACCGACGCCGCGGTCGGAGACCGCGTCGCCCGGGTCACGGTCGCACGCCGCGAGCGGGAGCCGCAGCGCTTCTGGCTCGGCGTGATCGCCGCGCTGCGCGAGAGCGACCCGGGGTCACGGCTGATCGGCGCGCTCACCGCGGCGCCCGACCTCGATGCGGACGTCGTCGTCGGGCGCCTCCTCGACGAGCTGAGCGGGCTCGATGAGCCGCTGTGGCTCGTCATCGACGATCTCCACGAGCTCGAGGCGCCCGACGGCATGCGGCAGCTCGAGCTGCTTGTGACCGAGGCCCCTCCCGAGTTGCGATTGGTGCTCGCCACGCGTCGCGACGTCCGGCTGGGGCTGCATCGCCTGCGGCTCGACGCCGACCTCACCGAGCTCCGCGGCGCGGACCTGCGGTTCACGGTGGAGGAGGCCCGTGAGCTCTTCCTGGCCGCCGGCGTGGAGGTCCCCGGGGCGGCGCTCGAGCAGCTGGTCGCCCGGACCGAAGGCTGGGCCGCCGGCCTGCGGCTGGCCGCGCTCTCGCTCATCGGCCATCCGGACCCTGAGCGCTTCGCGGCGGACTTCTCCGGTAGCGAGCGTACGGTCGCCGAGTACCTGCTCGCGGAGGTGCTCGAGCGCCAGCCCGAGGACGTCCGCCGGCTGCTGCTGCGCACGTCGATCCTCGAGCGGGTCACCGGTCCGCTGCCGATCGCCTCACGGGCGACACCGCTGGGGCGCGGATCCTTGACGAGCTTGAGCGCGCGGGCGCGTTCGTCGTCGCAGTCGATGCGCAGCGCACGACCTTTCGCTACCACCAGCTGTTCGCCGACCTCCTCGCCCTCGAGCTGCGGCGCAGCGCGTCAGACGACCTCCCCGCCCTGGACACGGCGGCGGCGGAGTGGTTCGCCGAGCACGGCTTCACCGTCGAGGCAGTCCGCCACGCGCAGGCAGCGCGCCGGTGCGACTTCGCGACCCGGCTGCTGTCGGAGCGCTGGGTCGGCCTGTACCTCGACGGGCGCCGCGCCGACGGCCACGAGTTGCTGCGCGCCTTTCCGCACGACTTGGTCGCGGGCGACGCCGAGCTCGCGATGGTGGCCGTCGCCGACGAGCTGGCCAGCGGCTCCTTGGAGGAAGCCGCACGCCATCTCGGCATCGCGACGCGGGCGCTGCCGTCGGTTCCGGAGGAGCGCCGGCCACGGGGCACCTGGCAGTCGGCGAGGGACACCTCCACGAGGCACTGACGATCGCCCGCCGCATCGGTCGGCCGTTTCTCGAGGTCGGCGCGCTCTCGTATCTCGCGCTCGCCAGCAGAGCCCGCTCGAACACGCTCGCGGAGAAGCGCTGCCGCGAGGCGATCGCTATTGCTCCTGCGGGAGAGCAAGTCCGACCGGGGCGCGCGCAGCTTCGACGTCGCCGGGGCGGTTTCGAGCACTGCCGGTCTCGGGCTGCTCGTCTATGGCCTGACGTATGCGGCCGAGCACACCTGGAGCCACAGCACGACGATCGCACTGCTCGCCGGATCCGCCGCGCTGATCGTCGCCTTCGTCGCGATCGAGTGGCGTTCGCACGAGCCGCTGCTACCGCTGCGGCTGTTCCGGCTGCGGACCCTCTCGGGGTCGAACCTTGCCATGGCATTCGCCTCGAGTGCCGCCTTCGTGGTGTTCCTCCTGGGCAGCCTCCACATGCAGCAGGTGCTCAGCTACTCGCCGATCGAGACCGGCCTCGCCTTCCTCACCGTCTCGCTCACGATCCTCGTCGTCGCTGCGCCCGTGCAGGGAATGGTCAGCCGGGTGGGCATCCGGCCGCTGATCGTGGCTGGCTTCGTCGTCATGGCCGCAGGGCTCGCCTGGCTGGCGCGGATGCCGGTCGATGGGCAGTACTTCGCCGACCTGTTCCCCGGATTCTTGGGCCTGGGCATCGGGGGGCGCTGGCCTTCGTGCCGGGGCAGATCGGCGCGCAGGGTGATGTCGCCCCGGAGGACTCCGGCGTCGCGTCCGGCCTGATCAACACCAGCCAGCAGATCGGGGGCGCGATCGGCGTGGCCGTCGCGATGACGATCGCAACGACGTACACCGGGAACTACGTGGAAGACCACGCCGGCACCAACGCGCTCAGCGACGCCGCACTCGTCCACGGCTTCGGGATCGCCTTGTGGGTGTTCGCGGCGGCGGCCGCGGTCGGCGCCGTCGTGACGGCGCTGGTTATCGAGTCGAAGCCGACGCTGTCCGACCAGGCCGACCAGCCGGAAGGCACCGAGGTCTTCGTGCCCGCAGCGTAGACCGCAACCAGATTCCGTTCGACCGGGGCCGTCGCGGTGCACTCGCGGCGGCCCCGGCCATGACCGCCATCAGCAGGCTCGCGGAACCGCGAGGCGACCTCGACTAGGACGAGACCATGCCGACTCGCCGTCGTCGGCGCCGCGGACGCCCCCAGGACAAGGCGGAACCTGCTGGGAAGACGAGCAGCAGCGCCGCGGTTCGTTCCAACAGACAGCTAGAAGCTGGCGTCGACGATCCAGCGCTCGATCCGCGAGGGCCGTATCCCGCGCTGGTCGCTCACCGGCCGCTCGCGCACCGCTTGCTCAGCCGCCGCCAGTGCCGCTTCCGATTCCCACAGCGTCACCGACATCAGCCTGCCGGTAGTCGCCTCGCGAAGGTAGTAGCCGGCTATGAAGCCAGGCAGCGACTGCAGGAGGTCGTATAGGGATCTCGCGCGTCGGTCGTCGTCGTTGAGCAGATCCGGCGGCTCATCCCAGGTTGCCACGCGCGCGACGCTCATTCGCACACCCGAGCCTACCGCCCGCAGATCCGACCCAAGATTTGGCCGGTCTTCGTGCCAGACGGCAAGAAGATCGCCGTCGCGCTCGACGCAGATCGCATCTCCGTCCGGGGTCGTGCTGCGAGGCACACGCGACACTGCATCGCCGGTTCGGGACCAGGTCCGGTGCAGGCGCGCCTTCCGGTTCTGCGATGAGTTCTCGCGTGTGCGACCGTCTACAGGGTTCAGGAGCCGTCGCGGGGAGCCGGTTCGACAGGCCGTCTCCTTCCCCACAACGGCGAGCGTGAGCTGGAGGAGGACCGATGATGGTCGAAATGCCGACGCTGTACGTGTGCCACGGCGATGACGGGGGACCGCGGAGGCATCCGTGTCGCCGGGTGCAGGAGGCACTCCGTGCCGCAGGAATCGAATACGAGAAGGTGATCGCCGCCCACGGCCATCCCATTCCGTTCCTCCGTAAGGGCTCGCGGGACGAGCTGCGCGAAGCGACCGGAGACACAAAGCTGCCGGCGCTCAAGCTGCCGGACGGGACGATGATCACCCACTCTCGCGCCATACTCGCCTGGATCTCGCGCCAGACCTGATTCCCGCGGGCCGGTCCGCGCTATTCCTTGGAGGCACAGGCCGCAGCGCCGTCGATCGCTGCCCGCGAAGTTGACGGGGGAGGGACCTCCCCCCCTTCGTCAGCGCCCGCGCGTGAGCCGGTAGAGCACGTGCGGAAGCCCGACGTGCTCGACGTCGCGCTCGTACGTCATGCCCAACTTCTGCATGACCGCCCGCGACGCGGCATTGCCGTGGACGGTGAACGAGATCACGTCGTCGAGCTCGAGCACGTCGAAGGCCACGCGCACCGCCTCGCGCGCCATCTCGGTCGCGTAGCCGCGGTTCCAGTAGTCGGGGTGGATGAACCACAGCAACTCGACCTCGGGACGGTCGCCAATCGTCGTGTGCTGCACCCCGGCGTGCCCGATGACCTCGCCGCCGGGCAGCAGGACCGTCCATACGCCGAAGCCCCAGCGCTGCCAGTGCTCGATGAACTCCTCGAGCGTGGCGCGCGCATGATCCGGGGTGCGCAGGTCAGACGACCACAGCTCCTCCGGCGTGCGTGGATCGCCGTAGAAACGGACGTAGGCGTCGGCGTCGCCGGGCTCGGGCCGGCGGCCGACCAGGCGAGCGGTCGTCACGTGATCTACGGCAACGGGGCCCGGCATCAGGCGGTCACCGGTTCCCCGGGTGCAACGTGCGGCACGGATCCGCCGATCGTGGTGTGAAACGCCGTCGCGCGCAAGGGGCCGGTGACCGACATGGTTTCCGCGCTGGCGGAGCAACGCCCGCCGCGGCGACCCCGGGGCCAAAGGGGACGGCGCGGATCTTGCCCTACTTCGGCGTCGTCAGGGCGGCTAGCGGCGATGCGGCTTGCGGGACGCCTCCCGATGCGCGAGGCTCGCGCTCCCGACCAGGAGGCCATCTCATGTCCAGCGCAGAGGCGGGGACGCCGCCGCTGCAGGCGTTGCTCGACGCATTCAACGCCCATGACGTCGACGCGATCATGTCGTTCTTCACTGAGGATTGCGTCTTTGATACGCCGCGCGGGCCCGCGCCGGGAGGGCACCGATTGGTCGGCAAGCAGGAGGTCCGGAAGGGATTTCAAGCGCGGTTCGACGGGATTCCAGACATCGACTACGGCGACGACCGCCACTGGACGTGCGGTGATCGCGGCGTGTCCGAGTGGACGATCCGCGGAACTAAAGCGACTGGCGAGTCCGTCGAAGTGCGCGGCTGCGACCTCTTCGAGTTCACCGACGGCAAGATCAGCCGCAAGGGTTCCTTCTGGAAGATCGTCGACTGAGATGCAACTGGGCAGGCGGCCTTCAGGTTCGAGGTGGAGGGCACGCGATCAGTTGTCGACGTCCTCTTGGCCGGCGTCTTCGTTACATTCGATGCTTGGCGGTTCCTTGGCGGGGAAGGCGAGGAACTGGAACTGGGTCGCACGAAGCCGCGGATGTCGAGGGCGAGTGCTGGCCGCCGCCGCCCGGTACTAGGGGGAAGTACCGAGTGCCGGTACGGCCACCCCCCGCGGACCAGGCGCCTCTGTCACTCCCGGACGCCTGTCTGCCCCCAGTTCCGCCGGGCTCCGCGTGGGAGGCTGCGGTCAGTCCTCCCCGGCCCCCTGCTTGAAGGAGCTCAGGTCTGATGCAGTCCCGTAATCTCGCGGCGCGCGCCGGTAGATGGAGCGCGCAGCACCGCAAGACGGCCATCTTCGGCTGGATCCTGTTCGTCGTCCTCGCCACCGTCCTCGGTGGCAAGATTGGCCAGAACGACATCGACGAGTCGGCGCAAGGCAACGGCGAGTCCAAGCGTGGCGACATGATCGTCGAGGCCGCAGGCTTCCCGGACGAGGCCGGCGAGCAGGTGCTCGTGCAGGGCAGGCGCTCGTCCAAGGCCGACGATCCTCAGGTGACGGCCGCCGTGAGGGACGTCGTGAACCGCCTGGAGCGGATCGAGGGCATCACCGAGATCGAGAGCCCGCTCGATCCCGCCACCCGCGTCAACACCGTCTCCAAGGACGGCCGCTCGGTCGTCGTGAACTTCACGATGCCCGGCACGGACGAGCATGTCGAGCAGCTCGTCGAGCAGCCGCTCGCCGCCGTGGCCGCCATCCAGACCGCCCACCCCGGCGTGCGCGTCGAGCAGTTCGGCGACGTATCCGCCACCAAGGAGATCGCCGCCCAGGACGCGAGCGACGGAAAGAGGTCGGAGTTCATCTCCTACGGCCTGATGCTGATCATCCTGCTGGTCGCGTTCGGCGCGGTCGTCGCCGCCGGCCTCCCGCTCGTGCTCGGCGCCACCGCCGTCGCGGGCACGATCGGCCTGCTCGGGCCGGTCAGCCAGGTCTACGCGCTTCCGCTCGACGTGTCCCAGCTCGTGGTGATCATCGGCCTCGCCGTCGGCGTGGACTACGCCATGTTCTACTCGCGCCGCATGATGGAGGAGCGCGACCGCGGCCACTCGGCCGAGGCCGCGGTGGAGATCGCCGCCGCCACGTCGGGCCGTGCCGTGCTCATCTCGGGCATCACCGTGATGACCGCGATGGCCGGGCTGCTGTTCGCCGGCAACCCGATCTTCATCGGCTTCGGCATCGGCACGATGCTCGTCGTCGCCGTCGCCATGCTCGGCTCGCTGACGTTCCTGCCCGCGATGCTCTCGTTCCTCGCCCAGAAGAACTGGCTGGAGAAGGGCCGCGTGCCCTACGTCACCAAGCGCCGCCACAGGGTCAAGGGCGAGTCGCGCGTCTGGGGCGCCATCCTCACCCGCGTCCTCAAGCGCCCCCTCGTGTCGGCGCTGATCGCCGGCGGCCTGCTCGTCGCCCTCTGCGTCCCCGCGCTCGGCATCCAGATCAAGGATCCGCGCTTCGACGGCTACTCGCGCAGCCAGCCGGTCATCCAGACCTACGACAGGGTCCAGGCCGCCTTCCCCGGCGGCGCGGTTCCGGCCATGACCGTGATCAAGGCCGAGGACGTCACGGCCGCGCCGATCCAGGCCGCGATCGGGCAGCTGCACGACCAGGCGCTGGCCAGCGGCCGGCTCTCCGAGCCGTCCGCCGTCGACGTCAGCCCCGACAAGACCGTCGCCGTCGTCGCCCTCTCGGTCCAGGGCAGCGGCACCGACGCCGCTTCCGAGCGCTCGCTCGAGGTCCTGCGCTCCGAGGTCGTCCCGGCCACCGTCGGCAAGTTGGCCGACGCCGAAGTCGCCGTGACCGGCCTGACCGCGGGCTCCAAGGACTTCATCGACGTCATGAAGTCACACGTCCCGATCGTGTTCCTGTTCGTGGTCAGCCTCACGTTCATCCTGCTGCTGGTCACGTTCCGCTCGATCGTCGTGCCGATCAAGGCGATCGTCCTCAACCTGCTGTCGGTCGGCGCGGC
>Ga0126306_10001983_pt1 | contig 11334 bp, 12 predicted proteins | sample Plot27_FD_92592 | JGI IMG/M metagenome (GOLD analysis project Ga0126306, IMG submission 92592) | Serpentine soil microbial communities from UC McLaughlin Reserve, CA, USA - Plot27 | ecosystem: Environmental > Terrestrial > Soil > Grasslands | place: USA: UC McLaughlin Reserve, Lake County...
CCCTCGATGCTGTCGTCACCGACGTGTCGCATCTCAGCGTCGCTGTTCCGCAGGCCGATGTGTTCAACCTCCCATTTCTCTACAAGGATACCGAGACCGTTCTGCGTTTCGCCAACGGTCCGGTCGGCGCCGCGCTGAACGATCCGCGGCTGCTGCTGGAGGTGATCAACGACGGCATGCACTTGGACCCCCAGGTGGTCCGGGTCGCTCTGGCCGCCGCCGGGGTCAACCGGATCGCTCTGATCACCGACGCGATGGTCGCCACCGGCATGCCCAACGGCCGGTACCTGCTCGGCAGCCTCGAGGTGGACGTGCAGGACGGCCTCGCCACCCTGGCGCACGGCAGCCACTCGATCGCCGGCAGCACGCTGACGATGGATGTCGCGTACGCCAACGCGGTGAAGGCCGGCGTCTCGCTGGTCGACGCGTCGCGGATGGCGTCGACCACGCCGGCCGAGACGTTCGGCTGGTACAACGTCGGCGGGATCGAGACCGGCAAGCGGGCCGACCTGGTCGTGCTGGACGAGGAGTACGCCGTGCGCAAGGTGATGCGGGCCGGCTCGTGGCTGGACTGATCGCGACCGTCACGCTGAACCTGGCGCTGGACGTCACGTACGGCGTCGAAGAACTGGTGGTCGGCGGGAGTCACCGGGTCACCGACATCCGGCAACGCGCGGGCGGCAAGGGCGTGAACGTCGCGCGAGTGGCGACCACCCTCGGGCACCAGGTGCTGGCGCTGGGGTTCGTCGGCGGGGTGACGGGCGAGATCGTCGCCGAGGAGTTGTTCGATGCGGGTCTCACCGCGCTGCTGACGCCGATCGCGGCGGAGACCCGGCGTACCGTCGCCATCGTCAACGGCGCGGACGGCGACGCCACCATCTTCAACGAGGCAGGCCCGGTCGTGTCCGCCGACGAGTGGCGGGCCTTCCACGATCGGATGCCGTGGGCAAGGTTGGGAGTGCTCGCCTGCTCGGGCAGCCTGCCGCGCGGTCTGCCGGCCGACGCCTATGCCGAACTCGCCGTGCGCGCGCGTCATCACGACGTGCTGTCGGTCATCGATGCCGGCGGCGACGCCCTCGTCGCTGCTGCCAGGACCGGGGCGGTGGTCCGCTCCAACGCCGCCGAGCTTCAGGAGGCCCTCGGCGACGTCGACGTGGGGACGGGCGCACGGCATCTGGTCGAGCTCGGAGCCACCGCCGCGGTGATCACCGACGGCGCCCGCGGAATGGTTGCTGCTAGCAAGCAAGGCACCTGGCGCGCGCTGCCGGTCGAGCAGGTGGCGGGCAATCCCACCGGCGCCGGTGATGCCTGTACTGCGGTGGTCGCCGCAGCAGTGGCGGACTCCCCCGAGCCAGACTGGGCCGAAGTACTCAAGTCGGCGGTGGCGGCATCGGCCGCGGCCGTGCTGACACCGGTTGCCGGGGACATCGACCTCGCGGCCTACCGGCGTTGGCAGCCGCAGGTCGAGGTACAGAGTCTCTAGAACAGCGTCGTAGACAAGGGAGTTCGACATGCCGTTGGTGTCCGGAGCCGAGGTCGTGCTGGGTGCGGCCAAGGACGGTCGCGGGGTCGGCGCATTCAACGTGATCCAGCTGGAGCACGCGACCGCGCTGATCGCCGGTGCCGAGCAGGCCGGCACTGCCGTCATCCTGCAGATCAGCGAGAACGCGGTGAAGTACCACGGCGCGCTCAAGCCGATCGGCGTCGCCACCCTGGCCGCCGCCTCGGCCGCGTCCGTCCCGGTCGTCGTGCACCTGGACCACGCGATGGACCGCGACCTGGTGACGGAGGCCGTTTCGCTCGGCTTCACCTCGGTGATGTACGACGCGTCGAAGCTCGACTACGAGGACAACGTCCGGGCGACCAGCGAGGTGACGGCCTTCTGCCATCAGCAGGGGGTGTTCGTCGAGGCGGAGATCGGCGAGGTCGGCGGTAAGGACGGCGTTCACGCGCCCGGCGCTCGCACCAGGCCGGACGAGGCCCTCGCCTTCGCCGAAGCCACTGGTGTGGACGCGCTCGCCGTCGCGGTCGGCTCCTCGCACGCCATGACCGAACGGACGGCCGAGCTCGACTTCGGGCTGATCACCGCGCTGCGGTCCGCAGTACCGGTGCCCCTGGTCCTGCACGGTTCTTCGGGCGTCGCGGACGCGGACCTGACCCGCGCGGTCGAGGCGGGGATGACGAAGGTCAACATCGCCACCCATCTCAACAACGTGTTCACCGCCAAGGTCCGCGAGGTGCTGGCGGACCAGCCCGATCTGGTCGACACCCGGAAGTACCTCGGCCCCGCCCGTACTGCGGTCGCGGCCGAGGTAGCTCGCCTGTTGAAGGTGCTGAAGGCGGTCTAGGCGGTCAGGTCAGGTCGCGGCGGATCCGCCACAAGGAGAAGCCGCTCAGCGCCAGTGCAAGGATGAGGAACACCCCGGTCTCACGCCACTGCAGATCCCAGAACCGGCTGGCCGGATGGTACGAGATCTGTTGCCGGTAACCCTCGTCCGCGAGTCGCTGGAAGCACGCGGTCACGGTCGGCGACACTTGGGCGGTCTTGGCCTGGATCTTGCCCTCGCCGGTCGGACCGCCCGGTGGCGGTGGGATGCAGTTCACCACCCAGTCCGGCAAGGTCTTCTGTACCTGACCGGCGGCGTTGACCGTGTTCTCGGAGATCTTCCAGAAGCCCTCGCCGACGCCCTCGAGCCTGGCTTCGATCCGCATCACCTCGGGATTCGTCTCCGGCCCCGAGAGTTGGAGGCCGCGCATGTTCTCCGCCGTCACGATCACGGAGGCTTGCAGCGGCGTCATCAGGTGCGGCCGCAGGAACATCGGGGTCGCGATCTGGATCGCGATCACGGCGGCGAGCGTGATGGCGATCGCGACCACGCTGCGCCGGGTGACCAGGCCGACCGCGACACCGAGAGCGAAGGCGAACGCCGCATAGCCGATCGGCGCCACCCCGCGCGCACCGAACACCGGCGGGAGCAGCCGCGGCAGGTTGAACACCCCGTTGAAGTCGCCGTGGTTGAGCGCGTCGTCGATCGGATCGGCCCACCAGGTCACCGCGAGGCTGAGCAACCCGGTCAGGGCGATCGCGGCCAGTCCGGTGCAGAGCAGCTTGGTCACGAGCCAGCGGGTCCGGCTGATGCTCTGGGTCCAGACCAGCCGGTGGGTGCCCATCTCCAGTTCCCGCGCGATCAGGGGAGCTCCCCAGAACGCGCCGATCACCGGCGGAGCGGCGTACACGGCGGCCTGTCCCACGATGTACAGGTACTCGTTGATCTGGTCGAAGCTGATCCGGCTCAAGAAGCCTTCATGGGCAAGTTGGTACTCGTCTTGCAGGCCTGGACCGGTCGCCAGCAGGAAGACGACGATCAGGGCCACCGCGGCGCCGATCACCAACGCCTGCAGCCGGAACTGCCGCCAGGTGAGCCACATCATCGCTGTACCTCCAGCACTGGGCGGTCGTTCTGCTTGGACGGACTGGAGCGGCCCATGTAGGCCAGCACCACGTCTTCGAGGGTGAGCTGGGTGACCGTCCACGCCGGGTCGAGGATCGGCTCGTCGGTGCGGATCAGCACCGTGGACTGACGATCGGTGTGGCTGGCGGCGATCACGTGCTGGTTGTGTGGCAGTGACTTCTCGTCGCGGCGTGGACCGACCAGCCGGTAGTGCGTGGCGAGCAGGGTGTCGATGTCACCGGCGATCTGGACGCGCGAGTCGACCAGTACGACGAGGTAGTCGCAGGACCGCTCGACGTCGGAGACGAGATGTGACGAGAGGACGACGCTGAGCTCGTGCTCGGCGACCGCCTCCATCAGATCCTGCAGGAACTCCCTGCGGGCCAACGGATCCAGCGCGGCGACCGGCTCGTCGAGGATCAGCAGCTCGGGCCGTTTGGCGATGCCCAGGGTGAGGGCGAGCTGGGCGCGCTGACCCCCTGACAACCGGCCGGCGCGTTGCTTCGGGTTGAGCCCCAGGCTCTCGATCCGGTCGGTGGCGAGCGTCTTGTCCCAGGCAGGGTTGAGGCTGGCGCCGAGCTTGAGGTGGTCCGCGATGCTGAGTCGCGCGTAGGTCGGAGTGTCCTGTGCCACGAAGCCGATCCGGGCAAGCTGGCTGCTGCCCGCGGGGGAGCCCAGTACTTCGATCGAACCGGTGGTGGGGGTCAGCATGCCGACGGCGAGGTTGAGCAGGGTGCTCTTGCCGGCCCCGTTCGGGCCGACCAGGCCGACCACTCGCCCCGCCGGGACATCCAGCGTGCAGTCCGTGAGCGCCCAGCGACGCCCGTACTTCTTACCCAGTCCCTGGGCCTGCAGTGCGGCGGTCACGCTATGTCCTCCTGAGCGGCGGTCCGAAAGGTGGTCATGAACAACGCCTCGATGCTCTCGTCGTCGAGGCCGGCCTTGCGGGCCTTCGTCAACCAGCGCTGCAGGTCGTGCCGCAGCGGTCCGTGGGCGGCGAGGCTGTGATCGGTCAGCGTGCGGGTCACGAACGTGCCGCGCCCGGGCCGCGCCGAGACGAGCCCCTCGTGCTCCAGTTCGCGGTACGCCTTCAGCACCGTGTTCGGGTTGATGGCGAGCTGCGCTACCACGTCCTTCACCGTCGGCAGCTGATCCCCCTCGCGTAGCAGCCCCAGCCGCAGGGCGTTCCGCACCTGCTGGACGATCTGCTGATAAGGCGAGACCCCCGACCGGCCGTCCAGATGGAACTCGATCATCCCCAACCCCATTCATCTAGTTAACTAGCACAATACGCCTATGAGGATGCGCTGGGTCAAGAGCTGGATCTGGTACGTGCCCCGCGAGGTCCGCTGTCGGCCGGACCGAGGTGCCGTGCCGGGCAAGGTCACAGCACTCAACCCAACCCGCAGCCGACAGCTAGGGCTAGCGGATTGCGGCGTAGCGGCGGAGGGATTCTTCGCGGGCTTCTGCGTGGTCGACTATCGGGTCGGGGTAGCCGGTGGAGGCGGCGGAAGTCCACGGTTCGTGGGCGGATTTGCCGGCGAGGGCGGCCAGTTCGGGGATCCAGCGGTGGATGTAGGTGGCGTCCGGGTCGAACTTCCTGCCCTGGGTGATCGGGTTGAAGATGCGGAAGTACGGCGAGGCGTCCGCGCCGCAGCCCGCCACCCACTGCCAGTTCAGGGAGTTCGAGGCGAGATCCCCGTCCAGCAGGTTCCGCAGGAACCACCGAGCGCCGTACTTCCAGTGCACGTGCAGGTCCTTGACCAGGAAGGACGCGACCACCATCCGCACCCGGTTGTGCATGAACCCGCTCTCGGCCAGTTGCCGCATCCCCGCGTCCACGATCGGGTACCCGGTCATTCCCTTGCACCAGGCCTCGAACGCATCACCCGGCTCGTCGTACTCCATCTTCTCGAACTCCGGCCGCAACGGCTTCCACGCCGCATCCGGGTACCGCGCCAGCAGGTCCGCGCAGAACTCCCGCCACGCCAACTCGCGCCGATACGCCTCGGCCCCCGCACTCCGCTTGCGCGCCAGATCCGCCAGCATGGTCCGCGGGTGCACCTCGCCGTACTTCAACGGCACCGACATCCGCGAGGTGGAGTCCAGGTCCGGCCGGTCCCGCTCGTCGTCGTACGTCGCGACGTCCTCGAGGTACTCCTGCCAGTGCATGCGCGCCGCTTCCTCGCCCGCCCCTTCGACGGCCTGCGTCGACGGCAGCGCGTCGCCGCGTTTACCGATCCACTCGACCCGCGCCGGCGCCTCCGCCGGCCGCCGCCAGCCGTGCTCGAGCCACGCGCGGAAGTACGGCGTGAACACCTGGTACGACGATCCCTGCTGGTTCAGCACCCGCCCGGGCGCGACGGCGTACGGCGATCCTGTGGTGACGAGTGGGCAGTCCAGCGCGGCCTCGACCGCCTCGTCACGACGTCGCCCGTACGGCCCGTGGTCGGCGGCGACGTGGACGCTGACAGCGCCGATCTCCGCCGCCAGAGCGGGGATCACCTCGGCCGGATCGCCGCGCCGTACGACGAGTTTGCCGCCGATCGAGTCCGACAGGGCTTTGAGCGAGGAGGCCAGGTGGGCCTGACGGGGTGCGCCCGCCTTGTCCCACAAGGCCGGATCGAGCACGAACAGCCCGACGACCTGGCCGTCGCCGGCGGCGACCGATTCCAGCAGAGCCGGATTGTCCGCCAGCCGGAGGTCGCGCCGGAACCACATCACAGCAGGAGCCATCACCCCATCCTGGCCGATGCACAACTTTCCCTCCGAGCGGACGGCGGGTGAACCGCAGCTGGATCGACCGTACCGGCCGCTACGGCTGGCGATCGCTTACCGGATAGCGACCGACGATTGGGTAAGGCTTGCCTACATAGGTGAGAATGGTTGTCGTGAGCGAGCTGATCGATACCACCGAGATGTACCTGCGGACCGTCTACGAGCTGGAAGAAGAAGGCATCCTGCCGTTGCGCGCGCGGATCGCCGAGCGGCTTCACCAGTCCGGCCCGACGGTCAGCCAGACGGTGGCGCGGATGGAGCGCGACGGGCTCGTCACGGTGGAGGGCGACCGCCACCTCGAGCTCACCGAGGTCGGCCGGATGCAGGCGGTCCGGGTGATGCGCAAGCACCGGCTGGCCGAGCGGCTGCTGGTCGACGTGATCGGGCTGGAGTGGGAGGACGTGCACGCGGAGGCCTGCCGCTGGGAGCACGTGATGAGCGACGCGGTCGAGCTGCGGCTGCTGAAGATCCTCGACAACCCGACCGAGTCGCCGTACGGCAACCCGATCCCGGGCCTGGAGGAGCTGCAGAAGGACAGCCACGCGACCGCGATCGGCGAGTTCCGGCTGGGCGTCGAGCCGCTCGACAAGGTGCTCGACCACGCCACCGGCGAGAGCGTCCGGGTGCTGGTGCGGCGGATCGCCGAGCCGGTGCAGACCGACGACGACGCGATGGCGGTACTGCGGCGCGCGGGCGCGCTGCCGGGCCGCGAGGTGGACTCGACGCTGGACGCCGAGGGTGTCCTGGTCGGCAGCCGTGAGGCGGGTGGCGTGATCAGCGACGAGACCGCCGGCCACATCTTCGTCAGCCTGGTCTGACGATCTCCAGGACCTGTCCAGACCCGAGGAGTCCATGAAGAACGGCCACCAAGAGCGCTCGATTCGGTACTGATCGTGGTCAGGCAGTAACGTCTGTCCGCGATGCCTGAGAACGAGATCGACTGGCCGGGATATCTGCGGGAGTTCCACTCCGCGGCCCCGGGGAGCACCGAAGCCCTGCTGTCACGAGCTGTGGCCGGGGACCACACCCCCTACCGCTGGCTCGTCCGAGCCGTGTCCGGAGAGTCCCGGCGGGTCCTGGACCTGGCCTGCGGCAACGGACCGGTGGCCCGCGAGCTGTACGGCCGGTGGGTGGTCGGTGTGGACAACAACGCCACCCAGCTGGCCGGTGCGCCCGGCCCCAAGGTGCAGGCCGACGCGCTGCACCTGCCGTTCGCGAACGAGGCGTTCGACGTCGTCACCTGTTCGATGGGTCTGGCGGTGCTGCAGCCGCTGCCCGACGTCCTCGCCGAGGCGGCCCGCGTACTGCGCCGCGGCGGCGTGCTGGCGGCGACCGTTCCGGCCGTGCGGCCGTTGCGGCGTAGCGACCTGCGCACCCTGACGAGTCTGACCACCCGGTTGCGGTCCACGCCCCAGTTCCCCGCGGGCGGCGAGATCAAGGGCCTCAAGGATCAGCTCCGCGCCGCCGGCTTCCAGGTGATGGAGAGTCAGCGCGAGCGCTATGCCTACTCGGTGCGCTCGATCGAGGACGCCCGCCGCCTCGTCGGCGCGCTGTACCTCCCCGGCACCTCCGACAACCGCCGCGAGGCCGCCGCGGCCTGGCTGGCCGAGCGCGCCGAGGCCCGCGACGGTCTCGACGTGGCCATCCCGATCCGCCGGATCACCGCGATGCGGACCAAGGTCGCGCTCGCCTGACGAGTCTGTACCGTTCGGGGTGTGCCCGCTCTGACCTGGTCCGTCCGCTCGGTCGACCATGCGGTGGACGGCGAGGGGATCTACCGCCGCCTGCTCGCTGACGAACCGGCGGCCTTCTGGCTGGACGGCAGCCTCACGGACCGTGGTGTCCGCCGCGTCTCCCTCCTCGGTACGACGGCCGGGGCCGACGCGGAGGTCGTCGTCCGGGACGTGGCCGACGGGGATGTCTTCACCGAACTGCGAGAGCTCCTCGGCGCCCGGCGGGACCAGCTGGGCGCAGTACCGGCTGAGCTGCGGGACGTCTTCAGTGGCGGCTACGTCGGGTACTTCGGGTACGAGCTGAAGGCGTTGACCGGAGGAGCAGTGGCGCACGAGGCGCCGACCCCGGATGCCCTGTGGATCTGGGCCAACCGCTTCGTCGTCATCGACCATGACGAGAACCGGTCCTTGATCGTCGCGATCCATCCACCCAGTGACGCCGCCGCCACCTCGTGGCTGGACGGGGCCTCCGCGGCAGCCAGCGGGTGGGCGATGAGTGGGCAGGACACGCCCGCGATCGCCTTGCTGGAGTTGGAGGCGCAGCTCGAGCAGGATCGCGCCACCTACCTGGCCGGGATCGACGCCTGCATGGCGGCGCTGGAGGCCGGCGAGACGTACGAGGTATGCCTGACGAACCGGGTCCGGCTGCCGGCCGTCGCCGATCCCTTCGATTTCTACCTCTGGCAGCGGAGCCGCAACCCCGCGCCGTACTCGGCCTTCCTGCGGTACGGCGAGCTGGCTGTGGCGAGCTCGTCGCCGGAGCGGTTCCTGACGGTGGCCGCCGACGGCTGGGCGGAGTGCCGCCCGATCAAGGGAACCGCGCCGCGGTCGGCGGACCCGGCGCAGGACCAGCTGATCGCGAAGGCGCTGGCCGAGGACGAGAAGACCCGCGCCGAGAACCTGATGATCGTGGACCTGATCCGCAACGACCTCGGCCGGGTCAGCGAACCGGGCACGGTCCAGGTGCCGCAGCTGATGGCCGTCGAGAGCTACGAGACTCTCCATCAGCTGGTCACCACGGTCCGCGGGAAGCTGCGGCCGGACGCGGACGCGCTGGACGCGGTCCGCGCCTGCTTCCCGCCCGGGTCGATGACGGGTGCGCCGAAGATCCGCACGATGGAGCTGCTCGACGGGCTCGAGCAGAGCGCCCGCGGCGTGTACTCGGGTGCGCTCGGCTACCTGACCGTGGACGGCCGGGCGGACCTGAGCGTGGTGATCCGGACCGCGGTGATGACCCCGGACGAGACCGTGGTCGGGGCCGGGGGAGCGATCGTGCTCGACTCGGACCCGGTCGCGGAGTACGACGAAATGGTGCTCAAGGCAACGGCGACGATCAAGGGCGGCATGGTGTGAACTCCTTACAGGTGGCGGATTCCTTCCTGGTTGCCAACGGCAAGGTCCGCGGTCTCGAGCTGCACCGGCGCCGCTTCACCGACTCCTGTACGGCGGTGGGCGTCGAGGCCGGTGCGTTCTTCGACGAGCAGGTCGGGCGGTTGCCGGGCTTCGGGCGGTGGTTCCCGCGGTTCGAGCTGAAGCCGTCCGGTGAGCTCGGCGTCCAGCTGCGACCGGCGCCGCCGCAGGGCGACCGCATCCGCGTCTCGGTCCGGCGTGATCCGCGGACCAACCCACGGGTGAAGGGCCCGGACCTGGAACTGCTGGGGGAGCTCAAGGCAGAGGCGGCCGCGCAGGATCGCGCGGACGAGGTCCTTCTCGTCGATCAGGACGGCGTTGCCCTCGAAGGCGGCTACTCGGCGCTGGTCTGGTGGGAGGACGGCACGTTCTGCATCCCGCCTGCCACGTTGCCGATCCTCCCGTCCGTTACCGCGCAACTACTCCGGCGGCTCGCGGCGGACCGCGGTGTCGAGGTCGCCGAGCGCACCCGCACGGCCGCCGAACTGGCCGACGCCGACGAGGTCTGGCTGGTGAACGCCCTGCACGGCATCCGTCCCGTGCATGCCTGGCACACCGACCCCATCGACCCCCTCCCACTCACCACGGCCCCGGCCTGGCAGCAACACCTTCTCGCCCTCGCCCGTCCCATCTGAGTCCCATCGCTCCCCGGCACTCCGCGGTCGACTAAAAAAACTGATATCACTATGCTAGCGTCGAGATAGTCAGTCAGAGCCAGTGGGAGAGGGATGCGGGATGAGCGTTGATGGCGATGTGATGGTGGAGATGCCGCAGCCGAAGGTGGTCGAGCGGCCGGCAGGGGAGTTCAACGGCTGGCCGATGGCGGCACTGTCGTTCGTGCTGGTGGTCGGCGGGATCGCCTTGTTCGTCTGGGGACTCGACGGCGAGCGGGTGGCGGTCATCCTGCTCGGCGTGCTGGCCTTCGTGCTCGGCTCGATCGTGGCCGCGGGGCTGACCCCGGTGTCGCCCGGGCAGGCCCGGGTTCTGCAGATCCTCGGCCGCTACGCCGGCACGATCCGGATCGACGGGCTGCGCTGGGTGAACCCGCTCGCCGCCCGCCAGGAGATCTCCACCCGGATCCGCAACCACGAGACGACGGTTGCCAAGGTCAACGATTCCGACGGCAACCCGATCGAGATCGCCGCGGTGGTGGTCTGGCAGGTCGAGGACACCGCGCAGGCGAAGTTCGAGGTGGACGACTTCGTGGCGTTCGTCGCGATCCAGACCGAGACCGCGGTCCGCCACATCGCGAACAGCTACCCGTACGACGTGCACGACGAAGCGGGCGGGATGTCCTTGCGGGACAGCACGGACGAGATCACCGAGAAGCTGTCCACCGAGATCGGCGTCCGGGTGCAGGCCGCCGGCGTACGAGTGATCGAGTCGCGCATCACGCACCTGGCCTACGCGCCGGAGATCGCCCAGGCGATGCTGCGCCGGCAGCAGGCGGGTGCGGTCGTCGCGGCCCGCCAGCGGATCGTCGAAGGTGCGGTCGGCATGGTCGAGTTGGCGCTGGCCCGGCTGTCCGAGCGCGACGTGGTGGAACTGGATGAGGAGCGCAAGGCGACCATGGTCAGCAACCTCATGGTGGTGTTGTGCGGCGACCGCGATGCCCAGCCCGTGGTCAACGCCGGTTCGCTCTACCAGTAGGCCGCGGCCGTGGCCACTGAACGCAAGAAGATCCTGCTCCGGCTGGATCCCGTGGTGCACGACGCGCTCGCCCGCTGGGCGAACGACGACCTGCGCAGCACCAACGCCCAGATCGAGTTCCTGCTCCGCCGTGCCCTGGCTGACGTTGGCCGCCTGCCCAACGACGTCGGCAAGATGCGCCGCCAGGGCCGCCCGGCCAACGAAGAATGACCGCGGGTACCGCGACGTATGCAGTCGTTCCTGCCACTGCCGGACTTCGCGGCCACCGCCGCCGTGCTGGACCCGCGCCGGCTGGGCAAGCAGCGGGTCGA
>Ga0126306_10001984_pt1 | contig 11330 bp, 9 predicted proteins | sample Plot27_FD_92592 | JGI IMG/M metagenome (GOLD analysis project Ga0126306, IMG submission 92592) | Serpentine soil microbial communities from UC McLaughlin Reserve, CA, USA - Plot27 | ecosystem: Environmental > Terrestrial > Soil > Grasslands | place: USA: UC McLaughlin Reserve, Lake County...
CCCGCCCCGACATTGAGGAGCGTGGCGGAATCGCCGAGCGCGTCCGTCAGGTCTCTGGCGATCCGCGCATCGGGACGGCGACGGCTGGCGTAGCCGGGGCCGATCGCGTCGTAGATGGGCTGCTCAGCGAGCATGGGAATAGAGGCATTACTCTAATACAGGATCGTCCGATCCACCCCGAGGCAGCCCGCCATGGTGGCTGTGAGTTCGGGGGTCCCGCAAATAATAGATCCGATATTCTAAAATGTGGCGTGTCGAACGACGACCAAGCCGGCTTCCAGGCGATCGGGAGCACGCGCGGCCACATAGGCCTCGATCACGCCTCTCGGATTCTCGCCGCACAACCGTTCAGCGTCCTGCTCGGAGCCAGGCTGTTGGCGATCGCGCCTGGTCACGCCGAGTTGACGGTGCCGATCGGGGAAAACACACGTCAGCACAACGGCATCGCCCACGGCGGCCTGATCGCATTTCTCGCTGACGCCGCGGTGACCTTCGCGGCGGGATCTGTCGGCGGGGAGATGGTGCGAACCGTCGATCTGACGATCAACTACCTGCGGGCCGCACGCGGTGAGGAACTGGTTGCCCGGGCGGATGTCCTGCATCAGGGGTCGCGAATCATCGTTGCTCGCTGCGACCTCTTCGACCGCAGGGGGCCGGATGAGATCCGCTGTGCCGCCGCTCAAGGGACGGTGACGGGCCCCGATCACACCGGGGACCCCTAACGGCGGCGCGGTGTCACAGGCGGTTGGTCTGGTTCGTCAGCTCCTGAGACACCTGACGGGTGAGCTGAAAGGAGTGGCATGAAGGTTCTCGTCACCGGCGGAACCGGACATCTGGGACGGGTGATCGTCGCGGGTCTGAGAGAGCGTGAGCATGACGTCCGCGTCCTGGCACGACGACCGGGCGATGGAGACGGCGTCGAGTGGTTCGGGGGAGACCTCTCAACCGGCGCCGGCATCGACGACGCTGTCGCCGGCGTCGACGCAGTCGTCCATGCCGCTACCAACTCGCCGGCGGCGCAACGCGGCGGATTCACGATCGCGGACTTTGTCCGCTCGCCGAAGGACGTGGACGTCCACGGTACGAAGGCACTGCTCGCCGCGGCGGAGCGTGAGGACGTGCTGCACTTCCTGCACGTCTCGATCGTCGGCCTCGAGCATATGGCTCGGATCAATCCCTACGCGCGCGTCAAGCTCGCCGCCGAAGGCGTCGTTCGCGGATCGAACGTGCCCTGGTCGATCGTAAGGGCGACCGGGTTCTACTGGCTGCTCGACCGGATGCTCGCGAAGATGGCGCGGCGGCGGGCGCTCTGGCTGCCGGCCGACGTGCGGATGCAGGTGGTCGACTCCGACGAATTCGCCCCGTTTGCCGTGCAGGTTCTGGACCAAAATCGGCGCGGTGAACAGCCTGACTTCGCCGGCCCGGAGGCGCTCACGATGCAGGAGCTGGCCGACCGGTACCTCGCAGAACGCGAGCTCGAGCGGCGCATTCGAAGCGCGCCGATGCCCCGTCGCGTCAAGCGCGCCCTCGACGCGGGCAACACGTCCACGACCGGCATCCGAGGCGAGCGGACTTGGCAGGAGTGGCTCCGGTCGCATCCACCGGCAGCCGACGCGTAGCCAGGGCGGCGTCCACCGTAGTCCGCTGCGATGCGCGCCCGCTACCCGGCGGCGCGCGCTAACAACGCCTCGAGCGTGGCCGCGAGCGCCGGCCGGCGCGCGGCGCCGCGCCGAACGAGCGCCACCACCTGCCGGCGGGGCGGTGGCGGGATGGCCTGCGCGTAGCGAACGCTCTCGGAGCTGGAGCGGGCGAGCGCTGGAAGCAGGGCGATGCCGATGCCCGATCCGACCAGGCTCTCGATCAGGAGCGCCTCGTCAGCTCGGTGGACGATGCGAGGCGAAAACCCCGCCGAGCGGCATGCCTGCTCGACGGCGGTGGCGAATTGCGTCCCGGCGAGGCCGGAGACCCACGGGGCGTCGCTGAGCGTCTCCAGGGCGACCGCTTCGCCCCCGCTGTCGGCTCTCGGCAGCACGAGGAGCAGCGGTTCTGTGAGCAGCGGATGCAGATCGAGGCCGCCGATCGGCACCGGGTCGACACCCTCGTAGGTCTCGGTTACGAGGACATCGAGCCCGCCGGAGCGCAGCAGAGGGATGCCGTCCTCCGGCTCGTGCTCTCGGACGGTGCAACGCAGATCGGGGTGGCGCCCACCCAGGTCGACGACGGCAGGTATGACAACGCCGACGCCGGCGCTCGGGAAGGTCCCGATCACGATCTCGCCGCGGACGGTTTGCTGCTCGGCGGCGAGCTCGGCCTCGGCGGCGTCCAGCTCTTCCAGCACGCGGTCCGCGCATACCGCGAGAGCACGCGCAGCCGGCGTCAGCCTGACGCGCCGCCCATCGCGCTCCAGCAGCGTGACGCCCACCTCGCGCTCGAGTTTGGCGAGCGACTGCGATACCGCGGAGGGGGTGTAACCGACGACTCGCGCGACCTCGGCGATGGTGCGACGTCGCGACAGCTCGCTGAGGAGCCGGAGTCGCCGCAGGTCGAGCATCGTTCAGCTGAGCTTACGCCGACATCAAATCATCGGTGCTTGTGCTTGACGCTCGTCGCCCCGATACTGAGTCAACGGGTGGCCAGCGGAAAGAGCACCGAGCCGACCGCGGGCAACCCGACCGCTACGAGCCACTGCCCAACCTGGGCCAGCTGCCGGGCTGGCTGTGGCGGAAGATGGGCCGCCGCTCCAGGATCGCGCTCGTACTCGCGCTGCTCGGCGCCCTCGCCGCCGCAGTTGCGCTCGCGCCGGGGATCCAGGAGTCGAAGCGGAAGCGCCTCGTCTCCGAGCAGCGCGAGCGTGCCGAGCAGAGAGCCAAGCTGATCCGCAGGCTCGAGGAGGAGCAGCGACCGCGGTTTGGGCGCTCGAACTCGGTTGCCCCAGCGGGCGCCGACGCCGCCGAGCAACTGGCGGCGCGCCACCGGACACTCGACAAGCTGATGGACGCCATCCTGCACGATGCCCGCCGCCGCGTGCGCGCGGGCAAGCTACCCCCGCCCCCCATCCGGATGGTCGAATGCGAGCCGTTCCCGCGGACGGTCACGATAGTCGGCGCCGACAAGGACCTCTCGCGCCGGCGCGGCCGCTACTCGTGCCTCGCCGTAACATCCAGGCTGCCGAGCTCGGAGTCGAACCCCGGCCTTGTGACCGGACATCCGTACCGGGCTCTGGTCGACTTCAGGTCCGGGCGCTACGCCTACTGCAAGACCTCGCGCCAGCCCGGACCGTCCGAGCATCCGCTCGTGACGACCCCCCGCGCATGCGGCGGTGGATAGCCATGCGCGCCGCGATCGGAGCTGCACGCGCTGAGCACTGTCACAGGTGGCGTCCCCATCCCGTCTCAAGGGGCAAATGAGACGCGAGGAGCTGCCATGAAGGTCTTCGTAGCCGGCGCCACGGGCGCTATCGGCAGGGCGCTCGTCCCGCAGCTCGTGGCGCGCGGCCATGAGGTGGTCGGGATGACCAGGAGCGCATCGAAGCAGGATGGGCTGCGAGCGTTGGGGGCGCGGCCGGTCGTGGCCGATGCGCTCGATCCCGATGCCGTGGCCAGGGTGGTGGGCGAGGCCGAGCCCGAGGTGATCGTGCATCAGCTCACGGCGTTGTCCGGCCCGATGAGCATGCGTGACGCGCGGCACCCCGACCGCGCTCCCGCGGCGATCATGACCAACCGGCTGCGTACCGAGGCGACAGACCATCTGTTGGCCGCCGGCCGCGCCGTCGAGGCGCGGCGCTTCGTGGCGCAGAGCATTGCGGCGTTCCGCTTCGCGGGCACGGGCGGCCCGGTGCAGACCGAGGCCGATCCCATCGACGCCAACCCGCCGGCGGCAATGCGGCCGGGACTGGAGGCGATCCTCTATCTGGAGCGGGCGGTGACGACGATCGAGTGGGGCGAGGGTCTCGCGTTGCGCTACGGCGGCTTCTATGGTCCGGGGACCGGGATCAGCCTGGCTCCGGATGCGGTAATGGCCGGGCCGGTCCGCAAGCGTCGCTTCCCGATCGTCGGCGACGGTGGGGGCGTCTGGTCGCATGTCCACATCGAGGACGCCGCGGCGGCGACCGCGATCGCGGTCGAGCGCGGCCAGCCGGGCGTCTACAACGTCGTCGACGACGAGCCCGCGCCTGTGCGGGAGTGGCTGCCGGTGCTGGCGAGCGTGCTCGATGCCAAGCCACCAAGGCGCATCCCACGCTGGCTCGGGCGGCTGCTGGCCGGAGAGGCGGCGACCGCCATGATGACCGAGGTGAAGGGAGCCTCGAACGAGAAGGCCAAGCGCGAGCTCGGCTGGCAGCCGCGCTATGCGAGCTGGCGGGAGGGCTTCGTGCAGGGACTCGGCTGAGCGATGACCGTCGATCGAGCTCGGGCCGGTCGCTAGGGTGCGGCCGATGCACAAGGCTCGATTTCACCACGCGGCGCTCGCCGCGCTGATCACTTCACTCGCGCTCCCGATCGGGGCGGGCGCCCAGGCTCCTCCGCCGCCCACCGCGGCGCACGGACAGGCGGTCAAGACGCTCGCCCAGGGCGTTCCGACCCCGACCGAGTTCGCCTTCTCCAAGCGGAACGTCTTCGTCGGCGCCTTCGGGCCCGAGGACGGCTCCGGCGGCGGCATCTACCGGATCCGCAAGGGCAAGGCCAAGCGGATCAAGGGCCCGCCGAAGACCGTCTCGGGCATCGCCTGGCGGAGCGGCAAGCTGTTTGTCGCGAGCGGCCCCAAGATCGTCAGGATGAGCCGCTGGAACGGACGGCGCTTCCTCCGGAAGAAGACGATCTACACGGGTCCCCAGGGCTTCAACGGCTTCACCGGCCTCGCCTTCGGCCCCGACAAGCGGCTGTACTCGGGTGTCGCCCTCAACGACCAGACCGACCAGGGCCCCGACACCGGCCCGTTCGCGCGCTCGGTCGTCTCGATGACGGCCAGGGGCAAGGACATCAAGACGGTGGCCACCGGCCTCCGCCAGCCCTGGCAGCTCACGTTCGTCCAGGGCAACCCCAACCCGTTCGTGTCGTCGCTCGCCGACGAGCGCGAGCCGACTCCGCCGGACTGGATCGTGAACGCCAAGCCCGGCGACAACTACGGGTACCCGACGTGCACGCAGGCCTCGAAGAACGACTGCAAGGGCTTCGCTAAGCCGATCGCGCTGCTGGCGAACCACGCATCGCCGATGGGCATCAGCCCGATTGGCCAGACGCTGTACGTCGCGCTCTTCGGCGGCCGCGGCAAGGGCCCCGAGGTCGTGTCGATGAACACCGCCGGCAAGCAGATCAAGACGTTCCTGAGCGGCTACGCCGCGCCGGTGCTCGCCGTGGGCACCAGGAACGGCAACGTCTACACGGGCGACCTGACCGGCGCGGTCTATCGCGTCAAGGCCGGGTAGGAGAGCCCGCGGCCAAGTCGGGGTAAGGGCTGGGAATGCGCGCGATGACAGTCATTCCCGGCCGCCCCGACAGCGCCGAGCTCACCGACCTGCCCGAGCCGGAGGCGAAGGAGGGGGAGCTGCTCGTCGAGCCGCTCTTCCTCGGCGTCTGCGGCACCGATCGCGAGATCCTCGACGGCGCGCACGGCGAGCCGCCGCCCGGACACGAGCGGATCGTGCTCGGCCACGAGCTGCTCGGCCGCGTGAAGCGGGGCGGAGGAGGGCTCGAGGAGGGCCAGCTGGTGGCGGGCATCGTCCGCCGGCCCGACCCCGTGCCGTGCGCCTGCTGCGCACGAGGGGAGTGGGACATGTGCCGCAACGGCGAGTACACCGAGCGCGGCATCAAGGGGCTCGACGGCTACGGCGCCGAGCTCGTGACCATCGAGCAGGACTTCGCCGTTCCCGTCCCGGAGGAGCTCGGCACCCTCGGCGTCCTCACCGAGCCGTCCAGCATCCTCGCCAAGGCCTGGGAGCAGATCGACCGCATCGCCACGCGCGCGTGCAACGTGCAGGAGCGCGTGCTCATCACCGGCGCCGGCCCGATCGGGCTGCTCGCGGCACTGATGGCGAGGCAGCGCGACCTCGATGTGCACGTGCTCGACCGCGCCGAGGAGGGCGTCAAGCCCGACACGGTCAAGGCGCTCGGCGCCGAGTACCACACCGGCGACATCACCGAGATCTCGAAGCAGTGCAGCCCCGACGTCGTGGTCGAGTGCACAGGCGTGGTCGAGCTCGTGGCGGGCGCCATGCAGCACACGGCGCCCGGCGCGATCGTCTGCCTCACGGGTGTGTCCGCCTCGCGCACGCTCAGTCTCGACATAGGCGCCCTGAACAACGAGCTCGTGCTGGAGAACGACGTCGTGTTCGGCTCCGTGAACGCCAACCGGAGGCACTTCGAGCAGGCGGTCAAGGCGCTCACGGATGCGGACGGCGACTGGCTTCGCCGGATGATCACCCGCACCGTGCCGCTCGACAGGTGGCCGGAGGCGGTCGAGAAGGGCGACGACGACATCAAGGTCGTGGTCGATTTCTCCCGCCGCTAGCGGCGCTGGACCGATACCCTCGTCCCCGATGCCGACCTCCCTCGTCACAGGCGGCGCGGGCTTTCTCGGCTCGCATCTGTGCGACTACCTGCTCGAACGCGGGCAGCGCGTGATCTGCGTGGACAACCTCGAGACCGGCTCGCTCGAGAACATCCGCCACCTGAAGAACGGCTCGAACTTCCGGTTCGAGATGTTCGACATCACGAGCCACTACGAGATCGACGAGCCGGTGGACGTCGTGTACCACATGGCCTCGCCGGCCTCCCCGATCGACTACGCGCGGCTCCCGCTCCACACGCTGAAGGTCGGCGCATACGGCACGCACAACACGCTCGGCCTGGCGAAGAAGCACCGCGCCCGCTTCATGCTCGCCTCCACCTCCGAGGTGTACGGCGACCCGCTCGTCCACCCGCAGCCGGAGACGTACTGGGGCAACGTGAACCCGATCGGCCCCCGTGGCGTGTACGACGAGGCCAAGCGGTACGCCGAGGCGCTGACGATGGCCTACTTCCGCCAGCAGGGCGTCGACACGGCGATCGTCCGGATCTTCAACACGTTCGGCCCCCGCATGCGGCCGAACGACGGCCGCGCGATTCCGGCCTTCCTCGGCCAGGCGCTGGCCGACCGGCCCGTGACCGTCTTCGGCGACGGGGCGCAGACGCGCAGCTTCTGTTACGTCGACGACCTGATCCGCGGCCTCGTGCTCCTGACCGAGTCGGAGGTCCACGAGCCGGTCAACATCGGCAACCCCGACGAGATGTCGCTGCTCGAGATGGCGAAGCTGATCATCGAGCTGACCGAGTCGCGCTCCGAGATCGTGTTCGAGGCGCTGCCGGTGGACGACCCGCAGGTGCGCCAGCCGGACATCGCGCGGGCGCGCGACCTGCTCGGGTGGGAGCCCGAGATCGACGTGCGCGACGGCATCGGGCGCACGATCGAGCACTACACGGGGCTGCTCGGCCAGAGGAGCGCGCAATGAGCTCCGCCGAGGCCAAGAACCTCGAGGTGATCTCGAAGGCCATCGACCACCACAACGCCTCCTGCGAGTGGCCGGCCGTCGCGGTCGAGCTGAATCCGTTCGAGGCCGATCGCCTCGGCTGGGACTCGATCCGCGGCCTCGAGATCCGCCCGAACCCGGATCTTGGAACCGGCTCCTTCCGCATCGTCTGCGCCCGCGAGGACGGCCTGCCGGCCGAGGAGGAGACGGTCGAGGCGGTGGCGAACCAGACGGTTCCCGCCGAGCCCGTGCCCATTCGCTGAAGCTGGACGACTGTCGTAGTCCACGTCGCGTCTGGACTTTTGTTTTTCCGGTACGTGCCGATACATCCCTAACTCCCGCAATTGGCGTCCCAGTGCGGGAAAGGGCTCCGTATCGACTTCGCGCACGTTCGTCATCTGGCCGTAGCGGTGGCCGCCCTCGGCGGCCTGGTCACCGGCGCATCGCTTGCCGGTGCCGAATCGCCGCGCCCTGACACCTCTCCGCACCTCTTGGTCGTGCCGGGAACGGCACAGGGAGAGCTCGCTCTCGCGCGCGCGGACGCGCGCGTGGTAGCGCGCTACGAAGACTTCTCGCTGGTGGAGGCGACCGGGAACGACGTGGACCGACTGCGCGACGCAGGCGCAGGCAAGCGGGACGACATGCGCGATGTCGTGCTCGCCGGAGGGCACGTCGACCCAGGACAGCGTCCCTCGCTGGCGGCGAAGGACGCGCCCGACAGAGGCGAGGCACTCGTCCTCGTGCAGTTCGTCGGGCCCGTCAAGGAAGAGTGGCTCGCGACGCTGCGGGCCACAGGAGCCACCGTGCTGGGCTACGCCGCCCAGAACGGCTACATCGTGCACGCGACGGGAGACGCCCTCGACCGCGTGACCGAGCTCGTGGGGTCATACCCCACGGTACGTGCCGCCACCGCCCTGCGCCCGGCCGACAAGGTCGAGCGCGGGGCGGAGGGCGGCCGCGTGGCTGTGCAGACGGTGGCCGGAGCACCGGGCGCTGACGCTCGCGCCGAGGCGGCGGACGGCGGCCGGAAACTCGCCCCCGACCTGTCCGCGGTGCATGTCCGCACGCAGTTCCTCGAGCTGTCCGCGGCCGAGGTGGCCGAGCTCGCCGCCGACCCGGCCGTGGTGGCGATCGAGCCGGCGGGCGTGCCGAAGCTGCATGACGAGCGAGCCGCCCAGATCGTGGCCGGGAACCTCTCCGGCAACGCGCCGAGCGGTCCGGGATACGACGCATGGCTGACGACGAAGGGCTTCGGAGCCCCCTTCGGCTTCGCCATCGACGTGACGGACTCGGGTCTCGATCGTGGAGACACGACCGTCGTGCACCCGGACCTGCTCGGCAGAGTCAACTACGCCCACGACTTCACGCTCGACCCGGACGCCACCGACTGCGGCGGCCACGGGACGAACGTCACGTCGATAGCGGCCGGGGTCGGCACGGCGGGGCAGGACACGCAGGGCTACAGGTACGGCCTGGGCGTGGCGCCCTACGCCCGGGTGGGCGCCTCGAAGATCTTCCGCTGCAGCGGCGCCGCGGCCGCGGTTAACTACGGGCAGCTCGCCTCGGACGCCTACGCCGCCGGAGCGCGGATCTCGAACAACTCGTGGGGCATCTCGAACTTCGGCGGGTACCACGTCGCGTCCCAGGCCTATGACGCACTGGTGCGCGACGCGTCCGCGGGCACGCCGGGCAACCAGGAGATGGTCGAGGTGTTCTCCGCCGGCAACGACGGCGACGGGAACGGCAACCCCGCCGACCCGAAGGGCGACGAGGGCTACGGCAGCATCACGTCGCCCGGCACCGCGAAGAACGTGATCACCGTCGGCGCCGCCGAGAGCGTGCGCGACTCCGGCACCGACGGATGCGGCGTCACGAACGGCGGGGCGGACAGCGCGAGCGACATCATCAACTTCTCCGGCCGCGGCCCGACCCAGGACGGCCGCATGAAGCCGGACGTGGTCGCCCCCGGAACGCACATCACGGGCGCCTCGCCCCAGCACGGCGGGTACTCGGGCACCGGCGTCTGCAACGCCGCCTTCGCCGGCAGCACCTTCTACTCGCTCGTGTCGGGCACCTCCCAGGCGGCCCCGCAGGTGTCGGGTGCGGCCGCGCTGCTGCGCGACTGGTACGTGCGCACCGTGAGCCCGCAGCCGCCGTCGCCGGCGATGACGAAGGCGATGCTCGTGAACACGGCCACGGACCTCGACGGCGGCGACAGCGGCAAGGGCGGCGAGATCCCGTCCGCGCCGAACACCGACGAGGGCTGGGGCAGGGTGGACGTGGGGGCGGCGCTCGACGACACGGAGCGCGAGTACGTGGACCAGGACACGGTGCTCGACGCGGCGGGCCAGAGCTTCCTGCACTCCTACTCGGTCGCGGACACGTCCCGCCCGGTGCGCATCACGCTCGCCTGGACCGACCCGCCGCCGGCCACCGTGACCGGCAACGCGTTCGTGAACGACCTCGACCTCGAGGTGAGCGCCGGCGGCCGCACCTACCACGGCAACTGGCTGTCCGACGGGCTGTCGGTGCCCGGCGGCCAGGCCGACTTCCGCAACAACCTGGAGAACGTGACGCTGCCGGCGAGCGTCGCCGGGCGGCTGTCCGTGAAGGTCGCGGCCAAGACGCTCGGCGGCGACGGCGTGCCGGGCAACGGAAAGCCGCTCGACCAGGACTTCGCGCTCGTCGTCTCGAACGCGCAGGAGCAGGCGTCCTCGCCGGTGCTCGTGCAGGGCGGCGTGACCGTGGACGACACGCTCGACGGCCAGAACGGCGACGGCGCGCTCGAGCCGGGCGAGTACTTCACCCTCCACCAGGGTGTGAGGAACACGGGCACCGACGTCGCGACCGGCGTGACCTCGACGCTCACGGGCAACGCCTCGCTGAACATCTCGCAGGCGGACTCGGCCTACCCGGACATCACGGCGGACACCGAGGAGCAGAACTCGACGGGCTTCGACGGCATGCTCGCCACCAGCGCCGCATGCGGCGTGGACGCGACCGGGGTGCTCGACGTGAGCAGCACGGAGGGCGGGACGCAGCCCGTGCCGGTCAACATCCCGACCGGCCGCCCGGGTCCGCCGACCACGCACACCAAGACCGAGACGCTGCCGATCCCGGACGACAACTCGGGCGGCGTGGTGTCGAACCTGTTCGTGCCGGTGAGCGGCCGCATCAAGGACCTCGACGTGCGCATCGACAGCATCGACCACAGCTTCGTGGGCGACCTCAAGGTGGAGCTCACGAGCCCGGACAACTCCACCACCGTCCGGCTGATCGAGCACGTGGGCGGCCCGAACAACGGCGGCGACGATCTCGTGGACACCGTGTTCGACGACGAGGCCGCGACCGTGATCGGCTCGGCCGGGAGCGCCGCGCCGTACACCGGCAGCTTCCGGCCGCAGGGCGACCAGCTGTCGCGCTTCGACGGCGCGCAGCAGCAGGGCACCTGGAAGCTGCGCGTGAGCGACCGCTACGAGAACGACACCGGTTCGCTGCTCGGCTGGAGCATGACCATCCGCACCGCCCAGTGCGACCCGAACGTGAACGCGCCGGAGACGCAGATCCAGGCCGCGCCGCCGATGCTCGTCGGCTCGCGCACGGCCAGCTTCCAGTTCGGCTCGCCGCGGCCGAACGCGCAGTTCCAGTGCCGGCTGGACGGCGGCGACTTCACGCCCTGCTCGTCGCCCCAGGAGTTCGGCGACCTGCCTGAGGGCGACCACACCTTCGAGGTGCGCGCCTACGACCAGTACGGGAACGTCGACGGCAGCCCGGCCATCTACACGTGGACTGTCGACGTGACCGCGCCCGGGCCGCGCATTGCCGCGGC
>Ga0126306_10001985_pt1 | contig 11327 bp, 10 predicted proteins | sample Plot27_FD_92592 | JGI IMG/M metagenome (GOLD analysis project Ga0126306, IMG submission 92592) | Serpentine soil microbial communities from UC McLaughlin Reserve, CA, USA - Plot27 | ecosystem: Environmental > Terrestrial > Soil > Grasslands | place: USA: UC McLaughlin Reserve, Lake County...
CCTCGTCCTCGGTGGCGCGCCTTCCGAGGCGGGCCGCCAGTCCCACGAACTTGAGGTAGGCCACGTCGAGGGCCGGAAGCTGATCGTCCCGGCCCTGGCCCGCCACCGCCAGCATCTCCAGCGTCCAGTTGCCGATGTTCGGGATCGAGCGCAGCCGCCTCCAGGCCGGCTCGTGCTGGTTGAGGTCGGCGCGGCCGGAGGCCACCTCGCGTGCCGCGCGCACCAGCGCGATCGAGCGCTTTGGGGCCAGCCCGCACGCGTCGAGCTCCGCCGGCGAGCGGCCCGCCAGCCAAGCGGCCGAGGGCGGCGCCTGCAGCGTGCCGCAGGCGCTCCGGCGCCCGTGGCGGCGGACGATCCGGCGCTGGATGGCCGCGGCCCGGCCCGAGTCGATCAGCTGCTCGCAGACCGCCCAGGCGAGCGCCTCGAACGGCTCTGGGCGCCGCCGCGGCCGCACCCACGGCCTGCGCCGGATCACGGGGCCGATGAGGTCGTCCCAGCGGAAGCGGCGCTGGAACTCGCTCAGGTCGTGGTCCGTGCCGAGCGCGAAGCGCATGCGCTCGATAGCGGCGGCCGCCGCCCCGCGCGACTCGCTCTCGGCGCCGATGCGCACGGCCTTCCCGGCAGCCCATGCACGCACCATGACCTGCTCGTCATCGATCCAGAGCGCCCGCGTGAGCGCTCCGTCGCGCGCCACCATCACCCCGTCGCGGCCCGGCCCCGGAAGCCGGTAGGGCCCGGCGGGTGCGACGTCCTGCTCGAGTGAGGTGGCTATCGGTCCTTCAGGAGGTGGATGTCGACCAGGAACGAGCGCGTGCCCGCCACGTCGACCTTCTTGCCGCGGCCCCGGCCGCCGCCGAGACGCAGTGAGGTCGGGCGCGGGCGCCGAAGCACGCGGACGAGCACGAAGGTGGCGATGCCGAGCAGGAAGCCGCCCGTCGCGGCCGCCACAGCGGCGGGCAGCGAGACCTCGACGCGGCGCTCGATCGGCCGGGGCTCGGCCAGCACCGGAAGCGGGCGCACCTCTGCCTCACGCTCAGGTTCGGGAAGGGCCTCCGGCACGACGGCCAGTGTACGGCAAGGCGCCCGCCGGGCAACGCCCGGCGCTTGCCCCACGTCAGAGCACCCGCTCGTACACCCTGTACTTCTTCACGATCTCGCCGCCCATCGCCTTCATGGCGCGGTTCATCGCCTTGTTGGTCTCGAGGATCCAGCCCATCTCGCCGCCCTTCACGCGCGTGGCCTCGGCCATGTCGAAGTGCTCGGCGTACAGGCCGGCGGCCACCCCCGTGTGCTGGTAGGCGGGCTTCACGCCCAGGAAGCCGACCCGGCAGCGGTCGACGATGCGGCGCCGGTTCAGGTAGTGCCACCAGCCGCTCGGCAGCACCCGGCCGTTCATCCGCTTCAGCACCTGGTTGATGTCCGGCACGGTGATCGCCATCCCGACCGTCTTCCCCTCCGAGTCCTCGGCGATCATGAACCAGTCGCGGTCGTACACGATCTGCAGCTCCTGCGCGTAGGCGTCCACGTCCCCCTTCGTGTAAGGCACGAAGCCGAAGTTGCGCGACCACGCCTCGTTGTAGATCTCGGCGAAGGCGTCCAGGTCGCGGCGCAGGTGCAGCCGGCTCATCTTGCGGATCCGAATCCCGTGCTTCGGCTCGAGCTTCTCGGCCAGGTCCCAGATGATCGGCATCACGTTCTCGCGGCCCGAGATGTGCAGCGACCACATGTAGGTGTCCACCGACTTCTCGAGCCCCGCCTCCTCGCAGAGGCGCTGGTAGCAGGGCGGGTGCCACGCCTGGCGGATCATCGGCTCGAGCTCGAAGCCCTCGATCAGCACCCCGCTCTCGTCATTCATCGTGAAGTCCATCGGGCCGACCATGCGGTCGCGCCCGCGCTCGCGAAGCCAGCCGGCGGCCGCGTCGAGAAGGGCCCGCATCACCTCGATGTCGTCCTCCAGCTCGAGGAAGCCGAACATGCCCCAGGCGTTCCCCTGGAACTCGTTGAAGGCGCGGTCGATCTGGGCGCTCACGCGCCCCACCACGCGCCCGTCGCGGCGGGCCAGGAACAGCTCCGCCTCGCCGTGCTTGAAGAACGGGCCCGTGCGCCGGTTGAGGAACAGCCGACGCTCGATCTTGAGCGGGGGAATCCACTGCTCCGCGTTAGAGTGCAGCCGGAACGGAAGCTCGATGAACTCGCGCACGTCCCTGCGCGAGGAGACGGGCGCTACCTCGACTGACACGTCGCGGGACTGTATATGCCAACGGCTATCGATCTATTCGAGAAGGCACGCCACCACGAGCGCGTGGAGCAACTCCAGACCGCTCGCGACCACGATCTGATGCCCTATTTCAGGGTGCTCGAGGGGCCCGCTGGCCCCGTGGTCATGATGGAGAGCCACGAGCGCATCATGCTCGGCTCGAACAACTACCTCGGGCTCACGGGGGACGCGCGCGTGAAGGACGCCGCGCGCGACGCGCTCGAGCGCTACGGCACCGGCCTGACCGGCTCGCGCTTCCTTAACGGCACGCTCTCACTCCACCTGGAGCTCGAGAGCAAGCTCGCCGAGTGGATGGGGACCGAGGACGCGCTCGTGTTCACCACCGGCTACCTGGCGAACACCGGCGCGATCGGCACGCTGCTCGGCCCCGGCGACACCGTGATCTGCGACTCAGGCGACCACGCGTCGATCCTCGACGCGGTCTCGATGTCGCGTGCGCGCATTCGGCCCTTCCGCCACAACCGGCTCGACAAGCTCGAGACGATGCTCCAGCGCTCCGAGAGCGACGGCGGCGGGGTGCTCGTGGTCGTGGATGGCGTGTTCTCGATGGAGGGCGACATCGCCCCCGTGCCGGACATCGTCGCGCTCTGCCGCGAGCACGGCGCGCGGCTGATGATCGACGAGGCCCACGGCGTGGGCGTGCTTGGTGCGCGCGGCGCCGGTGCCTGCGAACTCATGGACGTCGAGGACCAGGTGGACCTGCGCATGGGCACCTTCTCGAAGTCGCTGGCCTCGTGCGGTGGCTTCATCGCGGGCCCCGCCGACGTGATCGACTTCCTGCGCGTCCAGTCGCGCTCGTTCATGTTCACCGCAGCCGCGGTGCCGGCCGCGATCGGCGCCGCCCTCGGCGCCCTCGAGATCATCCGCTCCGACGAGGGCCCGCAGCTGATGGCACGGGTGCTCGACAATGCGCGCTACCTGCACGACGGCCTGGCCGACCTCGGCTACCAGGTGATGGAGCCGAACCGGATGCCGGACGGCTCCGAGGTGATCACCCCGATCGTCCCCGTGCACGTCGGCGACGACTGGAAGGCCGTCTTCCTATGGAAGGCGCTCTACGACGCGGGCGTCTACGTGAACGTGGCGATCTACCCCGCCGTCCAGCGCGGCGGCGCGCTGCTGCGCACCAGCGTGATGGCCACGCACGAAAAGGAGCACCTCGACCGCGCCCTTGACGTCTTCGAGAGAGTCAAGGGCGAGGTCGAGAGTGCTCAGCCGCCCTCCTGACGGGCCCTAGCCCGCCAGGAGGTAGTTCAGCGTTCGCTGCATCAGGTCGGCGCGGTTCTCCGCCGTATCCACGCCCTCGAGGCCGAAGCCGAACATCAGCCCGAAGGCCGTCTTCGTGACCGCGGCGTCCTCGAAGATCCGCTCGGAGCGGATCCAGTCGTTCAGGTTCGTGGACGGCCCCTCGGGATGGGCGCCCGGGATCTCCCAGCCGCCGTCATCGGTCTCGAAGCTCGTCTCGGCGGTCGTCACGCCGTTGACGGTGACCTTCGTGTCGTCGACCAGCATGCCCGGCACGGTTAGCGTGCCCCAGTCGGTGGCGTAGACGATGGAGATCTCGACCTGCTGCCCGTGGTACTGGGACAGGTCGATCTTCCACTCCTGCCAGCCGCCCGAGTTGCCACTGGCGGCGTTCCACGTACCGGTGGTGCCGCTGGGCGTGCAGCTCCCGGCGCCTGCATTGCCGTCCGGGTCGAACGTCTGGTAGTGGCGGAGGTGATTGTGCAGCTTCTCGGTCCAACCGGACGGACAGCTGGCACCGACCGAGTCGCTGGTGTGGCCATTCGCCTCCGGCAACGTCGTCCAATCGCCGTTGCCCTCACCCTGAGCGTTCAGCGTCTGCGCCTCCACGAACACGAAGTCCCAGTCCTGCTCCGTGTTGAAGGAGGTGAAGAACGACAGGTCCGCGGCCTGGCCGTCCGCAAGCCCGGTCAGGTCGATCCTCCTGCGCAGCCGCTTGTACCCCTCGTTGATGTTCTGAGAGGTCATGTACCACGCGCCCGTGTGCGGATCGAACGGCTTGTCGCCACTGGTCACCCAGTCGGCCGCCTGCTCGCTCGCGAACTGCGGATACACGTCGGGATCCAGGATGCTGGACGTGACCAGGTGCGTGCCCGTCTCGATACCGGCGAACGAGTGGTTCTCGGCGCTGTCCGGCCCGTTCAGCGTCGCATTCCAGCCGTCCAGCGGTGCGCTCAGACCGGTGACCGGGTTGATGCTCCCGTCCTCGTTCTGGCCGCCGCCGTCCGCTCGCACGTACGACCCCAGGTAGTACTGGGCGAAGTCGTTCGAGAGCGGCTGGCACTTGCCGTCGTCCGTCGTCAGGAGGTCGCCGTCGCACTGCTCGGGGCCGAAGCCCTCCTGCGGATACTCCACGAGGTCGTACTGCCTGCCGGCGTTCACGCCCTCAAGCGCGACCCGGCCGCCCTCGTTCACGAAGTCACGCACCGCGGTGATCGTGCGATGCGCCTCCAGGTCCGCCACGCCCGGCGTTGGGCCCACGCGCGTGACGTTGTCGTTGCCCGTGTACCAGATCACCGCGTCGAAGTGACTCAGCACTCCGAGCGGATCCGGCGCCTTGCGACCCTCGGCGTCGTAGTCGTACACGTCGTGCGGGGTGTCGCCCAGCGCATCGGTGTAGTACTGCAGGTAGTTCGGCTCCGTGGCGGACGGGTACGGCGGCAACGCGCTGTTCCCGCTGTAGTCCTCCGCGGCGAGCACGAGCACGTCCGCGTTGGAGTCGGAGCGCACCTCGTAGGTGAACGAGCTGCTCTTGCGGTTGCCCTTCTTCGAGGTGAACCAGACCTCCACGGTGTCGCCGGGGTCCGTCCCGGTGACCTGCCCGCGCATGCGGTGGTACCAGTAGTCGCCCTCGTCGCCGTAGCGGAGGCCGCCGCCCCACTCGCTGGTGGACTTCTTCTGGGCCTTGCCGCCGTTCACCCGGTACCTAAGGGAGATCGCCCTGAGGTCGCGACGGGCGTTCACCTGAACGGTCTGCGGATCGCCGTATGACACCTCGAAGTCGTCGACGACGAAGTTCGGCACCTTGTTGCCCAGGTGGCTGTCCGGACGCGACGGGCTGTTCGCCGACCGCGCCAGGTCGAGCGCGAACTGCACGTGCTTCTCGAACTCCTCCTGAACGTCAGCCTCGACGTCCTGGAAGATGAAGCCGCTGCCAGTGCCAACGCCCGGGCTGCCCTCGGGAGTGAACGAGAGCGTGCGGTCGGACCCGTACATGTGGTCGTTCGTATCGCCGTTCGTGGTGTAGAGCTCGGCGCCCACGTCCGGGTCGAAGCCCGGAATGGCCGGCTCCTCGTCGTCGCCCGCGAGAGCGGTCATGATCGGCTCGTCCGCGTAGCGCGTGTCGACCTGCCAGCCGGGCGGCCACAGCAGCAGCCGGCCGAAGGTGTGGTCGTTCTTGTTCGACGTGAAGTGCACGCGGTCCATGAGCGACAGGAACGCCTGCGTCTCCGGCTCGGAGGCCGCCTCTGTGCCGCGGAAGGTCTCGGAGGAGCGCTCGGTGTTCGAGCCCTCGTCGTCGTAGTTCCAGCGCGTCGGGAAGTTGCGGTTCAGGTCAACGCCGTCGATGGCGGTGATCTGGCCGTCGTCGTTGTTGTCCTGCAGGTTCTTGCGCCACAGCCGGTTGTCCAGCGTGAACGTGAAGTCGTAGCCGTCGGGGTTCGCGACCAGGATGAACCACAGCTCGCGAGTGTTCACGAGCTTCGTCAGCTCGCTGGCCGACACGCCGGCCACGGGCTGTCCGTCGGTTCCGCGGGCCGTTCCGGTGCGCCCGTAGTTGTCGAGGAACAGGCGCAGCGTGCGGCGGCCGGTCTCGCCGGCGAGCCACTCGCGCGCGTGCTGCAAGGATGAGTACAGAACCGCGGGCCGCGAGCCGTCGCTACGGTTGCGCGCCCCCTTCGTGACCTTCATCGCGTAGATCGGCAGGTCGTTGACGGTGTGGCCGATCGTCTCGAGCTTCGCGATGTCGGGATGGCGGCTGGCCAGCCGCTCCAGCTGCGTCATGAGGTTGACGGTCGGGTTCCCGGCCGCGTCCGACATCTCGATGTCGGTCCGCGCGTACGGGCGCCACACCGTCCAGCCACCGGCCGCCTGCGCTGCCGCGGCCCGGCGCGAGCTTCGCCCACGACGGTCGCGGACGAGCTTGGCCGCAACCCCCGCCCGGCGCAGCTTCGCGATCTGCCGCTTGGTGGCCACGATCTCGATCCCGCCGCGCCTCTGGCCCTCGGTGATGTCGAAGCCTTGGCGCTTCAGTTCGCGGAGTTGCTTGGCGCCCCGCGCCTTTGCCTTGTAGGCACTGAGGCCGGTGCCTGCAGAAACAGGTGCGGCCAGAGCGAGTACGACCAGCGCGGTGAGCGCAACGACGGCTCCGCGAAGCTTCATCCCAGGTTCCTCCCCTTTACGGCACTCCATGCCTTTCTTGGCACTTAGTGCTCTGCTTACCCTGCGAGCGCGAGACCCTACCCCTCCTGAGCCAATTGTGTCCACTCACTCACCAATAACGCAGCACTTGCGCTAACTGGGGGCCTCGGAACCTCGTGCACGGGGACGGCCGCGGACCCGATTGGCCAGTCGGGCGAGCCCGGGCGGGACGCGGCCGTCGGTGGACAGCCAGGAGCCGGCGAGGATCAGCAGCAGGCCGACGGCCACGCCGGCGGTCACGCTCTCGTCGAGGATGGCCACGCCGAGCGCGAGGGCTACCACCGGGTTCACGTACGTGATCACGGTGGCACGGCTGGGGCCGACCTCGGCGATCAGCCTGAAGAAGAACAGGAACGCGAGCGCGGAGCAGATCAGCCCGAGCACCACGATCGACGCCAGCGCATCGGCTGACGGGGTCGAGTCGGGGAGGTCGGCGAGCGCGAAGGGCATCACGAGCAGCGTTGCTATCGCGAGCGACGCAGCCACCGGGCCGAGTGGATCGACGTCCGAGAGGCGCCGCTTCACGATCATCGGGCCGACGGCGTAACAGAACGCCGCGAGCAGCACCGCCAGCGAGCCGAGCAGCTCGTCGGTCTTCCCGCCGACGTCGATGCCCACGAGCGCGACCACCCCCGCGAGCCCGATCAGCATCCCGACCAGCCGCGCGGGCGTCGGACGCTCGGAGTGGTCGAAGCGGAGGGCGATCAGGGCCACGAACAGCGGCACGGCCGCGATCAGGATCGCGGCGAAGGAGGAGCTGATGTGCACCTCCCCGTAGCCGATCAGGGGCCACGGGATCGCCATCTCGATCGCTGCGAAGACGGTGAGGATGCGCCAGCGCTCGCCGAGACCGCGCAGGGCGCCCAGCTTCCACGCCACCGGAAGCAGCACGGCCGCCGCCAGGGCCAGCCGCGACCATGCCACCACGCTCGGGGACATCTCGTCCACCGCGATCTTGATGAACAGGTACGGCATGCCCCAGATCACGGAGACCGCCGCGAACAGCGCCCAGCCGCGGGCGCTCACGAGACCGCCCTCAGGCCGGCCGCGGTGGCGGCGGCGAGCAGCACGACCACGAGCAGCGGCGCGCGCAGCAGGATCGCGATCCCGCCGGCGAGCAGGCCGGCGCCCCGCTCGTCGAGCACGAGCGACTCGTCGCTTGCGAACGCCTGGGTTGCGACCAGCGCCGCCAGCAGCGCCGGGGCAAGCAGGTCAACGACCCGGGCGGCGCTCGAGGGCAGCTCGCGCCCAGCAGCCAGCAGGGGCCCGGCAGCCTTGAGGGCGATCGTCGCGCTGCCCACCAGGATCACGCAGAGCCAGACCGCGCTCACGATGACGCCTCCTCGGCCAGCCTGGGGGGCTGCCGCTCGCCGTCGGGGCGCTCGCTCGCGACCGCGTTGCGCGGCCGGGTTAGGCCGACCAGGCAGGCGGCCGTGGCGGCGATCACGGGGATCCCCGCCGGGGTGATAGGCGTGAGCACGAGCGCGATGCCGGCGCCGGCGAGAGCGGCCGCGAGCGGGGCGCGGTCGGCCGTTCGCAGCAGCGGCGCGAGCAGCGCCAGGAAGAGCGCGGGGAAGGCGGCGTCGAGGCCGAGCGTCGCGGGGTTCGTGAGGGTGTCGCCGGCGAGTACGCCGATCGCGGTGCCCGCGTTCCAGCCCACATAGAGAATTCCGCCCGCGCCGAGCAGGAGCCTCCTGTCGAAGCCGCCGTCGCGGCTCGAGAGCGCCCAGCTCTCGTCGACGAGCAGCTGCGCCTCGAGCAGTCGCCGCAGCGGGCCGCCGCGGAAGGCGCCCGAGGCGGCGAGCGCCATCGGTGCGTAGCGGGCGTTCAGCAGCACCGCGGCGCCGATCGCGGCTGCCGCCGTACCGCCCGCCCCGAGCAACGACACGACAGCGAACTGGGCGGAGCCGGCGAACGTGGTCGCGGACATCACGAGCGCGGCCAGCGAGTCGACGCCGGCGGCCGTCGCCAGAACCCCGAAGGAGGCGCCGAAGGCGAGGATCGCCGGCATCAGCGGGAGCATCACGCGCATCCCGTCCCTGTAGCTGGCTTCCCTCATGAAGCAGTCAAGGCTAGTCAGCGCCGGGCGGTTGCAACCGCCCAGCTGAGGGCTGCGTTCATGCTGCCACCTCCCGACGTGCCTGGAACCGGAGCATCTCCACGAGCTCTGCGGTCGGATGGAAGGGATCTGCGACCGCCTGCCCGTCCAAGAGCCCGACGGCGGCCCGCAGCTCGCCATCGACGTACGCGAGGAGAGCGGGGCCTCGGGGAGCGCGCCGGTCGTCTAGCGCGGCCAGCCGCCAGAGCTTCTGGCTGTCGGCCTCGGTGGACTGGGTGATCGTGATCGGCTCGGTCATTTCGATCTCCTTTCGCCTCTTCAACGCCCTCGGCGCCTCGTTTGTGAGATAACCGGCAAAATCGTTATGCCAGAAATAATACCACCAGCTAAACTGTTTTGCCAGTTATGGCACCAGGAGAATCCGTACCCGCCAAGACGGCCCCGCAGCCGCTCTACCTCGTGCAGCGTTTCGTGAACAGCATCGATCTCGAGAGCGCCGAGGACGAGCTCTCGAGCCCGGAGGCGCTGCGCGACTGGTTCGTGGAGCGGGGCCTGATGGACGGCGGCGACGCGGTCGGCCCCGCCGATCTCAGGCGGGCGATCGACGTGCGCGAGGGCCTGCGCGCGGTGCTCCTACACAACAACGGACACGCGCTTGACGAGGAGCGCGTCGAGCGGCTCGACCGGGCCGTCCGCCGGGCGGGCGTGCGCGTGCGCTTCGAGGGCGGGCGCGAGCCCGAGCTCGTCCCCGACGCCGATGGCGTCGACGGCGCGGTGGCGCGCCTGATGGCGATTGTGGCCGCGGCGGTCGAGCACGGCCGCTGGGAGCGCCTGAAGGCCTGCCCGCGCGAGGAGTGCGAGTGGGCGTTCTACGACAAGTCGAAGAACCGCTCCGGGCGCTGGTGCACGATGGAGTCCTGCGGGAACATCGAGAAGGCGAAGGCCTTCCGCGAGCGCCGCCGCGGCGCGACGAGCTAGCCGCCCTCCTCCAGGGTGTGCACCTTGAAGAGGTTGGTGCCGCCCGCGCTGCCCGCCGGCAGCCCGGCGGTGATCCCGATCTTGTCGCCGGTCTGCGCGAAGCCCTCGCGCTCGGCCACCTCCGCGCAGGCCTCGATCAGCCCGAGCGTGTCCATCGGCTCCTCGTTGAGGCGCGGGTGCACCCCCCAGAGCAGCTGGCAGCGCCGCACCACCTCCATGCGCGGCGACAGGGCCAGCACCGGCGCCTTCGGGCGGTAGGCGGAGATCAGCCCGGCGGTGGTCCCGGTGTTGGTGGGCGACACGATGCACTTCAGCCCGAGCTGGTAGACCGCCCCCACCGCCCCGAAGGCGATCGCGTGGTACTGGTTGTTCGCCTGCGGGCCCCGCTCCGCGAGCCAGCGCCCGTAGGGCAGCTCGCGCTCGGTGGTCTGGGCGATCGACGCCATCATCTGAACCGCGAGCACCGGGTGCTTACCTACCGCGGTCTCCTGCGAGAGCATCACGGCGTCGGTGCCATCGAAGATGGCGTTGGCCACGTCCGCCACCTCCGCCCGCGTCGGGCGCGTGGAGTGGACCATCGACTCGAGCATCTGGGTGGCCGTGATCGTCGGCGTGGCGTGGCGACCGGCGAGCGCGAGCAGCCGCTTCTGCACCAGCGGGACCTCCTCGATCGGCAGCTCGATGCCGAGGTCGCCGCGGGCGATCATGATCCCGTCGGCCGCCTGGATGATCTCCTCGCCGTTCGCCGCCGCCTGCGGCTTTTCGATCTTCGCGATCAGCGGCACCTCCACCCCGCGAGCCTTCAGGTGCTCGTGCACCGGGTCGAGGTCCTCGCGCCGGCGCACGAACGAGAGCGCGAAGAAGTCCACGCCCATGTCGAGCCCGGCGTCCATCAGCCCGATGTCCTCCTCGCTCACCGCCGGCAGCGAGACCGTCACGTTCGGCAGGTTGAGCCCCTGCCTCGAGGCCACGCTGCCGCCCACCTCGACCTTCGTGACCACGTCCCCGTCGCGCACCTCGTCCACCCGCAGCCGGACGGCGCCGTCGGCCAGGTAGAGCACGTCGCCCTTGTCGCAGAGCTCCGAGAAGCCCTCCCACGCAACGGGCAGCCGCTCCGAGGTGCCCTCCACCGACTCCTGCGTGAGCACCACCTGCGTGTCGCGCGCCAATTCGGCCACGCCTCCCGCCACCGGGCCGATGCGCAGCTTCGGGCCGGGGAGGTCGCCGAGGATCGCCACGTCCCGCTCCGCACGCTCCGCCGCGGCGCGGACCGTCTCGGCGATCTCCCTGTGCTGCTCCGCGTCGCCGTGCGCGAAATTGAGCCGGGCGACGTCCATGCCCGCCCGGATCATCTGCTCGAGAACGTCGAGATCCTTCGAGGACGGACCGATGGTCGCGACGATCTTCGTTGAGCGCATCGCGTGGAACATACCCACACGCGGCCGTTCACGAAAAGCCCGCTCTTAGCGACAGCGAGCCCGACAGCCGTGTTGACGCTCGGCGCGGGAGAGGCTTTGATGGGCCCCGGCCTCGGGGTGATTTCGAACCGCGTGTCTGGCCCATTCACTC
>Ga0126306_10001987_pt1 | contig 11318 bp, 9 predicted proteins | sample Plot27_FD_92592 | JGI IMG/M metagenome (GOLD analysis project Ga0126306, IMG submission 92592) | Serpentine soil microbial communities from UC McLaughlin Reserve, CA, USA - Plot27 | ecosystem: Environmental > Terrestrial > Soil > Grasslands | place: USA: UC McLaughlin Reserve, Lake County...
CTGGGTGGCGGTGATCACGCCCTGGTCGGCGGTGTCGACGGTGCTGTTGAAGGAGTCCCAGACGGCGACCTCGTCGGTGCCGGCGTTGACGTCGCCCCTGACGATGCGGACGTTCTTGAGCTGGGCACCGGTGACCTCGGCCAGCTTGTCGGGGCTGCGGTTGAAGTAGGTGCCGGTCCCGGTGGCCACCGGCGACGAGTACTGGTCGATCGGGGCCTTCTTCAGCCTGGGGTAGGCGTAGACGCGCTCGAACAGCCCGAAGAACAGCAGGAACAGCCCAACGAAGACGAGGACGAAGCCGACCCGGCGCGCCATCGCAGCCTCCCTACCAGCCGGTAACAACCGGCCTCGAACACTACACAAACATTGCCCGGAAAGACATAGACTGCGTGGTTGTGACCCAGTTCGAGACGGCCGTCCCGCGCAGCCGGTCCCTCCGCCGGGATGCGCTCGTGCTGGCGGCCGGCATGGGCGTGGCCAACGCCGGCAACTACGCGTTCAACGTGGTGATGGCGTTCCTGCTCGGGCCGGAGGCCTACGGCGCCCTGGCCGCCCTGCTCGCCCTGGTGCTGGTGGGGAGCGTCCCCGGCCTGGCCCTCCAGGCCGTGGTGGCCAGGCGCACGACCCTGGCCGGGTCGGGCCGGGCGGTCGGGGCCTGGCCGGGAGCTGGCTGGCTGGTCGGGCGGGCCGGGCTCGGGCTGGTCCTGCTCACCGTCCTGATCGGGCCCGGGCTGGTGCTGTTCCTGCACCTGGACTCGGCCGTGCCCGTGCTGTGGCTGGCCCTCGCCCTGGCGCCGACCCCGCTGCTGTTCGCCGTGCAGGGGCTGCTCCAGGGGCGAGAACGGTTCGGGGCCCTGGCCGCCGTCATGGTCGCCGGGGCCGCGGTCAAGCTGGCCGCCGGCCTTGCCCTGGTCGCAATCGGCTTCGGTGTCAGCGGCGCCATGGCCGGAGCCGCCGCCGGCGGCCTCCTCGCCGCCATGGCCGGCCTCCGCCTCGCCGCCCCGGGAAGGCCAGGAGCAGCAAGGCCCGGGCCTAGGGACAACCCGGCACCCTCGCCGCTCCGATCTCCTACGCCGGGGGCTGTGGACAACCCAGCGCACCCCAGTTCCGGGTGGTGGCGGGAGGTGGGAACGGCCACGACCGGGCTGCTCGGGCTGTTTTTGCTGGCCAACGTGGACGTGCTGCTGGCTCGCCACTATCTGGACCGGGCGGCGGCGGGGCGGTATGCGCTCGGGGCGGTGGTGGCCAAGATCGCGTTCTGGGCGCCGCAGTTCGTGGTCACGGTGGTCTTCCCCCGGCTGGTGGGGGCGGCCGACCCGCGGCGGCTGGTGGGCGGGTCGGCCCTCCTGATCGCCGGGTTCGGGGGGCTGCTGGCCGGGGTTCTCGCCCTGGCCGACCGGGTCGGGCTGGTGGTGCCGGTGCTCGGCGGCGGGTACGCCGGGCTGGGGCCGCTGCTGCCGCTGTTCGCCGCCCTCGGGACCGCCCTGGCCCTGGTGCAGCTGCTGCTGTTCGAGGGGATCGCCACCCGCGACCGGCGCATGGGCCGGGCGGTCGCGGTCGCCCTGGTCGCCGAGGTGGCCCTGGTCGCCGGCCCCCTGCACGCGAGCGTCGGCCAGATCGCGGGGACCGCCCTCGGCGTGGCCGTGGCGCTCGCCGCCACCGGCTGGTGGCTGCTCCGGCGCCGGGTCGGCCACGCCCCGGCCCCGGTGACCCCATGAGCACGGTCACCGGGGGGCGCCGGTGAGCAGCGACCTGGTCCGGGTACGGCGGCCCGACGAGGCCGCGGCCGAGCCGGGGGCGGCCCGGCGGCGGGGCCTGTCCTGGGAGGCGGTCGCCTACCTGGCGCTGGGGCTGCTGGTGGGGACGGCGGTGATCGGGGCCGACCAGGGCTGGTTCACGCCCGACACCAAGCCCGAGGTGTACCTGGCCCCGGTCCGGACCCTGCTCAGGACGCTGTCCACCTGGGACCCCGACCCGCACCTGGGGCAGCCGAACTTCCAGACCGGCCTGCTCCCGGTGAGCCTGGCCGTGTCGGCGATCGACGCCCTCGGCCTGCCCGCCTGGCTGGTCCTGCGGGTCTGGAGGACGCTGCTGCTGCTGGTCGCCGGCTGGGGCGCGGTCCGTCTGTTCCACCTGCTCGCCGCCGAGCGCTCCTCGGCGGCCGGCCGGGTGACGGCCGCGGCGGTGTTTGTGGCCAACCCGTACGTGGTCGTGGCCGGTGCGACCACGCCCGTGCTGGTGCCCTACGCGCTGCTCCCGTGGCTGCTGCTCGCCCTGGCCAGGGCGGTGCGGGCGCCGTCGTCGTGGCGCTGGCCGCCCGCCTTCGCCCTGGTCTTCTTCCTCATGACCGGCATGAACGCCGGCGTGGTCGCCCTCTTCATGTGCCTGGCCGTGCCCTGCTACCTGCTGTACCTGCGCCTGACCGAGCGCACCCCGTGGCCGCGGCTGCTGGCCCCGACCCTGCGCTGCGCCGGCCTGGCCGTGCTCGTCTCGCTCTACTGGCTGGTCCCGGCGGCCATGGCCGGGGAGACGGGCGAGGCGGTGGCCGCCTTCACCGAGCGGCCCGAGAACGTCGCCAGCACCTCCTCGTTCCCGGAGACGCTGCGGCTGCTCGGCTTCTGGGTCATGTACTTCCAGCAGGACGGCCGCCTGGCCATGCCCGGCGCGGCCACCTACCTCACCAGCCCGCTGCCGATGCTGGCCAGCTTCCTCCTGCCGGTCCTGGCCGCCGCCGCGGCCCTGCTGGCCAGGGCACGGGCCCGCGCCCTGGCCGTGCTGCTGCTGGCCGTGGCCGTCCCGGTGATGGTCGGGCTGTTCCCCCCGTCCGCCCCCTCGCCGTTCGGGCGGCTGCTGTCGGCCGCCTTCGAGCGGGTCCCGGGGGCGATCGCCTTCCGGACCACCAACAAGGCCGGGGCCCTGGTCGCGCTGGCCTACGCGCTGCTGCTCGGGCTCGGGGCGGCCGAGCTGCTCCGGCGAGGCGCCAGGGGCGAGCGGCCCGGGCGGGGGGCTGCGGCGGCCGCCGTGGCCGTGATCCTGGCCGTCTCGGTGCTGCCGGCCTGGACCGGCGGGCTGTACCCGATCCGCTACCAGGTCCCCGGCTACTGGCGCGAGCTGGCCGCGGACGTCAACGCGGGCCAGGACGACACCCGGGTCCTGCTCGCCCCCGGGGCCAGCAACACCGCCTACCGGTGGGGCATGGAGGGACCCGACGACGTCAACCTGTCGCTGCTGTCGCGGCCCTCGGTGGTCCGGACCACCGTGCCCAACGGCTCCTTCGAGCAGACCAACTTCCTGGCCGCCATGGACCTGCCGCTCAGCACCGGCGACCCCGACCCCGAGGTGGTCGCGGCCATGGCCCGCTACCTGGGCGTCGCCGAGGTGGTGGTCCGCAACGACCAGCGCTGGGAGACCTTCGGCGGCCCCCGGCCCTCGGTGGTGGCCGAGCGGCTGGCCGGCGAGCCGTCGCTCGACCTGGTGGCCGCCTACGGCCGGCCGGGCGAGCACACCGTCGCCCCCGTCTCCGACCTCTACCCGCCCGACCACGCCCTCCAGGACGCGGGCGTGCCGCCGCTGCAGCGCTACGCCGTGGCCGGGCCCCGGCGGATCGTGCGGGCCGAGCCGGCCGCCGGCGCGATGCTGGTCGACGGGGACAGCTTCGCCATCCCGTCGCTGGTCGGGCTGGGCCTGGCCCCGGGAGAGCCGGCCTTCCGGCTGCTCGGCTCCGTCACCCCGGCCGAGCTGGCCGCCTCGGTGGCCGGCGGGGCCCGGGTGGTGGTCACCGACAGCAACCGGCGGCGGGCCTGGGGGAGCTTCCGCACCGGCCAGAACTACTCGCCCACCCTCCGGGCCGACCAGCCCCTGCCCGCGTCAACCCTGACCCTGTTCGGCGACCCGGACACCCAGACCGTGGCCCGCCTCGAGGGGGCCGCCTCGGTGACCGCCACCGGGTCGGGCTCGCTGCTCACCGCGACCCCGTTCGGCAAGCCGGAGCACGCCTTCGACGGCGACCGGCGGACCGCCTGGACCACCGGCGACTTCGGCGGCGCGGTCGGCCAGTCGGTCACCCTCCGCCTGGACGAGCCGGCCGAGGTCGGGGCCATCACCCTGCGCCCGGTCCTGTCCGAGCCGGGCGTCCAGGTCGCCGGGGTGCGGGTCCGGGTCGACGCCGGCACGGTCGAGGTCCCGGTGCCGGCCGAGCCCGAGGTCAGGGTCGACGTCCCCGACGCCACCACCTCGCAGGTCACCGTCGAGGTCACCCAGGTCCGGGGGGTCGGCCTCAACCCGGTGGGGTTCTGGGAGATCGGCGTGCCCGGGGTCGAGGTCCGCCAGGTCGCCCGCCTGCCCCGGACCCTGCGCCGCCTGGCCGGGGCCCTGTCCCCCGCCGACCGGGCCCGGCTCGACGCCGCCCCGATCGACGTCGTCCTGACCAGGGCGGCCGGCGAGGCCGGGAACCGCTTCCACGACGAGGAGCGGGTGCTGGACCGCGAGCTCTGGCTGCCGGCGGGGCGGGACTTCGCCGTCACCGGGCGGGCCGCGGCCGGCCCGGGCCTGCCCGACCCGGTGGTGGACCGGCTCGCCGGGGCACCGGGCACGGTCGTGGCCAGCTCCTCCTCGCGCTTCTTCGACGAGGTCGGGGCCCGCGCCTCCCAGGCCCTCGACGGCGACCCGGACAGCGCCTGGGTCCCGGACGGGCGCGGCCCCGGCGAGTGGATCGAGCTGCGCCTGCCCGGGGAGCGGCTCGACCACGTCGACGTGCTCCAGTCCGTGCCCAAAGGGCTGGTCGGGGTGGACGCGATCACCGCCGCCGAGGTCTCGGTCAACGGCGGCGAGCCGTTCCTGGTCAACCTCAAGCAGGGCCAGACAAGGGTCGACTTCCCGGCGGCCAAGGTGCGGCGGCTGCGGCTCACCATCGACAAGGTGGCCGGGCTGGGCGGCCAGGTGCGGATCAGCGAGCTGCGAGCCGGCCGGGCCCGCATCCCGGCGGCCCCGCGGTCGCGGCGGCTGCGGGACTGCGTCGAGCTGGCCACCGTCGACGGCGACCCGCTCCGGGTGCGGCTGGACGGCACCGTCGGTGACCTGGCCGCCGGCGAGTCGCTGCCGGTGCGCGGCTGCGGCGGGCCCCTGCGGCTCGGCGCCGGCGACCACCGGGTCCGTTCCAGCCCCGGCTGGCTGGTCGACCTGCTCGGGCTGTCCTCTCCGGCGCCGGGCGCCCGGGCGGCGGCCCCACCCGTCCCCGCGACCGTTGCCGTGACCGGGCGCTCGGCGGCGGGCATGACCATCCGGGCCGGCGCCGCCTCCGGCCCCTACTACCTGGTCGCCGGCCAGGGGTACGACCGGCGCTGGCGGGCCACCATGGACGGCCGCGACCTGGGCCCGCCGCTGCTGCTGGACGGGTACTCGGTCGGCTGGCGGATCACCGACCCCCGACCCCACCGCTTCGAGGTCGCCTTCGGGCCCCAGCGGGCGGCCCGCTGGGCCTTCCTGGCCTCGGCGGCCGGCCTGGTCCTGGTGGCCGGGCTGCTGATCGGGTGGCGGCGGGGAGGGACTCGGGGAGGGCGCGCCGCCCGCCCCGACGGGTCGTCCCGGAGGCGGGCATGAGGCCGCGGCTGCGCCTCCGGGCGGTGCTGGTGCGGGTGCTGCTGGTCGGGGCGCTGTGGCTGTTCGGCGGCGGGATCGGGCTGGTCGCCGGGGCCGCGTTCGTCGTCTACGACCTGGTCAGCCGGCCGACGCCGAGGGACCTGCTGGTGCTCGCCGTGCTGCTGCTCGGCTTGGTGCCGCTGGTCGTGCTGGCCCGCGGGCTGCCGGCGGTCGAGGAGGTCGGGCCCTGGTTCGCCGAGGGCAACCTGGCCGCCCACTACCTGGCCGGCGCCGGGCTGGCCCTGCTGGTGGTGGGGGTCCTCCGCGACGTTCGGGGCGAGGCCCCCGACGACGAGGCCGGGGAGGGTCGGGGGGTCCCGGCCCTGCCCGCGCCGCCGGAGCAGCGGCGGTGACGGCGCTGGTGTCGGTGGTGGTGCCGACCCGCGACGCCGGGCGCACGATCGAGACCTGCCTGCGCTCGATCCGGGCCCAGACCTGGCCGGCCCTCGAGCTGATCGTGGTCGACAACGGCTCATCGGACGCCACCTGGGCGGTGGCCCGGCGCCACGCCGACCTGGCCCTGCGCGGCGGGCCGGAGCGGAGCGCCCAGCGCAACCTCGGCATCGAGCACGCCACCGGCGAGTGGGTCTGCTACGTCGACGCCGACATGGAGCTGGCCCCGGACGTGGTCGAGCGGGCCGTCCTGGCCGGGCAGGCCGCCGGCGCCGTCGGGGTGGCCATCCCCGAGGAGTCGGTCGGCCCGGGATTCTGGACCCGCTGCCGCGCCCTGGAGCGGCGCTGCCTGCGCGACGAGCCCGGCCTGCTCTGGCCCCGGCTGATCCGGACGCGGTACCTGCGGGACACCGGCGGGTTCGCGGTCTGGCTGACCGGCACCGAGGACGCCGAGCTGCACCGGCGCATGGTCACCGACGGGGCGGCGATCGCCTTGGCCGACGGGCTGATCCTGCACCACGAGGGCCGCCTGACCCTGCCCGGGCTGGCCCGCAAGCGCTTCTACTACGGCCGCGGCCTGCTCGCCTACCGGCGGGCCCACCCCGGGGCGCTGACCGCCCAGGCCAGGGCGGCCGCCCACGCGGCCTGGCGGCACCGCCGCCGGCTGCTGGCCGAGCCGGTGGTGGCGGCCGGGATCGCGGTCATGCGCACCGTCGAGCTCGCCGCGTACGCCGCCGGCGCCCTGGCCGGACGCCACGACGGCGACGGTCAGGGGCCCGCCTCCAGCCGCGCCACCAGGTCGGCCAGCAGCGCCCCGGCGTCCTCCGAGGACAGGTCCCTGGCCCGCACCGACACGGTGGCCGGCCCCCCGGCCAGCCCGGCCGCCCCCACCGCCACCGCCGAGCGGCCCCTGGCCACCGGGAAGAACTCGAGCCGGGTCGCCCCCGGCACCTCCCGCCGCCCCAGGTTGGACACCAGCAGCGAGTCCGAGAACCGCCCCACCAACGGTTCCAGCACCCACCCGAACCGCGGCGACCACACCTGATCCAGCGGTTCCCGGTTCCTGGCCAGCGCCGCGTCCAGCGCCACCCCCACCGCCTCCCCGGCCCGCAGATCCACCCGCCGATACCTCGAGTAGTTCCCCGGGACCCCGCCCTGGGTGCCACCGGCCAGCCCCAGGTTGATCCCGACCCGGCGCCAGGGTCGGCCGAGCCGCGCGTTGCGGGCCCCGGCGGCGGCCACGGCCGCGGCGGCCAGCCGGGCCGTGACCCCAGGCCCGGTCAGGTCGACCTCGGCCACGGCCAGCACCTCCCGAACCGGCCGGGCCAGCGACGCCGCCACCCGGTCCGCCGGCCGGACCACCCGCCCCACCAGGCCCCGCAACTCCGGCGCCCGCCGCCGGGGCGCCCCCCGGGCGTTCCCGCGCTCCAACCCCGGCCCTCGTGATTCGGGCCCCCGGAGGGGGAGCGTAGCCGAGGGACCGGTGGGGTGCGCTTGGTTTTCCACAGCCCCCGTGCCGGGCTGGGGCGCCTCGACATGGCCGGGGTCGTTCGGGTGGTCCTGGGGGCGGACCAGGGCGGCCAGGAGGGCGGCCAGGCTCAGGCCGTCGAAGGCAGCGTGGTGGCAGGCGACCGCCAGCCGGGTCCCGCGCGACCCGGCCACCACCCGGAGGGGGGGCTGGGTGGCCAGGTCGAAGCGGGCGACCAGGTCGGGGGCGGCGAGCGGGTCGTCGTCAACGATCAGCGGCTCGGGGGGCGGGCCCGGGTGCCAGGTCTCACCGCGGAGGCGGGCTCCGGTCATCGGCACCGCCCGGTGCAGGGTGGCCAGCCGCTCCTGGAGCCGGTCCACGGGGGCGGCCAGGGTCGCCGCCGCGACCACCGCCCAGGCGGTCCGCCGGTCGGGGAAGCGCAGCAGGGCCAGCGCGTTGGCCGAGGCCGGCGCCGGCAGCCCCTCCCGGCCGCCTCTCACCCGGTCCCCGGGCCGGCCGACCCACCCCCCGGGTCGAGCGGGAGGCCCCGGAACAGGACGGTTGGTGAGCAGATCGCGACCCGCCGGGCGAGCGCGTCCAGCGGGCGGCACCACGGTCGCCGACTCCAGGAGCTGGCGAACCCGAGGGGGTGGAGGGTGTAGGCGAAGCGGCGGCTGCGGTTGAGCTCGGCCAGGAGGGAGCCCAGCCGGTACCGTAGGACGTGGGTCGGGTCCAGGTGGGCGTGGGGGAACAGCCGGTTGGGGACGGTGACGACCATCCTGGCGGTGGCGGCCGCCTCCAGGGTGTCCAGGGTGGAGCGGAGCTCGCGACCCGGGACGTGCTCGAGGAGCTCGCTGCAGAAGACGGCGTCGACCCGGTCCAGGTGGTCGGCCAGGCGGGCCACAGGGGCGCAGATGACCTGGTCGTAGGCGCCGGTGGCCTCGGCCTGGCGGCACAGGGCCGGGTCGTGGTCGATGCCGGTCACGGTGGCCTGGCGCCGCAGGGCCGGTCCGTACAGCCCGGACCCGCAGCCGACGTCGAGCACCGAGCCGGCCCCGGCCAGCTCCCGCTCGATCAGGGCGACCATCCGGCCGTCCACCCGCCGGTCCAGGTAGCGCCGGGTGAGCTCGTGGTCGATGCCCTCCGCCATGCTGGCTGGAAGTCTACGATGACCAGCACTGCAACCGGAGCCCCCCCGGGCACGGAGACGAGTACATGAACGGCCACATCCACGAGGAGCTGCCGGCACTGCTGGGCGGCGAGCTGTCGCCCTCGGCGGCGGCGGCCGTGCACGCCCACCTGGCCGCCTGCGACCGGTGCCGGGTCGAGCTGGCCGCGGTGGCGTTCGCGACCGGCGAGCTGCGCTCCATGGCCCGGCTGCCCCTGGCCGACCCGGCCGAGCTGCCGCCGCTGCTGCTGACGCCGCCGGCCGGGGCCGGCGAAGGGCGGCCGGCCGAGGCGCCCGAGCCGCTCCTGGACCTGCCCGCCGGGGCCGGTCAGCGGGTGGGGCCGGCGGCGGTCGTGCTCGCCGCCACCGACGACGGGCTCGACCCTGCCTACCAGGCGACCCGCCAGGCCGCGTTCGCCGTCGCGGCCCGGGAGGGCGCCCGGGTGGTGCTGTTCGACCGCTCCCCCGAGCTGTACCTGGTCGACCCCTACGAGCGGGCCCGGGGGAACGGCGGCCGGCCCCGGAGCTCGCTGCTCAGCCAGCGCACGGCCAGCCGCCTCGGCCGCCCCTACCTGGCCGAGCAGCTCGAAGAGGCCAGCCAGCTGGGCCTGGACGGGGCCGCCTGGGTGGCCCGCGGTCACGGCCCGGACGCCCTGGCCGCCGCCTGCGAGGTGCTCGACGCCGAACGGGTGGTCCTCCCGGCCGCCCTGGCCGCCCCGCCCCTGATCGACCGGGTCCGCGGCCACACCCTGGCCGCCTTCCGCCGCCGCGTGCCGGCCCGGATTCTTCTGGCCAACATGGATGGGACGCTGGCCGAGTAGGAATTCACGCAGTCCTCGATCCATGTGGGGGGAGCTCGCTCCCCCCACGGCCCCCAAGAGCACCTGTGCCATGGCCAGGCGGATCCCGGCGCCATCAAGCCCGCTCTGGCAGACTGCCCGGATGCGCGAGATCGACTACCTCAAGGCGCTCCGCGACGACGGCACGGCGCTGGCCACGGCGGCCCGGCTCGGGCTCGACCCGCCCGTGCCGGCCTGCCAAGGGTGGACGGTGACCGACCTGGTCCTGCACACCGGGATGGTGCACCGGCACAAGCTGGAGATCGTCCGGGGGCGCCTGGCCGAGCCGCCCCGGCCGTGGCCGCCGTCCGCCCCGGCCCGGGCGGAGCTGCTCGGCTGGTACCAGCAGGGGCTGGCGGAGCTGCTCACCGTGCTCGAGGACGCCGACCCGGAGGCCCGGGTGTGGACCTTCCACCAGCCCGACCAGACGGTCGCCTTCTGGCGCCGGCGCATGGCCCAGGAGACGGCCGTGCACCGGGTCGACGCCGAGAGCGCCCACGGCGACCCCCGGCCGGTGCCGCCGGAGCTGGCCGCCGACGGGGTGAGCGAGCTGCTGGAGGTGTTCCTGGCCCCCCATTCCGAGGGCGAGCCGGTTGGCGGGCGGGGCGAGTCGCTGCACCTGCACGCCACCGACACCGAGGGCGAGTGGCAGCTGCGGCTGCTGCCGGCCGGGGTCGAGGTCGGCCGGGGCCACGCCCAGGGCGACGCCGCCGCCAGCGGCGACGCCTCCGACCTGCTGCTGTTCCTCTGGGGCCGGGCCACGGCGGACCCGCTGGAGCGCTCCGGCGACCCGGCCCTGCTGCCCCGGGTCAGGGAGCTGGCCGCCGCGGCCACCCAGTAGCCGTGGAGCTCCGGGAGGTCATCCGGCGCCGGCGCATGGTGCGCCGCTTCGACCCCCGGCCCCTCCCGGCCGAGGTACTGGACCGCATCCTCCACAGCGCCACCCGGGCCCCCTCGGCCGGGTTCAGCCAGGGCCTCGACCTGCTGGTCCTGGAGGGTCCGGAGGCGGTCAGCCGGTTCTGGCGAGCCACCGCCGACCCGCGCTTCGACAAGCCCTACAGCACCGCCGAGCCGCCGGCGATCGTGCTCGTCCTCTCCGACCGGCAGGCCTACCTCGACCGCTACGCCGCCCCCGACAAGGCCGGACTGGGCATGGACACCGAGGCGGGCTGGCCCGTCCCCTACTGGGACATGGACGCGGCCATGGCGGTGATGCTGATGCTGCTGACCGCCGTCGACGAGGGGGTCGGGGCCTGGTGGTTCGGGGTCTTCCACGGCGCCGAGGCGCTGCTCCGCGACCTGGGGGTGCCCGAGGGGCGGCGCCTCGTGGGGGCGGTCGCCCTCGGCTGGCCGGCGGCCGACGACCGCCCAGGGGGCTCGGCCCGGACCCGCCCCCGCCGTCCCGTCGACGAGGTTGTCCACCGGGGCCGCTGGGGCCATTGACACCCGGCCCGGCGGGCGTTGCATGCGCGCCGCCGCCCCCGGGTCGGGCGGCTGCTCCGCGTGCTCGCGCCGGTCCTGGCCGTGGTGCTGCTCGGCGGCACCTTCGCCATCGCCCAGAGCGGCTCGTCCGCCCCCACCACCGGCGCCCCCGGCGCCATCTGCCCGCCGGTGCCCGACCTCTCGGGTGGCCGGGGCCGGGTCGACGCCTTCGCCGACATCGACGGCATCCCGGGCGAGTCGGCCAACGCCAGGCACGCCGACGAGATCGACGTGTTCTCGCTCAGCTGGTGCGTCACCAACGCCGGCAACGTCGGGGGCGGAGGCGGGGCCGGCCGGCCCAGCTTCGACAACATCGTCCTCGGCAAGCACA
>Ga0126306_10001988_pt1 | contig 11317 bp, 10 predicted proteins | sample Plot27_FD_92592 | JGI IMG/M metagenome (GOLD analysis project Ga0126306, IMG submission 92592) | Serpentine soil microbial communities from UC McLaughlin Reserve, CA, USA - Plot27 | ecosystem: Environmental > Terrestrial > Soil > Grasslands | place: USA: UC McLaughlin Reserve, Lake County...
CGAAGAGCGCCACTTCACCCGGGTCGAGTCGGTGTTGGCCGACTGCAAGGAGCCTGAGCGGATGCTCGAGGTGATGCAGCGCTTCAGGCCCAACGTCGTCTTCCATGCCGCCGCCTACAAGCACGTCCCGCTGATGGAGGCCAACCCGCTGGAGGCCATTCGCAACAACGCGATCGCCACCCGGGTGACGGCCGAGACGGCGGTCGCCTCGGGCTGCGAGCGGTTCGTGCTCGTCTCCACCGACAAGGCCGTCAACCCGCGGACGGTGATGGGCGCCTCGAAGGCGGTTGCGGAGTGGATCGTCGAGGCCGCGGGCCGCAAGCATCCACAGACGCGCTTCGTCACCGTCCGGTTCGGCAACGTCCTCGCCTCCTCGGGCAGCGTCGTGCCGATCTTCCGAAGCCAGATCGAGCGCGGCGGACCGGTCACGGTCACCGACCCGGAGATGACGCGCTACTTCATGACCATCCCGGAGGCGGTCCAGCTGGTGATCCGCTCCGGTGACCTCGGGGGCACGAGTGGCGAGGTCTTCGTGCTCGAGATGGGCGAACCGGTGAAGATCGTGGACCTCGCGCACAACATGATTCGCCTCGCCGGCTACGAGCCCGAGGTCGACATCGCGATCGAGTTCGTCGGTGCCCGGCCCGGCGAGAAGCTGCACGAGGAGCTCTTCAACGCCGACGAGCGCGCGCAGGCGACGGCGGCGGGGCGCATCGTCCGCGCTGTCAGGAACGCCCCGCGGGACCCGGAATGGGTGAATGCGACTCTCACCCGCCTCGAGTCCCTGGTCAGCTCGGGCGACGAGGCCGACCTCGCCGAGCAGACGGTCGAGCTGGTGACGCAGCGCAGGAGCGCGGCGCCGACCCTCGACGACATGACGGCATAGGCGGGACCCTTCGCCATATGACGGGTTGCTCCTCGGCTTCGCCTCGGAGCACCCTCGCTTAACATCCCGCGCTCCCCCGGCCATGAGCAGTCTTCTCAAGGATGTTGGTGCCGTCGCGGGCCTCGCCTCGTTCCTGGGGCTGGCCCTGCTCGCCCTGCTCTATTTCGCGCAGGCGCGCGACATTCGCCGCCTGCGTGAGAACGCGAGCTTCCTCGTCGAGGCCGGCTCGGAGGACGGCGAGACCGTCACGCCGGCCGAGCGGACCGCGACGGCGGTGGCCGCCAAGGAGCCGGAGCAGGCCGCCGCAGCCGCAGCCGCCACCGCGCCGAACGAGGCCGAAGCGTTCAGGAGGGCCGAGCTCGCCCGGCAGGCCGCCGAGCGCCGCAGGCGCTTCGAGCAGCGCCGCCGCCGCCCCTCGAACGGCCGCGAGCGGCCCGCGTGGCTCTCCGACTGGAGGGCGATTGCGGCGATCGCCCTGATCGGCGTGATCGTGCTCGCGGGCGCCGCGTTCGGCGTCAGCCGGATCGTCGGCGGTGACTCTGAGTCGGACACGCTGGGCGACGGCGGCAAGAACAAGGGCCCCTGCCCGCCCGGGCAGACCAGGGTCGCGGTGCTGAACGGGACGCCTACCCCGGGCCTGGCGGCCACCTTCGCCGGCCCGCTCAAGCAGCAGGGCTACAGGACTACGCCGGTCGGCAATACCGACTCGCCCTTCACCACCAGCGTGGTCATGTTCGACCCGCAACAGCAGGGGAAGGAGTGTGCGGGCGTGATCTCGCAGATCGTCGGCATCCCGAAGCAGCAGCCGATGGACAACGAGATCCGCGTCGCCTCGGAGGGGGATCCGGTCGCCGTGATCCTGGGGGACGACAAGGCCGCCGCGGGCGGGGCCAGCACGACCGGCTCGGGAATCTGAGCAAGCACAGTCGACCGGTCGCCCTGGTCTCCGCGCTGACGGTGGCCCTGCTGCTCGCCGGAACTGCGGCGGCGATGGTGATCACCCAGCACCTGCGCCATGACGGCCCGGTCGCGAGCTCAATTCACTGGAAGACTCGCCCTGACCGCTACCGGGCCTGCTTCCGGCTGACCCGGGACGACACGGTCCAGGTCTCGGTGGTCGATGTGTCGGACCAGGTCGTGCGCGTACTCGCGCCGGCCCACCCCCTCGAAGGCGGTGACGTTGCCCACTGCTTCGACTGGAACGGTCTTGACACCGCAGGCCGGCCGGCCGGGCCGGGCACCTACCACCTGCAGCTCGAGCTCCAGGACGCGGATCGCGTCGCCGTCTCCGGTGAGCGCGTGACGATCCCCGCGACGGGAGCCTCGCCATGAGCGAGGCCCTCGAGGTCGCCGGCTGCATCGCGGCGACCGGCGCGGTCTCGGCCGCGCTCCTGGTCTCGGACGCCCGGCTCCGTGCCGCCGGACTGCTGGTCGCGATGGCGATCGCGACCGCGCTCGTGGCGGGCCAGGGCTGGGATGAGATCCGAGGGTTGCGGGATCACCCGCCGGAGTTCGCGGGAACGATCGTCGCCGCCGTAGTGGTCGTCGTCGCCGCCGCCGCGGCGATGTTGCGCTGGCCGAGCCTGCTCCCGCTGCTGATGCTCGCCACGATGGCATTCCGGATCAGGCTGCACGTCTCCGGCGAGCAGGCCGTCAATCTCCTCATTCCGCTCTACGCGACGATCGGTGCCGGCGTCCTTGCCACCGCGGTGGACGCCGCGCGCGGCAGGGACAGGCTCCGCCCGCTACCGAGGCCTCTCGTCCTGGCGATCGTGCTGGTGATCTCCCTCTACGCCCTGCAGACGATCTACTCGGGCGACGTCGCATTCGCGACGCGCAACGTCGGTTTCTTCCTGGTCCCCTTCGCCGTGCTCTTCTGCCTGTTCGCGATGGCGCCCTGGGACCGGCGGCTGCTGCGGCTGGCGTTCGCCGTAGTGCTGGCCGAGGCGGTGATCCTCGCCGGAATCGGAATCGGCCAGTACCTGACCGAGCACATCTTCTGGAACGGCAAGCTCGAAGCCTCCAACGACTTCCACTTCTATTTCCGGGTCAACTCGCTGTTCTGGGACCCGAACATCTACGGGCGCTACCTGATGACAGCCATCCTGTTCACCTGCGCCGCCCTGCTCTGGACGGTGGACCGGCGTGTCGCGTTCGTCCTGATCGGCACCCTCGCCGTCACCTTCGCCGGTCTGGTCTTCGCCTTCTCCCAGACCACCTTCATCGCCCTGTTCGTCGGTCTGGCCGTGCTCGCGGGGCTGCGCTGGAGCGTCCGCTGGGCGGCGATCGCGACCCCGGTCGCAGTCGCCTCGATCGCGCTCGGGGTGCTCTTCCTCGCCGGCGGTTCGAACGAGACCACCCGTGACGTGACCGAGGGCCACAGCAGCCTGGCAAGTGGAGGGGTCGAGCTCGCCCGGAACCGGCCGCTCTATGGCTACGGCTCGGCCTCCTTTTCGAAGGAATTCGCCCGCGAGGAGAACGTCCCGCCCGGCGAGACGACCATCTCGCACACCGAGCCGATCACGGTGGCGGCCGAGCAGGGCTTGATCGGGGTGGTCGGCTACCTCGTGCTGCTGGCGGCCGCCCTCTGGACGGCCTTCTCCGGCATGCGATCGATGGCCCCGGGGTTCGGCGCTCGCTTCCGGCCCATCGGCGACGGCGATCGGGATGAGGTGACACCGGCGCGGATCGGGATCGCGGCCGCCTTCGTCGCGCTGCTGGTTCACACGATCGGCTATGCCGCCTACTTGACCGACCCGCTCACCTGGGCGTTGCTGTCGGTCGGCGGCCTGCTCGCGGCGGAGGTGGGTGCGGGCGGGTGCCCGCGGCGTGCCGCCGACGCCGCCGAGGGGGAATCCGCCCCCGCTCCTACAGTCGCCTAGTCCGATGACCGGATACCTCCGCCGGCTGGCGACGACGGGTGCCGCGTACACGGCGTCGAGCGTGGTCTCGAAGCTGATCGCGGTCGCCCTGCTTCCGCTTTATACGCGGTACCTGACCCCGGCCGACTACGGCGCCGCCGAGGTGCTGATCACCGGCGTGATCGCGGCGAGCATCGTGATCCGGCTGGGGATCATCGAGGCGCTGCTGCGCTTCTACTACCAGGCGGGGGAGCAGCCCACTGAGGTGGTGCGGACAGCCTTCGCATCGCTGCTCTGGACTACGACGATCGGGATGGCGGTGGCGATGCCGCTCGCGGATCCGCTCTCGGAGCTCCTGCTCGATCACTCGGACCCCGGGCTGATGCGGATCGCGATCTTCGGCCTCTGGGTCTTCACGATATACGAGTTCCTCACCGCGCTCTTCCGGATCGACGAGCGAGCGAAGGCCTACTTCGCCTTCACCGTCGCAAACGTCCTGGTGACCATCCCGGTCACCGTCTGGCTCGTCGTGGGGGAGGACCGGGGCGCCAGCGGGCTGCTCTGGGGCCAGTACGGTACGGGCGCCGTCTTCCTGGCCGGGCTCGTGTTCAGCCAGCGGCACCGCCTCGGTCTGGTTCCCGAGCGCGGGGTGCTGCGCCGGATGCTGCGCTGGGGCCTGCCGACGATGCCGGCCGAGCTCTCGCTCTACTCGCTCAACTTCATCGACCGGCTGCTGATCGTGCGCCTGGTCGGGCTGAGCGACGCGGGCCTCTACAGCCTCTCCGTCAAGTTCGCCCAGGCGGTCAACGTGCTGGTCAAGGGCTTCCAGCTCGCCTGGCCGCCGCTGGCCTACTCGATCCAGGACGACGACGAGGCGCGTCGGGCCTACGCCGTGATCGTCACGTGGTTCGTCTCGGTCACGGCCTTCGTCGTCGCGGGGATGTGGCTGCTGTCGCGCTGGATAGTTCGCGCGCTGGCTGCCCCGGAGTTCTTCGACTCCTACCAGACGATCGGCCTGGTCTCGACCGGTGTGACGCTCTACGCCCTCTACCTGGTGCTCGTGATCATCCTCGGCCGCACGGGACGCACCGAGTTCAACTTCCCGGCGACGGCGGCCGGGACGCTGGTCAACATCGGCCTCAACCTCGCCCTTCTCCCTTCGATGGGGATCGTGGGCGCGGGCGTCTCGCTGGTCGCCTCCTACGCGGTCGTGCTCGTGCTGATGTACGTCTTCACCCAGCGCCTGTTCGCCGTGCCGTATGAGTGGCTGCGTCTCGGCCAGGCGGTCGGCCTCGCCGCTGCCCTGGTCTTGCTGGGAGAGCTGCTGCTGCCGACCTCGGGCTTCGGCGGGCTGACCGGCCGCACGGCCCTCTGGCTCGCCTATCCGCTCCTGCTCTGGGTCACCGGATTCATGAACGAGGAGGAGCGCCGGGCGGCGGGCCAGCTGCTCAGCCCGTCGGCGGCCGTGGCGCGTCTCCGGGCCCTTCGCGAGGCGCCCCCGCCGGAGCCGGAAGAGGAGGAGGCCGTTGAAGAAGAACCCGCGGAGCCAGAGGCGCGACGCCGCGGCCCGCGCCTGACCCGGGAGACCATCGAGGCAGAGCAGCGCGACGAGGACGCGATCCGCTAGGCACCGGTTGCCCGTTCCAGTACCCCGGCCATGCGGGCAGCCTGAAGCTTCACGTCGTGCTCGGCGGCGGCCTCGCGGGCGGCGGGGTTGGGAGTGGGCATCGCGGCCGCCCGCTCCAGGGCGGCCACCAGGGTGTCGGTGTTCTCCGGCTCGACGAGGACGCCGGCCTCGGGTGTGACGTACTCCGGCGGGCCGCCCACCATGGTGGCGACGACGCTGCGCTCCATCGCCATCGCCTCGAGCGTCGCCTGGCCGAAGGGCTCGATCAGCGACGGCTGGCAGAGCACGTCGCAGGCGGCGACCCATTGCGGCACCTCCGACTGCGGAACCCGTCCGGTCAGGGTCACGCCGGGCCTTCCCTCCAGGGCGGGGCGCAGCGGCCCGTCCCCGACGAAGGCGAGGCGACCGCGCCCGAGCGAGGCGAAGGCCTCCGCGAGGCGGACGACGTTCTTGCGCTCGATCAGCGAGCCGACGCAGAGGAAGGCCGGTCCCTCGCCGTCCCAGTCGAGCTCGCGGCGCGCGTCGGCGGCCGGGCGCGGCGAGAAGGCGTCCAAGTCGACACCGAGGTCGGCGACCTCGATCTTCGGTCCGGCCGCGGGAATCTGCTCGGTCAATCGGGCCGCGAGCCAGCGCGAGTTCGCGATCACCGCGGAGGAGCGGCGGATCACCCAGCTGGTCGCAGGGGTGACGCCGCGAATCCGGCCGAGGTTGGCCACGTCCTGACCGTGCGCCATCACCACCAGCGGGACGCCCGCGGCACGCGCGGCGAGCGCTCCGGCGGCACCGGCGGGAAAGAGAAAGTGGGCGAAGACGACGTCGGGCCCGAACTGCTTGGCGGCCGCCCGGGCCTTGCGGACCAGGGTCGCGTACTCGGTCGGGGGGCCGCCGCGCCGGCTGATCGAGGCGACCTCGACCTCCTGACCGAGCGCCTCGAGCTCCCTGGTGAGCGGCACCAGGAAGCTGCCCAGGTCGGGATGCTCCTCGCTCGGCCACATCTGAGTGACTTCGAGGATTCGCACCGCTAGGACACTATGCGCCGGTTGTAGGTCTCGGCCGCCTCCCGGATGCCCTCGCCCCGCCCCGGCAGCAGGGCCTGCCTGGAGTGCAGCCAGTAGCGGCGGGGCGAATGGCGAGGCAGGACGACGGCGGCGAGGGCTCGCAGCAGGTACGGCAAGGCGAGCAGCGGTCGCAGTAGCACCGCCTGAGCCGGGCCGAGGTGCTTGCGCAGGTAGCGGTCCCTGCCACGGTGGTACTCGACGATCCGGCGCTCCGCGCCGGCCGCGTCTTGGGCCATCTGATCGTGGTGGATCGCTCGCGCCGAGGGCACGTAGAGGACGCGCCAGCCGGCGTCCGTGAGGCGCTTGCAGAAGTCCGTCTCGTCCGAATACACGAAAAAGTCGGGATCGAAACCGCCGACCTCGAGCGCGGCCTCCCGCCTCACGAGCATCGCGCTCGATTGAACCCAGCCGACCGGGCGGGTTGCATCGCCGCCGCTCTCCACAGTGAACCGGCGATGCAGGAAGGCCGCCCCAGCCAGGGCGGTCTCGGCGCTCGGCAGCCGCCAGGCACAGGGCACCCGGCGGCCCTCCGGCGAGAGCAGCTGGGCCCCGGCGATCGCCGCCTGCCGGTCGGAGCGCAGCGCACCCAGCAGCGCCGGAACGGCTCCGGGCTGAAGCTCGGAGTCCTCATTGAGGAGCAGGCAGAACTCGCCGCGCGCCTCCTCGATCAGGCGGCTGTCGTTGGCGGCCTTGCCGGCGCGCCGCTCGAGCGCGATCAGCCTGATCTCGCGATCCATCGACCGGACCGCTTCGGCTGAGCCGTCGTCGGAGGCGTTGTCGAGGACGAGGATCTCGTGTTCGCGATCTGGAGGCGCGTTGCGTTCGATCGCGTCCAGACAGGCGAGCAAGAATTCCCGGCCGTTCGTGTTGACCACGCAGTAGGAGAGCAGCACGGCGAGAATGCTCGCCCATGCGCGTCCAGCTCGTCGACCCGGCCGCCTACACGCCACCGTACGACCACGCCCTCGCCGCTGCGCTCGCGCGCGCGGGAGCCCAGGTCGAGCTTGTGACCTCCCGCTTCTCCTACGGCCCGGTGCCCCTCGAGCGGGGGTATGAGCTCCGGGAGAACTTCTACCGGCGTTCCTCGCGGGAGAGGGTAGGGCCGAGACGGAGGCGCCTGCTGCGGGCGGCGGAGCACCTGCCGGACATGCTCCGCTACCGCCGCGTCGCCGAGGCAGCCGACCTCGTCCACTACATGTGGCTCCCCATCCCGGCCCTGGACCGTCGGCTGCTCGCCCCCAAGCGGCCGCGGATCTACACAATGCACTGGCGCCTGCCCGAGTCGGGGAACCGCATCGCGCGCACCCTGACCCGGCTGCTGGCGGAGATGGACGCGGTGATCGTGCACTCGGAACACGGCGCCAGGCGCCTCGAGGGCGATTTCGGCGTCCCGCCACGGCGGCTGCGCGTGATCCCGCACGGCACCTTCGACTACCTGACCCACCAGGAGGACGAGGTCCCGCTCCCAGCAGAGCTGCGGGAGGTCAAGGGCCCGGTGATCCTCGCCTTCGGCCTCGTGCGCCCCTACAAGGGGACCGACGTGCTGCTGCAGGCCTTCCGGCAACTCGAGGGCGCAGAGCTTTGGGTGGTGGGTATGCCGCGCATGCCGATGGACGAGCTCCGGGAGCTGGCCCGCCATGCCCCGGGCACCGTCCGCTTCGTCGACCGCTTCATCACCGATCCGGAGGTTCCCGCCTTCATGCGACGCGCTGACCTGGTCGTCCTGCCGTACCGGAACATCGAGCAATCGGGCGTCCTCTACACGGCGCTCGCCTTCGGCCGGCCCCTGGTGCTGAGCGCCGTCGGCGGCTTCCCGGAGGTCGCCGAACACGGTGCGGCCCGGCTGGTCCCGCCCGAGGACCCCGGCGCCCTGGCCGACGCGCTTCGCGAGCTGCTCGCCGACCGAAGCGCTCGGGACGCCCTGGCCGATGCGGCGACGCGGGCGGCCGCCACGACCTACTCGTGGCCGCGCATCGGCGATCAAACGATCGCCCTCTATCGCGACCTGCTCGGGGAGCGGCGATGACCGCCATCCGCCGATAATCCCCTGCTAATGGCGCTCGAGATCGTCTTCTGGCTGGCCGTCGGCCTGATCGTCTACGCCCACCTGGGCTATCCAATCCTGCTGCGGGCTCTCGTCGCGGTGTTCGGCGAACGCGACGCGAGGGCGCGCGACAGCGCGACCCGTGAGATGACGGATGGGCCAAGCAACGAACTACCGCGAGTCAGCCTGATCGTCCCCGCCCACGACGAGGAGCTCGTCATCGAGCGCAAGGTCGCCAACGCCCGCGCGCTCGATTACCCGGATGAGCTGCTCGAGGTGATCGTGGCTTCCGACGGCTCCACCGACCGCACCGCCGAGCTGGCCCGCTCGGCCGGCGCGGATCAGGTCCTGGAGCTTCCCCGTGGCGGCAAGGTCGCCACCCTAAACACGGCGGTTCAAAGCGCGACAGGCGACCTCCTCGCTTTCTCGGACGCGAACAGCTACTGGCGCCCGGATGCCGTGCGCCGTCTGGTGGACCGCTTCTCCGACGGGCGCGTGGGCTACGCGTGCGGCCAGGTCCGCTTCGAGGGCGGCGAGGGCGGCAACCAGGAGGGCCTCTACTGGCGCTACGAGATGTCCGTCCGGTCGATGGAGACGCGGCTCGGCGGCATCACCGCCGGCAACGGCGGGATCTACGCGGTCCGCCGGGAGGCCTACCTCGAGCTCGACCCGAGCCGCGGCCAGGACATCGGCTTCCCCTTCGAGCTCACCAAGCGCGGCTGGCGCGCGGTCTACGAGCCGGAGGCGGTCGCGGAGGAGAAGATGGCGCCCACGGTCGAGGGCGAGTTCCGTCGCAAGCGCCGGATGATGTGGGGGCTCTGGGACGTGATGCTGCGCTGGGGGATGCTCGACCCCCGCGGCTACGGGCCCGCCTACGCCCTCGAGATCTATTCGCACCGCTTTCTCCGCTACCTGACCCCCTGGCTGCATTTGATCGCCTTCGCGGTCAACATCCCGCTGCTCTCGCAGGGCTCGGTCTACGTCGTCACGATGGCGCTCCAACTCGCCCTACTGGTGGGCGCGGCGCTCGGGCGATTCATCCCCGCCCTGCCCCTCCGGATCGCCTACTACTACGTCACCGTGACCGCCTCGATCGCAGTCGGGCTCTGGGACCGGCTCCGCGCCGGCGCCGTCCCGATCGGCTGGGAGAAGGTGGAGGGCACCAGATGAGCCAGAGCGACGGCAGGGTGCCGAGTGCAGCGCAGCAGCGCCTGAATGTGCCGGAACCGCCGGTTCGACCACGCAAGGGACTGCCCCGGGCGGCCGACTTCACCCTCGCCGTCGTCGGCCTCGCGGTTCTCTCGCCGCTTCTGCTGGCCGCCGCGATCGCGATCCGCCTCGAGTCGCCGGGGCCCGTCTTCTACCGCCAGCGCCGCGTCGGGAGGGACGGCCGCATCTTCGAGCTCTACAAGCTCCGCACGATGCGTCAGGGCGCCGACCCGGTCGGCGTCGGCACCGCGGTCACCGCCGACGACCCGCGCGTGACCCGCGTCGGCCGCTTCCTTCGTCGCTACTCGCTCGACGAGCTTCCAAACCTGATCAACGTCCTGCGCGGCGAGATGCGGATCGTCGGCCCCCGCGCCACCCTGCCCGCCCAGGTCGAGCTCTACACGCCGCGCCAGCTCCGCCGCCTCGATCTGCGCCCCGGGGTGACGGGGTGGGCCCAGATCCACGGCCGGGCCGGGATCCCCTGGGAGGAGCGCATCGAGCTCGACGTCTGGTACGTCGAGCACCGCTCGCTTTGGCTCGATCTGAAGATCCTGGCCAAGACGCCCGCGGCCCTACTGGGCGGCGCCGGGAACGTGTCCCCCGACGCTTATGCGGGCTCCCCTCCGGACTCCCCACTCAGGCAGGCGGCGGAGCGCGAGCAGGCGGGCGACGGGTTGGCCGCCGAGCGCGAGCAGGCCGGCGAGCGCTGATGGCTCGCGGTATTTCGCTCAGGGACTTTCGCCCGGAGGACGCCGAGGCCGTCCACCGCTGGTTCAACTCGCCGGCCGCGACGGCGAACCTGCTCGAGCACCGCGATGAGTTCTGCGAGGACGACGCCCGGCGCTGGGTCGAGCGGGCGATCGAGCAATCGAAGGACCCCGACTCGGAGGACCGCAAGTGGGCGGTCGAGGTCGAGGGCATGGACCAGCCGGTCGGCTACACGGCGCTGTACGGGCTCGGCCGCCAGACCGCGCCCGAGCTCGGGGCGATCATGGGTGACGAGCGCGTGCGCGGCAGGGGGGTGGGGCGGGAGGCCGAGCGGCTCACCAACCTGAAGGCCTTCGAGGAGTTCGGCGCACACAAGGTCTACGGCCGGATCCCCGCCACCAACGAGGCGGCGAAGAAGGCCGTCATCTACAACGGCTGGAAGCAGGAGGGGATCCTGCGCAAGCACGTGCGCCACGGCGACGAGCTGATCGACGTCGAGCTCTGGGGCGGCTTTCGGGAGGACCTGCCCGAGCCGCCCGACGAGTAATCGGGTGAAGGCCCGGCTGATCGAGGACGGGGGGGCGGCCGCCTCCGACGCCGAGCAGTTCTTCCGCTCTCCGCCCTTCCTCGAGGCGGAGGCGGCCACCCATACGCTCGCGATCGAGGGTGAACGTGAACTGCGCTTTCCCCTGATCGTCCGGTCAATCGATTCGAGCGGGAGGGTCGACGCGATCTCGCCCTACGGCTATCCGGGCGCGGACCGCGCCCCTGATGACCCGCCCGATCCGGTACGGATGGACTGGTCGGAGACCGGGCTGGTCAGCATCTTCGTCCGGGATCGGGTCGGCGCGCGCCCCTCCCTGGCCGGGGGCACGGTGAGGAGCCACGTCCATGTCGCCGAGGGCGACGGTGGGGTTCGCAAGC
>Ga0126306_10001989_pt1 | contig 11315 bp, 8 predicted proteins | sample Plot27_FD_92592 | JGI IMG/M metagenome (GOLD analysis project Ga0126306, IMG submission 92592) | Serpentine soil microbial communities from UC McLaughlin Reserve, CA, USA - Plot27 | ecosystem: Environmental > Terrestrial > Soil > Grasslands | place: USA: UC McLaughlin Reserve, Lake County...
CGGCAGCCACAGCAGTATCGCGATCACTCCCCCAAGCCACGGATATGGCGTACGCAGCTGTGCGCGGCACGCTGGCACGAGCAGCACGCCTAGGAGGATGGCGAACAACAGCACAACCACTGCGGTCTTGTTGTTCAAGCCCAGTCCGGCCAGCAGGCCAGCAACGAGCCACAACCGCGGCCGATCATCGTGCAGCGCATGCCCGACAACCAGGAGCACGGCAGTCCAGGCGAGCGTGTCGAAGGTCGCAGTACTGAGGCGATGACCCAGCGTCACGGTGATCACTGACGCGGCGATGGTACTGGCGGTCAGCACCTGGGCGGCTCGGCCGCCGCCGAGCAGGCGCGCGAATGCGGCGGCGCAGAGGACGAGCAAAGCCATCGCCATCAGGCTGGGTAAACGAAGGACCAGGAGATTGTGTGGCGCGAGTTCGGTGGCGAGTCGGGCCAACAAAGGCGTGAACACGGGTTGGTCGGGATAACCCCATGCCAGACGCTGACCGGCGGCGACGAAGTAAAGCTCGTCGCGGTGTGGGCCGTAACGGTTGATCATGACCAGCAGGAGGATGGAGAGCGCGGCCGCCACCGCGCCGATCTCCCAGACTGCAAACCTCGCACGCTCCATCTGCGGCACCTGACCAGTTTTTCAGAGCTGCTCGCCCAAGAATCGCTCGCAGCTGTCTAGGTGCGCTCAGTCAAAAGCACCTCGGCAATGGTGCGATGCTCGGGATAGATGTGGCCCTCATGGAATCGGACGAGGTCCCATACGGCGTTCTGGAGCACTCGGCCCAAGGTCCAGCGAGCAGCGCGTGACCGGTCCAGCTCGAGGATCTCGGTCATGAGATCGAATCGGCGCAGCAACGCCCGCGGCACGTCGCCAGTCTCGACAAGATCGTCCCAGCGGTTCCACAACGCCGGCAACAGCTCGAAACCTGAATCGCCGCTGAGCGGCTTGGGATCGATTGCCTTCCACTCACTCCCCCCGTCCAATGTGGAAAGCGTGTTGAAGTAATGCAGATCCCAGTGCAACAACCGATTCTCCAACGGATCTGTGATCAGGTCTTGGAACCGAGCCACGCAGTTGATCAAGAGCTGACGCTCCTCCGGGTCACCCACAAGCCGGACCGCTTCGAGGGCACCTGACAGGGTGGCCGCTGCGACATCGCGCAGGTGGCGCAGCCCTGCTGGCGCGGGCACGGAATTAAGATCCACCAGCAGCTTTGCGATGATCTCGGCCGCAGCCAGGTCGTCCTTCATCGTGGAAAGGTCTCGCGAGGCATCGAGCCGCTCGAGCAGCATGGCACCTGAATCAGGATCGTGCTCCAGCAGCCGCACTGCCCCGCGTCCTCCCCATGCCCGTAGTGCCGCGGGTTCACCCTCAGTCTCATCGTCGACCGGCTGCAGCTTGAGCACTGCCGTCGACCCATCGTGGCGAGTGACCGGGACGATCAGCGCTACTGCACCAAAGGCGGTGTCCCCGTCTACCTCCAGCTGCCACCGATCAATGCAGACGGCGGCGAGCGCCGGCAGCGCTGCAACCCAGACCCGACCCGACTCGCCCGAGAATTTCTGATGCGAAGCAGCCAGTTCGGTGGGCACGATGACCTGGCCCTCGGCGAACACTGCTCTAGGTGCGTCGGAGGTCGTTGGCGGTCCTGAGCACCGGTGGTCCACCGAGTATGCGCTCCAGGTCGGGAGTGCTGGTGCGGACCTGGAAGGTTGCGTTCTGGCCAGCGATCAAGGTAACCAGCGCTTCATCCACAGTGGCGTCTGCGGCCGCTCGATCGACCAACAGCGTGACGTCCCGAGCGAGGGAGCGAGCTGTGACCTGCACGGCGTACCCGTCAGCCGTCGGGGTGACCTTCACCTCGACCGGGCTCGGGTCAAGGGCCAGCTCGATGTCCTCGACGAAGGTGTGCACCGTGGTCAGGGCATCGAACCGGGCGACGACAATCTCGGCGCCTGGGTCCTCAGGTGTGGAGAACTCGGCGGCGAGAGCGATCGGGGTAGCCGTTCTCGGCTCGACGGCGACCTCAACGATCACCTGCGCGAGTGTTACACCATTGAGGCTTTGGCGGCTCAGCTCCAGCTCCCCCTGCCAGGTCAGGTCGGTGTCGTTGAGTACCACAGCCGAGACGATGCCATCCTCGGTGACAAAGATCACGTTCCGCGGCGCAAACGCGCGCCGGATCGCGTACCACAGCGGCTTGGGACGTTCCTCAAAGTCGATCGCCGCCCATGAGGTCACCGGCCAGCAGTCATTGAGTTGCCAGACGATCGCACCCGCGGTCCGCGGCCACCATCGGCGGTAGTGGTCGATCGCGTAGCCCACAGCGCGTGCCTGATTGAGCTGGGTGGCCCAGTGCCAATCCGAGAAGTCGTCGGGCACACCGATGTGTGGGACGAGCCCCCGATCGTGCTTGCCGTTTCCGTCGTCAGCCTTCTGGTGGAGAAGGAAGTTCGCATCGTTCTTGGGATCGCTTGCCGCGTCCAGCGCGCCTCCGCCGACAGCGTGCACCCAGTCGATCAAGGTGCGCCAAGCCGGCGGAGCCTGGAATCCGAACTCCGAGCAAAATCTGGGAATCTCGCTACGGTATGCGGTGTAGTCGATGGCATTCCAGACTTCCCACTGGTGGTGCGTGCCGTGGTCGGGATCATTGGGATGGAGGTGTTCGCTGTCCGAGCGCGGCGAGTACGGGCTGTTTTCGCAATACGGGCGGGTCGGATCAAGCTCGCCCACAATGGTGCGAAAGAGTTCGTAGGCGTAGCGCGCTCCCCAGGTACGTCCGTCGAGCCGCTCCTTCCAGTTCCAATCCTCGTGGCCCCAGAGGTTTTCATTGCCGCCGTTGAAGAGCACCAACGACGGATAGGGCATCAGTCGCACCACATTCTCGCGGGCCTCGGCTTCAATCTCCTCCCACAGCGGAGACTCTTCCGGGTACGCCGCGCAGGCCAGCAGGAAGTCCTGCCAGACCAGCAGTCCGCGCTCATCACAGGCCCGGTAGAAGTCGTCGCTCTCGAAAATGCCACCACCCCAGACGCGAAGCAGGTTCACGTTGGCGGCGAGCGCCTGGTCGAGCCGGCGTGCCACCCGTTCTGCGGAGATCCGGGTCAGGAAATGATCATCAGGGATCCAGTTGACTCCTCTGGCGAACACCGGTTGGCCGTTGATGGACATAGTGAACGCGGTGCCGACGTCGTCGCGGGAGGTGTTGAGTTCGACGGTGCGGAAGCCGATCCTGCGCTGCCATCGGTCGAGTTCTTCACCGACTGTCGACAGCGTGACGTTGAGGTCAGCCAGCGGCTGGTCACCGTAGCCAGCCGGCCACCAAAGAGGCGCATCGGGGACCTCGATGACGAGTGTCGCCCTTGTTGCGCCAGCATCCACAGCGCTCTCGGCTCGGTGGCCTAGGATGTCGGCGGTGACCGTGACTGGCGCGTCGGAATCGAGGCGCTCTAGGTCGATGCGGAGCTCAACTCGACCGGTGCCAGCGGAATCGACTGTCACGACGGGCATGACCCGAGCCAGCCGGGCGATGCTCCAACGCTCGAGCCGGACCGGCTTCCACAAACCAGCGGTACGTATGTCCGGTCCCCAGTCCCAGCCGAAGCTGCACGCCATCTTGCGAATGAAGTTGTACGGCGCCGGATAGGGGCGTGGTAGATCACCGAGCCGTTGTGATTCGGCCTGTGCGTAGGCAGTGGCTGAGTGAAGATCAACCTCAAGCTCCATGGGCTGACCATTGAGGTGCTGCGAGATATCGAAGCGGTACGAGCGGTGCATGTTGTACGCCCGTCCCAGCTCGACCTTGTCCGGTCCCTCCCCCAGCCTTGCCGTCCCAATGGTGTCCACGCCGTCGAAGACCAGATCAACGCGCTCCCCAGAGGCAGACGCCTCGAGCGCGATCGTACGGGGATCGAGCACCGTCGAATAGCGCCAGTCGATGTCATGCATCCACCTGAGCTCAGCCTCATTCCCATCCAAGTAGGGATCGGGGATGACGCCGGCCGCCATTAGGTCGGTATGGACGCAGCCTGGCACTTCGGCCGGATAGGTCCCAGGCACTCGTCCGGACAGGTCACCACCGACGGCACGGACCGTCCAGCCGGCGCGCAGGTCTGTGCCCAGCATCTCAATACCGAGTCGAGCTCAGGCCAGCTCGCCCGCTTTTTGTAGCTCTTCCTGCAGATCGTGGAGTTCAATCTCCTCGTGCAGCTTCGGCACATCGGCAAGCAGTCGTTTGGTGTATTCGTGCTGCGGGTTGAAGATCACCTCATCGGTCTTGCCCTGCTCCACCATGACGCCGTGCTCCATCACCAGCACCCGGTCCGCGAGGTAACAGGCCTGCCCGATGTCGTGAGTGATGAAAAGCACCGTCATGCCGAGTTGATCACGGAGATCCTTGAGGACGTTGAGAACGTTGACCCGGAGCGAGGCGTCCAGCATGGATGTTGCCTCGTCGGCAACGAGCATTTCCGGTTGCATCATGAGTGCTCTCGCGATCATGACCCGTTGCCGCTGACCGCCCGAGAGTTGGTGGGGATAGCGGCTCAAGACGCTCGTGTCCATGCCAACGTATCCCAGCGACTCCTCGAGGCGATCCTGGCCGACCTGCTTTCCGACCATGATCATGGAGCGGTCAAGGAGTTTGCCGACGGTGAAGAACTGGTTGAACGCGGAGAACGGGTCCTGGAAGACCGCCTGTACGTCCCGCCAGTACTCAGTCCGGGCACGTCCCTTGAGGTTCGTTACGTCCTTGTCCTGAAAGATCAGTTTGCCGGAGGTGATAGGCATCAGGCCGAGAACCATTCGCGCGATGGTCGACTTGCCTGAGCCGCTCTCGCCAACGATGCAGGTCACCTGTCCCTTCTCGAGGCCAAATGAGACATCCCTCACCGCCTGGACCTGATTTTTGCCGTGACCGAAAGTCTTGACGATGTGCTCTGCTCTGTAGATCTCCTCAGCCATCAGTGAATCACCGCCGGTGCGTCGAAGAGGGATCGGTCGAAGCTGCTCATTCCCTCGATTCTGGTATTGGCGTACGCCGGTTCGGGCGCAAGCACCGAACTCATGAGTGCCTGGGTGTATGGGTGCTCGGGCCTTTCCACCACGATCTCGGTCGGTCCCAGTTCAATGATCTTGCCCTGGTACATCACTGCAATCCTGTTTGCCGCGGTGCGCAGTACCGGAAGGTCGTGGGTCACGAAGATCACTCCGCTCATGATCCTCTTCTCCAGCATTTCCAGCAGCATCTCGATCAAGATCTTCTGCGACGTCACATCGAGTGCTGAGGTCGGCTCATCGGCAACCAACAGCCGCGGATTGAGCAAGGTGCTGATGATCGTTACCGTGCGCTGCTTCATGCCACCGGAGAGCTGGTGCGGGTACGCGTCGAGGACCCGGACCGGAAGACCCAACGTCGTAAGCCGCTCCTTAGCGCGGTCGAGCGCCTCGTCTTTGGAAATCTTCGAATCATGAGACCGCATCACGTCATAGATCAGGTGACGGACCCGCTTGGTCGGGCTGACCGAGTTCATCGCGCCCTGCGGCAGCATGGAAACGACGGCCCCACGCCAGGTACGCGGAATCTTCGCTTGACCACCGAGCTCTTGGACCTGACCGTCGATCTCCAGCGTGCCGTGCTCGACGTGGAGCGGCGGCCGGGCGATGAGCGAAATAATCGAGCCAAGGGTGGTCTTTCCGCTGCCCGACTCGCCAGCCAGCCCGAGAACCTCGCCCTCCTCGATCTTGATCGACACATCGTCGACGGCCACCACATCCTTGCCTTCGGTGTAATAAACCCCACGGATGTTCTCCGCATTGACCAGAGTGCCCATTAGCGATCCTGTCCTGCCGAAACCGGTGTCTCGAGGAAGCCGCCGCTCCCAACTGGACCGGCGTCGTCGGCCTCGACCGACGTCTCGAGCTCCGTGCCTTCCTTTACGGCCTTCTTCCGCGCGGCCCGACCGCGACGCAGCCGCGGGTTGAACACCTCATTGAGGCTGGACTGCAGAAGCAGCAAGGAGAAAACGATCAAGGTCAGCATGACTGTCGGTGGGATGAAGGCCCACCAAGCTCCGGTCCGCACCGACCCCCACTGAATGGCCCAATAGAGCATGGTGCCCAGGCTGGTCGTGTTCGAGGCGCCCAGGCCGAGCATGCTCAGCGTGGACTCGAACAAGATGGCACTGGAGATCTGCAGGATGCAGGCCATAACGACATACGAGAGCAAGTAAGGCAGGACGTCGCGGCGCAGGATTGACCAGAACCCGGCTCCGGAGAGCTTGGCCACGTCGATATGTTCTCGAGTCCGGATGCTGCTGGATTGCGCGCGTACTGCTCGAGCTACCCAGAACCAGCCAGTGAAACCGATCACCAGTGCCAAGGTGTAGAGGTTGCGTTGCGGCAGCGACACCGAGACCAAGATCACGATCACAAGCACCGGGATGGCCAGGCCGACATTCACAATGGCGCTCAGCACATCGTCCAGCCAACCGCCACGGTAGCCAGCAACTAGACCGACCAGCAGGCCGATCGCGGTTCCAATGAGTCCCGCGATCAGCCCGATGATCAACGAAGTCCGGGTGCCGTAAACGAGGTTGGCAATGACACTCTGGCCTTCATTATCGGCGCCAAGCATGAGCGGACCGCAGCACCGCGGCTCGTCGTACAACCCGCCGACGGTGGCATCCGGGTTGGTCGACACAATCAGTGGTCCGACCAACCCGACAAGGACTACGAAGGCGACCAGTACAACAGCCACCCAAAACCTTGGACTCAGTCCACGTAAACTCATTAGCGCTCTCCACTCTGGACTGCCCGTATCCGGGGGTCGATGAAGCCGGTGAGGATGTCAGCGGCGAGATTGGCTATGAGCACGGCGATCGTGATGATCAGAGTGATCGCCGAAATCACCGGGTAGTCGTTCGTGCCGATGGCGCTGAACAACAAGGAGCCGAGGCCGGGGTAGGAAAACACCAGCTCGGTGATCAGGCCGCCCGTGATGAGGGCGGCGATGGAGAGCGCGAGGCCTGTGAACTGCGGCAGCATGGCATTGCGGAAGATGTAGCGGACCGTGTGGCCCTCCTTGACGCCGAGGCCACGGTTGTAGTTCACATAATCCGAGCCGAGCTCGTAGATTGCCATGGACCGCATGCCGACCGCTTGGCCTCCGATGTAAACCAAGACGAGCGACCAGAACGGTAACCACCAGTACGTAATAGCATCACCAAAGAACGCCAAGGAGAACTCCGGCGTCAAACCGAATGAGTATGCTCCACCGACCGGCAGGATGCCCCCCCTCACCGCGACCAGGAACAGCAGAATGATGGCCAGGGCGAACGGCGGGACGCTGGAGAGGAACAGTGACCCGATGAAGGCACCTCGGTCCAGCCAGCCACCCTTGAACGCCGCTACTGCGCCGAGCAGGTTGCCGACAAGCCAACCGATGAGGATCGCCGGAAGCATGATCGCGATACTCCAGGGCAGCGCCTGTGAGATCAGAGTGCTGACCGAGGCTGGATACTGCGCAAACGAGGTGCCGAGGTCGCCCTGGAACACATTGCCGACATAGATGAAGAACTGCTGCCACAATGGCTGGTCGAGGCCGAACTCCTTCATGTATTGCTCGTGGACCTGCTGAAGTTGTTCACCACCGGCGCCTCCACCCAGAGCAAGCTGCCCGACGATGGCGTCGACCGGGTTGCCCGGGATGAGGCGAGGGAGGAGGAAGTTCAGCAGCAGGGCGACGACGAAGACCACGAGGGTCCATGCCACCTTGCGTCCGATGTATCTCGCTAGCGCCATGTTTGCCGCCTTCGCTCCTTCATGTCGGGCTTATCGGTGATCTATGTGCCGACCTTCTTGATCTTGAACAGCCACTGGATGCCCGCGCCGCTCCACATGGGAGGAGCGTATGGGTTCTCTTCGGTCGGGAAGTTCTCCCAGTTGCTCGCATTGAACTCATAGAAGCTCAGCGGGCGGTACATCAGCGGTACTACAGGAATGTTCTCGCGATAGATCTTGTCGAGGGCGGCGTACGCAGTCTTGGCCTCGGCATCGGACTTGGCACCTGCGGCAGCGTCCAAATGCGCCGCAACCTCGGAGTTCTTGAACCGGCCATAATTCCAGAACGCGGTCTTGCCACGGTCAGATACCCCTCTATCGTCCAGTGCATCACGGAAGCGGATCCAGGGGCTGGCCGGGCTGACCCCGGTGTAGCTGTACATGCAGCAGTCGAAGTCGCCGTTTTGCATCCTGGCGAACATCGTCGAGAACTGCGGGAATTCGGTGCTGATGTCGATCCCGACTTCCTTGACCGACTTCGCGACAATCTCGCAGGCGGTGTTCCAGTCGGTCCAACCGGTGGGGGTGATCAACTTCCAAGGCCCGAGCTTGGTGCCATCCGGCAGCTGGTAGATGCCGTCTGAGCCTTTCTTGGCCTTCAGATCGTTCTCCAGAATGTCCTTCGCCTTGGCCGGGTCAAACTTCCAACCCTCAGCCTGCACAGCCGCGGCGTCGTAGAACTTCGACTCATACCCCTTCGGAATAATGAGGCTGGCGTTGGCCGGGTCGGAGTAGTCCGACATGGCGGTTGTAGCGATATTCGCGTAATCGATGCTGTAGGCAATGGCTAGCCGAACCTTCGGGTTGTCCAGGCCCTTCTTGCTCAAGTTGAAGATCAGGAAGGGGATATTGCCCGGCACATGGTACGGCTTCTGCTTGCTCCAGGTACTGACCGGCTTGCCGGCCTCCCACATCTTCCAAATCTGGGCGGTGAACTGCTGGCTGACATCGATTTCGCCGCTCTCCAACTTGAGGTCACCATCGTTGTTGCTCTTGAAGATCGGGTGGTTGATGGTGGTCATCGCCGGGGTTCCGAAGACGGCCTTGCCCCAGTAGTTGTCATTCCGCTTGAGGTTGACCTGGGTCGGGTCGTACTTATCCAGCAGGAACGGGCCGGAGCCGATCGGCTTGAGATTGGTCTCTGATGAGATCTTGTCCGGCGAGATACTGCCGAAAACCGCCTTAGGCACGATGGTGACACTCGCGATGAAGTTCTTCACGAAGATCGGGTTGTATGGCTTGGACTTCAGCTTGAACTCGACGGTCCTCGGATCGGTGGCCTTGACCGAGTTGAGGTATTGCCACACCGTGGCGAAGGTCACCGGCGCGGTCTTGCCGAGCTCGAAGGTGAAGACAACGTCGTCGGCCGTGAGATCCGACCCGTCGGACCACTTGGTGCCATCCTGCAGCGGAAGAACGAACGTGTTGTCATCCGGCTGCTGCAACTCCTTGGCAAGACCCGGCGAGAGCGAGCCGTCCAGCAGGTTGAAGCGCACCAGGGTTTCATAAATGAACTGCGATTGGTTGCCCGCCTGAACGCTGGTCGGCCAGTCAGGCGAAGCCGCAAACGGGTTGAAGGTTTTGGGCGGGTTCCACTGGAAGCCGGCCACGAACATCGTCTCTCCGGCAGCGCCGGCACGACCCTTCGCTCCGGCCTGGCCGGCGCTACTGCCTGTTTGCGCTGTGCCGCAGGCTGATGCGCTGAGGCCGATGACTGCACCCCCGAGGGCGAGACCGGTCAAGCTGATGAACCGTCGGCGGTTGGGGGTCCAGTCGGTCCTCCAGTCGCCGCCATTGCCGGCCAGCTGCGGTGATGGCTCGATTTGATCGTGAATGTCGTTCATTCTTCCCTTCCTTGAAGTTATTCGTGCCAGGAGTACCGGGGCAAGGGCGACCAAAATTGGAGGCCGGGCGGCCGGAACAGAGTTACGTGCTTGATGAGTGGTCGGTGAGCCCTACGGGCCAGCGACCCTAGGGTCGTAGGAGATCTCAATGCTGGAGCGCGATCAACGGACTCGTCCGCGGACGGCCTTGTTCGCGCCAATGCTGGATTGGATCGGGGGCGCACAACTGCGACAGTTCCCGCCTCAACGGCGATCTGCCTCACTGCCTCGCCTCGCTCTCAGCAAGTGCTCAGGACAAACCCACCACTCATGGGGACCAGAATCAACGCGATCCCCCTGCCGTATCCAGATTGTTGTGGTTGATCGTCGCACTCGGAACGGCCCGAGTAAAGGGCTCTGATATGACGGAGTGATATTGCGACAGAGAACCCAACTGCTTACAAAGCAGGGATTCTCTTAGATTGTCGTTGAGCCGCTGTTGTGCCCGGGCGGAGCTTGATGAGATGCCTTGGCTTAGCCGCGGAGACTACGATCAAGCTGTGACAACGGCGTCGCCGCAGTCTCAACCCGACGTCCTAACTGTGGGCTTAGGCGAAGCGGGCAGGCTATCGCGGCGAGGCAGGCTCGTGTTGGTCGCCGTCGGGCTCGCGCTGCTAGCCGGACTCGTGATCTGGCGGTTTCTGCCCGCGCCGGCGCCGCTCTTCTCTTTGTCCGACGTGCAGGGGGTTTACGCGGGCTTCGAGGGAACCAATAACGCATCGGTGATCGATAGTCGTTGGAGCAGTGAGCAGGATGGATACATCGGGCCGACCGCCTGTGGACCGTTGTTCGAGGCGAACGTGGTGAACCGACCCCCGCAGGAAGAGCTGGACGGAGTCAGCACCTTCTGGGAGGTCGATCGTTCGGCGATATCGCTTTTCACCTATCGGTTCGCAGATGTGGCGAAAGCGGATCGGGAGTTCAATCGGCTGGCCACCGTGCTCGACAACTGTGATCAGGCTCGCGTGGAGGTCCACGCCCGCCCGGCGACCAGGGGATTACTCACCCGTACGCCGTTGGCTCCCGACAGCGATCCGCCAGCACAGATCGGCTACGTCCTGACCAACAACGCCGGGGCCAAGCTTGCCATCCATGTGCTCACTTTCAGCAACACAGTTAGCTGGCAGTTCCGCTATGAGCCGGTTCCAGGCGCCTATCAGTCGCTAACAGCCCAGCAGGTGATGGACTCGCTGGCGGATCAGATGCGTGCAGTCCAGGACCTGAATCGTTAGCTCCGCCGGCCAACCCCTTGAATCACCGGACGTCAGATGATCATGAGCTCGAGTCCGGAGCCGTCGCCGCTCCTGCCGCCGGATAGTCCTCCAGGCCGCTCGGCGCGGCGTGATCTTGAGGTTGGAGAAGAAGGATTTGAGGCTAAGAAAGCTGCTCGAGAGCGCAGAAATCGCCCACCCCTCCCACTTGGCGTGGGCGATTAGTGCGCGTTGATCATGGATTACGATCAGAGCGCCGCCCCGGCACGGTGACCATGCGACGGGGCGGGTCTGGCGGTGGCCGACCGCGAGATAGCCGGTCGGCCCCGTGCCAGGGTTATTCGGTTGGTGAAGGTCAGGCGGTCTTGATTGCGGA
>Ga0126306_10001990_pt1 | contig 11313 bp, 13 predicted proteins | sample Plot27_FD_92592 | JGI IMG/M metagenome (GOLD analysis project Ga0126306, IMG submission 92592) | Serpentine soil microbial communities from UC McLaughlin Reserve, CA, USA - Plot27 | ecosystem: Environmental > Terrestrial > Soil > Grasslands | place: USA: UC McLaughlin Reserve, Lake County...
CCGCCGGGCGGTCGAGCTGATCCACCGCTTCGCTTCGGACCGGCTCGAGCCCGCGCTCGCGGCCCGGATCGCACCCTATCGGGCCGGCTACACGCCGTCGCAGCGGCGTGCAATCGAGCAGCGGCTGATCGCGGGAGAGCTGCTCGGCGTCACCGCCACCGATGCGCTCGAGCTCGGGATCGACATCGGCTCGCTCGACTGCGCGATCTCCGTGGGCTTCCCCGGCACCGTCTCCTCGCTGCGGCAGCAGTGGGGTCGTGCCGGCCGCCGCACGCCGGGCCTCGCCGTGCTGATCGCGAGCGAGGACGCGCTCGACCAGTACTTCATGCGCGAGCCGGCGACGCTGCTGGAACGAACCGTCGAGGCCGCGATCCTCGACCACGCGAACCCGCGCGTGCTCGACGGCCACGTACTCTCGGCGGCATTCGAGGGGCCGATCGACGCTCGGGACGCGGAGACGCTCGGCCCGGAGGCGCTGGAACGCGCGCCGCTGCTGCCGGAGCTGAAGTCGACCGCGGCCGGGTGGGTCTGGGCGGGGACGGACTACCCCGCAGCCCGCGTCATGCTCCGGTCCGGCGAGCTCGACTCCTTCACGGTCGTCGACGCCGAGACCGGCGCCGTCCTCGGGACGGTGGAACGCTCTCGCGCCTACGGGACGATCCACGACGGCGCTGTCTACCTCCACCTGGGCGAGCAATACCTCGTGCGCCGGCTCGACGTGGACGGCCGGCTGGCGCTCGTCAGCCGCGCCAACGTCGACTGGTACACGCAGCCGAAGAAGGAGACGATGACGGAGATCGTCGAGCCGCTCCGGACCGAGCACCGGCTCGGCCTCGAGCTCTACTTTGGCCGCGTCGCGGTAACGGAGCGCGTGATCGCGTACCAGCGCAAGTCGATCAGCGGCGGCGACACCTTGGAGACCGTCCCGCTCGACCTCCCCGAGACGACCTTCGACACGGAGGCGGTCTGGTTCATGCCGACGAAGCGCCAGCTCGAGGAGCTGGAGGAGATGCCGAAGCTGCTCTCGTCCCTGCACGCGGCCGAGCACTCGCTGATCGCGCTGCTGCCGCTCTGGGCGATGTGCGACCGCTGGGACATCGGCGGCCTCTCCACCAATATCCACCCGCAGACGGGCCTGCCGACGATCTTTGTCTACGACGGCTACGCCGGCGGCGTCGGGATCACGGAGCGCGGCTTCGAGCGCTTCGAGGGGTGGGTCGAGGACACGGCGAAGATGCTGGCCGGCTGCCCGTGCTCGGACGGCTGCCCCTCGTGCGTCCAGAGCCCGAAGTGCGGCAACCTCAACGACTACCTCGACAAGGAGGGTGCGCTCACGCTGCTCCGGCGGATGCTGGCTACGAGTCCCGGTTGAGCAGGAGGTCGCGCGCGACGGTCGCGAGCCATGACGCGCCGAACGCCCAGATTGCGCTCCACTCTGCGATCAGGATCCCCTCGTCCGGCTCACCCGTGAAGGCCGCCACCAGCGCGAACGCCGCCGCTGCGGGGATCACGACGACCGCGGCCCAGTGCACTCGCGGGTTCGTCGCGCGTACCGGCCGAAGTCGGAGCTGATCAGGCCGAGCGCGCCGATGACTACTACTCGGGCGCACGCGAGCTCTTCGTCGGCCTGATCTGGGGATCGCCGTCTTCCTGATCAAACCCGGCGCCGCGGGCTGTCTAGAGCAGGTGCAGGCAGCTGTTGACGGCGAGCGTCAGGAAGACCGAGAGCGCGATCGAGACGAGCAGACAGCCGGGCGAACACCCGTAGACCCGCACACGCCCGCCCTTCAGCTCCGTCGGCTCGAACATCGGAGCTCGTTCGTTCCCCCTGTCGATTTCGCGACACCTCGTTCGTCTACGTGGTGAAATCAAGCTTCGAGAGGAGGAGCGATGCAGTATCTGGCACTGATCTACGGCGACGAGAGCCGCTGGGCCGGCCTCTCGCCCGAGCAGCGCGAGCAGGAGATGGGCGAGTACATGGCGCTTTCGCAGGCGGACGTGACCAAAGGCGGGCACGAGCTCGACTCCATCGCGACCGCAACCACGGTCCGCGTCCGCGGCGACGAGACGCTCGTCACCGACGGGCCCTTCGCCGAGCTGAAGGAGGCCCTTGGCGGCTACTACGTCTTCGAGTGCGACTCGATCGAGGAGGCGTGCACCTGGGCCTCGAAGATCCCCGCCGCCAGGCACGGCGCGATCGAGGTGCGTCCGGTGTACGTGGACGGAGGTGAGCGGTCGTGAAGTACGCCGCCCTGCTGACGAACAACGCCGACGACGTCGCCGCCTGGGAGCAGATGACGGCGGAGGAGGCGGCCGCCGCCCGCGCCGAGGAGGTCCCGAAGTGGGAGAAGCTCTTCGCCGACCTGGGGCCGTCGGGCGTCCTCGGCGAGGGCTTCGAGCTCGACAGCCCGGCGACGGCCAAGACCGTGCGCGTCCGAGACGGCGAGACGCTCGTCACCGACGGGCCGTTCGCGGAGACGAAGGAGCAGATCGGCGGCCTGATGGAGATCGAGGCCGAGGACCTCGACGCGGCGATCGCGATCGCGTCCCGGATACCCCTCGTCCTCCGCGCATCCGTCGAGCTGAGGCCGGTCATCGAGCATTGACCACGGACGTCGGCCGCGTCTTCAAGGAGGAATGGGGCCGTGCCGTCGCAGCACTCACCCGCGTCCTCGGCGACATCCAGCTCGCCGAGGACGCGGTGCAGGACGCCTTCGCGACCGCGCTCGATCGCTGGCCGCGTGACGGCGAGCCGGCGAGCCCCGGCGCCTGGATCATCACCGCCGCTCGGAACCGCGCTATCGACCGCATCCGCCGCGATCAGGTCTTCACGCGCAAGGCGGAGATGCTCGCACGGCTGCAGGCGCTCGCGGCCGACGAGGGCGACGTGAGCCCGATCCCCGACGACCGGCTCGCCCTCGTCTTCACCTGCTGTCACCCCGCCCTCGCCGCGGAGTCACGGGTGGCGCTGACGCTCCGGGAGGTGGCCGGGCTGACGACGAGCGAGATCGCGCACGCATTCCTCATCGCCGAGCCGGCGATGGCCCAGCGCCTGGTGCGGGCGAAGAAGAAGATCCGCGACGCCGGGATCCCGTTCCGCGTGCCTCCCGACCACCTGCTCCCGGAGCGGCTGCGGTCGGTGCTCGCGGTTCTCTACCTCGTCTTCAACGAGGGCTACTCCGCGAGCGGGGAAGGTGTCCCGATCCGCGACGACCTCTGCGACGAGGCGATCCGACTGGCCAAGCTGCTGGCGGTGCTGATGCCGGACGAGCCGGAGGCGCTCGGACTGCTCGCGCTGATGCTCCTGCACGATGCCCGGCGCGAGGCGCGGGTCGGCGCCGACGGCGAGATCGTCCTCCTGGCCGACCAGGACCGCGGCCGCTGGCATCGGAGCCGGATCGACGAAGGCACGCGGATCCTCGAGCGGGCGCTCTCGTACCGCCGGGCCGGCTCGTATCAGCTCCAGGCGGCGATCGCGGCCCTGCACCTGGAGGACACGACGGACTGGCCCCAGATCGCGGCGCTCTACGACGAGCTCGCGCGGGTCGAGCCGACGCCGATCGTCGAGCTGAACCGCGCGGTCGCGGTCGCCATGACGCACGGGCCGGAGCTCGGCCTCGAGCTGATGAACCGGATCGACCTGCCGGGCTACCACCTGCTCCACGCCGCCCGCGCCGACCTGCTCCGCCGGCTCGAGCGCAACGACGAGGCCGCCGCAGCGTACCGCGACGCACTCGCGCTCGAGATGAACAGCGGCGACCGCGCCTTCCTGGAACGGCGGCTCGGCGAGGTGGTACGTTCGTGACGTGTACCGCGAGCGGCTGCCCCAGCTCGACGGCGGCGTCTTCCTGACCGACGGCGGCATCGAGACGACGCTGATCTTCCACCACGGGCTCGAGCTGCCGCTGTTCGCGGCTTTCGACCTGCTGAAGGACGACGAGGGAACCGAGGCGCTGCGGCGCTACTACGCCGGCTACGCCGCGCTCGCGCGCGACCGCGGTCTCGGCTTCGTGCTCGAGAGCCCGACGTGGCGCGCGAGCCCGGGCTGGGCGAAGCAGCTCGGCCATTCGAACGACGAGCTCGAGGCGCTCAACCGGAAGGCGATCTCGCTGATGGAGGAGATCCGCGCCGAATACCAGGGCAGCGCACCGATCGTGATCAGCGGCTGCATCGGCCCCGAGGGCGACGGCTACGCGCCGGACACGACGCTCACCGCCGACGAAGCGGAGGACTACCACGCGGTCCAGATCGGAACGTTCGCCGACACGGCCGCCGACATGGTCACCGCGATCACGATGACCCACGCCGAGGAGGCGACGGGCGTCACGCGCGCCGCCCGGGCAGCCGAGATCCCGGTCGTGATCTCGTTCACGCTCGAGACGGACGGGCGGCTGCCGAGCGGGCAGGCGCTGTCCGGCGCGATCACCCAGGTCGACGACGACACGGACGCGACTCCCGCCTACTACATGATCAACTGCGCCCATCCGACGCACTTCGAGCAGGCGCTCGCGGGCGGCGGACCATGGGTGCAGCGGCTCGGCGGACTGCGTGCGAACGCGTCGACGAAGAGCCATACCGAGCTGGACGAGGCGGTGGAGCTCGACGAGGGCGACCCCGACGAGCTCGCCGCCCGCCACGCCGAGCTGAAGGCGCTGCTGCCCGCCGTGAACGTGCTCGGCGGCTGCTGCGGCACCGATCACCGGCACGTTGGCGCGATCTGCAGCGCCTGGCTCGCCTAGAGAGTCCGGCTGTGCGCGTCTCGGCCAAGGTGGACTACGCCCTGCGTGCGATCGTCGAGCTGGCCGCAGCGCCGCCCGGGCTCGTGAAGGCGGAGCGGCTGGCGACTGCGCAGGAGATCCCGCTCAAGTTCCTCGAGAACATCCTCCTCGAGCTGCGCCGAGCGGAGATCGTGGCGAGCCAGCGAGGCGCCGAGGGCGGATACCGGCTGGCGAAGCCGGCCGAGGACGTCAGCGTCGCCGACGTGATCCGGGCCGTCGAAGGGCCGATCGCAACCGTCCGGGGCGCGCGGCCGGAGGACGTGGAGTACACCGGCGCCGCGGCGCCGCTCCGCGACGTCTGGATCGACCTGCGCACGAGCATGCGCGGCGTGCTCGAGGAGACGTCGCTCGCCGACCTGATCGAGCGCAGCCGCGTCTAGGAGGCCCTGGCGAAGACGCGCTCGCCGGACGGGCGCACGTAGACGATCTGCCCGACGGCCAGTTCGAGCTGCTCACACTGGTCGCGCGTCAGCTGCGCCCAGAGCTTCTCACCCTCGGCCTGGACGAGCTCGACCCGAACCTCGAAGCCGAGATGGATGATCCGCTCGATCATCGCCTCCGGCGCGGCCGCCTCCGGTGCGAGCAGGAGCTCGAGGTCGTGCGGCCGCAGCCACGTCTCGCCGACCTTCGTCGTCGGCCCGACGAAGCTCATCACGAACTCGCTCGCCGGCTCCTCGTAGAGCTCGCGCGGGCCGCCGACCTGCTCGATCACGCCGTGGTTCATCACCGCGATCTGGTCGGCGACCTCCATCGCCTCCTCCTGGTCGTGCGTGACGAAAACGGTCGTGACGTGCACCTCCTCGTGCAGCCGCCGCAGCCACTCGCGCAGCTCCGCCCGAACACGGGCGTCGAGCGCGCCGAAGGGCTCGTCGAGCAGGAGCACCTCCGGCTCGACCGCCAGCGCGCGGGCGAGGGCCATGCGCTGCCGCTGCCCGCCCGAGAGCTGGGCCGGATACCGGTGCCCGAACTGCTGCAGCTGCACGAGCTCGAGCAGCCGGTCGACCCGGTCTCTGATCTCGGTCTTCGGTCGCTTCCGGATCTTCAGCCCGAAGGCGACGTTGTCGCGCACGGTCATGTGCTTGAAGGCGGCGTAGTGCTGGAAGACGAAGCCGACGCCGCGCTTCTGCGGCGCGAGCGCGGTCGCATCCTCACCGGAGATGACGATCTCGCCCGCGTCCGGCGCCTCGAGCCCCGCGATCACGCGCAGCAGCGTCGACTTGCCGCTGCCGCTCGGCCCGAGCAGCGCCGTCAGCGAGCGCGGCGGGACTTCGAGTGAGACGTTGTCGAGGGCGACGAAGTCGCCGAACCGCTTCGAGATCCGGGTCGCGACGATGGACATCAGGCTGCTTCCTCCTTGGGTCGGATCGCCGTCATCGCGACGAGCACGAGCACGGCGATCAGGGCGAGCACGATCGAGATGGCATAGGCGCCGGCAAGGTCGAACGACTCGTACCGCTCCTCGACTCGCAGGGTCGCGGTCTCTGTCTCTCCCTGCAGCCGCCCCGAGACGACGGCCACGGCGCCGTACTCGCCGAGACAGCGCGCGGTGGTGAGGATGACGCCGTAGATCACCGCCCAGCGGATCGCCGGCAGCGTGATCCGCCAGAAGGTCTGGCGGCCGTTCGCGCCGAGCGTGCGTGCCGCCTGTTCCTGCTCGTCACCGATCTCGCGCAGGGTCGGGATCACCTCGCGGGCGACGAACGGGAGCGAGACGAAGATCGTCGCGATCACCATTGCCGGCAAGGAGAAGAGGATCTGGATGCCGTGGTCACCGAGCCACCCGAACCAGCCGTCGCGCCCGTAGAGCAGGAAGAGGGAAAGGCCGACGACGACGGGCGAGAGCGCGAGCGGCAGGTCGACGAAGGCGTTGACGATCCCCTTGCCGCGAAAGCGGCGGCGGACGATCGCGAGCCCGCACGCGATCCCGAAGATCGTGTTCAGAGGCACGGCGATCGCGGTGATGATCAGTGTGAGCTTGAACGCGTTCACGGTCTCCGGGGTGGACAGCGCGTCCCAGGCAGGGCCGATCCCGTCCTCGAACGTCCGGTAGAAGACGAGCGAGAGCGGGCCGATCAGGATCACGGCCAGATAGCCGAGGGCGATCGCGCGAAGACCGAGTCGGCGCACAAGGCGGATCACCGGTCGTGCCTCGTCGCGTAGTGCCGGATCGCGCCGATGGAGAGCAGGAGCCCGAACGAGATCGCGAGCAGGACGACCGCCACCGCGGCCGCACCCGCACGGTCGCCGCTCTCGATCCTGCTGAAGATGAAGACAGAGGAGACCTGGGTCTGGTAGGGCAGGTTGCCCGTGATGATCACGAGCGAGCCGAACTCGCCGATCGCCTTGGCGAACGCGAGCGCAACCCCGGACAGAATCCCGGGAAACACGTTCGGGAAGACGACGCGGCGGAAGGTCTGCCAGTTGCTCGCGCCGAGCGACTTCGCCGCCTGCTCCATCTCCTGGTCCAGCTCCAGCAGCACCGGCTGCACGGTCCGCACGACGAACGGGAGCGTGACGAACAGCATTGCGAGCACGATCGAGGTCGTCGTGAAGGCGACGTTGATCCCCACCGGCGACTGCGGCCCGTAGAGCGCGAGCAAGGTCAGCCCGGCGACGATCGTCGGCAGCGCGAACGGGAGGTCGATGATCGCGTTGACGATCGCCTTGCCGCGGAAGGAGTCGCGCACCAGTACCCAGGCAGTGATCGTGCCGAGAACGGCATTGAGCAGCGCGACCGCGATCGACGTCCAGAGCGTCAGCTTCAGCGCTGCAACGGCCTCCGGGCTCGTGACCGCCTCCCAGAAGCCTTCCCAGCCCCCGTTCGTCGACTCGAAGACGAGCGCGGCGATCGGCAGTCCCACGATCAGGGTGAGGTAGGTCGTGACGAGGCCGACCGAGAGGGCCGTCGAGGCCCTCTCGCTCTGCAGCTTGGCCGACCCGATCGGCCTGGCGGAGACGTCGAGCGTGCTCATCGTCAGCCCGTGTTGCCGCCCACTTGCCGCTCGATCCGAGCCATCACGCCGTTACGCGAGTCGAAGAACCGCTTCTGAACCCGCGCCCAGCCGCCGAGACCCAGCTGGTCGATCGTGAACTGCCCCGGCCGGGCCGGGAACTTCTTCGCGAACTGGCGGGCGACCGCCTTGTTCACGGGCCGGTACCCCTGCTCGGCGAAGGCGCGCTGAGCAGCCGGAGTACGCAGGAAGCGAAGGAACGCGTTCGCCTCCTGCTTGTGCTCACTCGTCTTCAGCACGGCGACCGGGTTCTCGATCAGGATCGTGGAGCGCGGGATCACGAAGGGGAGGTTCTGGCCGCGCGACTGGGCGAAGAGCGCCTCGTTCTCGTAGGCGAGCATCACGTCGCCACGGCCGGCGTTGAAGGTCTGCAGCGCGTCGCGTGCGCTCTTGTCCTGCGAGACGACGTTCTTGAACAGCTTCAGCAGATAGTCCTGGGCCTGCTGGTCGGTCTTCCCGAGCTTGCGCTGGGCGCCGTACGCCGCCATCACGTTCCAGCGCGCGCCACCGGACGTGAATGGATTCGGCGTGACAACCTGGACGCCCGGCTTGATCAGGTCGTTCCAGCCGCGGATCTTCTTCGGGTTGCCGTCGCGGACGACGAAGACGACCAGCGAGTTGGTGACCATCCCGCGGTACGACTGACGCTTCCATTTCGCGTCCACCAGACCGGCCGAGACCAGCTCGTCCACGTCCGGCGCGAGCGAGAGAGCGACGACGTCCGCCTTCAGGCCGGCCTTGACTGCGCGCATCTGGTCACCGGAGGCGGCGTAGGACTGGCTGAAGCTGACGCCGTCCCCGCCCTGGGTCTCCTGGAACGTCGGGATCAGCTGGTTGTACGCCTCTCGGGGCGTCGAATACGCGACCAGCGAGAGCCTCACGTCCTTCGTCGAGGCGCCGGCCACCGACGCGGCCGCCACGGCGAGCAGTACGAGCAGCAAGAGGATCCTTCGACGCATGCGCTTCCTTTCGAGCTTGTCTACAGAGGTGATCGAGATTGGGAGTTGTAATGACAGTGATAAGCTTTGTCAATTCCGCACCCGCCTGCGAGAATCGCTCCAATGCGAACGGCGCGCGGTGGAGTGCTGGTGATCGGTGGCGGCTTCGCCGGCGGGTACGTCGCGCGGTTGCTCGGCCGAGGGGGCGCGACGATCGTCAGCCCGGAGAACTTCATGCTCTACACGCCGATGCTCCCGGAGGCGGCGTCCGGGACGCTCGAGCCGCGGCACACCGTCGTGCCGCTGCGGCAGATGTGCCCGCACGCCGAGCTGGTGCTCGGGCGGGTAACGGAGATCGACGAGGAGCGGCGGACCGCGCGGGTGGAGACGCCCGACGCGGGATCCTTCGAGGTGGGCTACGAGCAGCTCGTGCTGGCCGTCGGCTCCGTGCCGCGCACCTTCCCCATCCCCGGACTGGCCGAGCATGCGGTCGGATTCAAGGACCTTGCCGACGCGATCCAGCTCCGCAACCGGATCCTGCGCGAGCTCGAGGCCGCTGACGCGCAGGTCGAGGAAGAGATCGACCCCGCCCACCTCGGCTTCGTCTTCGTCGGCGCGGGCTATGCCGGCGTCGAGGCGCTGGCCGAGCTGGCCGATCTCGTCAGTGACGCGCTCCGCTGGTACCCCCGGCTGCGGAACGCGCGGCAGCGGTGGGTGCTCGTCGACGCGGCAGCGAAGATCCTCCCGGAGATCCCCACCCGCCTCGGCGAGTACGCGGCTACGCAGCTCGCCGGGCGCGGTGTCGAGATCCACGTCTCGACGACGCTCGCGTCGTACGACGGGAAGGAGGCCGTGCTCTCGACCGGGGACCGGATTCCCACGCACACTCTCGTCTGGACGGCGGGCGTGAGGGCGCACCCACTCGTCGAGGCGTTTGGGATGCCGCTCGAGGATCGAGGCCGCGTGCGCGTCGACGAGCATCTCCGTGTCGCAGGGCGGGATCGTGTCTGGGCGCTGGGAGACTGCGCCGCCGTCCCGAACCGGGCGACTCCGGGCCAGTTCGACCCGCCGACGTGCCAGCACGCGCTCCGCCAGGCGCGGCGGCTGGCCAAGAACCTGCAGGGCGACCTCGAACCGTACGGCTACACGATGCTCGGCCAGGTCGCAACACTCGGCCGCTACAAGGGGATCGCGGACGTGATGGGTTTGCGCCTGCGCGGCTTCCCGGGCTGGTTCGTCACGCGCACGTACCACCTCTTCCAGCTGCCGCTGTTCTCGCGAAAGCTCCGCGTGGTCGTCGACTGGACGACGTCGCTCTTCTTCCGTCGCGACATCGCCGAGCTGACAGGGCTCGGCAAGCCGCACCGGCTGGATGGATGAACCTCGCGCCGCTCTCTGGACTCCGGCTGCGGACGCCACGGCTGGAGCTCCGCCTGCCCGACGACGCCGCCATCGAGCAGCTGTACCAGGTCGCCGCGGCCGGGATCCACTCGCCGGAGGAGATGCCCTTCGGCGTGGCGTGGACAGACGACCTGAACCGCGAGCTGTTCGTCGGCTACCACCGCAACCTGCGCGAGTCGTGGCGGCCGGAGGCGTGGAAGATCGACCTCGGCGTCTGGGCCGAAGGCACGCTCGTCGGCGTCCAGGGCATCGGCGCCGACGACTTCGCCTCGAAGCGGACGATCGCCACCGGCAGCTGGCTCGGCGCGCCGTATCAAGGCCGCGGGATCGGCACCGAGATGCGGGCCGCGGTGCTGGAGCTCGCCTTCACGCATCTCCGCTCACAGGCCGTGACCTCCGGTGCCTTCGACGCGAACCTCGCCTCGCGACGCGTCTCGGAGAAGCTCGGCTACCGCGTCGTCGGTCGCGAGCTGCTCAGCCCTAGGGGGACCCCGCAGCCGCACGTCGTGCTCCGGCTCGAGCGAGCCGACTGGCACGGACCACCGGTCTCCGTCGAGATCGAGGGCGTCGCGCCGTGCCTCGCGCTCTTCGCCGCCGGCTAACGCAGCGACTTGAGCGCGTCCGTCAGCGACTGCTTCGTCGTCAGGACGCCCTCATACAGGTCGCCTTCGCGCCCAACGCGGTCGAGGACGACGTCCATGGTGAAGGCGCTCGGATCGAGCGACGCGTTCACCTCCTCCCAGCGCAGCGGCGTCGAGACCGGCGCGCCGGCCTTCGGACGCACCGAGTAGGCCGAGGCGATGGTTTTTCCCTCCCCGTTCTGGTTCGAGTCGATCAGGACGCCGCGCCGTCTCGCCTTCGTCCACTCCGTCGTGACGAGCCCCGAGTGGGCGCGGGCGAGCGCGCCGGCGACGATCTCGGAGAACGCGCGCGTGTCGGCGTACGTGTGACGGCGTGCGACCGGGACGAGGATGTGGATCCCTTCGGAGCCGCTCGTCTTCGGGAACGACGCCAGCTCGAGCAGGTCGAGCGTCTGCTTGATCAGGAGCGCGACCTCGATCGTCTCGGCGAAGCCGACGTCGGGCGACGGATCGAGATCGAAGAGCACCCAGTCGGGCCGCGACGGCTTGTCCACCCGGGAGTACCAGGTATTCATGTCGATGCAGCCCATGTTCACCATCCACA
>Ga0126306_10001991_pt1 | contig 11312 bp, 9 predicted proteins | sample Plot27_FD_92592 | JGI IMG/M metagenome (GOLD analysis project Ga0126306, IMG submission 92592) | Serpentine soil microbial communities from UC McLaughlin Reserve, CA, USA - Plot27 | ecosystem: Environmental > Terrestrial > Soil > Grasslands | place: USA: UC McLaughlin Reserve, Lake County...
CTACTTCAAGACGCCAGGACGACCATGACTCAGCAGTGGTGGCTTGCATTGTTCCCGGGACTTATGATAGTTATTACGGCTCTTTGCGTTAACTTTCTGGGCGACGGCTTGCGAGATGCCCTTGACCCGAAGGCGGTGGAGTAGGCTGTGGCGATGCTCGAAGTCAACAACCTCAAGACGCACTTCAAGACCCACGACGGCGTCGTCAAGGCGGTCGACGGCGTCTCGTTCTCGCTCGAGCCGGGGGAGACGATGGGGATCGTGGGGGAGTCTGGCTCCGGCAAGAGCGTGACGGCCCTCTCCATCATGCAGCTCAACCCCAAGCCCCCGGCAGAGTATCCTGAGGGTGAGATCATCTTCGAAGACCAGAATCTGCTCGAGACCTCCGACAAGAGGTTGCAGGAGATCAGGGGCAACGATATAGCCATGATCTTCCAGGACCCCATGACGAGCCTCAATCCCGTCTTTACGGTCGGAAACCAGATCCGCGAAGCCATCCGCATCCATCAGAACCTCTCCAAGGGCGAAGCCCAAGAAAAGACCATACAGGTGCTTCGCGATGTCGGCATCGCCAATCCCGAGAGGAGGGCGAAAGAGTATCCGCACCAGTTCTCCGGTGGGATGCGCCAGCGGGCCATGATCGCGATGGGACTCTCCTGCAACCCCAAGGTCCTTATAGCGGACGAGCCGACCACGGCCCTCGACGTGACGATCCAGGCCCAGATCCTCGAGCTCATGGTCGAGCTGCAGGAGAAATACGGCACGGCGATCATCATGATCACCCACGACCTCGGCGTAGTCTCCCAGCTCGCCGACAAGGTGATGGTGATGTACGCCGGGCGCGCTGTGGAACAGGCCACCACGGACGAGGTCTTCTACGATCCCTTGATGCCCTACTCGTGGTCGCTGTTGCGCTCGCTGCCGCGCCTGGATACAGCGGGCGAGGTGAGGCTCCTGCCGATAGAGGGCACGCCGCCGAGCCTGATCTTCCTCCCCGAAGGGTGCAATTTCAGTCCCCGTTGTCCTTTCGTCAAGGACGAGTGCCACGAGACGGACCCTGCCCTCGAGGAGAAGAAGCCAGCCCACACCGCCGCGTGCATCCTCTCCATCGAGGAGATCGAAAAGAACAAGCACCGCGTGGATGAAGAGTTGGGGGTCGAGACGTGACCGAGAAAGCGAACGGCAGCCCCGAGAGCAACGGCCATTCCGGCGAATATCTGCTCGAGACCAGAAACCTGAAGATGCACTTCCCCATAAAGGCTGGCGTTTTTCAGCGCACGGTCGGGCACGTGAAAGCCGTGGACGGTGTAGACCTCTCCGTGCGCCGCGGGGAGACGCTCGGGCTCGTGGGGGAGTCGGGGTGCGGCAAGAGCACGTTCGCCCGCCTCGTATTACGCCTTCTGGAACCGACGGAGGGCGAGGTGATCTTTGACGGCGAGGACATACTCGGTTACGACCGCAAGCGCATGCTCAGCGTGCGCAGGAACATACAGATCGTCTTCCAGGACCCCTACGCGAGCCTGAACCCCCGCATGACGGTGGGCAACATCGTCGCCGAGCCCTTGAAGACCCACGACGTAAGCAGTGGCTCCAGCGGCGAGCGCAAGCGGCGGGTACAGGAGCTCCTCGAGGTCGTCGGGCTCAACCCCGAGCACTACAACCGCTATCCGCATGAGTTCTCGGGTGGCCAAAGGCAGAGAATCGGGGTGGCCAGGGCCATCGCGTTAAACCCCCGTCTGATCATCTGCGACGAGCCCGTGAGCGCGCTTGACGTCTCGATCCAGGCCCAGGTCATCAACCTGCTGCAGGACCTCCAGAAGGAGTTCGACCTCACCTACGTCTTCATAGCCCACGACCTCTCCATAGTCAAGCACATCTCCGACAGGGTGGCCGTGATGTACCTCGGCAAGATCGTGGAGATAACCGACAGGCCGACGCTCTACGGCGAGCCGCGCCATCCCTACACCGCATCGCTGCTCTCGGCCATCCCTATCCCCGACCCGCAGAAGGAGCGTGAGCGCGAGCGCGTGGTCATCACCGGAGACGTACCATCTCCCGCGAACCCTCCCAGCGGGTGCAACTTCCACAACCGCTGTCCGCGGGCGCAGGACTACTGCACCGAGCACGAGCCTGGTCTCGAAGAACAGGAGAAAGTGGATCACAGGGCTGCCTGCTTCTTCCCCGTGCTCGAAGGCCAGCGCATCGAGGAGCCCGCGACGAGCACGCCCTACAGCGCCGAGAGTAGCTAGTCAGCACGGCGCTTCGCGCCTTGTCAGCACGCTCAGGCTGACGCCTTCGCTCGTCAGCAATTCAGCTTCTTCCGTTCGGGCTTCGCCCTGGCGCGCAGGAGGTACAGCTGCCAGCGCCAGTGGGGATCGACGCTCTTTCCCACGCTTCGGGACGACTTGCTGAAATGCTGAGAGCCGCCGAGCGAAGCGAGGCGGCGTGCTGACAAGCGAGGGCCTGCAAGGCCCGAAGCATGCTGACAAGCGGAGCCCGTAGGGCGTAGCGTGCTGAGATACAATTGCCCGCGTGTGGAAGACTACCCAGACCCGACGTGAGTTGCGGAACTCGGCGGCGCGAATTCTCATCCTGGTCGCGCTGCTGGTTGCGACCGCGCTCGGAGCTTACATGTTCGGACGCTCGCAGAGCCCCGCCACCCTGGGTGAAGAGGACCGGAAGAGCCTCGCGCTGTATGCGGAGGCGCTCGACACCGTCAGAAACAACTACGTAGACCAGAAAGACATAGACCCCAAGAAGGAGACGTACGGGGCCATAGAAGGGATGCTCGATTCGCTTGGGGATGATGGTCATACGCGCTTTTTGACTCCCGAGGAGCGTGAACAGAACGACCAGAGCCTCTCTGGCACCTACGTGGGGATCGGGGTCCAGCTGGAGGAGAAGAACGGTGAGGTCGTGGTCGCCGCCCCTATAGAAGGGTCTCCGGCCGAGAAGGCCGGTATCAGTTCCGGTGACGTGTTCCTGGCCGTAGACGGGAAGAGCATCAGGGACGACAGCGTCTCGGAGATCGTGCAGAAGGTCAAGGGGCCGGAGGGAACGACGGTCGCGCTGACCGTCCGCCACAAAGGCGAGAAGCGGAACTACGACCTCCAGCGTGCGGAGATAAAGTCGCCCGTGGCTTCGTGGGTCCTGATCCCGAACACCAACGTGGCCCTGGTGCTCCTCTCCTCTTTCTCCGACGACAGCGCCGGGGAGCTCGAGGATGCTTTCCAGGAGGCGAGGGCGGCGGGTGCCAGGCGCTTTATCCTGGATCTCAGGAACAACCCTGGCGGCAGGCTCGACCAGGCCGTAGAGATGGCAGGATACTTTCTCGAACCGGAGAGCGTCGTCTACATCCGCAAGGACGCTTCCGGCGAGCGCGAGGAGATCACAGTCGAAGGCGACCCGGAATCGACGGACGCGCCACTCGTCGTACTGGTCAACGGAAGTTCGGCCTCGAGCGCGGAGATACTGGCCGGGGCCCTGCGGGACAACGGCCGCGCGCCCGTCGTCGGCCAGACCACCTTCGGCACAGGCACCGTGCTCTCGGAGTTCGTTCTCAGGGACGGATCATCCATCCTGCTCGGCGTCGCCGAGTGGCTTACCCCGGACGGCGATTTTATCCGCGAAACAGGGATAATACCCGACGTGAGAGTGCCTCTCGGGGAGGGAACCGTACCGCTCACACCCGACGAGGCCCGCGATCTCTCCAGACAGGAGATCCTCGCGAAGGACGCCCAATTGCGCGCGGCCTACAAAAAACTACTGGGTCAGTAGCGAGGTTCACATAAAAAGTGGTTTGGAAGCGGCATCCTCACGGGCAAGATGAATCACGTAGCCAAGAGAAAGGATGCCCATGGCGCAGCGAGTACATGAGACCATCGAGGTAGAGGCCCCGGTCGAGGAGGTCTTCCGTTACTGGTCCAACTTCGAGAACTTCCCTAGCTTCATGTCTAACGTCGAAGAAGTCAGGATGTTCGCCCAGGACACCAGTCACTGGCGGGTCAAGGGTCCCCTGGGCAAGAGCGTAGAGTTCGACGCGAAGACCACCGAGATGAACCCCAACCGTGGCATTGGCTGGAACACCGTCGACGGCGAGGTCATGACCAGCGGCGAAATCCGCTTTGAGGAGACCGCGCCTGGTCGTACGCAGGTCGAAGTGACGATGAACTACGCCGACCCGCCCGGTGGAGCCGTCGGCGAGACCGTTGCGAACATCCTCTCTAATCCGGAGCGGAACCTCAGAGAAGACTTGCAAAACTTCACCAGGATCGTAGAGCGTGGAGAACTCGGTGGTTCGGAGGCCCAGACGCCAAGCCGCTAAGAGCGGTTTGCGGAGCAAACCGCAGCTTCAAGCCACAGGTTTCAGGCTTCGGGATTGCTCTGCAAACGGATTTGGGGTTCAGGAGGCGATGTGAACCACCTCGCTGCCAAAACGTGCTGTGAGTAGAACGGCCCCTCGTAGGGTAGTATTGAGGTTGTCGGGAGATTAAACCCGGCGGCCTCTATACCCTTCCGGGGAGGAAGCGCTTGTCCATCGCCATAGTTTCTCTGCTAGTTCTAGTAATCGTCGCGATCGTCGCCATACCTATCCTGATCCGCGTAGTCGGTGAGGCCGCCCGCCGCGACCCTAACGAAGGCGGAGATGAGGGCCAGGAAGGCGACCGCGGTAGTCACTCGGGACCAGGACGCGAGTAAACAGGTATCAGGCCTCAACTTGCGGAATACTTTCCGGAAAGAGCCGGACCGACTTCCCCGATACCGGTAGCTTTTAGGTAAGTGCGCCCACGGGGTTCAGAATCTTCACATCAGGCACGCTTACCACTATTCTTTCTGAAGCCTGTAGCCTGAAACCTATTCCAGAAGATCGCGCAGGCCGGCGGCGTGCGGGCTGCTCTTTATCTTGGCCAGGGCCGTAAGCTGTATCTGGCGGATACGTTCGCGGGTGACGTCGAAGCGTTCCCCGACCTCCTCCAGGGTCTTGGGCTGGCCGCCGGTAAGGCCGAAGCGATACTCCAGGACCATCCTCTCGCGTTCGGGGAGGCTGCCCAGCGCTTCGCGCATACGGGCTTTCAGCAAAGAGGACTTGGCGAGGTCGTGGGGAGATTCCGACTCCTCATCCGCGATGAAGTCCCCAAGCTCCGAGGAGTGGTCCTCCCCGACGGGAGTCTCGAGGGAGATCGAACGTCTCGAGACGCGCCTGATGCGCACAATCTCCTCCGCGTCGACCTCCATGATGGAGGCGACCTCTTCATCGGTGGGGTCACGGTTTAGTTGGGCGCCGAGGCCGCGCTGCACCCTGTAGTACTTGTTGATCTTCTCGACCATGTGGACGGGGACCCGGATCGTTCGCCCCTTGTCGGCTATGGCCCTGGTGACGGCCTGACGGATCCACCACGTCGCGTAGGTCGAGAACTTGAATCCCTTGCGGTAGTCGAATTTCTCCACGGCCCGCATCAGCCCGATGTTGCCCTCCTGGATCAGATCGAGCAGCGAGACGCCCCTTCCCGCGTATTTCTTGGCTATGGAGACGACGAGCCTGAGGTTGGCCTTGGTGAGGTGGGCTTTGGCCCGCCTGTCGCCGCGCTCTATACGTCGCGCGAGGTAGGTCTCCTGGGCCTTCGTGAGAAGGGGAGTCTTGCCGATCTCGTCCAGGTACATCTGGACCGCGTCCCCCGTGTAGCGGCTCTTCAGGTCGCCTTCGAGCACCTCTTTGACGAGCTGGGTGTCCTCGTCCTCGGCCATCGTCTCGGCGAGAAATCCGGCGTCGACAACCTCGACGCCGTGCTCGCGGAGGAGTCCGTAGACCTGTTGGATCTCGTCGGTCGAGAGGTCGACCTCTTGCAAGAGGTCGAGTACTTCACTCGACTCCAGCGTGCCGGTCTCCTGACCGGCCTCGAAGAGCTCCTGTATCTCCTCTATGTCCCGCAGGTCACGTTGGGGCTGCAAAATCTACTCCGGGAACTTCAGGTTGAAACCCTCCTGTAGCCTGCACGTAATATATCTTAAAAGGGACAATAATCAATTTGACATTGCGAGCGCTCGCGAAGTCGCGCAGCCTGATCTACAAGGAGGATAAGCCGTGATGGGCTTGAGAAATCTCTACAAAGTGTTCCGCGAGACCCGCAACGCGGCCAGGGAGCAGGCTACCCTCGCCGTCACCGGCGACTCGGCCAGGGCCGCCGAGGTGGCCGCTCTGCTCGGTGCCCAGAGGGGTGTGCGCGGGGCTGAGGTGATCCTCGCTGTCCGAGACGGCGAGGCTACTATCTCGGGGAAGGCCGTCGAGGATCCCGGCGAGATCCCCCTCTCCTCGAAGGGCGGAGAGTCCCTGCTAGAGGAGTTGACGCCGCGTATCGTGCTGGCGCTGGACGAGGACTATCTGGTCGCGCTCGCGAAGGGGTATCCTCCGCTCCGGCGGGCTGTTTGCGAGGAGATCGCACGCAACAACGCCCGCCAGAATGCCGTGATCGGGGCGCTCCCCATCCCAGGGGCCGATATGCCGGTTATGACGGCGAACCAGGCAAGGATGGTGCTCAACATAGCGGCCGCCTACGGGGAGGAGCTCTCGATGGACCGGGCGCGCGAGCTCCTCGGGGTGCTCGCCGCCGGTTTCGGGCTAAGGGCCCTGAGCCGTCAGGCCGTAAAACTCGTGCCTTTTGGGGGATGGGCGGCCTCCGCGGTCATCGCCTACGCCGGCACCGTGACGATGGGCCGGGCCAGTATTCTCTACTTCGAACGCGGCGGCCAGCAGGTGGGAGAGAAGGAGATGGCCAGCATCAGGGGCCGCGCCCTCAAGGAGGGTAAGGCCTTCGTCTCTCGCCTGCGCCGAAAGTAGGCATCAGGCTGAAATAGCACGCCTTTTGCGAGACGCTCTATATAATCGGTTTCATGTTCGCTTTCGTGCGGCGGGTTGTGTCGGAGGTGCGTACCGGGCTCTCTACGTTGCGTCGGGTGGGGTTCAGGATCTTCCTGGGGCTGACGGCACTGCAGGCTGTGATCGTTGGTGTTCTCGTCGCGCTGGCCGAGTTCCGCAAGCGCCGCCAGGTTCCGCGGGAGGGGTTCCCGTGGGAGGACCAGCCCGAGATAGGCCTGGAGGCGGGCGAGGACCGGTTGAAGATCTATGCCTACGGAGTCAACCTCTACGAGGCGATGTTAGAGGAGATCGAGGCTGCGGAGGGTGAGATCTTCGTCGGGACGTTCATCTGGAAGGGTGACGAGGTCGGGCGCCGCTTCGTGGATGCCCTGGCCCGCAAAGCAGGCGAGGGCGTCGAGGTCTACGTCGTCTTCGACGGGCTTGCCAACGCGTTCGTGCCGCCATCGTTCAAGAGGTTTCCCGAGAAGATCCACCGCCTCCACTTCCGTCCGCTGGCAGGGCCGGCGAGGATACTGAACCCGAGAAACGTCTTCCGGTTTCACCGGCATGTGATGAGCGTCGACGGAAAGGTGGCCTTCCTCGGCGGCTACAACATAGGGTCCCTGTACGCGGCGGGATGGCGCGATACGCACGTCAGGGTTCGCGGCGACGCTGCCAGGGAGGTCGACAACGCTTTCGTCGACTTCTGGAACGCCCACCGTACGGGTGAACTACCGAGGATAGTCCCCAACAAAGAGCGAGACTGGAACCCTGCCGTAAGGGTGCGCAGGAACGACCCTTACATGAGGATTTTCCCCATAAGGGAGATGTACATCGAGGCGATAGACCGCGCCAACTCCCACGTCTATCTGACCCACGCCTATTTCGTCCCCGACCGGGCAATGAAAGCGCACCTCATAGATGCGAAGCAGCGCGGCGTCGACGTACAGCTGCTCGTCCCCGAACAGTCCAACCACGTCACCGTGGACTGGCTCGCGCGGCGCCACTTCCACGACCTCCTCGAGGCCGGCGTCAGGATCTTCCTGTACAGGCACATCATGATCCACTCCAAGACCGCCACCGTGGACGGTATCTGGTCGACCATCGGCAGCGCGAACATCGACCGCCTCAGCATGCTCGGCAACTACGAGCTGAACATCGAGGTCTACAGCCGCACCCTCGCCTCCCAGATGGAGAGGATGTTCGCGCTCGACAAGACCAACGCCAAGGAGCTGAACCTGGAAGAGTGGGAACGCCGTCCGCTCCCCGCCAAGCTCGTCGAACGTACCCTCGCTTCCTTGAGTCCGCTAGTTTAGAAGGTTTCAGGCATCAGGCTTCAGTTTCTTGTAGGAAAGGCGGTTATCCGTCCGCGTGAGCCGACATCAGCACGTCTTGAATCCAGGAACCACCGAGGAAGTGCACGCACGGTCTACTAGCCGGAGTTCGTTCCCGGAGAAATGCCTGAAGCCTTTCTGGGGCTAACGTTCGCTTTGTATAATGACGATACCCTTGTTTTGGGGTTGTCGAGGTAAGGAGGACTCTTTGGCGCGGTGGCGGCTCCTGGAGCCGGATGCGGATGTGGTCAGTGAGCTTGTGCGGGAGGCTGAGGTGGACCTTCTGTGCGCCCGCGTGCTGGCCAATCGCGGCGTCGCGCCGGGGGCTGCGCTGGATTTCCTCTCGCCTTCCCTCGCCGCTATCGGGACGCCCGACGAAGAAAGGTGGAACGTCGCGGCAGCGCGGGTCGCGAAGGCCATACAGGACGGGGAGAGGATAGGGGTCTTCGGGGATTACGACACCGACGGCATTACGTCGGCCGCCGTCGTGTTTTCGGCGCTCTCACACTACACGGAGAACATCACCGTCGGCCTGCCGACCCGCCAGACTGGCTATGGCCTCCTCGAACCCTACGTGCGCGACCTCTTCGCCGAGGGGGTGGATCTCCTGATCACCGCAGATTGCGGTATCTCCAACAGGCGGGAGGTCGCGCTGGCGAACGAGCTGGGGATGGAGGTGATCGTCACGGACCATCACATCCCGCCGGAAGACCCGCCGGACACGGCCGTCGCCGTTCTCGACCCCAAGCTCTGGGACCCTGACGACCCCCTGGCAGGGGTGGGGGTAGCCTGGAAATTCGCCTGGGCCGTCGTCCGCAGGCTCGGCGACGCCGAGGGCAGGAAGAGACTGGGACGGCTACTCGATCTCGTCTCGGTCGGCACCGTCGTCGACATAGCACCGCTCGTCGGGGATAACAGGGCGCTCGCCCGCATGGGGCTCAAGCACATAAACAGGGGTCTCGTAGCAGGAAGCGCGCGTCCTGGTATCCAGGCGCTGGTCAAGGTCGCAGGAGTCAGGGGCGATCTCGACGAGGACGACCTCGGGTGGAGGTTGGGGCCGCGCATCAACTCCATCGGTAGGATCAAGAATCCGCGGCCCGCCCTGGACTTGCTTCTGACGGATGATCGCCGGGAAGCTTTCAGGATAGCCTCGCTCCTGAACCAGCTCAACGCCGAGCGGCAGCGGCGGACCAGATTCGCCGTCGAGCGCGCGATGGCGGAGGTTGACCCCGAGCAAGACTTCAAGGTCGTCGTGACGGAGGAGACCGGGGGGCTGGCTGGTCTGATCGCCGGCCGCGTCGCCGGCGCTACGGGAAGGCCGGCCGCGATACTGACCCGCAGGGCCGACGACTCCTACGGCGGCTCGGCCCGCGCCGGCGACACGGACGTCGACCTCTACGGGGCCCTCTACTCGGTCCGCCACCTGTTGGGGGAGTGGGGGGGGCACCGCATGGCCGCAGGCCTCTCCGTAAACCCTGGCAACTTCGACGCTTTCGTCGCCGGCGTCAATGCGGCCGTCAGGACCCAGAGCATCGAGAAGCCGGAGATCTTCGTCCCCGCCGTAGAGGTCGACGCCGAGATAGCGCTGGGGAGCGTCTCCAATGGTCTGCTCGACTGGCAAGAGTTGCTGGCACCGTTCGGTAGCGGGAACAACCGTCCGATCTTCGTTACGGAGGGCCTCGAGGTGGTCGGCTCGCGCAAGATCTGGGAGGGCATGAACCTAATCGACCTCGAGGGCGGGGTCAAGGCGAAGATGGCCGGTGAGCCCGACGAATTGCCCTCAGGTCCGTTCGACGCCGCGTACACGGTAGCCCGCAGCCGGTACTCAGGCCGGGCCGAGCTCGAGATAGTGGACTGGAAGGTGGATCGGTGAACGCCATCGGCGTCGACGTCGGAGGGACCAAGATCGCTGCCGGTGTCGTTACCCCTGAAGGTAAGATCCTGGACGAAGTTCGCTACCCTACCCCACACTCGCCGGGGACGCTGGTAGAGACCATGGCCAGGGCGATCCTGGAGGTCGGCGACGGTCTGGAAGTCGGGGGAGTGTGCCTCGCCGTGCCCGGTCTGGTGTTGGCTCGGGAGAACAAGGTCGTCTTCTCCCCCAACCTGCGCGCGGTCGAGGGCATCCCCTTGAAGGACGAGCTCGAGCCGAAGATCGGGTTGCCCCTGACGATAGAGAACGACGGTAATGCGGCGGCGTGGGGAGAGTTCCGCTTCGGGGTCGCCAGCGAGGCTGACCACCTGGTCTTCGTCACGCTCGGAACGGGGATCGGGGGCGGCGTTATCACGCAAGGCATCCTGATGCGCGGCGCGCAGGGCTCGGGTGGGGAACTCGGGCACGTAACCATCCAGGCTACCGGCCCCCGCTGCGCCTGCGGCAACCACGGCTGCCTGGAAGCCCTCGCCTCCGGCACCGCCATAGGGCGTCGCGCCCGCGAGCTGGCGGTCGAAAACCCCGACTCGGCGCTAGGACGCCTGGCCACCAGGCGCCAGATTCTCGGCGAGGACGTCACTGAACTCGCCCGCGAAGGGGACGAGGTGGCACTCTCTGTGCTGGATGAGGCGGGGAGGTGGCTCGGCGTCGGCCTCGCCGCGTTCGTAAACATCTTCAATCCAGAGGTGGTCGCCGTCGGCGGAGGCGTCATGGAGGCCGGAGAGCTCGTACTGGGAGCGGCCCGCAAAGAGGTCATCCTGCGCGCCAGGCCCCCTTCACGCGACCTGGCCGACCTCAAGGTAGCCACCCTCGGGCCCAGATCCGGCGTCCTCGGCGCCGCGGCACTCGCCAGGGACGCATCCTCCGGGGAGTACCTGTTGGGCGGTTGAAGGATGCCCCTCGCCATCATCCCAACCCCGATAGGCAACCTCGAAGACGTCACCCTTCGGGCCCTCAGGTACCTGCGCGAGGCCGACCTCGTGGCCTGCGAGGACACCAGGCGTACCGGACGCCTCCTGGCCCACTACGAGATAAAGAAGGACCTCGTCGCCTACCACGAACACAATGAGGAGCGTCTCGCCCCCGACCTTGCCGAGAGGGCGAAGACGCAGCGCGTAGCACTCCTCACCGACGCCGGCACCCCGCTCGTCTCCGACCCCGGCTACAGGCTGGTGCGCGCCTGCATCGAGGC